>JAANMW010003387.1_pt1 | contig 12521 bp, 13 predicted proteins | sample 7279671 | NCBI WGS metagenome assembly JAANMW01 (sample SAMN14094541, study PRJNA606508) | bioreactor metagenome | isolation source: A lab-scale SPAN reactor treating ammonium-rich wastewater day 247 | place: Ireland: Galway | collected 2017-09-19
CCGTCGTAGCAGGCGGTGAATCGCGCCTCGTCGAGCCCTGCGCTCCGCGCCGCTGCCGTGACCCGCGCTTGCAGGTTGTCGAGGTTCAGATCGCGCTGCCATTGGCGCCCGACGTCGATCCCGCGGTGATCGCGCGCGGCACGCCCGGCTTTTCGGGCGCCGACCTCGCGAACATCGTGAACGAAGCCGCGCTGCTCGCCGCGCGCAAGAACCGCCGCGTCGTCTCGATGCGCGAGTTCGAGGACGCGAAGGACAAGGTCATGATGGGCCCCGAGCGGCGCTCGATGGTGATGACCGAGAAGGAGCGCGAAGCCACCGCCTATCACGAGGCCGGGCACGCGCTGGTCGTCATGGAGATGCCGGACGGCGATCCGCTGCACAAGATCACGATCATCCCGCGCGGCCGCGCGCTCGGCGTGACCATGTCGTTGCCCGAGCGCGATCGCCTCTCGCACAGCAAGAAATGGTGCGAATCGAAGATCGCGATGTGCTTCGGCGGACGCATCGCCGAGCAGCTCATCTACGGCCAGGAGCACCTCAACACCGGCGCCTCCGACGACATCCGCCAAGCCACCAATCTCGCGCGCAAGATGGTGACCGAGTGGGGCATGAGCGAGAAGCTCGGACCGCTGCGCTACAGCGAGAACGAGGAGGAAGTGTTCCTCGGTCATTCGGTCACGCAGCGCAAGAACATCTCCGACGCCACCGCCAAGATCATCGACGAGGAGATCCGCCGCCTCGTCGAGGACGGCGAGAAGAAGGCGCGCGAGATCCTGTCGCGGCGCATCGAAGACCTGCACAAGATCGCCAAGGCCCTGCTCGAATACGAGATGCTGAGCCTCGACGAGGTGAACAAGGTGCTGAAGGGCGAGGTGATCGAGCGCCCGACCTTCGACGAGCCGCCGCGCACCGGACCGAACGCGCCGGCCGGCAAGCGGCCGCATCGCGGCTCCGTGCCGACCAGCCGCCCCGGCGGCATCGCGCCCGAGCCAAGCACCTAGGCCACCACAAAGCCGGTGCGGAAAGCCCCTCTCCCACGGAGAGGGGCTTTTCGTTTGCCGCGACCCTGAAACGATCTGACACTTTTTTTTGAAGTGCCACCTGCCCGCCTCGCGCCGTAGAAAGCGTCGGCGGATCAGCGAATTGGAGGCCCTCCCGCGCGATGCCACCTGCGCCACGCGAATTTGCCGGAGTGAAGCTCGATCGCCCGCTGCTGATGGGCATCGTGAACGTGACCCCCGACAGCTTCTCGGACGGCGGCGCCTATTTCGATGCCGAACGCGCGATCAAGCACGGCAGGAGCCTCGTCGCAGCGGGCGCCGACATCCTGGACATCGGCGGCGAGTCGACCCGGCCGGGCGCTGCCCCGGTAGATGCCGAAGAGGAAAAACGCCGCGTCGTTCCCGTAATCGAGGGCCTGCGCGCGGCCGGCGTTCCGCTCTCCTGCGACACATCAAGACCGGAGATCATGGAAGCGGCGCTCGCTGCCGGCGCCAGCATCATCAACGACGTGCGCGCGCTGCGCCTCGGGGGAATCGACATCGTCGCGGCGCGCGGCGCGTCGGTCATTCTCGGGCACATGCAGGGCGAGCCTGCCACGATGAACCTGGAGCCGCACTACGAGGACGTCGTCGCCGAGGTGCGCGCGTTTTTGGAAGAGCGCGTGGCCGCCTGCGTTTCCGCGGGCATTCCGCTCGGGCGCATCGCCGTCGATCCCGGCTTCGGCTTCGGCAAGCGGCGGCGACACAACATGGCCTTATTGCACGAGCTCGGCGCGCTCGCGGGCCTCGGCTGCGCGATCTGCGTCGGCGCCTCGCGCAAGTTCTCGCCGAAGGACGCGCCCGACGAGATGAAGCTCGCCGGATCGCTCGTCGCCGCCGTCATCGCGGTGCGCAACGGCGCCCGCATCCTCCGCGTCCACGACATTGCCGAACACAAGGCCGCGATCGACCTGCTGCCCGATCTCGATGCGGGGACCGGCGAAGAAACGGCGTCGCACGCGTAGTGCGCGCCTCAGAGCCCGCGCAGGAACGCGAGCAGTTCGGCATTCACGCGCTCTGCGGCTTCCTGCTGCACCCAATGTCCCGCGCCGGGGATCAGAATTTTCCCGCGCAGGCCGGGCACGGCCTCGTCCATCGCGGCGAGGCGGTCGCGCCGGCCGCCGATGCGCAGCGTGGGATCGCGCTCGCCGGCGATGAACAGCGCCGGCTGGCGGATACGCGCATCGCCGAACGGCGCCAAGAGCGACCAGTTGCGGTCGATGTTGCGATACCAGTTGAGCCCGCCGCGGAAGCCGCCTTTCCCGAATGCGGCCACATAGCGCGCGAAATCGCCGGGAGGGAGCCAGGCCGGCGGCGACGGCGGCTCCAGCGTCGTATCGAGTAATCCGCCGCCCTCGGGCACGACCGCGCGCCAGTGCCAATCCGCCGGCACGTCGCCCGATGCGGCGTGATAGATCTGGCGCAGCGTGCGCGCGACATCGCGCTCGAGCTCCGCCTCGGCGATCCCCGGCGGCTGGAAGTACTGCCAATAGAAGTTTCGGTGGCCGAGCTGGTGCAGCGTTGCCAGCGGCGCATGATGCGGGCGCAGCGTGTGGACGACGCTCATCGCCGCCACGGCGCGAAAGCGGTCCGGGCGCAGCAGCGCCGCGTGCCACGCGACGACGGCGCCCCAATCGTGGCCGATCACCACGGCATCGGCCGCCCCGAGATGGTCGAGCAGGCCCACCAGATCGCCGACGAGGTGGAGGATCGTGTAGTCCTCGACGGCCGCCGGCGCATCGCTCGCGCCGTAGCCCCGCATGTCGGGCGCGACGACGCGATAACCCGCAGCCACCAGCGCGGGCACCTGATGGCGCCAAGAGTGCGCCAGTTCCGGCCAGCCGTGCACCAGCATGACGAGCGGCCCCGCCCCCGCCTCGTCGTAGGCGAGGCGAAGGCTGCCGAGCCCGGCATACCTGCGCGTGATCGCGACAGCCGCGCTATCCATCGGCACAGGCTAGCTGACCGGCATGACAACGCAATGAATTCGTCTGGCGCCGTTTCGCTTGACCTGCTCCGGTCGCGGCGCAACCCTTGCGCCCGGCAAACGTGGAGGGAAACCGGACATGCTGCGCGCAATCATACTCGCGCTCGCAGTCGCGGCCGCGGCGGGGACGCAGGGCGTGCGCGCCCAGTCTCTGCAGCTGAACGTCGTCCAAGAGTCGCTCGAATTGAAGCCGGCCGATATCGTCAGCGCGGAAGCCGTCCTGCAAGACGGTCAATGGGCCATTTCGATCAAGCTGGCGCCGGGTGCCGGAGCGATGTTCGGCGCAGTCACCGGCCGCAGCATCGGCAAGCGGATGCAGATCGTCGTCGAGGATCGCATCCTGAGCGCCCCTATCGTCAGGGAAGCGATTACGCGCGGCGAAGTGATGATCAGCGGCCACCTCACGAAGGAGGACGCCCGCGCGCTCGCCGCGAAGATCAAGCGGTGACGCGCGATGGACTTGCGCGGCCGTCGGTAGGAGAATAAGCGAACCTCATTCGAGCCAAGTGGGAGCCCATGTCGCGCAAGCTTTTCGGCACGGACGGCGTCCGCGGCATCGCCAATCAAGAGCCGATGACGGCCGAAACCGCGCTGCGCCTCGCCGAGGCGGCCGGGGCCTATTTCCGCCGCGGCGACCACCGCCACCGCGTCGTGATCGGCAAGGACACGCGCCTTTCGGGCTACCTGCTCGAGCCGGCGCTCCAGGCCGGCTTCATCGCGATGGGCATGGACGTGTTCCTGGTCGGGCCGATGCCGACGCCGGCGGTGGCGATGCTGACGCGCGCTATGCGCTGCGATCTCGGCGTCGTCATCTCCGCCTCGCACAACCCTTTCGAGGACAACGGCATCAAGCTGTTCGGCCCCGACGGCTACAAGCTTTCCGACGAGATCGAGCTCGATATCGAACGTCGCATGGAGAACGGGCTGCCCGAGCGCGCACCATCGCGCCAGCTCGGCCGCGCCCAGCGCCTCGACGACGCGCCCGGCCGCTACATCGAGTTCGTGAAGCGCGCGTTCCCGAAGGAGCTGCGCCTCGACGGCCTCAAGATCGCGATCGATTGCGCGAACGGCGCCGCCTACAAGGTGGCGCCCACCGTTCTGTTCGAGCTCGGTGCCGAGGTGGTTCCGCTCGGCGTCACGCCGAACGGCCTCAACATCAACAAGAGCTGCGGCGCCACCGCGCCCGACATGCTGCGCGAGGAGGCGGTCGCACATGGCTGCGATCTCGGCATCGCGCTCGACGGCGACGCGGACCGCGTCGTCATGGTCGACGAGAAGGGCGAGGTCATCGACGGCGACCAGATCATGGCGCTGATCGCCTCCTCCTGGCAGAACCAGAAGCGCCTGCGCGGGAACGGCGTCGTCACCACCGTCATGTCGAACCTCGGCCTCGAGCGGTTCCTGACCGCACGCGGCATGCGCATGGCCCGCACCGCCGTGGGCGACCGCTACGTGCTCGAGCACATGCGCGCCAAGGGCTTCAACGTGGGCGGCGAGCAATCGGGCCACATCATCATCACCGACTACGCACGCACCGGCGACGGGCTGATCGCGGCGCTCCAGGTGCTGGCGGTGCTCGTGCAGGGCAAGGCGCGCGCGAGCGAGGCCACGCGCTTGTTCCAACCCGTGCCGCAGCTTCTGAAGAGCGTGCGCTACGACAAGACGAACGGCGCCAAGCCGCTGGAGCACGACGGCGTGAAGGGTGCCATCGTCGCGGCGGAGCAGAAGCTCAGCGCCAGCGCCGGCCGCCTCTTGATCCGCAAGTCCGGCACCGAGCCCGTCATCCGCGTGATGGCGGAGGGCGACGACGCCGCGATGGTGAAGTCGGTCGTCGACGAGCTCTGCGCCGTCATCCAGCGCGCGGCGCAATAGTGCACGGCCGCGTTCTCGTCATCGCCGGCTCGGATTCGGGCGGCGGCGCCGGCATCCAGGCCGACATCAAGAGCATCACCGCGATGGGCGCCTTCGCGATGACGGCGATCACCGCCCTCACCGCGCAGAACACGCAGGGCGTCTTCGGCATCCACGCGGTGCCGACGGCGTTCATTCGCCGGCAGATCGAGCTGTGCCTCACCGACATCGGCGCGGACTGCATCAAGACCGGGATGCTGGCGAACGCCGAGGTGATCGATACCGTCGCCGGCGCGCTCGATGAATTCGCGAAAGACGTGCCGCTCGTCGCCGATCCGGTGATGATCGCCAAGGGCGGCGCCGCGCTGCTGGAGCCTTCCGCGATCGAGGCCGTGCGCCGCCTCGTGCTGCCGCGCGCGACTCTGATCACGCCGAATCTGCCCGAGGCCGAAGCCTTGAGCGGGCGCACGATCGCCACGGGCGCCGACATGCAGGCGGCCGGCGAGGCGCTGCTCGCGCTCGGCCCCAAAGCGGTGCTGATGAAGGGCGGCCACCTGCCCGGCCCGCTCGTGCACGACGTTCTCATCATGCGCGGCGAGACGCGCGTGTTCGAAAGCCCGCGCATCGAGACGCGGCATACGCACGGCACCGGCTGCACGCTGGCCTCGGCAATCGCTGCTGGCATCGCGCAGGGCCTGCCGCTGGCCGACTCGGTGGCTCGCGCGCGCGCCTACGTGCAGGCCGCGATCAAGAACGCGCCCGGCTATGGCAAGGGCCATGGCCCGCTCGATCACGCGGTGACGGTGGATCCGACGCTGCTCGAGGACGGATTTCGCGAAGCCTAAACCGCGCGCCTCACCCCCGGCCGGCTCTGCGCGAGATCGGCGATGACCGTGAGCGCTCGATCGAGCGATTCCTGATCGCGTGCGGCCGCGAGCGAGATGCGCACCGCGTGCGGCGCCACCTCGCGACCGATGACGAACGCGCTCGCCGAGGAAATGCGGACGCCTTGCGCCAATGCGGCCTGCACGAAATCCTCGCGCCGCCACGGATCGGCCAGGTGCAAAAAGACGTGGAACGCCGCCGGATCGGAATCGAGCTGAAACCCGGCCAGCCGCCGCTTCGCCATGGCCTGGCGCGCGCCGAGCTCGCGGCGCAGGCGGCGCATGATCTCGGCGGCCGTGCCGTCAACGATCCAGCGCCGCGCCACTTCGTGCGGCAGCGAGGGTAGCGAGCCGGTCATCGAATAGCGCGCCTCGTCGAGCTTCCGGACCAGCGCCTCGGGCGCGAAGATCCAGCCGACGCGCAAGCCCGGCGCCATCGCCTTCGAGGCGCTCGTGATATAGACCGTGCGCTCGGGCGCCAGCGCCGCGATCGGCGGCGGCCGCCGCTCGGGCAGCAGGCCGTAAACGTCGTCTTCGACGATGAGCAAATTGCGTCGCCGCGCGACCGCGGCGATGTCGCGCCGGCGCTGCTCGCTCATCGTCGTGCAAATCGGATTGTGGATCGTCGGCTGCACGAAGACGACGCGCGCGCCGGTTTCCACTGCGGCGCGGTCGAGCGCGTCGGACCGCATGCCCTCACGGTCGGTGGCCACGCCCTTGAGCGCGTGGCCCGAGCGGTTCGCGTCGTCGATGATGCCGGTGTAGGTGAGCGTTTCGGAGAGCGCGGCTTCGCCGGGGCCGAGCAAGGCCGCGAACGCCGCCGCGATGCCCTGCTGCGCGCCGTTGGTGAGCACGACGCGCTCGGGATCGACCGGAAGGCCGAGTTGCGCCAGCCATTCCGCCGCAGAGGCGCGATAGGCCGCCTGCCAAGGCGGAGTCATGTAGCGCAGCAGCAGTTCGAGTCCGTCAGCGCGCGACAGCTCGGCGAGAGTCTTAGACAGCGATTCGCCGTGAAACGCGGTGAGCGACGCGTTCACGCTGAGATCGATAACGCTCCCTGCCGTCGCATCGAGCTTGGGGCTGCGAATCGCCGCGGCAGGGCCGCGCACGAAGCTGCCGCGGCCGACCTCGCCCGAGATCAGGCCCTGTTGCTCGACGATCATGTAGGCACGGCCGACCGTGCCGACCGTGATGCCGAGCTTTTCGGCCATGGCGCGCTGGGTCGGCAACTGCTCGCCGGGCTTGAGCTCGCCGCCGCGGATCGCGGCAGCCATCTTCTCGGCGAGCTCCAGATAAATCTCGCGCTTCCGGCGCTCGAGCGTGGGGATCCAGTCTGTCATGGCACAATGTTTATATTGACACGGTACGAATGTCAATTCTATTAGATCAATTATCGCGGGGGCGATACAAAGCAAAAGGAGATCACCCCATGGCCCACACAATCAACACAAAGCTCCTCACCGCCGGCAGCGCTGCTGCCAAGCCAGTCCGGGCCCTCGCGAAAGTCCGCCGATTCATCGTTAAGTGCATGCAAGTCATTGTTATTTGGCAGGATCGCGCCGAGCAGCGCCACGCTCTGAGAGAGCTCAATGATCGCATGCTCAAGGACATCGGCGTCAGCAACGTGGATGCCTACAAAGAAGCCCGGAAGCCGTTCTGGCTGCCTTAATATACCATGACAATCGCCCCCGCGATAACGGACAATGTCCGATACGCGCTCGAGCCGGATCTTTCGGCCGAGGCGTTCATCGGCGTGCTCCAAGCCTCGGGCTTGGCCGAGCGCCGCCCGGTCGCCGAACGCCAGCGCATCGAGGCGATGCTGCGGCGCGCCGACATCATCGTCACCGCCCGCGACGCAGACCGCCTGATCGGAGTCTCGCGCGCGATCGCCGATTTCAGCTACTGCTGCTACCTTTCCGATCTCGCCGTCGACCGCGCGTATCAGCGCCGCGGCATCGGCAAGCGCCTGATCGAACGCACCCGCGATGCAGCGGGCCGCGACACGGCGCTGATCCTGCTCGCCGCCCCCGCCGCCGCCGACTACTACCCGCGCATCGGCATGACGCGGCACGACGCCTGCTTCCTGTATCCCCGCGAAATCTGAGGCCGCCATGCGCATCCGCCTCGTCCAGGTCGACGCCTTCACGGACAAGACGTTCGGCGGCAACCCCGCGGCCGTCTGCCCGCTCGACCGCTGGTTGCCCGACGATCTGCTCCAGGCGATCGCGGCCGAGAACAATCTCTCCGAGACCGCCTATTTCGTGCCGAAGGGCGAGGACTACGAGCTGCGCTGGTTTACGCCGGTGGCCGAGATCGACCTCGCCGGCCACCCGACGCTGGCGACCGCGTGGGTGATGATCAACACGCTCGGCATCGCGCGCGACAGGTTCGTGTTTCACACGAAGATCGGCGACACGCTCGTCGTGACGCGCGAGAGCGGCCGCCTCGCGATGGATTTCCCGGCGCGGCCGCCGGCGCCGAAAGACATCGGCGACGTGGCCGCCGCGCTCGGCGCGAAGCCCATCGAAGTGCTCGCCGCCCGCGACGGCTTCGCCGTGTTCGCGCGCGAGGACGAGGTGCGCGCGCTCAAGCCCGACATGGCGAAGTTGGCGGAGATCTACGGCCTCGGCCTCATCGCGACTGCGCCGGGAAAGGACTGCGATTTCGTCTCGCGCTTCTTCGCGCCGAAGCACAACATTCCCGAAGACCCGGTCACCGGCTCTGCGCACACGACCCTGATCCCCTATTGGGCCAAGCGCCTCGGCAAGAGCGAGATGTTCGCGCGCCAGGTTTCGGCGCGCGGCGGCGCGATTTGGTGCAAGCACCGCGGCGACCGCGTGACGATCGCCGGCACCTGCGCGCCCTACCTCGACGGGTGGATCGAGCTGTGAACGTCGCAACGCCCGCTCCGGCCCGCGCCGCCGCCAAATTGCGCATCCCGATCTACCAGATCGATGCGTTCGCCGACCGTCCGTTCACGGGGAATCCTGCCGCGGTCTGCCCGCTCGAGTGCTGGCTGCCCGACGACGTGCTGCAGGCGATCGCCGCGGAGAACAATCTCGCGCAGACGGCATTCTACATGCCGCGCGCGCTGCGCGAGGCCGAGCCGGCTTTCGATCTGCGCTGGTTCACGCCGACGGCCGAGGTCGATATCTGCGGGCACGCGACCCTGGCGAGCGCCCATCACATTCTCGGACGCGGGCCGGCGGAGTCGGTCGCGTTCTACACGCGCAGCGGCCTGCTCCGGGTCACGCGCGAGGGCGATCGCCTGGCGCTCGACTTTCCGGCGCGCCCGCCGGCGCAGGGCGGCGCCGATCCCGCCGCCGTGACGGCCGCGCTCGGTGCGACACCGGCCGCCGTTCTCCACTCGCGCGACGTCTTCGCCGTTTTCGCGACGGCGGCGGAGATCGCGGCGCTCCGGCCGGACATGGCGAAAATCGCGGCGCTCGAAGGCTTCGGCGTGATCGCGACGGCGCCCGGCGACGACTGCGATTTCGTCTCGCGCTTCTTCGTGCCGAAATTCGGCGTGCCCGAGGATCCCGTCACGGGCTCGGCACACTGCACGCTCATCCCCTATTGGGCCGCGCGCCTCGGCAAGACCGACCTCTTCGCGCGGCAGATCTCGAAGCGCGGCGGCCAATTGTGGTGCCGCCATCGCGGCGACCGCGTCACGATCGCCGGCACTTGCGCGTCCTACCTCGACGGCTGGATCGAGGTATGAGCGCCGTCGACACAGCCCCATGAACCAAACCATCGCGCGCACCGGCTCGGCGGCAGTGCTCGCGGCCGGCGCGGCCGTGCTGATCTGGGGCGGCACACCGATCGCGACGCGAATCGCGGTGGACACGATCGATCCGGCGATGGTGGGCATGCTGCGCACGCTGCTCGCCGCGCTGCTGTCGCCGCTGCTGCTGCTGGCGTTGCGCCTGCCGGTTCCGGCCGGCGGCAAGACGCGGCCCCTCCTCGCCTTCTCGGGGCTTTGCGCGTTCGTGCTGTTTCCGGTGCTGTTCAGCATCGGCATCGGATACACGACGGCTTCGCATGCCGGATTGATCCTCGCGATGCAGCCGGTGTTCACGGCGCTGGCCGCGCACCTCGTCGAGAAGAGCCTGCCGAGCCGGCGCTGGGCCGCAGGTGCCGCGCTCGCCGCCGCCGGCACGTTCGCGCTGGTCCATTTCCGCATCGGCATCGCCGAGAGCACCGAGGAAAGCTGGATCGGCGATCTGCTGATCCTCGTGGCCGGCTTCCTCGCCTCGATCGGCTATGTCGGCGGCGGCCGCGCGGCGCGGCGCTTCCCGGCGCTCGGGGTCACGCTCTGGGGCCTCGTCATCGGCGGCGTGGCGCTCGTCCCGCTGTTCGCGTGGCGCGCCGGCAGCGTCGATTGGAGCGCGGGCACGCTCTCCTCCTGGACCGGCGTCGTTTATCTCGCCTTCGCGGTCTCGTCGCTGGGCTATCTCTTGTGGTATTGGGCGCTCGCGCGCGGCGGCATCGCGCGCATCGGCACGCTGCAATTCCTCCAGCCGGTCGCCAGCCTGATCCTCGCCGTCATCATCCTCGGCGAGGCGATGACGCTACCGCTCGCGGCTTGCGCGGCCGTGGTGCTTGCCGGCACGATCATCGCGCACAAGGGCTGACCATGACCGAAGCGATTTCCCGAACCGCGCTCGAAGAAGCCGCGGCGCTCGTGCACAAGACGGTCGCGCCGACGGCACAGCATTGCTGGCCGCTGCTTTCGGCGCGCGTCGGCGCCGAAGTTTGGGTAAAGCACGAGAACCACACCGTGCTCGGCGCGTTCAAGGTGCGCGGAGGCCTTTGCTACGTCGACGAGCTGAAACGCCGCGAGTCCGGCGTCGCTGGCGTCATCGCCGCCACGCGCGGCAATCACGGCCAGAGCGTCGCCTTCGCCGCGCGGCGCGCGGGCCTCAAGGCCGTCGTCGTCGTTCCGCACGGCAACAGCCGCGAGAAGAACGCGGCGATGAAGGCGCAGGGCGCCGAGCTGATCGAGCACGGCCATGATTTCCAGGCCGCGCTGGAGCACGCGCGGGCCCTCGCCGCCGAGCGCCGGCTGCATCCGTTCCCGAGCTTCCACGACACGCTCGTGAAGGGCGTCGGCAGCTACAGCCTCGAGTTCCTCTCGGCCGTGCCCGATCTCGACGCCGTCTACGTGCCGATCGGCCTCGGCTCCGGCATTTGCGGCATGATCGCCGCGCGCGACGCGCTCGGAAGCAAGACCGAGGTCGTCGGCGTCGTCTCCGAGAACGCGGCCACCTATGCGCTCTCGTTCAAGGCCGGGAAGCCGGTGCCGACCAACTCCGCCGACACGATGGCCGACGGCATGGCCTGCCGCGTGCCGGTGCCCGAGGCGGTGGCGCGCATCAACCGCGGCGCGGCCCGCATCGTCGAAGTATCCGACGCCGAGATCGAAGCAGCGATGCGCCACTACTTCACGGACACGCACAACGTCGCCGAAGGCGCCGGCGCGGCCCCGCTCGCCGCCGCGCTCAAGGAGCGCGCGAAGCTCGCCGGCAAGAAGATCGGCCTCGTGCTCACCGGCGGCAACGTGGATCGCGAAATCTACTCGCGCGTTCTTGCCGCGTAGGGCGCGCTGCGCGTGCCCTTGCGTGCGCATGCTGGCTGCCAGCAATATCGGCGGAAGCGTGTGGGTGTTGGGCAGGGCGCGCGCAGCGCGCCCCTTCGCATCGGAAGCCATGACCGAAGAACTGTTCCGCGACGACGGCTATCTCCGCTCCTGCGAGGCGACGGTGCGCGAGGTGCGCCCCGAGGGCATCGTTCTCGATCGCACCGTGTTCTACTACGAGAGCGGCGGGCAGCCCGGGGACAGCGGCCGCCTCGCGCGCGCCGACGGCGCGAGCATCGGCATCGCCGACACGAAACGCGACAAGGCGACCGGCGCGATCTTGCACGTTCCACAGGCGGGCGCCGCCACGCTCGCTCCCGGCGACAAGGTGCTCGCCGAGATCGACTGGGAACGCCGCCACCGCCACATGCGCATGCACACCTGCCTGCACCTCCTCTGCGCCGTCGTGCCGGGCCAGGTGACCGGAGGGCAGATTGCGGCCGACAAGGGCCGCCTCGACTTCGCCGTCGACGCCGCCGCGCTCGACAAGGCGCATATCGAAGCCGAGCTCAACCGCCTCGTGCGCGAAGACCATCCGGTGACGCCGACCTGGATCACCGACGACGAGCTGAACGGCAAGCCGGATCTCGTGCGCACGATGTCGGTGAAGCCGCCGACCGGCATGGGCAAGGTGCGGCTGCTCGACATCTCCGGTGTCGACCTCCAGCCCTGCGGCGGCACGCATGTGAGGCGCACCGGCGAGATCGGCCCGGTCGTGGTCGCCAAGATCGAGAACAAGGGCAAGCAGAACCGCCGCGTCGTCGTCCAGTTCGCATAATCACAGACGTGCGCGGACATGCACGGACCGGTGGCGGCCGGCAGCGTCCGTGTCGGTCCGTGCATGGCCGTGCTAGAGTGCCCGCATGGCCAACCCCGAGCACATCGAGCTCGCGCGGCAGGGGCGCGACGCCTGGAACAAGCGGCGCCGCCGCAATCCCGATCTGCCGGCCGATTTCTCGCGCACCGATTTCCGCGCGGCGGGGTTCGACAAGATCTCGTTCGCCGGCTTCGAGTTCGGCCCCAGCGCGGATTTCTCGCATTGCGTGTTCGGCGGCGCCGACCATCGCGCGGTGGCCGAGCAGGACGTGAACCCTTACGCCGCCGAGGTCGCGCGCTTCCTC
>JAANMW010003391.1_pt1 | contig 12510 bp, 14 predicted proteins | sample 7279671 | NCBI WGS metagenome assembly JAANMW01 (sample SAMN14094541, study PRJNA606508) | bioreactor metagenome | isolation source: A lab-scale SPAN reactor treating ammonium-rich wastewater day 247 | place: Ireland: Galway | collected 2017-09-19
TCGGGAACTCTCCCCCATCGCCACCGCCGCCTCGGTCCCGGTGTTGGCGGATTTGTTAAGCAACCCGGAACTCAATCACATGGCTCGGTACGCGCTCGAGACCATTCCCGGTCCGGCGGTGGATGACGCCCTCCGCGCCGCGCTTGGGAAACTGAATGGCCGCCCCCTGGTGGGCGTGATTGGGAGCCTCGGCGTGCGGCGGGATGCGCAAGCCGTGCCGCCATTGTCGGGCTTGCTGCGCAATGCCGATCCCGACGTGGCGCAGGCGGCCGCCCGGGCTTTGGGCAGCATCGGCAATTCGGCTGCCGCGAAAGCACTGAGCGAGGCTTTGGCGGATGTTTCCGCGGCCAATCAAGTTGCGTTCTGCGAAGGGCTGTTTCGCTGCGCCGAATCGCTGGCGGCCAGTGGTGAACACCAGCCAGCCATGGCGCTTTACGATCGGCTTCGCGGATTGTCTGCCGCGCCGCAGCAAGTCCGTGCTGGTGCGCTACGCGGCGCCGTGCTCACTCGGGGCAATGACGGCATCCCGCTGCTGGGCGAGGCGATTCGGAGTGACGACTATGTGTTGGTGGCCGCCGCCGCACTGACCGCAATGGAAATGCCCGGTGCATCCGTGACCCAAGCGCTGGTTGACGAACTCGGTCGCCATTCTGCCGACAAACAAATCCTGTTGCTCCAGACACTCGGCAGACGCGGGGATGTCGGCGCGCTGCCCGCCGTGATGGCCCTGGCGCGTGACGGTGCGAAGGCGGTTCGTCTGGCCGCCATTCGGGTTCTGCCGGAGATCGGTGGCGCGGCCGCCGTGCCCGCGCTGGCCGACTTGATCTTCAATGCGGACCCCCAAATTGCCGAAACCGCCAAGTCGAGTCTGGCGGGTTTTCCCGGAGCGGAAGCGGACTCCGCGATCCTCCAACTTCTCACGCGCGGAAGCAGCGCCCAACGGGTGGTGGCGATGGAAATCGTCTCGCGTCGGCGGATGAACGAGGCAATTCCCCAGTTGCGACAAGCGGCGAGTGATTCTGATGCCAATATCCGCACGGCCGCTCTGAAACGGTTGGGCGAACTGGCCGGCGTGGCGGAAATGCCCGCGTTGCTGGACCTGCTGGCAAAGTCCGTCAATCCCCAAGACCTCGCCGCCATCGAAGAAGCGCTCGGCGCGGTGTGCGCCCGCGCGGCCGACTCGGACGCTTCGGCCACGCAGTTGATTGCGCGATTGGCGACCGCCAAACCGGCGCAAAAGGCGGCGCTATTGCGGGTGCTCGTGATCGCCGGCGGTGGCAAGGCCCTGGATGCTGTCCGTAGCGCAGTCAAGGACTCGAACCCGGAGATTCGTTCGGTCGCCATAGACGCAATCAATTCCTGGACCACCGCCGACGCCGCACCTGATCTGGTGGCGCTGGCGAAATCCTCCGGCAGTCCGGCGGAGAAACAGCTTGGCCTGCGTGGCTACTTGCGCTGGGCGGCTGACAACGAAATCCCCCCGCGCCGACGGCTGGAAATGTGCCGCGAGGTTGCAGGCTTGGTGGAGCGCCCGGAGGAGAAGCGAATGTTCCTTGCTGCGTTGGGTGGGATCAATCAGGCGGGATCGCTTTCGTTGATCCTGCCGTTCCTGGACGACAAAGACATCCGCGCCGAGGCCTGTGTCGCCGCGGTAAACGTCGCCGAAAAAATGGCGCAAGGACGTACTGCCACGAAACTTGCGCCAGAACTTGTTGCGGGGCTGGAAAAGGTCGCGCAAGTCACAACGAACGCCGAACTGGCGAAACGCGCCCGGGCCGTGGTGGCCGCGAACAAGTAGGCCCTGCCTCGCTGGGCATCGCGCGTCCGGCTTGCACACCGGATGCGTCGCCGAACGGTAAGCGGCGACCGCCGCCGCAGGGCCACGCACGGTGGAATTTGCCCGCCGCCGCCGCGCGGACGGATAGGGTCTGCCAAGCCGGACAACATGACCTACAAGCACACACAAACCGGTTGGGTGACTTTGGCGGCCTGTGTCGCGGTACTGGTTCTGTTTGAATTGCTGCCAACACCGCCCGCTGCTCGGCAGTTTGTCTGGCCGATCCTTGTCCTGGTCGTACTGCTCATCGCCTCGCTCATGGCTACGCTCACCGTGGAGGTGGATGATTCGTTGGTCCGCATCAAGTTCGGCGTGGGACTGATCCGCAAAAGCTTCCGGCTCGAAGAAATCGCGTCCGCGCAACCCGTGCGCAACCGCTGGTGGTGGGGCTGGGGCATTCGGCTTTATCCCGGCGGCTGGCTGTACAACGTGTCCGGGCTGGATGCTGTCGAACTTGTGATGAAGAACGGGAAACGTTTCCGCATCGGCACGGACGAGCCGCAGGTGCTCGCAGATTTTATCCAGTTCAGACTGACGAAAGTTGGCTGACTGGCGGCTACCGCGGGCGGCCCGCTGATAAAGTAGCCGCCGAGGGAACGAGGCGGATGAAACGGTGAGCGTCGCGCGCGTTTCCACCTCCTTACGGCGGTGGCCACGCGGCGAACGGAGTTCCTTAAAGGACTACTTGGCGAATATGCCCCTACTTCACATAAGCGTCGTAGAGCAGTTTCAACGTCAGCGCCAGGACGACTGCGATGAAAACGGGCCGGATGAATTCAGTCCCGCGTCGCACGACCATTCTGCTGCCGAGGCGGGCGCCCAGCAATTGGCCGGCGCCCATGACCAGGCCCGCCACAAACAAGACCTGCCCTCCGAGCAGAAAGAATACGAGCGAGGCGACGTTGCTGCCAAAATTCATCACCTTGGTGTAGCCCGTGGCCCGCGTCATCTGAAACCCCAGTCCCAGCATGAACGCCATGGTCCAGAACGTGCCAGTGCCCGGACCGAAGAAGCCGTCGTAAAATCCCAAACCCAAGCCAAACAACCAGTCAAACCCGCCGCGCGACATGCGCGGAGGCGTGGCCTCCGCTCCCAGACGACGATGCGCCAGAGAATAGACCGCCACGGCAATGAGGAGAAGCGGGATAAGGCGCCGCAGAAACGAAGGGTCCATTTGCTGCACCGCCAGTGTCCCGAACGTCGCGCCGCAAAGTGATAGGGCGAAGCCCCGGCCACAATCGCGCAAGTCCACCGTGCCCGCCCGTGCGTAATGCCACGCCGCGCTCGCGGCACCGAATGTAGCCTGCAATTTGTTTGTGCCGAGCGCGAGTTTGGGATCCAGACCCAGGCCCATCAATACCGGCACCGCGATCAGGCCGCCGCCGCCGGCGATGGAATCCACGAAGCCCGCCACGAGGCCGGTAGCGAACAAAAGCGCCAGTTGCCAGAGTTCAAACATGCCGATTCAGGTGACCCATGTTAAGGGATCTCCGCAGCTTTGCACCAGGCATTGCCGCTGCTGGGTCAGGTCTGGGGGAGACGTGGAATTCCCGCGGGGAAATGTTCAACATAACCGTGCAAACTCGATCTTGGTGGGCGACCCGCAGTAGCAAACCACGATCCCGCGACCCGACGAGGCCCTGGCCACCGCAAGCAGCACAGCTTGTTCATTTATTCCCCCGCCGTCATCCCGTGGTTGGCCAACCATTCCCCCTGACGACGGCCGGCCATTGGCTGCGCGCCCCACTGTGGCGCCGGAGCAGGCTTGCGAACGCCAATCGGGCCGGGTATGAGTGAGCCGGCATGAGCGGCATCACTCTCCAAACGCATTCTTGCGGCAAGCAATTCTCCCGAATGAGCCAACGCGTTCCCCCGCCACATGGTCGGTCGCGGTTGCCGATTCCGTATGTCCCGGAATCACGCTCGTCCCGACCGCGTTCGACCGGGCTGTCATGACGCAGCCTCACCACAACGCTATGCCTCTGGAGCACCGTTTGAAATGAAGGAAGCAGCTACTTCACCCACTCCCAAACAGACGCTGGGCATCATCCCCGCGCGCTACGCCTCGACACGCTTCCCCGGCAAGCCGCTTCAACTCATTGCCGGCCAGCCGCTCATCCAGCGCGTGGTGGAGCGATGCCGGCAGGCGAAGTCGTTGAGCGACGTGATTGTGGCCACGGACGACGGGCGCATTGCGGAGGTGGCGCGCCGATTCTGCCGGGTGGAAATGACGCGCGCGGATCACCCCAGCGGCTCGGATCGCATCGCCGAGGTCGCCGCCCGCTGCGAGTGTGATGCCGTGGTAAACATCCAGGGCGACGAGCCGTTGATAGACCCGGAGGTCATTGACGCGGTGGCGGGCGCACTGGCTGCCAGCGAAATGTCCACCGCCGCCACGCCCATCCAGCACCCGGCGGAATATGACAACCCAAACGCCGTAAAAGTCGTTGTCAACGCGGCGGGCCGCGCTCTATATTTTTCCCGGCGCACGATTCCGTATCTGCGCGAGGCCGCCAGTCGTTCTGTGGATGAACAGTTGGCGGCGTTTCCTTTTTTGAAACACCTGGGCATTTACGGTTACCGGCGCGAAACGTTGTTGCGGCTGGTGCGGTTTCCCGTGTCCCCGCTGGAGAACGCGGAGAAACTGGAACAATTGCGGGCCCTGGAAAACGGCATCGCCATCGCGGTGGTGACGGTGGATTACAACAGCGTGGGCGTGGACGTGCCGGAGGACGTGGCGCGGGTGGAGAAGCTTTTGAACCACGGATAAACACGGATAAACACGGATGGCAATGAACGCAGGAATCTTTTTGGTGAAAGGCAACGATCAACTCGTCCGCATGGATGAGCAGCCTTACGACTCGGAAGATTTGTTGCAGGAATTACTCGCGAAGTATCCGAGTCTTCTGGCTGGTGACCAGATGGACAGTACACGGCCCCGCCGCTGGCTTTTGATCAAGCGGGAAGCTGAACTTGCCTCGGAAGAGGATGGCGCCAGCCGGTGGTCGGTTGACCACTTGTTTCTGGATCAAGATGGTATTCCCACCATTGTCGAAGTGAAACGCAGCCGCGACACACGCATTCGGCGTGAAGTCGTTGGCCAGATACTCGATTACGCCGCTAACGCTGTCGTCTATTGGCCCATCGAAAAAATTCGCGCAATGTTCGAATCTCATTGTGAAGGGGCGGGCAAAAACCATGAGCAAGTGCTGGTGGATTTCCTCGCGGGAGAAAGCGGCGTGGAGAGTTACTGGTCGCAGGTAAAAACCAATTTTGAGGCTGGAAGAATCCGGCTGTTATTCGTGGCCGACGAGATTCCCGCAGAGTTGCGCCGGATCGTGGAGTTTCTAAACGATCAAATGAGGTCGGCAGAAGTGCTGGCGGTAGAAATCAAGCAGTTCACTGGACAAGGATTGAAAACTCTTGTGCCACGAGTCATTGGACAGACGGCAGAAGCAGAACGGGCCAAGTCAGCAGGGGGTCGCCGGGAATTTCGCGCGTGGGACGAGGCGTCGTTCTTCGACGCTCTTCAAAAGAACGTGGATGCAAACATTGTGGCGGTGGCGCGCCAGTTGACAACATGGGGTAATAGTAGGGCGTCTGGTATTCGTTTTGGCTCTGGCTCCAAATTCGGGGCGTTGATGCCTTTCGTGGAACACAAAGGCAAGGACGCGCAATGCTTCATGGTCCGATCGGACGGACAAGTGCATATCATATTTGGATACATTGGTCGCCTGCCAGCGTTTGAGAAGTTGGAAGTGCGGGAACTCCTGCGCCAAAAGCTCAATCAGATTCCGGGGATAAATATTCCCAGCGATGAACTGGACGGAGGGGTGAAATTTGACTTGAGACTGCTGGCTGAAGAGAAGGCCCTGCAGCGATTCATTGGGGCATTTGATTGGTTTGTTCAGCAGGCGCGGTCAATTTGACTTGGTTTTTCCGTGTTCATCCGTGTTCATCCGTGGTTCAAAGTTTTGTAACATGAAATACATCTTCGTCACCGGCGGCGTGGTCAGTTCGCTCGGCAAGGGCCTCACGGCCGCCGCGCTGGGTACGCTGCTCGAAAACCGCGGCCTCAAGGTCGCGCTCCAGAAGTTTGACCCCTACCTCAACGTGGACCCCGGCACGATGAGTCCGTTCCAACACGGCGAAGTCTATGTGCTCGACGACGGCGCGGAGACGGACCTGGACCTCGGCCATTATGAGCGGTTCACCAGCGTCAAGCTTACGCGCCTCAACAACCTCACCAGCGGCCAGGTTTATCAAACCGTGCTCAACAACGAGCGCGAGGGCAAATATCTCGGCAAGACCGTCCAAGTAATTCCGCACGTCACCGACGAAATCAAACGCCGCATCCACGTCCTCGCCGAGGAGAGCAAGGCCGACGTCATCATCACCGAAATCGGCGGCACCACGGGCGACATCGAAGGGCTGCCGTTTCTCGAGGCCATTCGCGAGTTCGCGCTCGAAGCCGGTGTCGGCAACACCTGTTTCATTCACGTCACCTACGTGCCCTTCATCAAGGCCGCCGGCGAACTCAAGACCAAGCCCACGCAACAAAGCGTCGCCAAGCTGCGCGAAATCGGCATTGCGCCGCACCTCATCGTCTGCCGCTGCGAGAAGCCGTTGGACAAGGAATTGCGCCAGAAGATCTCCCTGTTCTGTAACGTACCGGTCGAGGCGGTGATCGAGGAGAAGGACGTTGACCATTCGATTTACGAAGTCCCGCTGATGCTCCAGCGTGAGCGCGCCGACGACTTGGTTTGTCGCCTGCTCCACCTTGACGCGCCCGCGCCCAACATGTCGCACTGGCAGGAGATCATCCGCAAACTGATTGCCCCGCAGCACCGCGTCCGCATTGGTGTCGTCGGCAAGTACATGGGCTTGCAGGACGCCTACAAATCGGTCTATGAAGCCATCATCCACGGCGGGGTGGCCAACGATTGCGGCGTGGAAATCGTGCGCGTGGATTCCGAGGAAATCGAGAAGGAGGGGGCGGACAAAACCCTCAGCGGTTTGGGCGGCATCCTCGTGCCGGGCGGCTTCGGCGAACGCGGCATTGAAGGAAAGATCCAAGCCGCCCGGTTCGCGCGCGAAAACAAACTGCCGTATCTGGGACTGTGTCTGGGAATGCAAATTGCCACGATCGAATTTGCGCGGAACGTGCTCAAGCTGGAGAAGGCGCACTCCACCGAGTTCGATCCCGACACCCCGCATCCGGTCATCGCGTTGCTGGATGCCCAGCGCAAAGTCACCAAGAAGGGCGGCACGATGCGCCTGGGCGCGCAGGCGTGCCAACTGGCCGTTGGTTCGCAAGCCGGGAAACTTTACGGCTCGTTCGTCGTCAATGAACGCCACCGTCATCGCTTCGAGTTCAACAACGCCTACCGCGACCGATTCGAGAAGGCGGGCTTTGTCTTCAGCGGCCTTTCGCCGGACGGCAAACTGGTGGAAATCATCGAACTTCCCGATCATCCCTTCTATCTGGCCAGCCAGTTTCATCCCGAGTTCCTGAGCAAGCCCCACCAACCGCATCCGCTGTTTCGCGGTTTTATCGCCGCGGCGCACCAGCAGACTCATCACAAGCCGCTGTGAGTTTATGGCCAAGTGCCCGATCCGAGAAATCGCGCAGCGAGCCGGCGCCGCGGGTATTCCCTTTCTTGTTATCGGCGGCTATGCCGTTTTCGCCCACGGATATGTGCGCGTAACCGACGACCTTGATTTGATTGTTCAACGCGGGAGCCGGGCGCAGTTGAGCAAGCTATTGGGCGATTTGGGAATGATCGTCAGGAACGACGCGGCCAATTTCGTACAGTTCGACCCACGGGATGAAAATGGCATGGGCGTTGACTTGATGTTTGTTTCCGAAGACGTTTTCGGACATCTGCAGGCGGCGGCGGTCAAGGCGGAGGTGGAGGGCACTCACGTGCGGGTGGTTTCACTGCGGCATCTGGTTGCTCTGAAGTGCCACGCGCTGCAACACAGCAAATCCTTGCGCCGACTCAAGGACATGGACGACCTGGTGCAACTCATCCTGATCAATCGGCTCGACTTGAACGAACCGGAACTTCGGGCGATAATCTTCAAGCATGCGAATGCGGAAATCTATGAAAAGCTGCGACACGCCTGTGCCAACGAATGACGACGTTCTGTGCGAGTCGCCGGTTTTGGAATTCCCCGATTGGAGCGGCATGCTGCCGCATCGCACCCACAAGACTTTTGCGCAAGCCGTACAGTGGAATGAGGCAATGCTCGCCCTGTTTCCGCCTGGCAAGCGATCAGCCAAGTTGGAAGCGGAGCGTCGCTGTCACGCGGAGTTTGTTCTGTGACAGGCCAGCGGGCAAAGCCTCGGTCGCGAGGTTACCCTCAAAGACCGCGGCGTGAACGGTGCGTTTCATGAGGCTGGAAACGCCGGTGGATTTTGTGCGTGCGCAGCCGGGCATCAAGAGGGACTTGTTTGATCGCTTCCGCCCGGACTTTGCTGAACCAATTGGATCAGGAGGCCGGTGTTTATGGGACTGACGATTTGAAGGAAACGGCCCTGAAAACCTTCGGCGAATAAGCGCTCTGCCCTCCGATTTTAGCTTTGAGCCTTTAGACTTCAGCCTGCGGCCTTGGAAACCAGCGGGAGCAACGGCGGCGGCTTGAAGGCAGAGCGCGGATGTGGCCTGGCTGCCCCGCGCGAGATTGACCGCAAGCTGACCTGCTGAACTCACGCCCCTGCGCGTAACTGCAACCGTCCGTCCTCATTCATCCTTAACAAACGCACGGTTGTTCTACCGACCGATGGCAGACAAACCAATGACTTTGCCACCGCGCCGCGTGAAATGTTCGATTCAATCGTCAAGCCGGGGATGAAATAGTCGCGTCATTTCTCCCGTCAGAGGATCAAGCCCAGAAAGACTCGTGCCCTTGTGCAGATTGCAGTGATGACAGGCAAGGGCAAGATTCTCCGGCGTGTCTTTTCTTGCGTGCTGGCGCGGAGTGATATGTTCGACGTGAAATGCCAACGGCGCCTGTTCCTGCCGCAGCCAGCAATACTCGCAGCGACCCGCCGCGCGTTGTTTGACCAACTCCCGCAGTCGGGCGTCCATCAGGCGGCTTTCGTTTGCGCGAGCACGCGCCGGGCTTTGGCTTGAAGAATTCCGATCAACGTGCTGGCTTGCACGTAGGCTTCGTATTCGGCGCGTTCATCCGCCGTGAGCTGGCCTTCGTTGCACTTCTCCGCCAATTCGTCCACGCGCGCCTGCGTCCACTCATTGACGCGCAAACCCGCCAGCGCGCGGCCCGTTCCCAACCCGAAACAACGGCTGACCGGTTCAAGCATTTCATCCAGAACCGCGCTGCCATGTCCGTTTTGCATGGGAGCAATATAAATGGCCGGTGGCGAAAGGCAACTCGGCTCATTGCCAACCCCTGGTCTCCAATCGCCTCCGATCTCTGACCTCTGACTTCTGTCCTCTGCTTTTTGCTTACAGCCTTTGAAACCAGCGGACGCGCCGGCGGTGGCTTGATAGCGCGGCACGGGCGGTCAACCTACGCGGGCGGATTTTGCGGAGTAGGAAAGAAACGCGTCCAGTCCTGTGCGGCATGAAGTACTCGAACCACCATGATGGTTCCCTGATGCGGCTGATAGAAGATCAGGTAGTTGCGGAACTTCGGCACGACGAACCAGCGAATTTGCGCGTGACGTGGCGCGGCGTTGCGGATGCTCGGTCCCAGCTTGCAGAAAGTCGGCGGTGTTGAGAATGATTCGGCGGACACGTTCTGCGGCTTCGGGATTGTCACCTGCGATGTAACCGCAGTGCTCGTCCAAATCGCGAACGGCCTTTGGACTGAGCCGGGCCCTGATCATGACCGGCGGCGCAACTCGTCCGTGGTCTTGGATTGATCCAGATTTTCCAGCCCTTCGTCCAGCAACCGTTCCAGCTCTGGCGTCATCACCACTTCCATGCCCTGACGCCGGGCCTGATGCTCGCGCAACGCCTCCGACACAACTTCATCCGTTCCTTTGTAGCCGCTGGTTTGAACCAACTCGGCCACGTGGTCTTCAAGATTTCCTGGCAAGACAACGTTCATGGCCACACGTTAATTCGACGCGAAATCGTGTCAATCGGCAATCCGCGCCGGAAGGAACGACGAAGCGACGCAGCGCGGCAGAGCCGCAACCAATCCCAAGGCGGCCGGCTTAACGCAGAGGGCGCAACGGTTCTCGCAATGGTCGCAAAGCGATTCACCTCTGCATTCCTCCGCGCCAACCTCCGCGTCCTCTGCGTTAAAGAATCTTCGCAGAATTGCGCGATGGTGGGAGATAGCACTGCGGAGTGATTGAGAAGCCGTGCAGCCACCGGCGGATGAATTCCTGGTTTCCAACCTTTGCGGGTCTTTGCGGCCTCGGCGTCTCTGCGTTGAGTTCCAACCGCCGAACTCGGTTTTCTGTTTTCAGCTTTCTGCTTTCAGTTTTTTCCTTGTTGCCTTCTGCCTGCGGCCTTTGAAACCAGCAGGAGCACCGGCGGCAGCTTGAAAGCGGAGTGCGATCCGAGCATGACGCGCTGCGTAAGTTGGGTGGTGATTCTAAGGGCGAAAATCTTTCGTTGGCGTTGCTTCCGTGTTTTGCTACCATTGCCCCATGGCAGCCGTGCTGGAAAAACAGGCCAAGCGTTGGACCTACGAGGAATACTACCGCCTCGACGACGACCAGCGCCATGAAATCATTGACGGCAATCTCCTTATGGCACCCTCCCCGGACATGTGGCATCAAAGTTGGGTTGGCGATCTCTACACGGTGGTGCGCCACCAGGTTCAGAGACACAAGCTGGGCAAGGTGTTCGTCGCGCCGTTCGACGTCGTTCTCGACTCCGAAAACACAGTCCAGCCGGATTTGATCTTTGTCGCCACCGCCAACCTCGACATCATCAAGCCACGCGCCATCTTCGGCACACCGGAATTGCTGGTTGAACTCATCTCCCCTTCCAGCGTCCGCCGTGACCGCTACGACAAGAAGGAACTCTACGCCCGGTTCGGCGTGAAGGAATACTGGATCGGCGATCCCGCCAACAAATCCCTCGAAATTCTCACGCTCAAGGACGGTCGCTATGAGCTTCACTGCGCTGCCGAAGAAAAAGGAAAACTAACCTCGCTGGTACTGGCGGGTCTGGAGTTCGATTTGACGGAGATTCAGTAGTCGCCGCAGTCGAAGCGCGACCAGTTCCCGACTTCCGACCAGTGACTTTAGCCTTTGGACTCCAGACTTCCCCATCTGCCTTCCGTCTTCTGCCTTCGACCTTTGAAACCAGCGGGAACACCGGCGGCGGCTTGAAGGCGGATCGGAACAAGGCAAGCCCGCAAACAACGCTTCGAGCTTTTCAATGACCCATTCAGGCTGAATAATCCTCTGCATGAGCGTAAAGAAAACAAGCCGCATTTTCATCCTCGGCGCGGGCTGTTCTGCCGAGTGTGGCTATCCACTTGGAGCAGGTTTCAAAACGGCACTCCGGCAATTCCACCCCGAGATTCCAAACGACTGCCAAGCCATCAGGGAAAGTGTAGGCAACACAATCGCCTTGTTGGAGGGGCTGCCCAACTTGAAAACCCTCGACCAACTCGCAAGGCACACCGATGAGGAATTGAATTCTTGGAGAGAGCAACGGCGATGGAAGTCTGATTCAGAGGATTCCGCGAGGGAAAGACCTGCAAAAAAAACAGGTTCTGGAGGCAAAGATTGCCACCGTGGCATTGTTTCATGCACTGGAAGAGAACATCCCACGAACTGGGCTCGACAAATATGACAATTTTATCATTTCACTTTTTGGCGGCAGAGCGAATTCACTGGAAGACGTATTCAGCGAGGCCGACTGTCACGTTTTGAGTTTTAATTATGATCGCCTGTTTGAGATTGCCTTCTTGAATCACTTCAACCACCACGATCCGGGCCAGTTCGGTCTTTATTCAACCAACGTCCTGAACTCCGGATTCAATCGTGGGAAAAACGGGGTTTTCGATGCCGTCAAGCCTGCCGCTGGCCGTTTCAACTTTCTCAAGTTGCACGGTTCATTGGGTTGGTGGGTGAGGAAGGAGCAATCCAGTGCGCCAGAGCGCCTCTATCGGGCGACATCACCCAACACTCGGGTAACTTTGCAGGACATTGAAGCGTTGGCCACGAATGCTCCGGATGAACTCGCATGGAAACCACTCCTTGCCTTCCCGCATGAAAGGCAATCTTCACGAAAATTCTACCAGGAGAGCAAAAAGTCGGCTGGCTACCACTGGGCTCCATATATTGACGCCGTTTGGAATTACGCGGGAGACCTCGTGGCAGAGGCAACAGAGGTTAAGGTGATCGGCTATTCATTTGATCAGAATGACAGCCGATATATGGTCGAAGAACTCCTCAGTAAAGTTCCGGCGTCCTTAAAAATTGTCCTCAAGCACAAGAAAGAAGCGGAAGCGGATGTCATGCGCAAAGTGGAAGGCTATAAAGCACTGAGAGGGCGCGTGGAGTTTGATCCCGCGTCGTTTTGAAAAGACATGAACGAACCGGACAATTTCGCCTTGGTACCAAGACCGCCGGGCACGCTTCAAAAAGCGGAACCGGGCGCGCAACGCATTCTCTCCGGTATGGTTGCCGATATGCTCGCGCTGGCGGCTCCAGCCTTGGTGGAAACATGGCTTGT
>JAANMW010003392.1_pt1 | contig 12505 bp, 10 predicted proteins | sample 7279671 | NCBI WGS metagenome assembly JAANMW01 (sample SAMN14094541, study PRJNA606508) | bioreactor metagenome | isolation source: A lab-scale SPAN reactor treating ammonium-rich wastewater day 247 | place: Ireland: Galway | collected 2017-09-19
GGCCAGGATCGCCCAATGGCATGCCCTTGCAGGGGAATCGATCCTAAAAACACGCATGGTAATTCTTGCGTGCCATTTTCGGAGTTGGCTCACCGCCGATACTTCCGCTCGACGGCGTTCTTGAACGAGGCGCTCCCCAAAGCGGCGCCGTAAGTCTCAATGTTTTTGAAGAAGCGCTTGGCGACCGGTGAATTGCAACCATGCCGGTCGTAAAACAACTGGGCGTCCGTCCGGGCCTTGTCCACCTGCATGGCCACATTCAATCGGAACTCCCGACCGGTCTCGTACCCCTCCTTGGCGGCGGCGGTGAAGTCACCCGGCGGACGACCGCTCCTGCTCGCGATCGTCCGCTGGGGGATGCCCCAAGTCCGAAGCTGCCCTTCGGCCCCACCGGTATTCACGGATCCATTTGTGTTTCCATATAGGGAATATGAGCAAACGCGACAGGCGCCCGACAAGCTAACGGCCGATATTCCAACTTTTTTGCCCGCAATTCGAGCCGGCGATCGCAAATGGTTCATAGACAGCACTTTAAGATTTTGCCGAACGGCGGAAGCGAGACGGCGGCGCGCCGGAACACGGCCGGCTAGCCCAATGCGGAAGGCCCGGTTTTCCGGAATTCTGGGATCTAGATGAGGGCAGGCGAGCGGGCGCCTGCAGGGGCGATGCAAGGAGTGCATCGGGGGTGGGAAGTCGAACTCTAGCCCCAATTCCGAGGCCACCAGCAACAGCAACAAGCAATTCCGCACGCCGCCGACTGGTTTTCCAATGCAAACCATGTCAATCGTTGCGGTGCCCAGGGTGCAACAGTGGCCAGGACAAATCTTGCACCCGCTCAACCATCCGGCACTCGACCGCACCGCGGCATCGGCAGCACAGCGCTGAGCCAGAATCAGCACCCATAAATAGCCGTTCCGGCGCTGTTATGCCTTCGCCCATCAGAATAGGAGCGGCTTCAAGCAATCAACACACTGCCCTTCTGGCCAGGCGGGGCCGCCGCAAATGCATGTGAAGCTGCTTGCCCAATCTGCCTCTCCAACGCAAGCTTGATCCAGTCGCCCCATTTTCGCTCGCCTCGTTTCGATGCCCGTTCCGCAACATTCCCGCCGTTCCCAATTCGTCACGCTACGGTTGTTCCACCTCGCTACCGGACACCCTCTGCCGAAAGGCCCCCTAAAACGGGTGTAAACACGATCCCCCTGCCGGATTCGCCATCCGGCGCCTCCGCTGCTCCTTGCGGGCGGCAGGCGATTGGGTAGGATCGTATGTCGTTCGCGGAACGAAAAAGGGACAGGTTTGCCGGGTGGACGCCACAAGCCATCTCCCCATCACGTTTCACCGCGAGCAGAACGAAGAGCCGCGTTCCAGGCGTTGGTCCTGGTTTCGCACGAATTGACCATTCGGATGGGCCGGCACCGCTGGTTGCAAAAAAACCCGGTGCGAGCCAGGCCAAAGCAGGTTGGTTCTTCGCCGCACGCCCCCCCGACACAATTGGTTCACGGCGCACTGGCGCTCGCTTCGCTTTGGAATGAGGTTGAATTCGCGGTTTCGCGCCATCTAGGGCATGGATGGTTGTTTACGCACCGACATTTCACCACGCTGCGAGGAAGTTTGCGGAGTGAACGTCGGATTGCGGGTTGCCCATGTTAAGATAGGCGCGAAATCAGCATCAATCGCATACGGAGTTGCGGTGCCGGGCACGATGCCACGCGGCGTGCATACTAGCTGGCCCAAATGCAGGAAAGCATTCGGCCTCCACGGTTCTGGCGGCGTCGGAACGACGGTCGAAATCATGGTCCAGTCGCAGCAGCAGGGAATGTCATCCCTTCAAACCCAATCGTCAACGCCTTCCCCAATGACCTTCGCCGGCTACGATACCGGCGGATTCTACGACGAGTTGATTGACGAAGCCGGCAATCCCCGATCCGGCGGCGAGTTGCTCGTCAAGAAGATCGAATCGCTCGAACCAGGCGAGTTGCTGCGACGGCAAACGGCCGCCGAACGCTCATTGTTTCGAATGGGTATCACGTTCAACGTATACGGCGATTCGCAGGGCACCGAGAAGATTTTCCCTTTCGACGTGGTGCCGCGCATCGTGCCCGCCGATGAATGGGATCAAATCGAGCGAGGGCTCAAGCAGCGAATCACGGCGCTCAATCTGTTCATCGACGACATCTACCACCACCAAAAGATCGTTCGCGATCGGGTGGTGCCGCAAGAAATCCTGCTGGCGGCGACGAGCTACCGCGGCGTGTGCCAAGACATGAACCCTCCGCAGGGAATTTGGTGCCACATTACCGGCACCGACCTGGTGCGCGACCGCGATGGCCGGATTTACGTGCTGGAAGACAACCTCCGCTGCCCCTCGGGCGTGTCGTACGTGCTGCAAAATCGCCAGGTGATGAAGCGCAGTTTTCCGCAAATCTTCGAGGCGTCGCGCGTGCGGCCGGTCGACGATTACCCCAGCCGTCTGCTCAGCACGCTCGAACATCTGGCCCCGCAGGGCAATTCCGCCCCCACGGTGGTGGTGCTGTCGCCGGGAGTTTACAACTCGGCCTACTACGAGCACTCGTTCTTGGCGCAGCAAATGGGCGTGGAACTCGTGGAGGGCCGCGACCTGGTGGTGCTCGACGGTGCCGTGCAAATGCGAACCACATCCGGCTTTCAACGCGTCGACGTGATCTATCGCCGCATCGACGACGATTTCCTCGATCCGCGTACCTTCCGGCCCGAATCGGTGCTGGGCGTGGCCGGACTGATGGACGTGTATCGCGCCGGCAACGTCGCACTGGCCAATGCCCCTGGTACGGGCGTGGCCGACGACAAGGTGATCTACGCGTACGTCGAGAAAATGATCAAGTACTATCTCGACCAGGATGCGATTCTGCCGAACGTGCCCACCTACGTGTGTTTTCACGAAAAAGATCGAAAATACGTGCTGCAAAATCTCGACAAGCTGGTGGTCAAGGCAGCCAACGAGTCGGGCGGATACGGCATGCTGGTCGGCCCTCATTCCACTGCCGAGCAGCGTGAGAAATTCGCCGGCCTGATCGAAGAACACCCTCGCAATTACATTGCCCAGCCCACCCTGGCGCTGTCGCGCGTGCCCACGATTGTGGACCACGCCTTCGAGGGACGGCATGTCGATTTGCGTCCGTACATCTTGTACGGGAAAGACATCTACGTGCTTCCGGGCGGACTGACGCGGGTGGCGTTGCGCAAGGGCTCGCTCGTGGTGAATTCTTCGCAAGGCGGCGGCAGCAAAGACACCTGGGTGATCGCCCCCTCGTAAACGCCGCGCCGCGTTAACCTTTCGATTGCGAACTCCCATCCCCCCGCGAGATCTGCCTGTTATGTTGAGTCGAGTTGCCGATTCCATCTATTGGATGAGCCGCTATATCGAGCGGGCCGAAAACCTCGCCCGCTTTGCCGACGTGACTTTCAACCTGATGCTCGATCTGCCGCACCAATCGCGCGAGCAATGGCAGCCGCTGGTCAGCACAACGGGCGATCACGAATGGTTCGCCGAGCATTACGGCCACGCCACGCGCGAGAACGTGATTCGTTTCCTCACTTTCGATCCGGAGTATCCCAACTCCATCATGTCGTGCCTGAGATCGGCCCGCGAAAACGCCCGCAGCACGCGCGAAACCATTTCCTCGGAAATGTGGGAGCACGTGAACAGTTTCTACTTCATGGTGATGGATGCCGCGCTGAATCGAGAAATCTTGATGAGTCCTCAGGATTTCTTCCATACCGTGAAGATGGCCAGCCATCAATTTCAGGGCGTGACCGATGCCACGATGAGCCACGGTGAAGGCTGGCACTTCGCCAACATGGGCCGACTGCTGGAACGGGCAGACAAAACCTCGCGCATTTTGGACGTGAAGTACTACCTGCTGCTGCCCGACGTGTACGACGTGGGCACCCCGATCGACGACCTGCAATGGTCGAGCGTGCTGCGATCCGTCAGCGGTTTTGAGATGTTCCGCAAGCGGCATCACGGCATCACGCCCGACCGCGTGGCTGGCTACCTCATTTTGGACCGGCTGTTCCCCCGGGCGATCATGTACTGCATCAACGCGGCCGATGAATCGCTGCACGCCATTTCAGGCTCGCCGGCCGGCACTTTCTGGAACCAAGCCGAAAAACGCATGGGGCAACTTCGCAGCGAATTGGCCTACACCAACGTGACCGACATCATCGGCCAAGGGCTGCACGAATTCCTGGATGCTTTTCAGACCAAGCTCAACAAGGTTGGGGCCGCAGTTTACGAAACGTTCATTGCCATGCGCCCCGCAGACGAAGTCCTGGCCTGAGCGCGGCTTGATCCAACGCGTGGCACCTGCCGTCTGGCTACCAAGAGCGAAACCGCTGGCCACTTTGCTATTTGCCGGTAAACCAGCTCTTGGCCAGCGGGTCTTTCGAGAAAAAGTCGAGCAGTTGCCTGGCCACCTTTTCGCGGCCGCTGTTGGAAGGATGGACGCCGTCCCCCGCAAGGTCGGCGCGTTCGTAAACCAGGCTGTCTGACTTGCGCGGGGTAACGCCGTCGGCCCAAAGGTAAGGTCCCCACAACAGCAGCGGGGCGCGGACTTCGCCGCGATCGGCGTTGTAATTCAGATCGGCGTTACCGCCAATTTGATCTTGAATCAGCCATCGCACGGGAAATGCCGATTCGTACGCGTACGGCTCGGGGTTCAAATTGCCGTTGGCATACCCGCCGTAAATGCGGCTGGAGAGGTAGGCGATTTTCAAGTTGGGGAAGCGCGCCTTGGCATTTTGAATGACCTTCAGCGTGTCTTGTTTCAGTTTGCCGCCGTGCTGTTCCAGCGAGCCGCTCGGCCCCTTGTTCGCCAACTTGATCCAGGCTACCTGCACCTGCTCGGGCGCGACGCCCGCGGCTTGGATGCGCCGCAGCGCTTCGCTCCAGGGCCGGCCGTCGGCCGGAACCCACTCGGCCATGGCCTGGCCGCCTTGAGCACAATCCACGATCGTGAGCCGGGGAGATTTGGCCGTATCGGCGTCGGCAATTCGCTTGAACGTGGAGAATTCTTGCGTGGCGTTCGACATGCTGATCGAGACGAGCACGATCTTGCCGTCGACCGATGGCTTGCCCTGGGCGTCGAGCGGTTGAATTTTGGCCAACGCGGCTTCGGCGGCCGCTTGATGCTCTTTGGGCGGCGTGTTGCGACCCTCGCCGTAGAGCCCTCCATCTTGCCCTTGGTGGCGGTCCTCCGCCGTCATTTCCGTGAGCGGCTTCATGCCTGTCTTGTCGCGGGGCGGCATCACCCCGGCGGGACGCTGCCCCGCAGTTCGGGCAGCAATCGCGCGGGCCAAGTACGCTTCTTCGTCGTCGGTGAGGGTGCCACCCGATCGCTTTTTCTGCAGTAGAGCCCGGGCGCGCATGAAGTCGATCGGTTCGTCGGCGGCTTTGGCCGGCTGCTGGGTAGCCGTCGGCTGTTCCGCAGCCGGCTGCTGCGCCGCCACCTGCGCCGGCACAAACGATCCCGACGTTGCCAAGGCAAGACAGACACCGATGAGCAACATGCAAAACAGCGCACGATGGAAGGTCATAACTGATTCCTCGAATGGAACATCGATATTCACGGCGACGGGAAACATTCGTGCCTTGGCGGCGGCAATGGCGGACCGGCAGGCTGCCGAAAAACACCGGCATCCCCATTTAACCCCGACAACTGACAAGAAGCGCCGAGAAATCACCCCATCCGGGGGAAGTTGCCGTAATTTGGGAAAACTTTGCAGGAAAATGGCCGGCTTTCGTGTCCCCTAGGGTCGTCAAGCTGGCAGTAATAGGTAAGCTGTAACTGCTAGCGGGTGTGAATTTCCCGGTTATGCTGGGCCAGATCGCCCCGAGCGGTTTCTTGTTTTCGAGACAGGCAAGCAAGAGGAAGAATGATGAGCCACTATCTCCGATCGACAACATTGAAAGTTTTGGCCCTTTGTGCGTTGGCGGCAGGCCCTCTGGTGTTGACTAACACGGCACAAGCCGGCACCTACTGCGCGCCACAACCAACCGTAACCCGTTGCATTACGGTACGAAGCCCCGAGTGCCCTGGCATTTGTGCCACGGTGAATGTGTGTTTGCCGGCGTGCGTAGCCCATTTGGAACCGTGCGTTTCCAGTCGGCCGACGCTGTTTGGCAAGGGCGTGGTGCATCTCTCTTGGAGGGGCGGTCCGACCGTTTCGGTTCGGTTCTCCAATCACGGTCCTCGCGTCTTCTACCACTAAGGCGAGCCCAAACGCGCAGCGGGGTATTCAGCCCGCTATCGGCGCTGGCATCTAAAAACCACACGACTTGCCTTACATTCGGTAAAGTCTGCGAAATCGTTACATCTTCACGGGTCGCGTGGCCGATGAAACATGCGCGCCTTCGTATCCAAGTGAGGATGAATGCCGAAAATGTGGTGTCCCCGCTGCAAGCAAGACGTGCCGGCCCAAGCGCAGCACTCCTCGGGAGCGCTGCACTGTGGAGCGTGCGCGGCGGTTTTGTCGGAGGGTGCCAGCCCAACAGAGCCACCCCCAGGTTTGCCTGGCAGCGAGTCCCCTGCGCGAGTCCTTGATTGCCACGACGCCATCTCACCGGCCAGCCTGTTGAGCGACTGGCGATTGGACCAGGATTTGGAGGACGTCCGCCAGTTGATTCGTCGTACGGCGCATCGGTTAGAAGCGATCGTGCGACCCGATGACAGCTTCAGCCTCGCGGATTGCGTCGAGCCATCATCAACAACTCTTTCCGAGGTTGGCAATTCGCCAGAGCGTCAGAATCCAGCGGTAGCCGGAGACTGGACCACGGCGGGCGGGTGGCTGCTGGTATGCCTGGGGGCGACGGGGCTAGTGTTTGCCTCGGTGCTGTTCACCGCCACGATGCTCGGTAGCAAGCATGGAGAACCGGTATGGCCGCTGTGCTTGCTCTCGGCGTTTGCTGGCCAGTTCTTGGTGGTGATTGGCCTGCTGGTCCGCCATAAGGACCGCCGCCAGCGAGCCCCCGAGCCGGCGAAGGCGACATCGCCGGACACGGCGCGACCGCCGTCGAACCCGATCAAAGTGCGCATGCCACCATCGCACTCTCGGCCTCCCTGGTCGGAGACGGTCGAGCAGGCCCTCGCCGCCAACTTGGAGTCCAGAGGGTAATGGTTGCTTGCCTGGCGGACCGCGTTCGGTTTCTCCCGATCGCTTGCAAAACTTCACACGCCGGCCAAGGCGGCCTGTCGCACATGTTGAAAATGGCGTGTCGAGTTGGCGAAGAATGCGGCTGGTAAAACGTTGTAGTCGCGGAGCGCGGCCTCAACGGTTTTCCAGCCAACTTCGGCCGCGATGTCGAAGGCCCGCAAACCCCGTTCGATGCGCTCCGACCGGAGGGCGAAGTTGCGAAACTGGAGCGAACGACCCGGTGGAAAGTACGCAAAACGAATGCGGGGGCGGAAAGCCAGCCATTTCATCAACGGCCAGCGGAATTTCGCGGTGGCAGCTTCGATGGCAGGTCCGACAACCGTGAGTTGTTCGTGCCGGAAGAAAGATTCGAACACCGCCCGCTTCTCGGCTGTATTCAATTCGCTTCCGTGGCGATTCGCGTGATGGCAGCGGTTGAGCGACTGGAGTAGCTCGGGCGGCACCAACTGGGTTGCCGCCGGTTGATCGCCAAATGCCGCGGCGAAGTGATAGGCTGCATAGGTTTCGACGCATACCCGGCGATTGATGTCGCGAAATGCGTCGGCAAAATCCTCCAATTGCCGCAGCAGTTCGCTCCGGATTCCCCGGGAAAAAGGGTATTGACATGCGCAACAGCGGCCCAATTGCCTGCCAAAGTTGAAATAGCCTTTCGCCCACAAGGCCCCGTGCGCGGCGATCAGCGGAAACACAAAGTTTCGACCGGAGTGCTCGTAGAGGTGATGGTAAGTTGCCGCGCGTTGGGCGAGATCGTGCAGTTCTCCCGCTAGGCGCCGCCCTTGTTCGCGAAAATGCGCAAGCGACGCTTCCAGTTGATCGATGGTGGCCATGTGCTTCTCTCTCGTGCCAAGGGCCGAATCGGGCGAAGGGACAACGAGAGATAGACCGGAAGGCGAACACGACCATTAACGCCTCTGGGTGGGAAAATGCCGGCTTTTAGGGTGGGTTGCACAACGGGTTCAAACGCTAATCCCGCTGGTGCAACGTCTTGCCTCGCTGAAGGCGAATTTGCGCCCGCTGCCGCAGCAGGAACACGGCGATCGGAATGATCGGCCAGGTGAACCACGGCCACAGCGCCCGCCAGCGCGGGCGAGGTTCGCCGGCGACGAAGGTGCCATCCACGGTTAACGTTTCTTGGTCGTCGTCTATCTGAACCCGCACCTTCCAGTCGCCCGCGGACGGGAGTTCGAAATGGGCGGCGCGGAACAGCTTGTTGGTAGCCGCTTCGGTCGTGGCCGTTTCTTCCAACGCAACTCGATAAGGTCCTCCCGATTGCAGGCGCACCCGGATTTCGGAAACCGGGGAAGGCGTTCCGGTGCCCGCATTTTGAACCAGCACGCTGATATCGAGGGGGCCGACGCGAAGGGGCGCCGGCGATGCAAAGACGGCAACTTCGTAATCGTCCACGCGCTCGACCAGTAGCGGAATTCCACCGTCGGCTCGGGCTGGCCGTTCCGCGATACTCCAGCCCACCGCGACCATGCCGAGCAACCAGAGGCCGCGAATCGGGAATGGAAACGAGATGGAATTCATGATTGCCATCGAAGCTAGGATAGTGCACGAACGACTAACCGGGCAGCGTGCCTCGCATTTCCATCGGTTGGAACAAGATCCACATTCCCAGCGCGAACAGCAGTGCGATCAACCCGGCCCAAGGGGTTGCCATCCGCAAGGCTCGTGCGCGATCGGACGCCATGTCTAATGCGATCCGCCAGGTGAGCAGCAGCGAAGCCAGCAAACCAAGATCAAGCACCAGGATTTCCCATTGCAATACCCAATCAGCGGCGGGCCGACAGCAACTGAGCGACCATTGTGGTTTGCCCAGGGCCGTAACGCCAAGATCGGCGGCGAACCGTTGCGCGGCGGGTATGGCGGTGTCGTAGCTGGTGAAAAAGTGGAACGAATAATGGGCTGTCCACATGGCAAACCCCAAGGGCACCAGCCCATACGTGAACCGGCAAATCCATGGTTTGAGCGGCGAGTGGTCTCGCGCCCAGCGGCGGCTTGAGATGCCTGCGGCAAGAACGGCTGCCACCGGCGCGATCAACAGGCAACCGAGATAGAACACGGTCGTGGTGATCCATCGGGCGGGCGTGCCCAGCATGGCCTCGCAGTCTTGTTGCCACTCAACCACGGGCGCCACCATGCCGGCCGCGTTGGCAAAGGCTCCGAACACCAGCAACAACGTGAGGGCGGCCAGGTCGGTCCGTTCTGACAAACGGCCGAGCCCGCTGCGAAAGCGGTTATGGCTTACGCGATCGAGCGGCGAACCAACGATGACTCCAATGTTGTCGTGAGGGCAGGCCTGTACGCAGTCGAGACATAGCGTGCAATCGAGATTGCTCGATTTTTGCGGCAAGTGTAGTTGCATTTCGCAGCCTGGCGAGCCGCCGCGGCCAACCAGGCAGTCGTGCGTGCGGCAGGAAGCACAGGTTTGCGGGGAGCGCACCTGCACCTCGGTCGGCGAAACCAGCGATTGAACAAAGTTGAACTGGCCAATCGGGCAGACATATTTGCAGAACGTGCCACCACGAAAAAAGCCGTCGATGGCGAACGCCGCCGCGAAGTATCCCAAGGCGATCCAAGCCGTCCAGGCGGGCCGGTCCCACAGCGAGAAGGCCTCGTACGACCACAGAAACACGGCCACGAGCGCCACGGCCAGCCACTTGTTGCGCAGCGGCCGAGGCCAAACGCGCCATCGCGCACGCTGCGGATTCGCATCACCGCGAACAAACCAGCGGCGCGCCAACAGCCTTGGCAGCGTGAAGGGGCAGGCAAAACAAAACAGATTGCCCACCGCCAGCAATCCCAGGATCAACACGCCGCGCCAGTGAATCCAAGGCAAGACGCCAGCCAGGTTCATCGGCGCGGCTTGCGGCCCGGCGAGCCCATCGTAAATAACCGCAACTGCCAACAGCAGCAGTGGCAGTTGCAGGCAAAGCCGAGCATTCCGCCACCGCAGGAATCGCCCGATTCCACGCAACCGCAGCAAATCCCAGGGCGCGCGATTCACGGTCGAGGCGGGCAAAACGTGTTGGTCCACCAGCAGCGCATCGACAGGCACAAATCCCCGGCCGGGCGAACTGCCTCGCGAAGGTACGGGAACCGCTGAAACCGTGGACGTTGCGAACGAATCGCGCACGGCCATCACGGAAGCGTACATCGGCATGCGAGGGGCCGGGCGAAGGGGAAGCGCAGCATTCGCTGTTGCCTTTTGCCTCGCCGCCACGACGCGCGGGCGGTGCGTCTGCTTGGTGTGTGCTGTTGACGACGAGGGGCGGCCCAGCATTTTTACGCCCAAGGCGAACAACGGCAGCAAGAAGGCCAACGACCCTGGAACCCACATGATGACTCCCGCCCCGGCTTGATCGGCAAGCGCGGAGATTCCGGCCAATCGCGGAACATCGAGGTAATGAGAATAGACCACGGTCGTCGAGAACGTGAACAGCGCCGAGAGCACGGTGTTTTGGACGTCGGCCAGAATCAGATAGGGAAAGAGCAGCCACAGCGACCAGCGCGGCGCGGCCGGATACGGTCGCACCACCGGATACCAGAACAGCAGCGCCGTTCCCAGGAAGCACGCATGCTGCACATAATGCCACCCGGGGGATCGCAGCGCGAGTTGATACCAGGCGGGTATGTGCCACAGCCAGGTGGCTGCCACAAACACCGGCAAGGCCAGGATGGGGTGCGTTAACGACTCGAACAGCCGTCGCAAGCCGGGCGAACGCAAGACCGGGGCAAATAGATTACGCACCGGGCGAGGCAGCCCTCGCAGCAGGGGAAAGAACGGGGCGCCCAGCCACAGCAGCGGCGGAACCACCATCGTCAACAGCATGTGCTGCACCATGTGCAGTTGCAGCATCAGGCCCGAGAAGGTTTCGATCGGCGACGCCAAGGCCGCGGCCAGCGCCGCCAGACCGCCGAGAAACGCCGCGAGTTTGGCCGTCGTCCAGCGATGCGCGTCTTGCGCTCGCAATCGCAACCAGCCGCGAACATAAACCGCCGCCAGCACCGCGAGCGTTGCCCACAGTCCTGGCTCGGCAGGCCAAGATCGGAGAAAAGCATCAAAGGTGGGGTTCATGGCAGTTGGCTAGGCAAGCGTTGTCCGCGTCCGCCAGCGTGAGAGCGCGCGGCCGGGAGAACCTGAAACATTTCGAATGAACAGCTGCAGGACGAAAGCAAGGAATCCTCGGAATCGATTAACGTTGCTAATCGTCGATGTACGTAACCCCCCCGGATTCGTTTCGCCAATACTGAGAGCTAGACCTGGCTAGGGACCAAACAATGACCAAGAACCCGTTCTCCTCCGAATAGTCCACGTATTCGACATTGGCCCATCCAATATCGAAATCGAGCGTTTCCAGATCCTTCGGGTATCGTCCGTTGATCGAGTTGTACTTCTCGACCTCAGCAATCAGTTGGGTCCCCACGGACCATGAATGGGCAAGCACCGATACCGCCACAACCTGTCGGGCCACGATCATGAGAAACGGTACGACCACCACGATTTGAATTCGATGGACCGGGACCAACATGCCACAGGCAAGCAGAAGGGAGGAAAGAGCGATCAATCCAGACCACACTGCGCCGTCCGTGTAGTAAGCAGTCACCACGACAAACGTCACGGCAAGTGTCACGCCGGCGAGCGTCAGCATGTAGTCCAGGACGCCATTGATGGCCAAGCGACTCATCGTGACTCCTTGGTTCCGATCCGCCGCACCTGCTGCTTCTTTTGTCGCTGCCGGATTTATGTCGGGCGAGGCATCAAGGACGGCTGGGGGAACTGGGCATCGAGCGTTTGCCGTTCGTTTTCGGTCCGCTCGTAAAACCGTTCCCACAGTGGACAACCGACCATTCCAATTCTTCGCTTTCAAGGAGACGATTCAGACGACCCGGCGGCGGCTTCCCTTGGCGGCGAGTCGGCGGGATTGCGCGCCGGGGGGCGCCCGGCAGGACGCAAGCTTACCATGAAGGCCACCACGGCATCCATTTCCGCGGGATTGATCTCTTTTCCGTAGGCCGGCATGTTGCCCCCGCCGGGCGTGCCATTGCTCACCTGGTCGATCAGTTGATCGCGTGTCAGTCGCGTTCCGACCCGGCTGAGATCAGGGCCTCGTTCGCCCCCCACCCCATCCAGCGCATGGCAATTGCGGCAGTTCTTGTTTTGAAAGACCACCGCCCCTTGCAGTTCAAGCGGCGAACTTTGCTTGACCATTTCGACCGGCACCGCGGCACCGCTCCAGGCGGTCATGTGCGGAGACCAGGGGGACCGATGCCCTTCGTAGGTGAGCACTCCCAGCGTGGTGTAAATGAC
>JAANMW010003394.1_pt1 | contig 12504 bp, 11 predicted proteins | sample 7279671 | NCBI WGS metagenome assembly JAANMW01 (sample SAMN14094541, study PRJNA606508) | bioreactor metagenome | isolation source: A lab-scale SPAN reactor treating ammonium-rich wastewater day 247 | place: Ireland: Galway | collected 2017-09-19
CACGCATTGCGAGTCAGTCAAGCCAACAGAGAGTTACCGGCGTCGTAGTAAACTCAATATCGGCACCGCCCCGTGCATATCGACGCAGAGCCAGGGCGATGTTTCATGGTGCGAGTAAAGCTGCTCGATTAGATAAAGATAGAGTTGCTGAACTTGGCGGCGTCCTCGGTTTTCTCAAGATTTTCCCAATGCTCGCCAAAAGTCGAGAAATTGAGCGGTATGAAGCTATACTAAGGAACGTGCGTGCTAGTTCCGAAGCATGATCTCGTCACCGACACCGCCAAGTGCAAAGCTAACGCCCCTAATACTCCCCACCTCCAGAAACCAGGTCTCCCCTCGCCCGTCCGGCGTCATGTCGAGAAGATTCCACAAGGGATCGGCCATGTCGCCCACGCGGTGGTTCTGGCGCGGCGCGCACGCCATCTCGAAGCCCAAAAGCGATGGATATTACGTGTTGCAATGGCTGGGTCGCCTTGAGCAGTGCAACCAGTTGGCCTTGATGGTTGGTCCCGGTTTTTCGGAATATCTTGTCGAGGTAAGAACGCGCGGTTGAGAACTTGATACCGTTCTCCTGCGCGGCCGCTTTCAACGATAGACCCTTCCCTAGCAAAGTCGCCAGCCTCACTTCGGCCGGAGTAAGGTCAAACAATCCCATCAAGATCGTCGGCGACGGCACGAAGCTGCTCGGATTCAGCGTCGTTGCGGCGACAAGGATTTCGGCGCCGAACATCATGTCCCTTGCCGAGCGGAATAACGGCAGGACATGAACGACGAGCGCGGGCTGGCCGTCTTGTGCCTGGACCGGGATTGATCTGACGAGTTCAGCCGAACCGGTCAGTGCCTGCGCGAGAGCCTCCTGAAACAACTTATTGGCCGGCGCCGCCGCGATCGCCAGCCCGCCGAACGACGTGGGCAGGATGAGGTCGGACACGGAGTCGAGCAGCGTATTGGAGGCAAGCACGCGCCCGGTTCGTGTCAGCGCGGCCGCGGGAACGCCCAAGGCGTCGAGCATCGAGACCGCGGCCTGGGCGCGCTCCAGGCCGAGCCGGCAAGCGATCAGGCCCGCGCGCGCCAGATGCGGGTGGAATCGATTGAGGCGTTCGATCGCTTCCGGCTCATGAGGGCCGAGGTCTTGCCAGCGCTCAAGGGCGAAGACTATCAGATCGCCGGTCGGCATCGGAATGATCGTGCCCGCCTGAGAGTCGAGACCCCTGGCCTGCATCCCCCAATAACCCTCGTCTTTCAGCACGTCATCGGGAAAGTAGTCCTGGCCGCGAACGAAGCCGTGGCACGGCTGCGTGTAAAAATACTGGATACGCCGGCTGGTCCTCCAACCTTTTTCCAGAAAGTTGACAGTGACCGGCCGGGTGAGATCGGAAGCCTTGAACTGGATCAGTTCAATATCCCTGAACACCATCAACTGCCCCGCGGCCGAACCGGACAGAGTCGCGAGCGAATCGATGACCGGGAGCCACTCTTCCGGATTGAACGCCGCCTCATAGATGCGATCCGCCAGATCACTGTCACTCATACCGCGAACCCGAATCCCGTTTCTGATGATTGTTCAGCAATTTTTCGTTGCAGGCCTGCAACAGATCAATGCCCTCGCGGACCGGCCTGAAGAGATCACCGGCATATGCTGGTAGTCACCATGGAGCAGTCTGACATCCTGGCCGCCACCTACCTCAAGTCCAGGGCTGCGCCAAATGAACACCACCACTCGTCTGTCCACTCTCCTGCTAAGCACCGCGACCTTTGTCGCGGTTGCGTGCGGGACATCCCTCGCCGCCGACGAAAACAGCCTTCAGCATCGGCTGGCCCAGCTTGAGCGAGAGAACGCGACCTTGACGCGGGAGAATGCCGCGCTTCGGTTGAACCGCAAATTGGCGCGCGAGAACGTCGCGTTACGCAAGTCGTCCTCGGAGCGCGCCGCGCCTGCGACCGCGCCATCGCCCGGCACAAGCGTGCGCGATGCCTATGCGGCCGATTTTCCGGTCGCATACAAGGCTCTCCCCGTGGAAACGCAGGGACAGTTTCGTTTCTGGGGCGAAGGCGGCGCCATATGGAGCGGCGGCGATCCCGTGACGACCCCTTACTCTTTGAGGGATTTCTCGAGTGATCTTAACCTTGGTTTCGGCGCCGCCGGAGGCCCGCCCAACAGGCTGTTCAACCTCACGCCGAAGGTCGGCTGGGAAGCCGCCGCCGGCTTCGATTATCGTTTCGCGGGCTCACCCTGGCACGTCAGCGGCGAGTTCAGGTACGGACAGGCCAGGGGAAGCGGTGCCGACGCATCCGCGGGCAGCGTTGCTCCCGAGATTATGGCTTTATTTCCTCTCCCGTTGGCAGGAGCCGCCATAGGCGGCAGTCAAACCATCGCTGCAAGCCATCGGGAAGATCGATGGCAGGCCGACATCGCGCTGGGTTATGATGCACTTGGCGGTCCCTCCCACGCCATGCAGATCAAGGGCGGCTTGCGTATCGCCGAACTGGTCGGGCGCACGACCCTCATCGATCGAGGCCGAGCCTACATGCGGTTTCCGGCGCCGGTGGATATCGGCCTCGGCATACCGATCCAGAGCATTGATACCAGCACGGCGTCGACCCTGAACCAGCGGAGCAGCTTTTTCGGCGCCGGACCGCGAGTCGGCGTCGAAGGATTTGTTCCTCTGGGCGGTGGCTGGGCTTTCGATTATCTCGGTGACGCCGCTATCCTGTTCGGCAGCCAGAAACTGACCAGCACGTCGACCGTGACGACGACGATCTCCCCTGCATTCTTAGCCATCTTGGCAGGAGGAGGTACAAATACGGCGACGACTGTTCGGGACCAGCGGTTCGCCGCCGTCTTCAATACCGATCTTCAGCTCGGCGTATCCTATTGGATCAATCCAAATGTAAGGATCAGCGCCAGCTATCGGCTTGATGCCTATTTCAACGCGTTTAGCGCCACGTTCGATCCGAACATCAAGGACACCATCAGCCGCTACATTCACGGGCCGCGCCTGCGCGTGACCGCGCAATTCTGATCGGCATTGCCCCACCCCGTCGCGTTAGAGCCTTTTCGCTTCTGATAGAATCAGAAGCGAGGCTCTATGATCTTGTTTTGACGCGTTTTCTTCACGCGAACCGGTTTCCACTTCGCTCGAAAACGCTATAGAGCGTTCCTGGACGAAAAACGCGGTGCGTGAGGCCGGCTTGCGGACGCCAGCGGTTGCGATAGCGTCATCCCAAATAAAAAGCCCCGTCATTGCTGACGAGGCTCCAGTCTGTTCGTAAAACGAGGCGGACAATCAGAAGCGCGTCCCGGTCCATCCGCGGGTTACGGCGCTTTATGATTCCGCGGATGATGCGCCGACATCATCACAAAGAGATGACAGGCAGCGCGACCATGCGTTTATTACGCGAGTGAGAGGTTCTCGGCGCTGACCTTGCCGCGCATCTTGTCGGTCTTCAGTTCGAAGTTGACCTGCTGGCCTTCATTCAGGCCGCTAAGGCCCGCGCGCTCCACCGCGCTGATGTGCACGAACACGTCGTTGCCGCCGTCGTTCGGCTGGATGAAGCCAAAACCCTTCTGGCCGTTGAACCACTTCACAGTACCTGTCGTCATCGGAGTCGTCCTTGTTCCAAAGCGCACACATGCGCATTTTCACGCACGATTGCGCGAACCATCCAATCTCAGCGATGTCTTTGGAAAGGAGCCGTCGTCCTAGGAAGACTTGCGGCGCTCTAACAAAACCAATGCCGGCAATCGAATACTGCCATCATGGCATTTTCCGCCGGAAACCGCAAATCCCGGTGCTGGTCTGGCATTTTCGCGGATCATCACTATATTGGGTTTCATGACAAAGTCTCCGCCGAGCCCGGCACAACTGGCCCGCAACGAACGGATGCGCACGGCCGCCATCGAGGGCGCCAAAGCACGCGCCGATATCGAAGCCCGCGACGTCGCTGTACGCAAGAACATGGAGCGCCTGCGCGCCCTGCGGCTTGCGAAGGAAGCCGAAGAGGCGACGAAACCCAAGCCTGCCAAGCCGGTCAAGGCATCGCCTCGGGGCAAGAAGGCAACCCCCAAACAAACCGCCAAGCTGTCGGACTTCCTGGCCTCGCAAAGAAGCACCGGCCGGACCACCTGAACCGGCCGCGTTGACCCGGCGAAAGATTAAACAGAATCTAAAAAGCCCCGGATCGTTCCGGGGCTTTTTGCGTTCCGCGATCATGCGCGGGAGCCTTCAGGCGAGCGTGATACGGTCCGAAAACCGGTGCCGCTTTGCGCTGGCGCGGCCCTTCGGGTCGGGATCATGCTCAATACCGGTAATGATCGCTCTTGAACGGACCCTCGACCTTGACGCCGATGTAGTCGGCCTGGTCCTTGCGCAGTTCGGTCAGCCTGACGCCGATCTTGTTGAGGTGCAGCCGCGCCACCTTCTCGTCCAGCGACTTCGGAAGCACGTAGACTTCCTTCTTGTACCTGCCGTCCCTGTTGTTGGCGAACAGTTCGATCTGCGCCAGCGTCTGGTTGGTGAAGGAGGCGGACATCACGAACGACGGATGCCCCATGGCGTTGCCGAGATTCACCAGACGGCCTTCCGACAAAAGGATCATGCGCTTGCCGTCCGGAAACGTGATCTCGTCAACCTGCGGCTTGATGTTGTCCCACTTCAGGTTCTTCAACGCGCCGACCTGAATTTCATTATCGAAATGCCCGATGTTGCAGACGACCGCGCGATCCTTCATCGCGCGCATGTGCTCGATGGTGATGATGTCCTTGTTGCCGGTGGCGGTGACGAAGATGTCGGCGCGCGGCGCGGCGTCCTCCATGGTCACGACCTCATAACCTTCCATCGCCGCCTGCAACGCGCAGATCGGGTCGATCTCGGAGACCATGACGCGACACCCAGCCTGACGCAGCGAGGCGGCCGAGCCCTTGCCGACGTCGCCGAAGCCGGCAACCATCGCGACCTTGCCGCTCATCATCACATCGGTGCCGCGGCGGATGCCGTCGACCAGCGATTCGCGGCAGCCGTAGAGGTTGTCGAACTTGGACTTAGTCACGCTGTCGTTGACGTTGATCGCGGGCCACAGCAGCGTGCCGTTCTTCTGCATCTCGTAAAGACGATGCACGCCGGTGGTGGTCTCCTCGGAGACGCCCTGAATGGATTTGGCCACGTCGCCGAACCAGCCCTTCGGTTTCTCTTTCAGCAGGCGCTTGATCAGCGCGAACAGCACCTCCTCCTCTTCCGCGCCCGGCTTGTCGAGGAATGCGGTGTCGCCCTTCTCCGCGCGCACGCCGAGGTGAATCAAAAGCGTCGCGTCGCCGCCGTCATCGAGGATCATGTTGGGATGCAGGCTTTCACCACTTTTTGCGCCATGCCAGTCGAACAGCTTCGCGGTGTAGTCCCAGTAGTCCTGCAGCGTCTCGCCCTTCACCGCGAACACCGGAATGCCGGCGGCGGCGATCGCCGCGGCCGCATGATCCTGCGTCGAATAGATGTTGCAGGAGACCCAGCGGATATCGGCGCCCAGCGCTTGCAGGGTTTCGATCAGCACGGCGGTCTGGATGGTCATGTGCAGCGAGCCGGCGATGCGCGCGCCCTTCAAGGGCTGTTTGGGGCCGTATTCCTCGCGCGTCGCCATCAGGCCGGGCATCTCGGTCTCGGCGAGCGAGATTTCCTTGCGGCCGAAACCGGCAAGGCCGATGTCGGCGACGATATAGTCGGTAAAATCTGCGGTCTGCTTGGTGGCGGTCGCGGTGGTCATGTCGATCATATCCCTTGTTGCGGCTCGCTCTTCCCGTTTACGACGCGAGCGAAGGAGCGGCGTCATCTGTCCCCCGTCATGGCCGGGCATAGCCGTTCGTAGAACGGCGTTCTATCGAACGCCTATGGTCCCGGCCATCCACGTCTTGCTGACGAAAAGAAAGACGTGGATGCCCGGCACAAGGCCGGGCATGACGTCTCACCTGTTGTCACACTGCGCGCTTGATCACCTCGGCGAGGTCGGTCTTCTCCCAGGAGAATCCGCCCTCGTTGTCCGGCGTGCGGCCGAAATGACCGTAGGACGAGGTGCGCGCATAGATCGGCCGGTTCAGGTCGAGATGCTTGCGGATGCCGCGCGGCGTCAGGTCCATCGCTTCCGACACGATCCGCTCGAGCGTGTCTTCCGGAGCCTTTCCGGTGCCGTGTGTGTCGATATAGATCGACAGCGGCCGCGCCACGCCGATGGCATAGGCAAGCTGCAACGTGCAGCGATCGGCGAGACCGGCTGCGACAATGTTCTTGGCGAGATAACGCGCGGCGTAGGCGGCCGAGCGGTCGACCTTGGTCGGATCCTTGCCGGAGAACGCGCCGCCGCCGTGCGGCGCCGCGCCGCCATAGGTATCGACGATGATCTTGCGGCCGGTCAGCCCGGCGTCGCCGTCGGGACCGCCGATGAAGAACTTGCCGGTGGGATTGATGTGCCAGATGGTCTTGTCGGTGATCCAGCCTTTCGGCAGAGCCTCACGCACATAGGGCTCGACGCGCTCGCGGACCTGATCGGAGCTCATGTCCTCGACGAGATGCTGATGCGACACCACAATCTCGCGCACGCCGACCGGCTTGCCGTTTTCGTATTGCACGGTGACCTGGCTCTTGGAATCCGGTCCCAGCACCTTTTCCTTGCCGGAATGGCGGGCCTCGGAGATCAATCGCAGGATCTTGTGCGCGTAGAAAATCGGCGCCGGCATCAGGTCTGGCGTCTCGTTGCAGGCGTAGCCGAACATGATGCCCTGGTCGCCGGCGCCTTCTTCCTTGTTGGTGCCAGGCTGCAAGGCATCGACGCCCTGCGCGATGTCGGCTGACTGGGGATGGAGCAGAATCTCGATGTCGGCGGTCTTCCAGTGAAAGCCGTCCTGCTCGTAGCCGATGTCCTTGATCGCGGCGCGCACGACGCTTTCGATCATGTCCTTGGTAACGGATTCCGGCCCGCGGGTTTCGCCGGCGATCACCACCTTGTTGGTGGTGGCGAGCGTCTCGCAGGCGGCGCGGATCGCCCATGGATCAATGCCCGCTTTCTGGCCTTCGGTGAAAAAGAGATCGACAATCTCATCGGAGATCCGGTCGCACACCTTGTCGGGATGCCCCTCCGAAACCGACTCGCTCGTGAATAGATAGGATCCGCGCATCAATCGACCTTTCGTCCGTCCGCCGGAAGTGGCGGCCCTTTCGTGCTGTTGCTGAAATGTCAGTCCCGGCGACGCGAGATGACGTAGGATTCGTCGTAGAACCAGAGACCGTTATGCTTGCGCAGAACCTCCCTGGTGGCGTCGAGATAGCGGCCGCTTTGGGTCATTTCCGTCAACCGGTCATCTTCGACTTGGGCGACGTAAACCGCCGCATTCCACGCCGCGAACAGTGTCGAGGTTCCGATCGCGCCGGTGACTTCATTGGGCAGCGCTTCCATATCATAGCGGAAAATCGAACGATGGTCAGCATATGCGTTGAAATTGAGGCCCCTCCCCACCGAACCAAGCTCGTATTTCACAGCGCGCAATAGCTCATGACGGCTCACGGCGAAAGGCTTTTCTCCCGGCCAGACGGCCTGGACGATCTCCAGCCCGGGATCCTGCCCGTGAGAATGTATTCCTATCAAACGCCCTCCAGGCCGCAAACTCCGCGCCAGCGGGGCGATGATTCTCCTGGCCTTGAAGTTCAGGGACGCCCGTGCCCGGTAAGGCTGCGAGGCGATCACCAGATCAAAGCTGGCCTCGACCCGTCCGGCACGTGGAATCGCGGAATCGAGCAGGAACTGGTGGTCCTCGCGGTAAATGACCAGCACCACCGGACGCTCGTAGACCGGCATCCCCGTGACCGGGCTGACGCTCGCCCTCCAGTTCTCCTCCAGAAACGGCCACAGGTCGCGGATCTGGACCTCGAATTCGCCGGAGGATGCCCCCCGCAGCGGCACCTCGCGCCACACCATCCTGGCCGCCGCCTGGGACGACCGGGGCGTCAGCCAGGGCGCCTCCGCGTAGTTCATATTCGTCAGCACAATAGCCGTCGACGGATGCTCGAACAGCCGGTCCGGCAGCTTGTCCAGCGTCAGCTTGATGTCTTCGAGGCTGAGCTCCTTGCCGGCGATGTAGAACGGCATGTGGGGAAACCGCCCGTGCATGGAGCGCATCACCCGCGCCAGCACGGTGCCGTCGCCGACCCCCGCATCAAAAACCCGCAGCGCCGGCGGACGCGGATAGATGCTGCCGAATTCCAGCGCGACCCGATCGGCGATGACCCGCTTCTCGCTGCAGGTATGAACGAAAAGCAGATACTTTTGCCGGTTCTCGAAGAAGCGGAAGTTGGCGCGGGGATCGCGCCGCTCGATCGGCTCCGGCTTGCGGACCGACACCGCGCCATCCGGCGAACCGGAGACGATATAGGCCTCGATCCGGTTCAGCGTGTCGATGGTGATGCGCTTGCCCTCGCGCAGCCGCTGCACGAGCTTGCCGTCATTGACGGCGCGCCGGCCAAAGGTCGATTCGGCCATGCCGACCCGGCGGCAATAGTCGGAAATCTGGCTCAGCAGTTCCTCGTTTGTCATCGTCGCGCGTATGGGCCAGATTAATGGGCAACAAGATATATAAACTGCTTCCTATCACCACCTGCCCACAATTGAAACCCAGGAAGGCAGCCCAGAATCAAAGCTTGATATTGATTGACGCGTTTCCTTCATGCGAACCGGATAGAGAGAATGCTTCCGGACAGCGGATGCCTCGTCAGGCTGATGGCTGTCTGCTAGAGTCTGATCCAACTACGTTGAATCAGACTCCAGCCCTAACTTTTTGATCGAGCATGATCTTATCCGAAAACCGGTTTCCACTTTTCGGGATCATGCTCTAAGAGGCGCGGGTTGCCGTCTCTTCGGCGCCTCCTGCGACAGGTTTGAACGATGCGCATCGCTATGATCGGCACGGGCTATGTCGGCCTCGTGTCCGGAGCCTGTTTTGCCGATTTCGGACATCAGGTGACCTGCGTCGACAAGGACGCGGCCAAGATCGCCGCGCTTTGCCGCGGCGAAATCCCGATCTTCGAGCCGGGCCTCGACGCGCTGGTCGCCACCAACGTCAAGGCTTCGCGGCTCGATTTCACCACCGATCTCGCCGGCCCGGTGGCGGAGGCCGAGGCGGTGTTCATCGCCGTCGGCACCCCCTCGCGCCGGGGCGACGGCCACGCCGACCTCAGCTACGTCTACGCCGCGGCGCGCGAGATCGCGGCGGCGATCCGTGATTTCACGGTCGTTGTCACAAAATCGACCGTGCCGGTCGGCACCGGCGACGAAGTGGAACGGCTGATCGGGGAAACCAACCCCTCGGCGGATGTCGTGGTGGCGTCCAATCCGGAATTCCTGCGCGAAGGCGCCGCGATCCGCGATTTCAAGTTTCCTGATCGCATTGTGATCGGAACGTCCGACGAGCGCGGGCGCAAGGTGCTCGGCGACATCTACCGGCCGCTGTCGCTCAATCAGGCGCCGCTGATGTTCACCGAGCGCCGCACCGCCGAGCTGATCAAATACGCGGCCAATGCCTTTCTCGCGACCAAGATCACCTTCATCAACGAAATCGCGGACCTGTCCGAAAAGGTCGGCGCTGATATTCAGGAGGTCGCGCGCGGCATCGGTCTCGACAATCGCATCGGCACCAAGTTCCTGCACGCCGGCCCGGGCTATGGCGGCTCCTGCTTTCCCAAGGACACGCGCGCGCTGGTCAAGATCGCGGAAGATCACGACGCCCAGCTTCGCATCGTGGAATCGGTCGTGACCGTCAACGACAACCGCAAGCGCGCGATGGCGCGCAAAGTGGCGCACGCGCTCGGCGACAATCTCCGCAACAAGACCATCGCGGTGCTGGGACTGGCGTTCAAGCCGGATACCGACGACATGCGCGAGGCGCCATCAATCCCGCTGATCACGGGCCTGCGTGACATGGGGGCGAAAGTCCGCGCCTTCGACCCCGCCAGCATGAAGGAAGCGCGGCGCGAACTCCCCGATATCGACTATTGCGATGACGCCTATTCGTGCGCGGAAGGCGCGGACGCGCTGGTGATCGTGACGGAATGGGTCCAGTTCCGCGCGCTCGATCTGCCGCGCCTGAAACGCATCATGAAACAGCCGATCGTGGTCGATCTGCGCAACGTTTACCGCCCCGCCGAACTTGAAGAACTTGGTTTTGCCTACACGGGCATCGGCCGGAGCCAGGCGTAGATCGTTTTTCAACAGAATGCGCTCACCGCCGCCGCCTCGCAATTTCCACATCGGGATCGTAATCACTCCCCATGACCTCCCGCTGGCGCCAGCTTCCGCTCCTGCTTTGCATCCTGCCGGTCGCATGCACCCTAGCGGGGTGCAGCAGCATCAATTCGCATTTGTCGGCCGGGATGGGTGACATGATTCCGAAATGGGCCGGCGGCCTTCCCGCGGACGCGCCTCCGCGGCCCGGCACCGCGAAATATGATGAGATGATGAAACAGCGCGAGCGCGCGCGCCTGGAGCCGAAGCCGAACGAGCCCGGCGCCCAATCAACGGACGGTCAGGTGACCGCCCCGGCCAACTGAGCCTCGGCGACCGGTTAATAATTCAATCCATGAACACCACGGTCTTGCGGCCGTTCAGAATCACGCGGTCGTCCAGATGATGCCGGATGGCCCGCGCCAGCACGCGACGCTCGATATCGCGTCCCTTGCGAACCAGCGCATCGGGCGTATCACGATGACTGATGCGCTCGACGTCCTGATCGATGATCGGCCCCTCGTCGAGATCGCTGGTGACATAGTGCGCGGTCGCGCCGATCAGCTTGACGCCCCGTTCATGGGCCTGGGCATCGATGATGTTCTGGCCGTTATGGGCCAGGAACGTCGACCGCCGACACAATTCCGGGCCGGTCGGGACAGGAGAGCGTCAGCACATACTGATGGTGGGACATGGGGAGGAGCGGCGGCTAGACCGAACGATCGGGACGGAAATCCAACGGGCACCCTGCTCTATCACCTACATCGGCCTTGCGCCACTCACCCCGCAAGAGGGACAATCAGCACGGCAAAGCGATCAACGGCTGACCTCCGGAGTGATCATGGCTGGCAGGCTATCCGGTTTCCGTATCCTGATCCTTGAGGCTCGCGAGGAAGCGCAATTTGCCCGCTTGCTCGCGGAGCAAGGCGCCGAGGTTTTGCAGTGCCCGATGTTCACCATCCGCGACGCGCCGGATGCCGCGCCGGTCGAGGACTGGATCAGGCGTTGCATCCAAACCCCGCATGACGATCTGGTGCTGACGACCGGCGAAGGGTTGAGGCGTCTCGTCACGGCTGCGCGCCGGGTCGGCCTCGATCAGGCGTTTATCACCGCCATTGGCAAATCCCGCAGGTTTGCGCGCGGCCCGAAGCCGGGCAAGGCGCTGCGCGAGATCGGACTGGAGGCGACGGTCACCACGGACAAGCCGACATCCGAAGGTATCCTGGAAACCCTGGCCCGACTCGATCTCCGGGGTCGTCGCGTCGGCCTGCAGCTTTATCCAGACCGCGACCACGGCGCGCTGCTTGGAGAAATCCCAGCGCAGGGCGCGAGTGTCGATCCGGTGCTGCCCTACATCTATGATACGAGCGCGGCTGAGGCTCACATCGTCGGAGCGATCGAAGAAATGGCCGAAGGCCGGGTTGACGCCGTTGCGCTGACGAGTTCGGGGCAGGTCCGCCGGCTGGTGGAGGTCGCCGGCATCCATCGCTGCGAGGACCGGTTGCGCGCCGGACTCGAGCGCGCCAGGATCGCCTCAATCGGCCCCGTGGTTTCCGACCAATTGAAAGCCTATGGCCTGCGGACCGATATCACGCCCGCAAACAATGCGTACTTCATGAAACCGCTGATCTTGGCGATGGCGATAAGCCTGAATGCGCCGGAGGGCAGATAGGTCAAAGTCCTATGATTTAAACCTGCCCCGCTAATACTCCCGGCCGCCGGATGGCCTTCGTATGATCACCTTCGCTCGCTGTATCGGATCGCGTGCGTGGTCGCAGGCTGCGGCCAATGATGTGCCCTTGATGTGCCTTCCGCCAAGCAGATCAGGATGACGCCTTACCGACGACTGCGCATCGACGAAGCTTACTCACCTCGGGATCAGAACAAGAACATGCGACCGGAACTCTTGCTATGGCTCGACCGCAAAAGCCCGAAAGGCTATATGGCCGGTCGCGAAGTTGCAGTTCGACCCTAACGTGGATTCTTCCTTGTCGCTCTTGACGATCATGCCTGCGGCAGCTCTTTCGTTTGCCCTCACTTGGTTGCTAATGCCGATATTGCAACGCTACGCGCTCGCAACGCCGAACGGGCGATCGTCGCATAAGCTTCCGACGCCGCAGGGCGCGGGGATCGCGGTCATCACCGCGACACTCGTCATCATTGTCGTATTCGCCGCAGCGACAAGAACGGAAGTTTCGACCTACGCGCTGGTCGCGACCCTCTTTATCGCCGTCATCGGCGCGGTGGATG
>JAANMW010003400.1_pt1 | contig 12485 bp, 4 predicted proteins | sample 7279671 | NCBI WGS metagenome assembly JAANMW01 (sample SAMN14094541, study PRJNA606508) | bioreactor metagenome | isolation source: A lab-scale SPAN reactor treating ammonium-rich wastewater day 247 | place: Ireland: Galway | collected 2017-09-19
CAGACCTGCCCGCCGACGCTTTCCAGCCCCAGCACGTCCGGGCAGCCCTCGGCCCGCACGTATTCCGGCCCGTGAGACAGCGACAGCAGCATCACGTCGGGCTGTTCCCCGTCCAGCCCCAGTTCCCCGCCGTGGGTGTCGAACTGGCCCGTCCAGGCGCCGTCGACCTGGCGGGCCAGGCAGCCGACCGAAAGGTAATAGCCCGAAAACCACTTTTCCGGCACGACCTGGTAGACGCCCCATACCGACGTGCCGTTGCGGCACAGCCGCACGACCGTGTCCGGGCCCACTTTGTCCGAGCCGATCGAGCCTTTCTGGCCAAGCACCCATCGAGTGTCGGTCTTCAGGTCACGGCGCGAGAATAGCCGCCACTGCCCGGCCTGGCCCCAGGCCAGGCCCAGCCCGTTGACGCGCGGCAGCCAGCGCTTCACGTGGGCCATGCCCGGATGGGCGCCCAGTTGGATGGCGCCGTCGTACAGCCGGCAGGCGACCCACACTTCGTCCTCGAGACCGGCGATCACCGAGGTCGCGAACCGCACGTCCGTGCCGTCGATCGTCTCTGTGACGGTCCACGTCTTGCCGGCCAGGTCGTATCGCGAGATGCCCCCGCCGGCGAACTTCTTCTGATTCGGGTCGTAGTCCGGCTGGCTGAGCAGGTAAAAGGCCTGAACGGTGCAGGCCATGGCGACGGGGCGTCCTGCCGCCGGGCCCCGGCCGCCTTCGAAGGTCTCCCGTTGGCCCGAAGCCGCGTCGTAGCGGACCACCCCGCCGGTCGTAATCGCCCAGACATCGCGGTCCCGCGTCAGCACCTGCCAGGCGCGGTCGGTCAATTCGAGCCAGACGTCGGCCGAGGGGTCGTAGCGGAGCAGCTTGTTCATGCACACCGCGTAGAGCCCGTCGTCGGTCGCAGCCAGCGAGGGCAGCAGCACGCGGACGCGGTCCGACCACAGCGCCGACCAGAAGCCGCGCTTGCTGACCTGCGCCAGCCGATCCAGGCCCGGGAAGTCCGGCAATTTCTTCCACTGCCGCTGCCCGATCGCCACCGACCAGGCCCCGCGGTCCGACAGCAGCCAGACCCGCCCGCCGCCGATCGTCAGCGCCGCCAGGTTGAAGGCGATGTCCGGGATGGGCTCGATCCGACCGGCCTGCTTGTCCACCCGGGCCAGCCCGGCGCGGGTGGCCAGCCACACGTCCCCGCCGGCCGGCGCGATCGCCTGGATCGGCTCGTCGGGCAGACCGTCGGCGGGACCGAACGTCCTGGACAGCCTGCCGCCGCCGGCCGCCGCAGTGTCCACCTGGAACAGGCACTGATCGTCCGCCGCCCAGATCGTCCCGCCGTCGATGGCGAAGCAGAGCAGTTCGGCCTTGCGCCCGATCACGCGAGGCGAAAGCACCGGTAGTTCCCCGATGTCGCGAGGGACGGCCGACTGCTTTTCTGCCGGCTGGTAGACCGAACTGAGCAGGCAGTAGCCGCGCCGCCACAACTCGGTCATGGCCTCCTTGACCTGCGGCGGGGGCCCGGTGGAGTCGGCGGCCGGCTGCGTGTCCGTCCCGGCGCCGGTCAGGACCAGTTGCAGGACGAGCAGCGCGGGGTGCATCATGGATGGATCTCCTTGCAGAGGTGCGGGCCCGGGTCCGGCCACACGGAAACCGCAGTCCCCAACGGAGGGAGGGGGATTCGAACCCCCGAGGATCTTGCGACCCTAACGGTTTTCAAGACCGTCCCGATCAGCCGCTCCGGCATCCCTCCGAGCGCTGTCGCTTAGTCCTGATTTTACAGGTTTTCCGGGCGTCTTTCCAGGACTTGCGCCGCTGTCGCCGAGGTCGACCACAGGCCCACGCCTGTCCGCCGAATTTCGCCGGCTCGTCCTCTGTCGCGCCGCGCAGGACGCGAATGGCTCGACGGCAAGTGCTCGGAGGTGTACTTCGCCTGGTTTCCGCCGGCCGGGCCGGGATCGCCGGGGAATCCCGAAGAACGCCCCGCCGCGGGCGGGATTCGGGGCGATGCTACTGCTCCGACCGAACGGCGGCGCAGGCCGGCGGATCCCATCCGAGCGTGGTGTAGGCGCCTGCCCGGCGGCCGGACATCCGCAAGAACAGTTGCAGCGCGTAATTCGTGTCGCGGGCATGGACGGTGTCGCGGGCGGTGGCGTAGTTGCTCTGGCCATAGACCCCGCCCAGCATCCAGCGGTCCGGGCTGCTCCGTTCCTGGAGGGTCAGGGCGAACCGGGCGGCCTTCAGCAGCGGACCGCGCAGTCCGTGGACCGGCAGCACCTCCACGCCGCCGGCTGACAGGTCCAGGGCCTCGATCAGCTCCAGGGCCGTGACGAACGTGCCGCCGTAGCCGGGGAAGGTCCCACTGGGGGCCTGGCGGGCCAGTTCGGCGCAGAGCCGATCGCAGGCCAGCTTCAGGTAGCGGGCGTCGCCCGTGGCCTGGAAGCCGGCCATCAGGGCTGTGTTGGCGAAGTCGTCGTTGCCGACCGAGAGAACGCAGTGGCCGTGGAAGTCATAGGCGGTGTCCGTGCTGGGCGCGTCGCGGCAGATCCGCTCCAGCACGTCCAGCACGCGGACCAGGGCCGCCCGCCAGCGGTCCAGGCCGGTCAGACGCCAGAGCTGGTAATAGACCAGGGCGCCGCCGGCCTGCCAGTCGCCGCGCAGGCGACTGGCGCCCTGTCCGGACTCCAGCTCGAAATCGTCCCACGGATAGCCGTCGGCGTCGCTGCCGTGGGTCGAGTACCACTGGGCGAACCGGAGGGCGCGGTCGAGGTCTTCGGCCTGGCCGAACTCGACGTGCAGGGCGATCAGCCCCATCGCCCCGGTGGCGGCGTCGCGCGGGGCGGAGTAGGACCGGCCGGGGCCCACCTCGTGGAACCCGCCGATCGCGCCCGTCCAGCGGACGTCGAAGCACTGGAGCGAGCGGAGGAAGCGGGCGCCCGTCTCGATCGAGTCGCGATAGCGCTGCCTGTCCAGCAGCGGCGTGCAGGCCAGGTCGATCAGGCCGCACAGCGCCAGTCCCTGGAGCCAGACGCCGGCCGGCTTGCGGTAATCGCGGGCCGGGCTGCACTTCTCCAGGTAGCGCCCGCAATCGGCGGAGTCGGCCGCGGCCACCGGGCCCCACGGCTGCCGCGGCGTGCACTGCGTATTGACCAGCCAGTCGCCCGCCAGACGGGCGGCCTCGAGGAACTCGGCCTTCTCGGCGTCGGTCAGTCCCAGGTCGAACATGAGTCGGTGGTCCTTTCCGCCGGGCTTTGTTCTATGCGATCGACAGGCCCGCCGCGCGGACCGCGCCGGGGCACGGCTCACCTGGCGGGAACGGACAGTTCAAAGGACTGCATGTAGGATGGATCGCGCGGGTCGGCCGATTCGACCTCGCCGACCTCGATGGCGTAGCTGTGGGGCGATTCAGTCACCTTCTCGACGTGGCGCTTCTCGCCGGACGTCTCGCACCAGGCGTAGGTGACCAGCAGCGGGCCGAGGGTCGCCAGCTCGGCGGGATTGGCGGTGGTGATCGTGACGGTGTTTCGGCCAGGCCGCAGCCGGGGCAGGGTCAGCGGGTTGAGCTGGCAGACCGTCTCCAGCGTCAACTTGTCGATGCCGCCGCGGCCGGGGGACAGTTTGACGACCAGGTCGTATTCGTGGCCGTAATTCAGGTCGCGGCTGTCGAAGGCGGCGCGAATGGCGGTCGGGCGGACCTCGGCCAGCTCGCCGCGAAGCTCCTGCTTTCGGCCGATCCGGACGAACGCCTCGAACCGCTGTCCGGGCGCCAGGTTGGCGATCCCGGTCAGTTCCCCGCGGATCAGCACGTAGGGCGAACGGACGGGGATGGCGAAGGACATGGGCTTGGCCGGGTCGGCCGGGTGGATCGCCGGCGATTCGCCCTCGGCGAACCGGACGTTGTCCAGTTCGTTCAGCCCGGCGCGGGCGGCGACCGGCTTGGCCAGCGGCACTTCGTAGATCAGCCGGGCGTTGGCGTATTTCCGCCACGTGCCCCATCCGGAGGGCACGTGGTGCGGGCCGGCGCCGATGTAGTCGGCGCCCCACTGGCCCTTCCAGCTCGACGACCATTTGAACGCCTGCGGGATCGGCTGCCACGAGCGGATGAGTCGCTCGCCCGGACGGAGCGCGACGGCCATGCTGGTCTCGGGCGCGGGTCGGCGGGGCTCGGCCGGTTTGGCGTCCGGGTCGGGCGTGCCCCGCCCGCCGGAACCGCTGAAGCGATAGTAGAACAGCGGCCTGCCGCCGTCGTAGGGCATGAACGGGTCGGACGTGCGGACCGGGTCGCTGACCAGCGTCGGGTCGATCTGGAGGTCGTCGTATCCGGCGATGCGGCCGCCGTCGGCGGTGTAGACGTAGAACCCGCCGTGCGGGTCGAGGAAATGCCAGTGCCCGTCGTAGTAGACCTCGCCCATCGTGTGGCCGAGATTGCCCGGACCGGGGCGCTTCTGCCCGCCGTCGAGGCGCTGCCAACTGTCGATCAGCCAGCCCCGGCAGATGGCCTCGCGTTCGGCCTGGCTGCTGCCGTAGCGGCTGCACCCGCCGCCGGCGACCCAGCTTGCGGGGAATACGCCCTCGCGCAGCCAGTTCTGCATCCGGCTGAGCGTGCCGCACAGCGAGTAGCCATACACGTTGAACAGCCGCAGATTGTCGTTCTCGTCGGCCCGGCTGAAATGCCAGGTGTGGTCCAGCGTGAACCGCCAGATGGCGACGGCCTTCTGTTCGTCGGTCATGTCGGGCTTGATGATGCCGGCCAGGATGGTGTCACGGCTGCGGCAGTCGATCGAGCGGTCGGTGCGCACCCAGGGATCGATCAGTTTCCCGGTCCCTCGCGGAACCTTCGTCTCGTCATCCGTCACCGCACCGGTCGCACGCGTTCTGTCCCCCGGCATGGTCGCTTCAGCGATCCGTGTCTTCGCGGGTTCGGGTTTATCCCCCTTGTTCTCCGCTCTACGTTCCTCCAGTTCGTGCACGATCACCTGCCCGCCCTGAACCACCGCCAGGCGCTTCAGGTCCGGCGAGACGCTCAGCGTCCAGGCCCGCGTGTTCAGCTTGTCGTCGAAGCGGAAGCATCGGCCGGTGCGATCGTCCAGGAAGAACATCCCGGCGTCGTCGCCGGCGTAGCGCCACAAGACCAGCCCGCGACCGGCTGGGTCCGGCCACATCCGCTTGGGCATCGGTCCGATGAGCGAGAGCCGCTTGGGTTGGCCGTCCGGCTGGACCTGCCAGACGCCGAACCGGCGGAAGGGCTCTCCGGGCTCTGGCTTGATCTCCGTGGCGACCGCGCACAGTTTTCCGTCGATCCAGAACAGCCCGCCCGGATAGGTGTGGTTGCCGCCGATGAACCGCTTGGGGTCCAGCGCCCAGCGGCCGGCGGTCCTGCCCGCCCGCAGGTCGGCGACGTCCCAGACCATCACCCCGCCTGGCCGTTCGATCCCGACCGGGGAGTGCGTCCAGACCGCGCCGGCCACCTGCCGGCCGTCCGGCGAGATGGCGAGGTATGGCGTGGTGACCAGCAGCACGACGTGCCGTCCCTCGCGGGCGTTGAGAAACACCACGTGCCCCGGCCCCTGGCCGACGACGGTGAACGGCGGCCTGGCCTGCCCGACGGCGACCATGAAACTGCCGTCGGGCAAGAAGGGCGAGAACGCGATGTCGCGGTAGGGGGCGGGCTCTTCCTGCGTGCCCTTGCCGGTAAGCAAAACTTCCGTCCTGGGCTCCTCGCCGCCTTTTATGCCCGGCCCGACCGGCCGAACGGCCACGCCCGTCCCGGTGACCATAGCCAATTCCCTGGCGTCTGGTGATTCGGCAAATTCGTGGATGGGCGAGCCGGCGTCATCGAACGTAGCTGATTCGATCGGGTGCACGTCGGTTAACCACACCAGGCCGCGCGTCGCCTTGCCGGCAGGGTTGGGCGCGTGCTGCACCACAGCTACCACGACTGTCCCCCGCTGAGCAAAGCGAATCTGCGAGCAAGAGGCCTTGGGGTCAGTCGTGGTCCAGGAGATCAACTCCTTGCCATCGTCGGCCGACAGCAAGAGGAGTCTTGACCCGCCTGGTTCGCTGACGAAAACGGCCAGCCTCTCGCCGTCCGGGCTGAGCACCGGGCGGCTGCACATCGCCGGCGAGGGCTTGTCCGGCTGGGTGGTCGGGGCGGTCCAGATCACTTTGCTCGATGTGCTCTTGAGCGTTGGCCAACGGTCGTCGGCCGACGCGGTGGCGGCCAGGCAGCAGACGGCAGCGAAGGCGATGACCTTCCGCATGACGATCCTTTGTCAGTTCTTCAATCGGTCGGCGGACCTGAGCATCTCCCGGTTCACCCAGCCGAACGGCTCGGCCTGGGCGGCCCTGGTCAGCAGCTCGGCGTGGGCCTTGTTGCCGACTCGGCCGAGGGCCTCGGCGGCCGCCCCGCGGACCTCCTCGTCGCGGTGGGCGAGCATCTTCTCCAGCAGGGCGACGGCCTCGGGGGTGCGGGCGTTCAGACGGCCCAGGGCCCGGCCGGCCTCGGCGTAGAGGATCGCCTGGTGCGTCGGGGTGTCGATGCGGCGGGCGACGGCCTCGACCAGGGGTCCGACTGCCGACTCGTCGCCGATCAGCCCGAGGGCCTCAGCCGCCGACGCCGACACGTCCGAGTGCCAGCGCAGGGCCGCGACGCAGAGGGGAACTGCGGCCTTGGCTTTCAGCCGGCCGAACGCACGCAGGTAGGCCGGGCGGTTGAACGTGGACACGCCACGGTTGTAGCCCTCGATCAGGACCGGGACGGCCGGCTGGTAATCGGCCAGCCCCGCCAGGTGGGCGATCAGGGAGGAAATGGATCGCCAGCCCTCGGCCGGGCTGTTCCGAGCCGGCTGAGTGCGACCTGCCTCGTCCCGGGCGGCGGTGGTCTCGCCGGCCCATCTGACCTTCGGGTCGCGGGCGACGACGGGCAGGAGGATATCGAAGGCGTCCTTGTGTGGCAGCGACCAGTAAATGGCCTGCACGATTCGCCCGCGGACATCCAGCGGCATCGCCTCGTCCGAGTAGAGCAGGGCGGTCAAGGCCGGCCCGGTGGCCGGGTCGCGCAGCACCATCAGCCCGTCCAGGGCCTCGACCCGCTTGTCCGGGTCGGCCAGGTCGGCCAGGTACTCCGCAGTCTTCTTCATCGCCGACGGATACTGGTCGCCGACGATCTGGTCCATGCTCGCCAACGGGTCCGGCTGCCTGATCCAGCGATCCGACGGGGCGGCCAAGGCGGGCCGGGCGGGGGCGACGAGATCGCGGCCATTGCCGCCGACGGCGACCGTCAAGGATCGGCAGCGAACGTCGGTCCATTTCTCCCCGGCGGCGCGAATCTCGAAAGTGAACGGCGTTTTGCTGATCGGGCGCAGGTCCTCGTGCCGCCCGTCGGCGTCCTCCCACTCGTAGCGGACCAGCAGGCCGGTCCCAGCCGGCAGATCGCCCGAGACGGTAATGACGTTTCGCCCGGGCCAAAGCTGCGGCAGGCTGAACAGGTTGTGCTGGGTCAACACGGTCAGGTCGGCCTGGCCGGGGGGGTTGGTGTCGGCGGGCCAGCTCAGCTTGAGGGTGAAGTGGTATCGCCCCAGCAGGTTCTTCTCAGCCGTGTTCTTGAGCCCCAACTCGACGCGCCCGTCCTTGCCGGGCGGCACGTCGAGGAAGACCTTGCCGTCGCTGGAGAACTGGGCCTTCAGCCCGGCCGGCAGTTCGCCGGCGATCCAGGCGTCGGCGATCACGTGCGGCAGACGGACCGGCAACAGCAGTTCGCGGCGGCCGTCGACGACCGGAGCGGCCGACAGGTCCAGCATGCTGGTGAACCGCCCGTTGCCATAGGTGATCGGGTATGGCCCGTGCTCGCGGTCGTCGTACTGCTTCTCGGCGACGTTGTTGCAGAACGGCACGCCCTCGTTGCCCCACATCCGGACATAGCTCTCGCCGGGCCGAAGGTCCAGCGTCACGTCGTGCGTGCTGAACGAGCGATGGCCGACGGGGATCCAGTTCCACGGCCGGGCCGGGTGGCCGGACCGAGGCTTGCCCGTCACGCTCGGGCGGAACATCAGCGACAGGTCGGCGCCGATCTGGCAGGGCTCGGCGATCAGCCTGCCCGGGCGGTCATACAGATACCACCCGCGGGACGCGTGCATCTGGTGCCAGCGGTAGGCGCCGTCGTCATCGGTCCAGCCGACCAGGGCCAGGGTGAAGCCGTCGGGAATATAGAGCTTGTAGGCCCGCCCGCCGACGCTCCGCCACAGGTTCTCCATCAGCAGCGCCCGCCCGTCGCACCAGTGGGCGCCGTAGACGTGCAGGATCTTCAGGTCGTCCAGCACGCTGCCGCCGTGGTCCTTCGGGGCGTTGCCGTCGGTGAACATGGTCCAGCGGCGCATCCAGCGCAGGATCGCCAGGGCCTGCTCCTTCTCGGTCTTGGCGCCCGAGAGGCGGATGGCGTCCTCGGAGAACTGCCGCAACGACGAGCCGTCCGGCCAGCGATCGCAGACGACCTTGATGTCGTTGATCGCTGCCGCGCCGCCCGGCAGCGGCTGATCGGCGGCCCGCGCCGCCGGCACGGACCCGCACGCGAGGGCGGCCAGACAAATGGCCAACCTGGTCATCGAAAAGACTCCTTCAGCATCACGGCTCGGCGTTGAAACGACGCACCGCTATTGGGCCGGTTTGATCGCCACCTTCAGCGGCAACTTCGTGGTCATGTACCAGAACACGTACGGGGCGTTTCGCAACTCGTTGCCGAAGCTCTGGCCGAATCCCCAGTCGCGGTTGATGTCGCCGAGCTTCTCGATGCGGTCGAAGGCCTTCTTGCCGTAGGTCGAGTCGTCGAGCTGGGCGCCCAGGAAGGCGAACGCCTGAAGCGTGCTGGCGGCGTAGTCGCCCAGGCTCATGCAGTGATCGACCTGGACCTTCAGGTTGGCCAACGCCCGCGGGTCGCCGGTGTGCTCGATGTACTCTCGCATGCCCTCCAGTCCGATGCCGCCCTGCCAGTGGCGGCCCTTGGCGATGCGGCTGCCCCGGTCCACGCGGTCCATGTACCAGTCCTCGAAGAACTTGAACCGGTCCATGTATTTCTGCTCGCCCGTGCCTTCGTAGGCGTTCAGCAGGGCGATCGGGCCGTGACCCAGGCTGCGCGGCTCGCCGAAGCCGATCGCCCCGTTGTTGGCTGGGTTCAGCGCGAACTGGGCGCTGGTCACGCCCATGTCCAATGCACGGCGCACGCCGGTCAGGTAGAACCGCTCGAAGTGCGATCCGTTCTTGTAGTGATTGAACGTCGGCGACTGGTAGATGCCCTTGCCCATGCGGATGTGCATCGTCCCGTCGCAGTAGCGGGACGCGCCCAGAAATTGCGGGTTCGGGGACCAGCACATCATGTCCAGGTCGGCCAAGTGGTGCTCGGCCTGCTCGGCCAGGTCGAAGTAGTCCGGGTCTCCGGTGCGGGCCCACTGGAGGAAGAGGGCGTGCGGGTAGTCGTAATAGCCGTTGTCCCAGGTGACGTTGACATCGCCGGGGTCGCCGCGCTGGGCGGAGATGAAGTCGATCGTGTCGCCGAAGTTGAACATGCCGTAACTGTCGTAGCTGCCCCATTGGAGGTCGCGATGCCTGAGGATGCGGTTCAGGGTCGTGCGGAGGTTCTTGTCATACTGCTGGACCTTGCCCCAGGCCACGTCGTCGTAGAGATCCCGGGTGCTGCTGGCGAGGCGGCCAAACGCCTGGGTCTTCTCGCAATACCAGCTCGGCGGGGCCCACGCCCGCAGGGGGCTTTGCAGGCCCGCCTGGGCCGAGACGATCTGCTTGAGGTCGCGCGGCCCGTGGAAGTGCAGCAGCACCTGGCTGGTCTTGCTCATGCCCGGATAGAACAGCGCCCGCGGGGTGTTGCTGCGGGTCATAAGCTGCGGGCGCGACGCCATGTTCGCCTGGAGCATCACGATCATCGCCGTCCCGTCGGTCTTCACCGCGCGCGGCCAGGTCTGCCAGAACCAGCGTATCCCGGCGGAGAGGCCCTTCTGATCGTCGCTCAGGTCCATCCACCCGGCCGTCAGGCACTTGTTCCTCTCGCGCTTGCCCCGGAGGACCAGCTCCTGGCGCTTGCGGAAGAAGTCACCACGGAAGACGATCCGGTCGCTCTGCTCGCTCATCACCCAGGCGCTGCCGTCCAGGCCGGGCTTGTAGTACTTAACGACGTCCTGCGCCGGCTTCTCCCACCCCTCATTCCAGGCCGGTAAGTCCGCCTCCCCCGATCCGGGGTGCAGCACCTTGCCGTCGCCGATGCCGGTCGCCCAGCTCGTCCTGGCGGCGTCCAGCGCCAGCGGCAGGCTGAGCCAGAACCGATCCAGCGGCACGCCCTCGCTGATGCTCTTTCCCTGCTTGCATTCCAGGCTGTAATCGACCTTCACCAGGCCGCTGCCGGCGAACGCGGTGATCCGGCAGACGAAGTCCAGCAGGTGATTGTCGCCGGCCATCTCGTCGGTCGAGAGGTGCTTGCCGGTCAGCTTGACCGTCGCCCGCATCGGGCCGGACTCCTCGACGGCGATCGTGACGCTCGGGTCGTCGGCCGGGCTGAAACTCTTATACGTCGGCAGGCCTGACCCGCCGTGGAACAGGCGGATGTCGCCCTTGCCCGCCTCCATCAGCGGGACGGTGTAGTTGCCCCGGCCCTGCGGGTCGAGCAGCACGCCGTCCAACAGATTGAAGCCCTTGCTCCTGATGTTGAACTGGATGACGCCGGTGCGGACGGTGGCCGTGCCGCCGGACAGGCTGACGGTGACCTCCTGTTGCGGCGCGAGGTTTCGCCCGGCGTCGGTCAGGCGATAGACCGCCGTGCCGTTGGCCGGCAGCGACGCCTGGAAGTCCACCAGCACCCACTTGATGCTGCGGGCCGGATACCAGCGGTTGGCAATGGTGAACTGGGCGGCCACGGGGCGGCCCTGCGGGTCCAGCAGCGTCAGTTTGCCCGTATCCTCCATCAACCCCTCGGGCAGGGGCACGCCGGAGGTGACCGGTTCGTCAACGCGGGCCACCCCGCCGCGTTCGACGACGGTCAAGGGGACATCGAGTGCAGCCTGGGCGATGGCAGCCAGCGCCAGCGTTGCCAGGACCATCGTCAGTCGGAATGCGGTCGATTTCATCGTGGGTCTCCTGTCAGGTGGTCGGTCGTCGGGCTTCGCCACGGCGGAGCCGGGCTTCGCCCCGACGGAGCCGGGCGATCCGGGGCGTCCCGCCATGGTATCGCCTGTCTGACAAACCGCAACGTCCGGCCCGGGTTCCGGGTCGGGCCAGTCCGCCGCGCCGCCGGCCGCCTCGCTTCACGCTTGCGGTTTCGCCGGACCATCGGGCGATTCAAGACGTTGGTCCGGCGCCCGGGTTCGAGTAAGATGGAGGCTGTACGGAGCCCTCTTGCGGAGACTCGCCCGATGAAGAAGCTCGTTCTGATCGCGGTCCTGTCGCTGGTCGCCGCTGGGTCGGCCCTGGCCGGGCAGCTTGAAGGCGTCTGGGTCACCAGCGGCGCGTCGGTGGACACAAGTTCGACCGCCGCCATCGTCTCGGGCCTGGTCAAGCCGGGGCAGACCAGCGAGGCCAAGGTGCTGGCGATTTTCAACTGGTATCGCCGCGTCATCTATCCGCACAACTACATGGGCGCCGACCGCCGCGACGTGCTGCGGCAGATCAACAGCTACGGCAGCACGCTGTGCGGCTCGCACGCCGCGAACCTGGGCTGGCTGATGCGCGAGGCGGGCTTTAAGACCCGCTGCGCGTTCATTCGCGGCGGGGGGCACACCTTCATCGAGGTCTTCTACGACGGCGGCTGGCACGCGGTGGACCCGGAGACCGACTTCGCCGTCTGGAGCCGCGCCAAACCCGGCGAAACGCCTCACCTGATCAGCATGGACGAGCTGAAGGCCGACCCCACGCTGCTCGACAACGCCATTGAAGAGGGCAGGGCACGGCCCTGGTTCTTCAAGGCCATGCAGCACCCGTTCACCGACCGCAAGACGATGGCCGACTACTGCGACGCCAACCGACTGGACAAGATGGCCATGCAGTGGTCGAGCTGCGTGATCAAGGGCGAGACGATCAAGGACTACTTCGTCGAGGGCGTCAAGACGGTCAAGTACAGCGCGGACAACGACGCCTACGGCGGGCACGTCAGCGACCCGGACCTGATGAAGCTGACGCTCCGGCCGAACGAGCGGCTGATCCGCCGCTGGTCCAACGAGGGCCGCGGCCAGTACATTCTCGGCCAGGGATTTGCCGGCTACCCGTCGCACTTCATGGCCGGGGGCGGCGCCGACGAGAACGACGAGGAGGTCTTTCGCCACGTCGAGCCGTACCGCCAGGACAACTACGGCATCCCCGCGCTGGCGGTGGACCGCTGCTACCGCTACAGCGGCAATGGGCATCTGACGTGGGAGCCGAAATCAATCGCCGAGTTGATCGCCGCGCCCGGGGTCAAAGTGGAAGGCGCGAGCATCGATGTCAATGGGGCAGACGCC
>JAANMW010003401.1_pt1 | contig 12484 bp, 10 predicted proteins | sample 7279671 | NCBI WGS metagenome assembly JAANMW01 (sample SAMN14094541, study PRJNA606508) | bioreactor metagenome | isolation source: A lab-scale SPAN reactor treating ammonium-rich wastewater day 247 | place: Ireland: Galway | collected 2017-09-19
CCGACGGTCGGAGACAAACGCGACGCCAAAAACGGACGCCTTTGCCTCGTCGATGTTCTCGGGAAGGGCCTCCGCGAATGCACGGACGGTGGCGAGGTCAAATTTAACCTTGCGTTGGAGGTCGAGGATCATTTACTTTGACCGCCTGGTCTGGCAAAACGAGCTTGCCGACGTGTTCGGATCAATCAGCTCCGTGTTCAGATGCATGCTCCTCGTAGGCCTTTACGATCATTTGGACTAGCTTGTGGCGGACGACATCCTTTTCAGAGAAGTGAACGAAGTCGATCATATCGATGTCCTTTAGAACGCGCTCCGCCTCCTTGAGGCCGCTTTTCTGGCCCCTTGGCAGATCGATCTGAGTGATGTCGCCGGTGACGACGGCCTTTGATCCAAAGCCGATACGCGTAAGGAACATCTTCATCTGCTCGCTCGTCGTGTTCTGGGCCTCGTCGAGGATGATAAAGGCGTCCGAGAGAGTGCGGCCGCGCATAAAGGCGAGCGGTGCGATCTCGATGATGCGCTTTTCGAGCATCTTCGTTACTTTCTCACCGTCGACAAGGTCAAAAAGCGCATCGTAAAGCGGCCGCAGGTACGGATCGACCTTGTCCTGAAGGTCGCCGGGCAGAAAGCCGAGACGTTCGCCTGCCTCGACCGCCGGGCGCGTCAGAATGATCCGGCTGACCTGCTTCTTGAAAAGGGCATCGACCGCCATTGCGACCGCCAGGAAACTCTTGCCCGTTCCTGCGACGCCGATACCGAAGACAAGATCGTTTTTTGCGATCGCATCGAGGTATTTGCGTTGGTTGGCGGTCTTCGGCGCGACAGTCTTTTTGCCTGAGGGGTTGAATCTTGCTTTTTGAAAATGATCCTTGAGGCTGTATGCCCGATCTTCGGCGATCTGCTTGAATGCGTCCTTTAATTCTTTGTCGCTAAAAGAGTTTCCTTCGGCAAAAACGTCCCGAAAATCGTTCAATATCTGCTCGACCGTCGCGATATCATTCGGCTCGCCGTCGATCAGCAGTTCATTGCCGCGGACGCCGATACGGACATCGAGCAGCGATTCGAGAAACTTGATGTTCTGGTCTTGGACGCCAAAAAGCGTATTGAGGCCTTGAGCGGGAAGGTCGAGTTTGCGTGAGTCGGTCAAATTGGGTCTTTCTAATATCGCCGCGGACGGCCGATCTGTTTAGTTTGAGGCTACTAGAATTGCCTTAAGAATGTCAACGCGTTGCATGCGGCGAGCAAAAGATCGCGGGGCACGTCAAGGAGGTCGAAAGGTCGGAATTTTGTCCAAATTTGGCCCGTTCTGCTTTGCCTGCGACGAGAACGCTGTGCTATTCTAACTCCTTTGTAAATTAGTAGATTTTCTCAATTTTAGAGGAGCACTTTTTAAAAGAATGGCGAACGAAGGAAATAATCAGGTCGGAACAGTGGTTCAGATCATTGGGCCTGTGGTTGACGTAGAATTCACGGATTACTTGCCGCCTATTTATCAGGCGTTGCGTATTTCGAGCGAAGGTTTCGACGTTGAGCAGAAGATCGATGTTGTTGCCGAGGTGCAGCAGCACTTGGGCGAGGGCCGCGTCCGTGCGGTCTCGATGCTGCCGACAGACGGTATGATCCGCGGGATGAAGGCATTCGACCTCGGCGGCCCGATCACCGTGCCGGTTGGCGGCCCGACGCTCGGACGCGTGATGAACGTTATCGGCGATCCCGTGGATGAACTCGGCGAGATCTCGACCGACACGCGTTACCCGATCCACCGCCACGCTCCGTCGTTCGATGAACAGTCCACCTCGCTCGAAATGTTCGAGACGGGAATCAAGGTAATCGACCTTGTCCAGCCATTCCTTCGCGGCGGAAAGATCGGCCTCTTCGGTGGTGCGGGCGTTGGCAAGACCGTTCTCATTATGGAACTTATCAACAACGTTGCTAAGGGCCGAGAAGGTTATTCGGTGTTCGCAGGCGTCGGAGAACGTACTCGTGAGGGCAACGACCTCCTACGCGAAATGGTCGAATCCGGAGTTATCAAGTACGGCGACGGCTTCAAACACGCTATGGAAGAGACCGGAGCTTTTGACCTCTCGAAGGTTGATAAGGCTCAGCTGAAGGACTCAAAGGTGTCGCTCATTTACGGGCAGATGACCGAGCCTCCCGGAGCACGTCTCCGCGTCGCACTTTCGGGCCTGACGGTTGCCGAATACTTCCGCGATCAGGGAAACGACGTGTTGTTCTTCGTTGATAACATCTTCAGGTTTACACAGGCAGGTTCCGAAGTGTCCGCCCTTCTCGGCCGTATGCCTTCTGCTGTGGGCTATCAGCCGAACCTTGCTACCGAAATGGGCGAGATGCAGGAGCGCATCACTTCGACCAAGACCGGTGCTATCACGTCGATCCAGGCCGTTTACGTGCCTGCTGACGATTACACTGACCCGGCACCTGCGACGACGTTTGCTCACCTCGACGCTGTTACGGCTCTCTCGCGTCAGATCGTGGAGCTTGGTATCTATCCGGCTGTTGACCCGCTCGCTTCGAACTCACGCATTCTCGACCCGCAGGTCGTCGGCGAAGATCACTACAATACAGCTCAGGAAGTTAAGCGTATTCTGCAGCGTTACAAAGACCTTCAGGATATCATCGCGATCCTCGGCCTCGACGAACTTAGCGAAGATGACAAGCTGACGGTTGCTCGTGCACGTAAGATCCAGCGTTTCTTCTCGCAGCCTTTCACGGTCGGTGAGCAGTTCACGGGCCTCAAGGGCGAGTATGTGAAGGTCGAGGACACGATCAAGGGCTTCCGCGAGATCCTCGACGGCAAATGCGACGATATGCCGGAACAGGCTTTCTATATGGTCGGCACGATCGAGCAGGCTCGCGAAAAAGCGAAGAAGATGGCCGCAGCGGCGTAAAGGCGAGGAAACATGCTAAAACTCGAGATAGTTACACCGGAAAAGCGCGTCCTCGATGCCGAGGTCGAGTCGGTGACCGTTCCGACAGCGAGCGGGGAAGCGGGTATTTTCCCGAATCACGCTCCGCTTGTCTCCGCGTTGAAGCCCGGGATCCTTAGCTATTCGCAAAAGGGCGGCGCGGAGAAGCTGGCTGTTTCGGGCGGTTTCGTCGAGGTCAGCGGAAATAAGGTTTCCGTGCTCGCAGACACCGCTGAAACTTCGGACGAAGTTGACGTAGAACTTGCCCGTACGGAACGCGAAGCCGCTGAAAAGGCACTTGCGGCCGCGGCAACGTCTCCCGTCGAAGAGAATGCGCCGCTCCTGCAGAAGCTGGAGTCGGCAAATGCTCGGATCACGCTAGCCGGAGCCGGGAAGTAGAGAGTGACCAAACACACGTAATAACAAAGGCCCTTGTCGAGAATCGGCAAGGGCTTTTTCATATCGTAAGGCGAAAGCTGGTCAAATATTCTCTTCGAATCGTATCGCCTGACCCGTCGCCTTGACAACATATTCGTAGGAGAGTAAATTCTCTTATTGAAAACGATTTTCATTTGCAATAATAATCTATGATCCTTAAACGATTGAAGGAAGAGACACGGGTGCAGCACGAAGAGGTCGAGGCTGCAGTCGATGTTATGAATCAGATGTTCGACCTAGACGACTACAAACGTCTGCTCGAACGGTTTTGGAGCTTTTACGCGGCATACGAGCCGGCATTGCCGGTTGCTGAGTTAAAGGTGGCGGGTTTTGATTATCTGGAACGCGTAAAGCTGCCTCTTATCGAAGCTGACGCCAAGGTGCTTGGCCTTGAGCGCAACGACGACGGCCTTGAATTGCCCGACCTTTCGTCGGTCGCTAAGGCCTTTGGCAGCCTGTACGTCATCGAAGGTTCGACGCTCGGCGGCCAAGTGATCTCGCGGCACCTGAAGCAGCACCTCGATATCTCGACGGAAAACGGCGGCGCGTTCTATGCGGGATATGGCCAGCAGACCGGTCCGATGTGGAAAGCATTCGGCGAGTGTTTGACGCAGTTTGCTGAAGGCAAAGGTGTTGATGACGAGATCGTCGAGTCGGCAAAGGCTACATTTGCGAGTATTACAAATTGGGTCGGAAGAAAAGCAAATTCGGCCGCGGTAAATTCATAAACAAAAGCGGCCGTTCGGTCCGCTGTAATTATATTAACGATATGCGATCTTCTATTTTCGAAGGTTTTCGTGCAGTTCTGATCTGCTCTCTATTTATTTTTATCACTGCCGTTTCTATCACGGCACAGTCAACACAAGGCATTGAAGTTTCGGTTCGGGATGCAAACGACGTTGCCATCGCCGGTGCGAAGGTCGAACTCGTAGTCGGTGGTCTGACGGTAAATACCGGAATGACAAATGATGCCGGTGTCGTTCATTTTTCGGTTCAAAAGGCCGGCAACTATCGCATCAATGTTGAGGCAAACGGTTTTGCGTCCACAACGCGTGAGGTTTCCATCTCTGCAGGCGCAAATCAAAGCGAAGCGTTCCGGCTTGAGGTCGGCGGGATCAGCGAAGCGGTAACAGTAACGGCAACCCGAACTCAGGTCACCGCCGACGAGACGGCGGTTCCCGTCTCAGTAGTCGGAAGAAGAGAGATCGAGGAGCAGGGCATCAACACCATCGGCGACATTTTTCGCTCATTGCCCGGAACCTCGACCGTGAATGAAGGGGCGTTTCAGGTACGTCCGCGAATTCGCGGGCTCGATAGCAACCGCGTTCTGATCCTTGTCGATGGGGAACGTCTCAATAACAGCCGCACGTCGACGGGACAATCCGGTGTCGAAACGGGACTGGTCAACACCGCAGATATAGAATCGGTCGAGGTGGTCCGCGGAAGCGGATCAGTTCTCTACGGAACAGATGCCCTTGCCGGCACGATCAATATCATTACGAGCGACACACCGGCCCGGCGGGACAAAGGATTTCGCTTTGGCGGCCGTCTTGATACTTTTTACAGCTCGAATGAAGATACCCTTCGCGGCTCGCTCGCTCTGACTGGGTCAACGCGGTACTTTGCGTTCCGTGCAGCTCAATCGCTTGATAGATCAGGGAACTATTTCACCGGAAAACCAAAGGGCACATTTCTTGCCGATCTGCGCGATCAGGGCATCGGCATTACGGATGATGGCGAGGTGTTGAACTCGCAGTCGCACGGCAGCAATACCGCGATCTCGACACGTTTCTTTTTGAACGACCTGAATACGATCAAGGCGACGTATGACAGCCGACGAGGTGCGAATATCGGCTCTGCCGGACTTGTCGGCACGTTCAGCGGTAATTTTCCGTTCTCGAATCGTGACAAAGTAAATCTGCGTTACGACGCGGCCTCACTCTCGGAGAATCTTCTCCGACTCTCGCTCTCAGGCTTTTACCAGAGGCAGGATCGTAATTTCACGAACATTTTGACCGTCCCGCCGATGATGCCGTACTTTCCGGGAATGTATCGCTTCAGCGAGACGATCACCGATACGCGCACGACCGGAGCGGATCTACAGACCGATTGGAAGATCGGCGGTCGTAACACTTTGACGGCGGGAGCGAGTTTTTTCCGCGATTCGAATAAGGATTACCGAACTATCATTAACGCGTTCACATCGACCTCAACGGTGCAGTCCATCGACAATTCGAAGAGCGTTCCGGATGCGACGCTAACGAACTTTGCTGCGTTCGCTCAAAATGAGAACCGCCTTACGAACCGTTTTAAGCTGACGGGTGGCATTCGCGTCGATAATTTTAAAACAAAGGCACAGCCGACAACGGGGTTTGGGCTTCCGCAGCTTCGGCCGGATCAGATACATGACCTCGGCATCGACGAGATCGCAAACGGAATGGACGTTTCAACGACGGCAGTTACCGGAGATTTTGGTGCGGTTTATAACGTTACACATGAGGTCACGCTCGCCGCTAGGGTTGGACGTTCGTTCCGTACACCGAATATATTCGAGATCTTCTTCACGGATTCAGGTTCGATCGGCGGATTCGTCGTCGGCAATCCGAAGCTAAAGCCCGAAACCGGCGTGAACTTCGACGCGACCGTTCGTTTCAAGAATAAGCACTTCTCGGGTTCGGCAACGTATTTCGTGAACAACTACGAGAACTTTATGTCAACGCCCGCAGCGTTTGACAGCCGCGGATGCCCGATCTTCATCGTTCCTTCGGGCACGATTTATGATGCGAACAACTGCCTGATCGTAAGCACACCGCCGGGCCGCGATCCGATCCGCGTGTATCAAACCCAGAACGTTGACAGGGCACGGATACAGGGCTTTGAGGCGGAGTTTGAGATCCCGATCAAGGTTCGTCTCGGACTGCTAACCCCGAACGGGAACTTCAGCTATCTACGCGGCGATGACACACAGAAAGATGTGCCGCTTGATACTATCAGCCCGTTCAGGACAAACATCGGCGTTCGTTGGCAGAATTTCGGCCGGAACTATTTCTTCGACTATACGGCACGCATCGTCGGAGAACAGAAGCGGCTCTCACCGCAGTTCTTGCTGCCGGTCAATCAAGGCGGCAACGGTGGACCGGAACCTGGTTTCACGACCCACAATGTTTCGGGCGGATATTATTTCCGACGGGAAAGATTCAACTTCAACATCAACGTTGGCGTATCGAATCTGACGAATCGTGCGTACAGCGAGCAATTCAACTTTGCACCGGCTCGCGGTCGCTCGTTCACGATCGGAACATCCTGGGAGATCAAGTAGCTCTCATTTCCCGTAAACGACTGTTGAGGGCGAGAAGTCGGAAACGGCCTCGCCCTTTTTTGCGCGCGTTCTATATTCGTAGTATTGCCCCGGCTTTGTTGGACGATCGACGTATCGCTGCCGCGTCGTTGCCGCGATCAGTTCCCAACCGGTCGTGTCGCCTTCGCGCCGCCAGACCTCAAGCGTCAGGCCCGCGGGTTTCGTGAAGCGAAGTTCGATCGCGTGGTTTTGAGCTATCGCTTCGCATTGTGTAGGAGCTAATTCATCCATCTGTCCGACGTCCACATCCGTTTCTTCAAACTTGCTTCGTTCCAAAATCCTTTGGTCAACGTGATCTTCGGCTCGGAACCTTTTGGCGCAAGCACCGTAACCACATCGTAACGAGCTGCCATTTCGCCGACCGCGAATAGCCTTCGATAAACCCGAGCGGTTCGTGTGATCTGCCGCATCTTTTGCTTATCAACCGCAGCGATCACGGGGACGAGGTCTTCCGATCGTCGAGTTTTTACCTCGACAAAGCAGAGCGTGCGGCCATCAAGAGCGATAATGTCGATCTCACCCGTAACAGCCGCTCCGGCTCGATTTCGTCCCACCGGCACCTTAAAATTCGTCATCACGATGCGGTAGCCGTTCGCAACAAGGAATTTCGCAGCAATAGATTCTCCGAAGTCGCCAAGCCGACGTCGGGCATCGTCAAGATCGGATTCCGATTTGGGGGGCTCAAATAGCTGGATATGCATTCGTAAATTCGATCCTTACGTTGGTGTGAGCCGGGGCATCGGACAGAGTAGCCTTGTCAGAAAGCCGGTTCCTCGTAGATGCCGTAAACATCACGCAATGCGACGCAGATCTCCTCAACGGTCGCGTAAGCGGCGACGGCGTCGATGATCGCGGGCATTGTGTTCTCGTTCCTGGAGGCAGCTTTCCGAAGGGATTCGAGGGAGTTTGCGACGGCTCCGTTGTCGCGAGTTTCTTTTGTACGCTGCAGACGCGCGAGTTGATGATCGCGGACGCTTTCGTCGATCTGCAGGATGTCCGTTTTATGGATCTCTTCGTCCATGACGTAGTTGTTTACGCCGACGATCGTCTGCTCGTTCCGCTCCACGGCTTTTTGGTATTGGTAGGCAGATTCCTGGATCTCACGCTGCGGGAAGCCTGCCTCGATGGCCTCGACCATTCCTCCGAAACCGTCTATCTTATCGAAGTAATCGAAGCAGCCGGCGACCATCTTTTCTGTGAGGGACTCTAGATAGAAGCTTCCCCCGAGCGGATCGACGGTGTTCGCAACTCCGGTCTCTTCCGCGATGATCTGCTGCGTTCGAAGGGCGATCAACGCCGCGTTGTCGGTCGGCAATGCGAGAGCCTCGTCGTAAGAATCCGTATGCAAGGACTGCGTGCCGCCGAGCACGCCCGCGAGGGCCTGTATTGCGACACGGGCGATATTGTTAAGTGGTTGCTGAACCGTGAGGGAAACACCGGCGGTCTGAGTATGGAAACGCAGCTGCATCGTTCGCGGATCCTTAGCTCCAAAGCGTTCCTTCATTGTCCTTGCCCAGATCACACGCGCTGCACGGTACTTTGCGATCTCCTCGAAGAAGTCGTTGTGGGCATTAAAAAAGAATGAAAGCCGCGGCACGAATTCGTCGACATTCATCCCGCGGTCAACACCATATTGGACGTATTCAACACCATCGCGAAGCGTGAACGCTAGTTCCTGAAGTGCGGTCGCTCCAGCCTCCCGAATGTGGTAGCCGCTCACGGAGATCGGATTGTATTTAGGGACGTACTTCGAACAATACTCGAACGTGTCGATGACGAGCTTCATCGCAGGCTTTATCGGATAGATCCATTCCTTTTGGGCGATGTATTCTTTGAGAATATCGTTCTGCAGTGTACCGGATATTTTCTTGAAGTCGGCCTTTTGCTTTTCAGCGACGACGAGATACATCGCGAGGAAGATCGGAGCCGGTGCGTTTATCGTCTGCGAGACGGTAACGCTGTCGAGAGGGATGCCGTCAAACAACGTCTCAAAGTCGGCAAGCGAGGAGACGGCAACGCCGCACTTCCCAACCTCGCCCTCGCTAAGCGGCGAGTCGGCGTCGAGGCCCATCAGCGCCGGAAGGTCGTAGGCCACTGAAAGTCCCGTTTGCCCCTGCTCCATCAGATATTTGAAACGCTGATTCGTCTCTTCCGGCGAGGAGAAGCCTGCGAACTGCCGCATTGTCCAGAGTTTGCCGCGATAGCCCGTCGGGTGAATTCCACGTTTATAGGGAAACTCACCCGGGAAGCCGATCTCGATTCCATCGCTGTCGGCTGCGGAGTAAAGGCCATCGACAGGCTCTAGTGAAACGCCTTCGAACTTATCCTTTCTTTCAGCCCTTTTTTCGAGGGCGGGCTTTAGCGTTTCGGTCTCCCAACGTTCTTTGTCGGTACTGTTGGCGGTTCGAGCCTTTTTCGTCTCTGGAGTCATAACGGATGATCTTTCAGTCACAACGTACAGAATATCACGATTTTTCGTTCAAGAACGAGGACAATTCGGTCGGTTGCCCGAGTTGCCGGCCTTTGCGTTACAGGCGGCAATTCTGTAAGGTGAATTCAGTTCCTTTTTTTGCTTCGCCCTTTGCAAAATCGTAATGATCACCCGAATACTTCTGCTCCTAATACTACTTTCCGCCATTGGCTGTTCCGGCCGGACGGAGAACGCGAACCTTCCTTCCAACGCAAATACCAATGCAAATGCTGAGCTGAATTCGGCGAACTCTAACCTCGAAGAGCTAAAAATGCTCATTAATGTTCCCTACGAGACGGAAGATCTCGCGTGGAAGAAGGAAGGTGGTTCGGATAACATCGTCGCCGTTTTGCGCTTCTCGCCGGAGGACGCAGATAAGATCGCTGCGGAATCCGGACCGGCAAAGGGCAAAGTGAGTATTTCGCCTGAGAGCTGGTATCCGAGCGAGCTGACCGCCCAGAGCGAGACGTCGGGAGACAGCGGGCTCGATGGGACTGTCTACGACCCAAAGCTCTTTGTTATGGCACCGTACTCACACGGGCGGTTGATACGGATCGATGCAACAAACTATTTCCTGCTTGAACTCTCCTAGTATCGGGCGTTTTTGTGCCCGACGACAAGCAGTATTTTTGTTCGATTTAGATCTGAACTGTGTTCGTGTTAGCATTTTTCCTAGACGAGAATCTCTGACCATTTGATGCGATTTTGCCGGGCCTGCTGCATTTTGATCCTGCTGCTATTACTGTATGTGCCGCTATCGGCTCAGCAGACGAACCCGGTTGACCGCCAAGTCTCAAACCCAATAACCGACACGCCGAATATCAATCCGATTTCCCCGGAAAAGAGCGTTATTGCGTTGACCGGCCCAAAGAAGAAGGACAAAGTTGAGCCGGAAGGCGGCGACGGGGAAGTGGTCGTGTATTCCGAGCATCAAACAGTCGAGGGACAGCCGGGCCACCGCGTCGTTACACACGAAGGGAACGTTGATGTTCATTACGGCATCTACCGAATGCAGGCTGACAAGGTCGTTATCTACGAAGCCGAGAACAAGATGCTCGCGACCGGAAACGTGATCTTCGATAAAGGGAATGACGAACGGATCACCGGGGTTCGCTCCGAGTGGAACTATAAGACAAAACTCGGGTGGTTCGAAGATGCGACCGGCTTTACGAATCAGACCAATGACGGCACGGTACTCTATTTTACGGCGGCACGGGTTGAGCGGGTTTCGCTGACCGAACTTCGCGTAACCGATGCGGAGTTCACGGCCTGTGACGAAGCCGTTCCGAAATGGAGTTTCGCCGCGAAGTCCGCCCGCATTAAGATCGGCGATCGGGTCAAGCTCAAAGGTGTGAAATTCAAGGTAAAGGACGTGCCGATCGTCGCCCTTCCCTTTGCTTCGATATCCATCGACAAGGAAGATCGGAAGTCCGGTTTTTTGACGCCCGCCTTCGGCTTTTCGCCGGCAAAAGGTGTGCAGGTGTCGGGTGCGTATTTCCAAACACTCGGACCTTCTGCGGATATTACTTTCCGCGGCGATGTCTATACTTCTCGCGGTATCGGATACGGCGCTGAGCTAAGGACGCGGTCGAATTCGAGGTCGTATTTTAACATCGGATTTTTTGCGGTAAAGGACAGGATCTTCGGCGCACGCGAAGATAAGGACCATCCGAACCAAGGAGGCTCGACCGTATTTGCGGAAGGTGTACAGTATTTCCCGAATGGCTTTACCGCGTCTGCCGATATTCGGATCACATCGAACCTTGCATTCCGCCAGGTGTTCCTCGAAGGGATACAGCAGATCATTTCGCCGATCGAAAGGTCACAGGTTTTTGTCAACAAGAACTGGACGAACTATACGCTTAACGTACTCGCGCGTTCGCAGGTGATATCGATCCCGAATGTTCGCGTCAAAACACGGAACTTGCCAAGCGTTTCTTTCGAAAAGCGTCCGTCGCGTCTCTCGTTCTTTAAGGACGCATACTTCTCGTTCAAGACGTCGATCGAGGGTGTTTCAAGACGTGAGCAGGTTGACGATATCGTTCTCTATCGCCAGCAAAATCTCCAGGAACCGACTCTGACGCCGGCGATCATGCAGCGGATGGACGTCTATCCTGAATTCACGGTCCCGCTCTACACGAAATACTTTAACTTTACGGCTTCTGCTTCGGCTCGTGTAACGTACTATTCGAACTCGCTCGACATCCACCGGAATGTCGTGAGCACAGATCTTATCCGCAAATACGGGCAATTCACTTTCGATATCCGACCGGTCGCTTTGGCGAAGAATTTCTACGGCAAGGACAATAAATTCAAGTTCCGTCATGTGATCGAACCCTTTTTGACGTATCGATTCGTGAAGGGTGTCGATAATTTCAACAAGATCATTCGGTTCGATTATCTAGACACGATCACAAATACGAACGAGTTGGAATATGGCGTCACAAATCGCGTCTATACGCGTAGGTACGCGGAGGCCGTAACTAAAGAGGCCCAGAAACGGCTAAGCAGCGAGGATGAAGCAAAGAAGGATGAACTCTCCATACAGCCGTACGAGATCTTTTCGGTCACGGTCCGCGGGAAGTATTTCTTTGATAAGACATTCGGCGGAGCGCTTATTGCCGGGCGTCGCAATCAGATAGAGCCGATAACGGCTTTAAGTTTCTATTCCTTTGGCGGTGCGGCGAGAAGATTCTCGCCCATCAATATCGAGGCAACCTATCGCCCACAGAAAACGATCTTTGCCAGCACGAGAATGGATTGGGGTTTGTACGGCGATGGTCTCCGGGATATTTCTGCGACCGTTGGATACGACTCGAAGATGTTCAAGTTCTTCCAGACACTGTACTATACCCGTCGCGTTACGCTTATCCCATCACTCGCTCAATATGCACGGCCGGATGGGTCCGAACCGGGCACACTGCGTGGGGCTCAATGGAGTCCGTCGATATTTGTTGGCAATCGAGACAAAGGGCCGTATGGAGGAGCGTCGCTTTTCTTTGATTTTGAAAATCGACGAGCTGCGAATCTTAATCCGCTTATCAGTTCGCTATACACGATCGGCTATGCGTACGATTGCTGCTCGTTGGCATTGCAATACTACACATTCAATGTTGGCGCACGCCGCGAAAACAAGATCGTTTTCAGCTTTAGGCTGAACGGGATCGGAAGCTTCGGGACCGAGCAGTTCGCGCAAGGAATGAGATAGGGGAAAAAGTAAACCGAGAATGGTTAGTTGATGTACAACTTTCCATTCTCAGTTAGAAGATCAGCCGGCGCTACTTACGCGTT
>JAANMW010003404.1_pt1 | contig 12461 bp, 13 predicted proteins | sample 7279671 | NCBI WGS metagenome assembly JAANMW01 (sample SAMN14094541, study PRJNA606508) | bioreactor metagenome | isolation source: A lab-scale SPAN reactor treating ammonium-rich wastewater day 247 | place: Ireland: Galway | collected 2017-09-19
ATCTGCTCACCAAGCCGATGATCGACGCCTTCATGGGCCACTACACGCCCGAGGCCGCGATGCGGCGCGATCCGCGCGCCTCGCCGCTGCTGACGCGCGATCTCGCCGGCCTGCCGCCGGCCTTCGTGCAGACCGCGGGCTTCGATCCGCTGCAGGATGAAGGCGGCGCCTATGCCAAGGCGCTGGCCGCCGCCGGCGTTCCGGCCGAGCACCGGCACTATCCCGGCCTCGTGCACGGATACCTGCAGCTCGCCGGCTATTCGAAGGGGGCGCGGACGGCGGTGGACGACGCCGCGGCGGCGCTGCGTCGGGCGTTCGACACCTGACGATGCGCGCCTACCGCGCGCTGCGCAGGAACGGCGTGTCGGGATAGGCCGGCGTGCGTCCGGTCTGATAGAACGCGATCGCGGCGGCGATCAGGGCGGCGGCCGCGAGGCTGGCCAGCAGCGCGTAGCGGAACGATCGGCCCGGGGTCATCGCTGCCTCTCAGCTATTGGCCAAGGCGATGCCGAGGATCAGCATCGCGGCCAGTAGACCGGCGAGCGCGAACAGCGTCCCCCGCAACGGCGTGCACGAGCCCGAATTGGGTTTCGCGATCTCCACATCGTCCTCGTTGGGATACACGGAAGCGGCTCTCCCGGTCGAACGTGCCGTGTATGGCCGGTCCGGAAACCGCGTGCATTGACGTGCGTCAAGACCGCGCCCGGCCCGCCTCCTTATCCGAACGGCGCCCGGCCCGCGCGTGCCGCGCGATGCCCACGGATGCTGGTTGCGGGCGCCGGCGCGCTAGTCCCGCGACGTCCGCCACGCCAACCGCGGCCACAACCGCGCCGAGCGCGGCTACTACAGGTCGGCTTCCGCCTGGTGCGCGAGAAATGAATTGCCGTCACGCGGCCGCGGGCTCGCGTGACTTCACCACATCCACTAGCATCTGGGGCAGCGGCGCGGATCTGTGCGCCTTCAGATCCGTGTTCACCCAGATGATCTCGCCGGTCGAGAGCAGCTCGCCGCCGGCCTTGGGGAAGATTGCGAGCTGGAAGGCGATGCTGGTGCGGCCGAGCTTGCCGGTGCGCACGCCCACCTCGATCTGCTGGTCGAAGCGGATCGGCGCGCGGTATTCCACCGTGGATTTCACGAGGTGGAAATCGGTGCCGGCCGCCTTGTCGCCGCCGAGCCCGTAGCTGTAGGGCAGGGCGCGCAGATAGTCGGTAATCGCGGTGTCGAAATAGGTGAGGTAGTGCGCGTTGAAGACGACGCCCTGGCCGTCGATCTCCGCATAGCGCACGCGCGTCGGCCAGAAGAACCAGAAATCGCCGCGCTTCGGCGTGTTGGGCTCGTTCATCGGTCGTTTCCCTCCGCGCCGCATGTCGAAGCACGAACCGGGCGATGACTCAAGCGCGGTTCTGCCGGGGCGCGCCTTCGGCTAGAACATTGCCAAAGCGAGGGAGCAAGGCATGACGACGCTCGTCATCGGCGCCGGGCTGGTCGGCGCGCAGGTCGCGCGCATCCTGATCGAAAAGGGCGAGAAGCCGGTGCTGTTCGACACGGCGCCGCAGACGGAGGCGCTCGCCGAGCACTTCGATCCGGCGAAGGCGGCGCTGGAGGTGGGCGATATTCTGCGCCCGCTCACGCTCGCGGCCGTCCTGCAGCGCCACGAGATCACGCGCATCGCGCATACAGCGGCGAACCCGATGCTGACACTCGGCGCGCAGCGCGATCCCTACGCGGCGATCAATCTCAACATCATGGGCACCGTGAACGTCATCGAGGCCGCGCGCGCGTTCGGCATCAAGCGCGTCGTCGTCTCGAGCTCGAACGTGCTCAATCATTTCGTGGCCGGCGGCGACGGCTCCAACGACCCGATGCGCGAGACCGCGTTCCCGCGCCCGACCACATTCTATGCCTCCACGAAGCAGGCGATCGAGAGTCTGGGCCTCAACTATGCGCGCTGGCACGGCATCGAGTTCGCCGCGATGCGCTACGGCGCCGTGTTCGGGCCGTGGAGCGGCGCCGGCGGCGGCGGGCCGAGCAACGTGATGAAAGAGGCCGTGCGCCGCGCGCTTCGGGGCGAAGAGGCGGTGCTGCCCGCCGGCGCCATGGAGTGGGTCTATTCCAAGGACGCGGGCATGGGCACGGTACAAGCGCTCGAGGCGAAGGAGCTCGGCTTCGGCATCTTCAACATCACGATGGGCGTGCTTGCGAAACCGGAAGACATGGCCGATGCGCTCAAAGCCGCCGTGCCGGGCGCGAAGGTGCGCATCGAAACGCCGGCCGCCGCCGCCGTCTCGCTGCCCGACATGAAAGCCGTGTCCGATCTTTCGCACGCGAAGAAGACGCTCGGCTTTACGCCGCGATACGGATTGGTCGAAGGCGTGAAAGACCTCGTGGGGTGGATGAAGAATCGGAAGCTGTAGGCGCGGGTCCCCGCCCTCTGCGGCTAACGCTTCGTCTTCTTCCCCATCGTCTCCAGCGCCTTCCGCGCGTCGACGGGCTTCCACCACGGCTTCAAGCCGAGATCGCGGGCGATCACGCCGGCGCTGATGTAGCCGGCGCCGCCGGAGATCGCGCCGCCGGGGTGGCAGGCCGAGCCGGCCATGTAGAGCCGTTTCAACGGCGTCGTGTAGCCCCAGTGCTTGTCCATCACCTGATCGGCCGAGAGCGCGCCCATGAAGATGTCGCCGTTCTTCATGTTGATCATTTCCTGGGCGTAGGTGCGCGCGGTGTAAGTGTACGTCTTGAGGATGTTCTTCTTCGTCATGTTCGGCGCGTAATGCGCGAAGCGCTCGACGATGCGCTCGGTGAACTCGCGCTCGAACTCCTCCCAGCTGCGCCCGCCGCGGTCGGGATCGTAGGGCATCACGTGCCAGGCATAGGTCGTGTGCTTGCCCGGCGGCGCCTGCGCCGGATCGTTGGCTGAGAGCGCGCCCGAGCCGAACTGCACGATGCGCGGCACGCGCCCGGCCTTCACGTCGTCATGCGCCGACATGAGATCGGCGATCGATTCGGCGCCGACGTTCCACTTCTGCGCCATGTTGAGATTCGGATCGAACTTCGCCGCGGCGAAATTCGGCGACTCGTTCAGCGCGAAATGCACGCCGAACAAGGTCCACGCCGTGTATTTGAAGCGGTCGAGCTTCTGGCGATACGCCTCGGGAAGCTGATCGCGGCCGATCATCTCCTCGAAGGTCTGGTGCACGTTGGCGGTGCTGGCCACGAATTTCCGCGCGCGGATCGCCGTGCCGTCGGCGGTCTCGATGCCGGTCGCCTTGCCGCCTTCCACCATGATGCGCGAAACGTGCGCGTGGTTGAGATAGTGCCCGCCGGCCTCGATGAAGCGCTCCATCAGTCCGCGCGCCAGGTTGAAGCTGCCGCCCTTGCAGAGCTGGTAGCCGCTCTCGAGGTCGAACGCGCGGATCACCGAGCCCATCGGGCTCGATTTGCCGATGGTGTCGACGAGCCAGGTGCCGAACAGCGACACCTTGAACAGGAACAGCAGCTTCACCCATTCGTGCTCGAACAACTCGTTCACGAGCGCGAACGGCTCGCGCTTCGTGATGGCCACGAACTCGCGGCCGAGCGGCGTTTTCGAGAGCAGCGCTTCGCGCTCGGCCGCCGGCAGCGGCTCCGAGAATCGCTCGGGCAGCAGAACGTCGCGCGTCAGCGCCTCGGCCTTCGCGTTCCATTCGCGGAACGTCGCGGCGTCCTTCTTCGAGAAGTGGCGGACGCTCTTGAGCGTCGTGTCGAGGTCGCGGCTGAAGACGAGCGCGGTGCCGTCCGGGTGCGGCTGGCCGAATTCGTAGAACGGCGTGACGTAGGCGACCTTTTCCGCGAGCTTAAGGTCGCGGAACCACGGCGTATGCGTGATGTGGAAATGATTGATCGAGTGGCTGTTGTGATAGAAGCCCGGCAGCGTCGCCTCGACCGTGGCGAGCCCGCCGCCATACATGAGCCGCCGCTCGACGAGCAGCACCTTCAGGCCCGCGCGCGCCATGTAGGTGGCGAGGATCAGGCCGTGATGCCCGGCACCGATAACGATGCCATCGTAGGATTTCGCAGCCGCGGTCATGGCTGTCCCGCAATTTCGGTTTTGTAGGGGCGGATCGCCGACCCGCCCCTACGCCGTGCTCGCCCGGACGTCATCGCCGGCACGCTAATCCAGCAGGTTCCGCTCGCGCATCCAGCCGAGGTTGATGTCGACCGCCTGCTTCAGTAATTCGGGCTGCTGTTGATAGTAGTGCGTGGCGCCCTTGATGGCCTTCATCGTCTTGTCCTTGCTCGCGGCGGCGGCGTGAATCTTGCCGGTGTGCGGCTGCGGCACGGCATCGTCGGCGGTGTTCTCGATCGCGAGGAACGGCACCGTGATGTTGGACGCGCTCTTCACGCCGTGCGCGCGCGTGTCGTCGATCGACCATTGCGAAAGCCACGAGCGCAGCATCGCGAAGCGCGCGAGGCCGACCGGGCCGGTGTTCGCCGTCTCGGGATTGCCCACCCAGCACCAGCGCGGCCTGCGGTCGTTGGGGTCCACCGCCGGGTCCATGAAGCGCAGGTCTGCGATCGTGCGGTGCGTGATGAAGCCGCGTTCCATCTCGGCGCCGCCGCGCTTCTTGAGCTTCTCCAGCATCTCCTTGGCCGTCGCCGTGATCTTGCGCATGCGCGCGAGCTGGGCGGCGCGATAGGCGCGGATGTAGTCGGCCGAGTAGGGCGGCTGGTTCGGATTCTTGGGATTGTAGATGTCGAATTCGAGGATGCGGTCGTCGGGATCGAACTCGTTCTTGACGGAGGGATCGATGCACTCGACGAGCATCTCGGCGCGCGAGATGTGCGCGGCCTGGAACGTCATCGCGTCGGCCGCGATGAGCTTGGCGCCCTTGATGTCCACCGGATCGCCGGCCGGCGTGTGCGTCACGGTCGGGTTCTCGGCCTGCGACTGGTAGAACAGCGAGAGCGAGCCGCCGCCGCTCCAGCCGCAGATGATGATCTTTTCGTAGCCCCACTTCTCCTTCGCGTGGCGGATATAGGCGCCGAGATCGAGAACCACCTTCTCCATGATCAGCGGCGTGTCGTTCTTCACGTAGCGGCTCGCGGCGCACAGCACGTGCACGCCCTGCGCGGCCAGCGCGCGCGGCATCGGCAGGAGCTGCAAGGTCGTGGCCGGATGCATGAAGACGACGAGCGACTTCGAGGGCTTGCCTTTCGGCAGCAGGCGCAGCCCCTCGAGGTTGATCATCCCCTGCGAGCCCGAGAACCCATAGGTCTCCTGGAACGCAGATGTCTCCGCGAACGCGATGTGGCAATACTCGGCGACGACGTCGAACAGTTTGGCTTCGGCCATGCGTTGCTCTCCCTCTCTAGGGGATTTCTCGGAGACGGTGGGCGGCATGTAAAGTGGTTTCGCTGCATGGCGCCGTTCTGCGGACAGGTCCGGCGGCCAAAGGGGAGGCAGGATGTTCAAAGCGTTCGATCTTTCGGGGAGGGTGGCGCTCGTTACCGGCGGCAATGGCGGCATCGGGCTCGGCATGGCGGCGGCGCTGGCCGAGGCGGGCGCCGATATCGCGATCTGGGGCACCAATGCCAAGAAGAACGAGGCGGCCAAGGCGCGTCTCGCGAAAAGCGGGCGCAAGGTGGAAACGCTCGTCGTCGACGTCAGCGATGAAGCCGCCGCCGAGGCGGCGATGGCCGAAACCGTGAAGCGCCTCGGCCGCGTCGATGCGTGCTTCGCCAATGCCGGCGTCACCGGCCGCGCGCGCAGCATGTTCGAGATCGACGGCAAGGAACTGCGCCGCGTGCTTGCGGTGAACCTCGACGGCGCGTTCTTCACGCTACGCGCGGCCGCGCGGCACATGGTGGCGCGCGCCGAGAAGGGCGATCCGTTCGGCCGGCTCGTCGGCATCGCCAGCCTCGCCGCACGCTCCGGCGCCGCGCGCAACGAGCACTATGCCGCCACGAAAGGCGGCCTCGTCGCGATGCTGAAGGCGATGGCGGTGGAATTCGCGCGCTACGGCGTCACCGCCAACGCGATCCTGCCCGGCTGGATCGAAACCGAGATGACCGCCGGCTGGTTCGCGGACGAGAAATTCCGCGCGGGCGTGCTGCCGCGGGTGCCGATGCGCCGCTGGGGCAAGCCCGAGGATTTCGGCGGGATCGCCGTCTACCTCGCCAGCGCCGCCAGCGCGTTCCACACCGGCGACGAGATTCTCATCGACGGCGGGTATTGGGTGTTCTGATTCATCGGCACTTGTCCGCGCCGCCGGGACGCTTATCTTCCCCGCGCCCAATCACGGGAGGGGATACGATGTTGAAGTTCTACTACAGCGGCGCGCCCAATCCGACGAAGGTCGCGCTCTTTCTCGAGGAAGCCGGCCTGCCCTACGAGGCGATTCCGGTCGATACGCGCAAAGGCGAGCAGCACACGCCGCAGTACCGCGCGATCAATCCGAACGCGAAGGTGCCGGCGATCGTCGACGGCGACGCGGTGGTGTTCGACAGCAACGCGATCCTGCTCTACCTGGCCGAGAAGACCGGCAAGTTCCTGCCGCCCAATACGCCGAAGGCGCGCGGCGAGCTGCTCTCGTGGCTGATGTTCGTGGCCTCCGGCATCGGTCCGTATTCGGGCCAGGCGGTGCATTTCCGCGTCTACGCGCCGGAAAAGCTGCCCTACGCGATCAACCGCTACATGTTCGAGGCGCAGCGCCATTTCGGCATCATCGACGAGCGCCTGGCCACGCGGAAATACATTCTCGGCGACACCTACACGATCGTCGATATGGACGTGTGGGGCTGGGCGCGGCTTCTCCCGAACGTGCTCGGCGAGGGCGTGTGGGACAAGCTCAAGAACCTGAAGCGCCTCGTCGACGAGATCAACGCGCGTCCCGCCGCCCAGCGCGCCGCGGCGCTCAAGGACAAGCACAAGTTCAAGACCGAGATGGACGCCGACGCGGTGAAGGCGATGTTCCCGCACATCGGCGCGCAGGTGGCGTAGGTTCGATCGGGGCCGCGCGCAGCCAGGCGCGCGGCCCCGAAGATCACTCGGCCGCTTTCGCCGGCGAGGCGCTCTCGCCGAGCGGGCGCAGCTTCGGCATCACTTCCTTCGCGAACAGCTCGGTGCTCTTGCGCACGAGGTGGTCCGGCAATGTGCCGAACTGGATCATCGTCACCAGGAGCTTGAACCCGCTCTTGGCGTGCGCCTCCTCGATCTTGCGGCGCACGGTCTCGGGGCTGCCGACCGCGAAGGTGCCCTTGGCGAGGATGTCCTTGATCGTCTGCCGCGTCGTCGTCATCCCCTTCTTCGTGGCGAGGATCGTCTTGAGCGAAGCGATCGAGGTGTAACCGGGCGGCAGGATCATCTCGAGCGGCATGTAAAGGAAGTTGTTGAACAGCGCCTCGATGTGCTGCTCCGACTCCTTGATCGCGATCTCGTCGGTTTCGGCGACGTACACCGGCACCGCCCAGCCGAGCTGCCCGCCGTCGGCCTCGTAGCCGTATTTCCGCGCCTGCTGCTTGTAGAGGTCATGGAAGCGCAGCACCGACTCGATCGGGCTGAACGTGATGACGAACGGGTATTTGCGCTTCGGATGCGCGGCCCATTCGATCGTCTCGCCGGAGCCTTGCGAGGGGATCCACACCGGCGGGTGCGGCCGCTGCACCGGACGCGGCCAGGTGTTCACGTACTTGAAATTGTACTGCTCGCCTTCGTATTCGAACGGGCCGGGCTCGGTCCAGGCGCGGATGATGAGATCGTGCGCCTCGTGGAATCGCTCGTGCGAATAGATCGGGTTGACCCCCGATGCGTGATATTCGCAGCCGATGCCGCGCACGAAGCCGGCGACGATGCGCCCGTGCGAGAGCGCGTCGAGCATCGCGTACTCTTCGGCCACCGTCAGCGGGTTGTTGAGCAGCGGCAGCGCGCGGCCGATGATCGGGATGCGCGTGTTCATGCCGCGCGTGCGGTCGATGAGGATGCTGGCAATGAGGTTCGGCGCGGGCATCAGCCCGTAGGCCGTCTGATGGTGCTCGTTCACGCACACCCCGTCGAAGCCGAGCTTCGCGGCATGCACGAGCTGATCGATGTATTCCTGATAGAGATCGGCGCCCTTCTCCGGGTCGTAGAGCCGGTTCGGCAGCACCGACCAGTACGAGCGGTACTTGTCCGCCTCCGCCATGTCGAGATGGCGGTAGGGCATCAGGTGGAACGCGTGGAACTTCATGGCGCACACTCGCGGATAAAGGAGCGGACGGCGCTGGCAACCTCGCCGGGGCGTTCCACCTGCGGCAGGTGCCCGCAATCCGGGATCGGCAGCAGGCGGGCCTTCGGCAGCGCCTTGAGCCAGGCCTGCGCATAGGCGGCGGGCAGCAGCTTGTCGCCGTTGCCCCAGACGAGCTGGACCGGCGTCTTGATGCGGTGCAGCCAGCGCTCGAGATCGGGGTTGTAGAGCCGGGGCTGCCAGGCGAGCCGCGCGAATGCGAACCGGTTCTTGATCTGGAGGTCGGCGAGCTCCGGCGTCACCGGCGCCGCGAGCGCGCGCTCGGCAAAGCTCTGGTCGTGATAGAGGTTGCGCGCGTGCTCCTCGGGCGACCAGATGAACGGATCGCCGGCCGGCACGCCGGTGACGCGAATTCCCGCCGGCGAGATCAGCGTCATCGTCGCGAATGGCGCGCAGTTGCGCACTGCGGCTTCGGCCGCGATCCAGCCGCCGAGCGACGCGCCGATCACATGCACCGTGTCGAGCTTCAGCGCCTCGATGAGGTCGAGATAATAGAGCGCGGCATCGCCGATGTTCTTGAGCCAGGGCGGCGTGTCGGAGCCGCCGAAGCCGGGATGGTCGGGTACCAGCAGCTCGAAATGCTCGGAGAGCGTATCGTAGAACGGCAGCCACACGGGCACGCCGCCGGCGCCATGCAGGAACAGCAGCGTCGCGCCCTTGCCGGCACGGCGCAGATGGATCTTCGCGCCGAGAATCTCGATCGTCTCGGATTTTGGCTGGGCCACGTTTGCCTCTCAGGTCGAAACATTGTCGCCCCCGGTTCGCGGGGACGTCATGGGTTTGTCGTGGTGCGCCTATATCCGCTTCGCCGCCGGGCATTTCTCGACGTAGGTGTCCGGCGCCTCGACGATCTTCTCGATGCCCTTGAAGAACGGCTTGCCGTCGGCGCCCTTCACGACTTCGAGCTTCCACATCGGCTGGATCGGGAAGCCGTTGGCGTTGAACTTGAGGTCGCCACGCACGGATTCGATCGGCCCGGTGCGGATGGCGCGCGCGAGCGCCGCCGTGTCGTCCACCTTGCCGCTCACGGCCTTGATTCCGCGCGCGAGCGGCGCCGCCACGTCGTAGGCCGTCACCGCGAAGTGCGACGGGTGCTCGTTCCACTTCGCGAGATAGTCCTTGATGAAGCGCTTGTTGCGCGGATTGTCGAGCTCGGAATTCCAATGGTCGGCCATGATCGCGCCCACCGCCGCGTCGCCGATCGCCGGCAGCGTGACGTGGCTGATCGTCCACATCGCGTAGAGCTTCACCTCCTTGTTGAGGCCCGCCGCCACCCATTGCTTCATGAACGCGATGCCCATGGCGCCGGGCGCGAACAGAAACACGGCGTCGGGCTTCACGGCGCGGATCTTCGAAAGGTCGGCCTGGAAGTCGCTCTCGTTCATCTTGTAGAGCGAGCGGTCCGCGATCTTGCCGAACGTGTACTTCCGCTCGAAGCCGGAGACGACGTCCTTGCCGGCCTGATAGTTCGGCGCCATCGCGAACACGGATTTGAGCTTGTCGCGGTTCGCGAGGATGCCCATCGCCTCGGCCACCTGGTCATTGACGAACGAGACGGTGGCGAAGCGCGGATTGCAGAGCTCGCCGGCCAGCGGAGTGGCGCCGGCATTGCCGCTGAACAACATCACGTTCGCGTCGAAGATCGGCTTCTGAACGGCGAGCAGCACATGCGACCAGATGATGCCGGAGACGATCTGGACCTTGTCTTGCTTGATGAACTTCTCGACCTCTTTCACCGCCACGTCGGGCTTGGTCTGGTCGTCGGCGTAGAAGATTCGCGTCGGCACCCCGCCGAGCCTGTCGCCGTCCTTCTTCCAGCCCTCGTGCTCGAGGCCGAGCAGCCACCCGCGCTCCAGGTGACGGCCGACGATGGCGCCGGGGCCGGACGTCGTGTTGAGGAAGCCGATGCGCAGTTCTTGCGCCGAGGCGGGCAGCGCGGCGAGCGCCAGGGCGGCGGCGAATATGGCGGCGTGTCTCATGATGTTCCTCCGCGGCCTTGTCGCGCAGTGGCGCTCCGTGGGCGCGCCGATGGCCGATGCGGCGACGCCCCGTGAAAAACAGACAGTATGCTGTCTATTTTGTCAAACGCCATTCCGTCATGATGGGGATTGCGCTACGAGTGGACAGGGAACGGCACGCATGCGGGCAAGGCACGAAGCGAAGATGGAAGGCGCGCAGGGCGCCGCGCGCGGCAACGGGGCCGCCGCGGCCGGCGAGCCGTTCGATCTCTACGAGACACCCGGTTTCCTCATCCGGCGATTGCACCAGATCGTCGTCTCGGCCTGCAGCGAGGGCTGGGGCGATCTCGATCTCTCGCCGGTGCAGTACGGCGCGATGATGGCGATCCGCGCGTTTCCGGGCATCGACCAGCGCGGGCTCTCGCGCGCGATCGCGATCGACCGCTCCAGCATCGGCACGGTGAGCGCGCAGTTGGAGCGCCGGAGCCTGATCGCGCGCCGCACCGGCAGGCGCGACAAGCGCAACAAGGAGCTGTTCCTCACCGCGAAAGGCGCGGCGGTGCTGCGCCGCGCGCATCCGCTCGCCTGGGAGATCCAGGACCGCATTCTCGCGCCGCTCGATGCCAAGGAGCGCGTCGACTTCGTGCGCCTGCTCGCGAAGCTGGTCGAAAGCAACAACACGCTTTCGCGCGCGCCGCTCCAACCGACGGGCTTCGAGGCGGATTAGGGCTTGCTGGCGCGCTTCTCGCGCCGGCGCGCGTCGACGGCCGTCGAGGTGTACTTGAACGGCAGCTCGTGTACCGGATAGGGCGCCTCGGGCGGGATGCGCACCATATCGCCGTCCGGCGATTCGGCCCGGGCCGGCTGGATCGTCGGGTGCGGGCCGCGCCGCCCGGCTTCGAGCGCCTCTGCCACGCGCGCATATTGCGCGAGGCGCATCAGGTTCATGCGGGTGACGAAGACGAGGTAGATCTCCTCGCGGTCGGCCTGGGCGAGCAGGTCGAGCGGCCGCGCCCAGACATATTCCTCCGCCTCGCTGCCGCCCACGGCGGCTTGGCCCGGCGGCGCCGCAGCGGCGAACAGGGTCGAATCGAACCGGCGCGGCGCGAACACCGGCGTCACCCAGCGCGCCCACGGCACGAGCAGGTCGGCCGCGAGGCGCAGGCCGTGCTCGGCCAGCAGCGCGGGCCACAGCTCCGGCGCCTTGTCGAGCCGCTCGCGATGCGGCAACAGCCGCGAATGCGCATCAGCCGCGCCGCGCGCCAGCAGGATGGCGCTTTCCTCGAACAATTCGCGCAGCGCCGCCAACTGGCGCGCCGGGCCGAACGGCTCCGCAGGCCCGAGATCGGCGGCGGCGTGAAGATCGGGGTGAGAATCGATCGCCGCCACCTTGCCGCCCGGGAACACGACGACTCCGGCGAAGGCGGAGGCCTGGTCGCGCCGCCGCTGCATCAGCACTTCGATGCCGCCGGCGCTGTCGCGCATCAGGATGACGGCGGCGGAGGGGATGGCCGGGGGCGGCGCGGCGGGGTCGCTCATGCGGATGCTTGTTGCAGGCGCCGCGCCGCGCGGTCAAGGTGCCGCCATGCGCATCGGCATCGTCGGCTTCGGCTTCATCGGCAGGCATCTCTACCAGCGGCTCATGCAGGGCGGGGAGCCGGGCCTGTCGGTGGCGTTCGTGTGGAACCGCTCGCCGGGCAAGATCGCGGGCGTGCCGCTCGGCCTCATCCTGCGCGATCTCGCCGAGGCCACCGAGAAGCGCGCCGATCTCATCGTCGAGGTGGCGCACCCTGAGGTCACGCGCATGCACGGCGCGGATTTCGTCGCGGCGGCGGACTATCTCATCACCTCGGTCACGGCACTGGCCGACGATGCGCTGCGCGGCAAGCTCGTCGAGACGGCATTGGCGCGCAAGCACCGCCTGTTCGTGCCGCACGGCGCGCTGGTCGGCCTCGACACGCTGGTCGAGCAGCGCCACCGCCTCGCCGAGGTGACGATCACGTTCCGGAAACACCCGAAGAACCTCGATTTCGCCGAAAGCGGCGTCGATCCCGAGATCGTCAAGGGCTCGACCGTGCTCTACGACGGGCCCGCGCGCGGCATAGCACCGCTGTTCCCGCGCAACATCAACACGATGATCACCTGCGCCTTGGCCACGGTCGGGCTCGACAAGTGCCGCGCGGTGCTGATCGCCGATCCCGCGCTCGACAAGGCCTATGCCGAGATCGAGGCCAAGGGCCAC
>JAANMW010003405.1_pt1 | contig 12453 bp, 13 predicted proteins | sample 7279671 | NCBI WGS metagenome assembly JAANMW01 (sample SAMN14094541, study PRJNA606508) | bioreactor metagenome | isolation source: A lab-scale SPAN reactor treating ammonium-rich wastewater day 247 | place: Ireland: Galway | collected 2017-09-19
GGCCACCATCCGCCGGGCCGAGCGGCAGCCCGACGTGCGGGTGCGGCTGCAACAGCAGGAAGCGGTCGGGCTGATCGTCACCAAACAGGGTTTTAACGCGATGGCCGCCTTCGGCCGGGCCGGACCGACCGCCGACAAGATGCTCAATCTGCTCCAGCAGATCGCGGACAACACCGCCGAGGCCGCCGACAACCAGCCTGAACCGATGGATTGGGATTGAGGGCAGCGAGGGCAGCATGGCAGTCACCGTCACCGAGAAATACGACAGCCGGGCCCTGGCCGGCGGGGACAGCGCGACGGCCACGTTGACCTACCTGATCCGGGGCACGGCCGACGAGAGCGCCGCCTACGCCGCCCTGCTGGCCGGGGCCCCGGCGACGTTCAACGGCATGGTCCAGCGGTCGGCTGCGACCGAGCCGGTCCACGTGGACAGCACGGATGCCAACGCCTCGATCTGGCAGGGCACGGTCTCCTATGGCCGCGACGGCAGCCAGCGGCCCGATGTCGGGGACAGTTCGTATTCCATCGGCGGCGGGTCGTTCGACACCACCGGCGGGACCTTCCACGTCACCCAGTCGATCAGCACCTCGGGCCGCTACGCCCCGGCCGGCCAGACCGCCCCGGACTTCAAGGGCGCGATCGGCGTCAGCAAGGATGGCGTCGAGGGCGTGGACCTGACCGTGCCGGTGTATCACTTCTCCGAGACGTGGATACTGGCCGCCGCCACGGTGACCGACGCCTACAAGGGCAAGCTGTTTGCCCTGACCGGGACGGTGAACAACGCCGCCTTCCGCGGCCTGGCCGCCGGGGAGTGCCTGTTCCTGGGGGCGCGGGGGGCGATGCGGGCCGGCGGCGACTGGGAAGTCACCTTCGAGTTCGCGGCGTCGCCCAACCGGGCCAGCTTCGCCGTCGGCGACATCACCGTGACCAGCAAGAAGGGCTGGGAATACATGTGGGTCCGCTACAAGGACGCCGTTGACCAGAACGAATGGGTCAAGGTCCCCGCGTCGGTCCACGTCGAGAAGGTCTATCAGGACGGCGACTTCAGCCAGTTGGGGATCACACCGTGAACCAGGGCGACACGCTCAAGCACGTGCGGGCCGGCGCGCCGCTGCGGATCAAGGCGACCACGTTCAACACGATCATCGACGCGACGCGGAAGATCATGTCGATGGCCAACCGCCCGCCGCGCCACCTGTCCAGGCCGGAGCAGCGGTCATCCGGGATCGTCCTGGTCAAGAACGCCAGCGGGACAAACCAGGGCCGCGCCGCCGTGCTGGGGATCAGCGGGCCGGTCCTGACGCCCAGCGGCGGCGATCCGGCCCCGCTGCTCAGCAGGCTGGCCGTGACGGGTGTCGTGCCCGACGCCGACTACCACCGGGGCCAGTTCGTCGTGACGCTCGAACCGGTCCGCGATGGGGAATACGGCTTGGCCGTCGCCGATGGCCTGTGCCACGTCCAGGTCGATGTCGCCGACGCCGCCCACCAGTGGGCCGACGTGAAGGACGGCAGCACCGCCAGCCTGGCGTCGGGCGAGACCGGCACGGCCCGCATCCTCTGGAAGGAGAGCGGCACGGGCGTCGTCTGGGCGGTTGTGCTGCTGGGCGCCTCGCCCCAGACCGTCCTTCTGGTGGACAGCGATACGCCCGAGGTGGACGGCCCCGGCCTGGAATATGTCACCGACGACGACGGCCTGGATCGCCTGCGTGCCGCAGTCCAGGCCACAGGCGGCGACTTCGGCGCCCTTCGCTTCGACGCCAACGGCAGTCTCTACGTCGCCCTCGGCTTCGGCCTCGAGGACACCGCCGACGGGGCAGCCGCAGACGCCGCTGCCCTCGCCGGCGACGGGCTGGGCGAGGACGGGGCCACCGGCAAGCTGAAGGCGCTGGTGGGCGACAACCTGGTAATCAGCGGCGGGGTGATCCACCACGACGCCCACGGCGAGGCCACGCAGATCGTGGACTACAGCGACAACACGGGCACGCCGATGCAGATGCTCTTCGACGCCAAAGGCCACTTCGTCGGCATCCAGGCCCCGCCGCCGTGACGGGTTGGTGGTTGCTGCCCTTCGCTTGCTTGACAAGAGTCCCTGTTGTAGGCGATAAGATATCGGCGGCAAGGCGAGGCATGGCTTGGCGGGGCCTGGCAAGGCGCAGTATGGCATGGTCTGGGGCGGCGGGCCAAGGAGAGAAGGCGCGCCGCGAATCAGGCGTCGGTCTTGACCTTGCTGGCATCCAGTTGTGCGGTGAACCGGCCCCTGGTTTGTGCCAGTTCATGCAGCTTGCCGTCGTCGCCCCTGGTTTGCCAGAAGGTCCAGCCGTTGGTGTTCATCTTGTGGCCGGTGATGGTCGCCCTCGCGGCTTCGCCGGCCGTCGAGCAACTGCTGTAGCGCGTGCCCTGGAATTCCACCTGCCCATCCGCCAGCAGAACCGCCTCCATCATCTGTCCCTTGTACCTGCGGAAGAGCTTTACCGGAGGGGCCAGTAGCTCGGCCTTGATGATATCGGCCAGTGCCACGCCGTGGACGTGGTATGCTCGCCGCTTGCCCTGGGCCCGCGGGGGCCTCTCCCGCTTGCCGGGTGGGCGGACCGGCGGCGGCTTCGGCGTCGGCGGCTGGTCGATCTGGATGATCAACCGACGAAGCGACTCCGTGATTTCTCTCGGTTGGAGCTTGCCGGTCCTCTTGCGGAGCAGCCGAATCAGACTCTTGTCGGCCGACGAGATCATCCCCGCCAACGCGGCCTTCACCCGGCGGTCCACGAAATGAGCCGCCCACAGGCTCGCCAGCAGGTTGCCCTCCATGTTGCTCCGTGACAGAAGGGCCAGTGACGACGCAACGTCTTCTTCGCTTCCTTCGGAGATTCGCACCTTGCACAAGAGCTTCTCTTCTGCTTCGACCGGCGCAACCGCGTTGTAGAATCGGTATTCGTCGCCGTCCGTCAGAACGCACCACTCCACACCAGCGACAGCCGAGTAGCTGATGACCTGGTTGACCCACCGGCGGTCGAGTAGGTTCTCGCCCAGCCCCTTGGCCTCGATGAACAGCTTGGGCATCCGCGAAATCTTCAGGGCATAGTCGACCGGTTTGTCCTTCGGCTTGACCTTGTACTCCCGCTGGACATCGTCCCAGTCCCGCACGTCCCAATCGAGCGCCTCAAGCACCGGGTCAATGAGCACGGCCTTCGTGTTCTGCTCACCGATGCACCGTTCGCGGTAGCCCGGAATCCTCGTCCTCAGCAGACTCAGGACCTGTAGCAGTTCAGCATTCGCCCGAGACATGGCCGCTCCTTTCCGGTATGTTCGGCCTGCAGAACGATAAGTGAAGGTCCGGATTATCGGTTTTCTCAGGACGGCGGTCAACCGGCGGCCGAGGGCCGGTCTTGGCCTCGGCCTGGAGCGGGTCGCCGAGGGTGCCGCCGTGGACGCCGAGGCCCTGGCAGGCGACGGCCTGGAAGCCGACGGCCCAACCGGCAAGCTCAAGGCCAAGCTGAGCGACCAGCTCGTCTTCGACAACGGCGCCATCGCCCACGACAACCACGGCCAGGCCACTCAGGCGGTGGACTACCTCGACGCCACCAGCACTCCGATGCAGATGCTCTTCGACGCCAAGGGCCACTTCGTCGGCATTCAGGCCCCGCCGCCGTAGCTCATCAAGGGCCAGCCCGTCACGGGGCAGCACATCGCCGACTTCGACCTGACCGACAACACTTGGACCGAGTGGTCCAGCCCCGCCTTCCTCGACCTGCTCCAGCAGATGGCCGACGGGGCGGCCGAGCCGTCCTTCAAGGTCGTCCCCAACGAGAAAACCGGCTGGCCCGACGAGCCGACCCACGTTGAGGTCGAGGTGGTCGTGGATTTCGACTTGAGCAGCCCGCCGGCGTAGCAGTCAGCGAGATGACGCCAAAGGCAGTGCATTGACAGCGACGTGTGCTTTTGGGATTATCATGTGGTGGTCTCTGGTGATGCCAGAACTCGGCCTTCTTGTGAGCACGGCCACCACCTTGCCCGAGCGGAAGGCGTGTGCTGCGGCACTCTATCCCTTGTCGACAGACCACCTGAGACCGGAACGCGCCCATTTGTCATTCAGAAGAACACGGCCAGGAGAGGCTGAATGACCACCCCGCTCAAGCTGCCATTTCCACCCCTCGTCTTGATCGAAAGCGACGAGCCCCTCACCTGGGATGCACTTCTCGCCAGGGTGCGAAGTCGGATCGACAAGGGCGTGAGCATCTGCCTTCTTACGAAGTCTGGCGATCCCAACCGGGGAGGCTACTTTTTTCACCTGCGCAGGAACGGCGGATCTGTTTTCTTTTCGACATTTGACCGACCGGACGTATGCCAGCTTGACGCTGGGCAGGATGTCTGCCTCTTAATCAACCACGCAGCCGGCCGCTGCTACGACGAGCGAATGTGGCGGCTTTCACAGAGGATCAACCTCCGCTCCGATGCCTAATGTTGCTCGCCGGCCCACTCGATAGCGCCCTGTGGCTTCCGCCCCGACATTTGCCTTTGCATCGCGCCATTTAGGACGGTCCACTGGAATTTCGTATTCAACAACATCACATGGCCGCACCTATGCTTACCGCCTAGCTCGGCCGCCTCGGCTACGCGAGGCATCGCCTCGTTCCCCACAATCAGTAAGGTCTTACCGCCGCTCTGCTGCGCAGTCAGCACTAAAGGAAGGTCATCTGCGACCACTTCAACATGGCCGCCCTTTCCTGCAAACTCGCCGGCAATTAACCCAGCGATGCGTGTCAGACCGAGCTTCACGGTCATCGCGCAAAACGTGTAGTACGCACGCAACGTTGAACCGCGACGGATATCCGCAGGCAGAGCGTTCTCGCACGATCTATCGCAGATTCGCATGACCTTGCCGTAATTTCCCTCCTCCTGGTTATACTCCCCGTTCCTGCAATTCACTCCAAAGCAGAGATCGAACCCCTGCCGCCCATTACCCAGATCGCTGGGGGGTTCGCCTAACCAGCAGCGATCGCGCATGACGGCCAGGTGGTACGCATCGAAGACGAAAACCGCATCAATGACCGGGTGAGTGAGCGCGAGGCTGTCATGCTTCGTCCAATCCCACAACAACACGACGACGAAATCCGTCGCCCGCCGGATATCCTTCAAGAGCGTGTCGAAGTTGGCGGACTTCTCTTCTGCAATGGTCTGAATGGCCTTCACCTCAAACCGCAGGCCAATGCCGCCGTCGCTCTTACGGAAGGCAAGGTCGGGGAACTTGTTGGCAATTACATAGGTCAGCGCCAAATCCGGTTCAACTGAATCCGCGACGACCTGGCAGATCGCCTTCCCTAACTCATACTCAAGGAGGACACCCATGCGCGTTCGCACGTCGGTAAGATTTCTTTGATTGCTGGGGACCACATCTTGGGCAAATAGGGCAAACTCGCGTCGCAAGACGCCAGCGTTCATTCGTTCGACGGCGGGCGCAAAAACCTCCTGCCGCAACACAGTCAACGTTGTCTCGCTTTGGCCGACTTCGCCGGCAAGGTAGTCCCTCAAAGACGCCATTGGGCCACCTTTCTATTCAGTGTGACTTCCAAGCAAATCCGCAACCAACTGCGTTCGGGCATTCTCCAAGAGCATGCCAGCCTGTCTCATGCCCTTATCTGCCTCGGCCTGCAGCAGCTGGGCGGCAGCCTGTGAGCGATGATAGAGGTCGAGAAGTCGCTTCTGCTCATCAATGGCGGCCAGCGGAAGCTTCACGTTGAGTGTCACGGCGCTGGTGACTCGCGGGCGACCAATTCCAGTAATCATGTGGACAATCTGGCCGTATACCAGGTCCGACCTGAGCAGGATAGCAAGGAGCTCCGGGATCATCACCGGCCTCTTCGTGTTGGCATCGACCTTTGGGGTTAGCACGAGACACTCACCTGATGCGTAGCCCTCGTCGAGGGAATCAGGCACTAGGCACACCTTTCGAAGTTCGGGTCGCATTCGTGCGAAGAGAATATCTCCCGAAACAAAGTGCTTAACGCTGCTCTTCAGCGTCGTTGCGCTTATGATAACAGGGTTGCAGATGCCCGTGTGCGCCTGGATGTTGGCAAGGCCTACAAACGGGATTTCTTCGTCTAGAAGATCTTGGGACGGCATCACGCTGTCATTGCGAACATCGCAGATCTCTGCCAGTGGTCGAAGCGGGTACGAGCATTTCTGAAGAATGCGTGCTGCGGAGTTGCGAGAAGGGTGATGATAGGCGATATCAAGCCGAAACCCGTCATGATGAAATGTGGGATCAGTGACTGGAGGAATGTCGGTCCAGAAGGCATGGGCGCCATTGCTTTCGATCGGGGCAGCCGATCGGGTGCGGGAGGAAGTCCAAAAGCTATGTATCGCCGGCAGGTCCGAATGCAATTCCAACTTGCCGGTGGCCGGGTTCACGCGAAGAAGTGGGTCGCCATTCGGCTTTCGCCCGACGACTTCAGCCTCGGCAAAGAAGGTCGGTTCTTGTCGGGTGAGGAGCTTGCGGCCACGTAGTTTTCTAAGAAAGAGGATGGAAGCCTTGACGCTAGCGTATGGCATGAAGGCGGTTTCGGGGAGACTTACGACTGCGAACGGATGGGATGTCTCCAAAATGAGTTGTCGAGCATCCCTGTTCGTTGGGCCGTTTAGTGCCCCATCGTCGATGATGATGGCAACGATGCCGCCTGGCTTTACGAGGCTCAGCGAGCGCTCGATGAACAGGACGCCGCGTCGGCGTGAGGTCCGACCCCGGCCCAGCACAAAACGCCGCAGACTGGTCGCGTCGGAGAGGTCGCTACCGAACGGCGGGTTCGTAAGGATCACATCTACTTGGTCAAAGAGCCGTTCCAAGTCAAGCCCCAGAGAGCCGCTCCCTGGGAGGAAGTCAACGGCAAAATCTGTCACGTCATGCATGTCCAGATTCATGCGCATAGTCCAGGCGAGTCGCTCGTCGACCTCAAAGCCTCGCAGCATGATCGAGCGGCCAAGAACCTTAGCGCGTTTCGCAGCGCTTAGAAGGAATCCCCCCGTGCCGCCTGCCGGGTCGCAGATGGTGCCCTTCAACCACTCCTGGACCATGTCGACCATGAACTCGACGACATGGTGGGGGGTGAAGAACTGCTGATTATCGCCCTTCTCAAAGGTGTTACGGATTACGTCCTCGTAAGCAAGTCCTTTCAGATCCTCGGTGGACATTGCTAGGTGTATCGGAGCCAGCGCCTCGCTCAGGGCGCAAATGGCCGCATCTGTTAGCCGCAATTCAGCAAACTTGGCTGGAAACATCTCGGGGCGGCCGGCGACTAGTCGTCTGAACGCGCTGCGAACGCGGTCGGCTGACTCATGGGCGTCGCCAGTAACGGCGAAAAGAGGTAACTGGCTTCCGTTAGTTCCCCTCTCCTCGTTCACTTTGAGGTAGATGATCTTGGTCAGTTCGTCGAAGCGTTCGATGAGGCTACTGTTTCCGTCACAGTCCCGCAGAATCCTGTGAAGCGATCGGATGAGCCGCCGCAGATCGCCGGGCGTTAGCGGTGGCTGGCCTTCCCTCTGCCTGTCCAACGTGTCTGAAGCATCCGAAGCAGAGAACAGCGTGTTCGACCGCTGGACGGCCAATACTTCGGACACGCGGTAGACACGGTAGTTGTTAGCCCGATTTCGGTGAGCCTTTAGATAGCCCTTCTTGTCCCAGTTCCGTAACGTCCCTTGGCTGACCCCGAGAAATGAGGCCGCCTCTTGCAGCGTGATGAAGTGGTCCTTGGCCATGCGATCAATCCTTAATAAGGTATAAACCTTACCAAAGTTTATCGTTTGCCGGAGGCGTGTCAAGACCATTCTTGCTCTTCTCGAATCCGGTCTAGACCTGGCGCAGTGGTGAGGGTAGCATCAACCCGTCGGCATTCACTGAGATCAGATGCGCGGCCACGGTCGTAGTAGGCTGTGTTGGTGCTGCGGAAGGTTGAGCGAAGATGGCCATCACTCGACAAACGCTCAATGAAGCAGAATATGCCGAGGTTCGAGCTGCGGCCGTCTCTTATCTTCAGTCCCACACTTCTGTTACAAATCGAGAACTCCGTTCGCTCACTGGCATCGGTTATGACCAAGCCATCTGGGCCTTCAACCGAATGCTGCGGGAACATAGGGTCTTGCGAATCGGTCGCGGCAGCGGCACCCGCTATATTCTCCGTGTGAAGGCAGCACGTGACAAGAACCATAGCTCTCCGTGATCGCCTTGCATGTCCCTTGCTCAGTCTTGCCCCGCCGGGCCCAGCATCCTACTTGTCGATGTAGTTCCGTCGCCTGGCCATCCGATGGCACTTGTACGCCAGGAAGCGGTACTGGCCGTAGCGCCCGTAGGGCTGGACCGCCTTCTCGGCAGGCACCGCCCGGCCGCCGAAGTGCGTATCCCTAAGGTATTGCAGGACTTCCGAGTCCACGGGGATGTCGCCGTACCAGCCCAGCAGTACGAGCATGTGGTTGACCGAGTACGGTCCCACGCCTCTGATCGCGGCCAATGAGGAGCGCACACGGTCCCAATCTCCTGCGGCGGCCCACTGGTCCAGCGGCAACTTGCAGTCGGCCGTGAGCTTCGCCACCGTCCGCACCGTTGGGGCTCGGTAGCCCAGCGGGACCCTGGCGGCCAACTGCCGAGTCGAGTGTCTGAGCACCAGCTCTGGCGTGGGGAAGCCACCGCCGTCCAAGGCGCACAAGGCGTCGGCCATCTTCTTGGTGTTTCGCCAGTCGCAGTTAGTCGTGCAGACGGTCTTGACCAGATCCTCAAAGGCCGTCGGCGAGCGCAGCAGCCCGCCGAACTTGACTCGGCAGGCGAAACCGAGGACGGGATCGCCCCGGCACATGGCGTGAAACTCGGAGAAATCCTGGTCCAGGCAGAGCATTCGGCGAACCTGAGCGCGGACAACCTGGCGCTCGGCCGGCGACAGGCGGGCCTCGGCCTCGACCCGCAAAACGGATTTGCCGCCATGGGCGGCGGCCCGAATCCGAACCGGTACGCACTGGTCATCGGGCAAGCGGATCAGCCGGCGCAGCACTCGATCCTTGTCAGACCAGTCAAATGGCGGCAGGAAGGCCCATCCGTGGGCCAGGACGAGCTTAGGGAAGTCGAATCGCCTTGCTGTTATTTCGATTTGCATCTAGTCCTCGTCCATCCCCAGCTCGACTTCATGCTGCCGGGCGGCATAGACCCGCTCAATACGCTTCTTGGCGTTTTCGACCGTCGTCCCGAACCCGAACACCATCTGCGGCCTGCCGTCCTCGACATCCAGGCGGAAGACCTCGATGCCCAGCAGGTCGGCCATGCGGTTGGCGGCAACGATAAACATGGCCTGCTCCACATCGTCGAGGTAGACATCGATGACGGCCTGATCGTCGGGCATCAGGGTTAGGGCGGCCGGGATGTCCGACGACCTGAGCAGATCGGTCTTCAGGGCCAGCAGCTTGTCCCAAGCGTCGTCAACCACGGGTCACTTCGCCTCGTACGGCTCGGAATGATCGCAATGTGTTTGCCAGTTGGCCAGGTACTTGATCGCCAGCGCCGGATCGTGGATCACCAGCAGATTCTCGGCGTTGTGCTCCTCGGCCGCCTTCGTGAAGTTGAAGCTCCCGGTGATGACCGTTTCCCGGTCGATCACGATGATCTTGTTGTGGGCGATGTGGTGTTTGCTGTCGATCCAGACCGCCGCACCCTGGTGGGCCAGGAAATCTGCCTCGCTATATTTCTCTGTCCGCTGGCTCTTGTCCAGGATGACGCTGACGGCTACGTCGCGGTCCTTCTGGGCGTCCGTCAACGCTTTGGCGATCGGCGCAGACGTGAAGCTGTAGGCCTGCACGTGGATCGCGCCCTTCGCCTTGGCGAGTTCCCTGACGATGGCGTCGGTGCAGCCGCCCTTGGGCGAGAAGTAGACTTCGATCTCGGATGACGGCTGGGTGGTCGCGGTATTGCCCTGGCCGCTCGACGGCTGGCACCCGCTGATCGCGGCCAGCCAGACGACCGGCAATGCCAGGACGAGACACAATGCCTTCATGGTCGATCTTCTCCTCAAATCACGGCCAGATACTGCGTCGGCGTCAGCTTGCAGACGTTCGACAACGCCCCCGGCAGCACGTAGACCCTGGCCTCTTTCGCGAAGTCGAAGACGCGATACAGGCGATATTGCGGCGAGCAGGCCTCCGAGCAGCGGACCTCCGTCGCGGTCACGTAAAATGGGAAGAACGCGCCCAGCCCGGTTGTCTTAACTTCCACCAGCCGCTCGGAGTTATCCGAATGATCGAAGGACGAGATGTCGAATCCCATCCCGTCCCCGCGAGTCTGGCTGACCCACTCGACCTTCGCCGCCAGGTCGTCCCGCCCGGCTTCGGCCAGCCGTCGCTTCTCCAAGGCCAGCACGAACTCCTCTCCGAGCCTGCCGAGCCGGCGGTTCTCGGCGTCGCGCTGGACAAAATCCGTCCTCCTGCCGCGCCGCGACAGCCACGGCTGGCCTAACGGCGGGGCCTCGATCCGCTCGGGTGGAGGCACGAACAGCCGGAGGGCGGGCTCCTTGATGGACGGTAGCTGGCCGGGGTCGAGAATCGCCCCAGTCGCCAATTGGTCGAAGAAGCCGGGGTTCTTGTCCAGGAACACTTCGACCTGATCGGCGAGCAGGGCCTGGTAGTTGCCCAGTGGCTTATACCCGTCAACATAGGGCAGCCCCATGCCAACGAGGACGGCAGACACATTCTGGTGCTTGAACTCGATTGACCCTTTCGACCGTCTAACTGCTTGGCCCAGCCGCTGCCGGAACTCGGTTTTGCTGTAGGGTTGCCCCAGCAATTCCGCCCGGAGCATCTCGAAATAGGCGGCAACTGTGGCCTCGACCTCCTGCTGGGTCCAGTTGCTTCCCCGCATTGACTGGTCAGGCTGCATGGGCAACAGCGTAGTCGCCGGTGAATTGACCGTCAATGCCCGCCCGATCATCTTCGCGGCATGGCCGTTGCCGCCAGCGGCTCGGCGGGTTGCTAAAGAGCTACCACCGCGCGGCGGCATGAGGTCTCGGACGAGAATGTAGCCCCTCAGGAACCGCCTGCCAAACCGGGCCGTTCAAGTCTGTCGGGTAGCTGCTTAATGTAGTTCGCGTAGAGGTCAGCGGGATTCGGCACCGACGGGCAGAACCCTTTGATGTCCTCAAGGCGGCCATCGGGCGCGGTCACCGCAGTGGGAATGTACTTGAATCGCGTGCCTGCTGTTGCGGTCCAGAACGCGCCGAACTGCCGAGCTACTTCAAACATGGCCGGCTCAACATCGTGAACCGAATACGGTCTTCCGCAAAAACGGTGAAAACCCACCCGTGCCTCCATCTCAACTAACTCGTCGAGGGCAAACGATGTCTCCGTCGTTTGCCGTGCCAACACGATGTCAGGAAGGTGTGGCAGGTACTGCGGCGGGTATGGCTGGAGGGAAATCGTAATATCAACCACCCTGAAGGGCGGGGCACAGATCCACATGTGCCCTGTCTTCGCCGGGTTGTTCGGGTGCCGGATCGGCCAGTAGAAACGCGGCGGCAATCCCGGCACGTGAACAGCCGTCGCACCATGAAGAATGCAATTCCAGACGCCTTCTTTCTCCAGAAAACGGGACACGGTGAGTGAGGCGTCAATGCACGCCCCGAGCCTGCCATCCTTCTTCAGCGTCTCATGCAGGAAGTGTGCAGCCGCCCTGGTGCGTTCCTCGGCCTGTGCCAGATACGAATCCGTGTACTGCCGCTTTTGGACGTAGAGAGCGTATTTCTCTAAGAATCGGTTGTCCTTCTTCTCGGCCTGAATGAAGGCGGGGTGGTCGAAAAAGCCGGGCCGCGAGTAGTCGATGCCGAGGCCAGTGAAGGCATCCTCAAGCTGCTTCTGCAGGTCCACATCAGGGGTTAACTCGCGATCAGGCCCTGTCGGTGGAGTCACCTCGCCAACACAACGCAGCCGTTCACGCTGTCGCTCGGCCCTGCGCCTCGCTTGGCGGTTTCTTCGTTCCCGTTCCTGTCGACTGCCTCGTGCCATGTGGTCTACCTCCTGGAGCATTAATTCTACCGCTTCCGCGTCCGCAGCCAATGGCGAGGCTTGGGCGGGTGAACCTCCGGGTTCCGCACCCGGAGGTCGAACCCGCCCCCGGCAGGGAGTACGGGGCAGGAGCGGGTCGGCGGTTAGAATCAGGCCAACCCGGGTGACCGTAAACGCCGAGAGTATCTACTCTTCCCTGCGGCCGACGGCCGGCCGGACCTGCCCCGGCTTGACCATGCCAAGAGCGTACGTACTCGCAATGGGGTGCAACGGTACGCAATGAATGCAATGAGTGCAACGAACCGGCCGGAATCCCCTTGAGTTCCTCGCCGAAACGTAGCCCACTGTGCCGTAACGGGTTACGAACGATTGGCGGGTGTGGTCCAGGTGGCGGCCCGGTCGGTTCTAACCTCCGACTGGCAGTCCTCATAACCC
>JAANMW010003406.1_pt1 | contig 12452 bp, 12 predicted proteins | sample 7279671 | NCBI WGS metagenome assembly JAANMW01 (sample SAMN14094541, study PRJNA606508) | bioreactor metagenome | isolation source: A lab-scale SPAN reactor treating ammonium-rich wastewater day 247 | place: Ireland: Galway | collected 2017-09-19
CAGGAAGCGCGCCTATCTGGACGGAAACGCATACAAACGTGACCGTGACCAGCGGGAAGTTTGAGGTCCAACTCGGAAAGTGGGTGACACTGCCGCTGTTTCTCTCCGAATACGAAATGGGAATCAAAGTGAACAGCGGCACGGAAATGAGCCCTCGGGTCCGGTTAACCTCCGGCCCTTATGCGTTGGGCAGTCACGCGCTACGCGGGACCTCCAACTTCATTCCGCCCGGCGGTCCCGCCGGGTTGGGCACGCTTACTCCAGACTCGACGGTTCAGTTGGACGTAGCTGGACCACTGAAGTTGCTGACCGCGCCAACCGTGAACAGCAACGTGTTGGTGCTGGTGCAGGATTCCGCCTACGACGTGGTTGAACATATTCCACTGAGCAGCGGAATACTCCAGGGGCCAAAAGGCGATCCTGGTCCGGTTGGTCCGGCAGGTCCTGCTGGCCTGGTCGGCCCGGTCGGCCCGGTCGGGCCCGCAGGTCCGGTCGGACCGGCGGGGCCGGTCGGGCCACAAGGGCTGCAAGGGGATCCAGGCCCTCGGGGATTCCAAGGGGACCCTGGACCTCAAGGACCACAAGGCGATAAGGGAGACAAAGGGGATAAGGGAGATAAAGGCGACCCCGGCGATCCGGGACCTCAAGGACCGCCAGGCGATCCAGGCCCTGAAGGGCCTCAGGGTGAGAAAGGTGACAAAGGCGATCCAGGCGAACCGGGGGCCACGGGGTCCGAAGGGCCGCCAGGAGCACAAGGTCCTCCTGGCCCGGAGGGACCGGTTGGTCCTGAAGGTCCCGCAGGCCCCGCGTTTGACGGCGAACTGACCGCTAAACCGCTGATAGTTCGAGATGCCGACGGCAACGTCGTGTTTCGTGTGAATCCCGATGGGACCTCCTATCACGCCGGTTTGGAGAATTTTGCCGGTGGAATTGAAGTGGACTTGGCCGGTGGCGGAAAGGTTCGAATTGGCGAGGATGGCATTCAAATTCTGGACCCAGGCGGAGCCGTGGTGTACGAAGTGGATCGCCTTGGCGATTCCTACCATGCAGGCTTCGAGATTTTCAATCTGGGGTTCGGCGTGCCGACTCCCGGTGGTGGCGGGATTATTGTGGATGAACACGGCATCCGGGTGGTTGACCCCGAGGGCAACACGGTCTTCGAGGTAAAGCCCGACGGAACATCCTTCCATCGCGGACACGAAAACTTTGCGGGCGGAATAACCGTGGGGGTGCCACCACCAGCCCCGAGCACCCCCCACAAACCCGCTGGCACGTTCACCGGACCTGGACCGGTTGACTCGTTTTTCGATGTGTTCGTGCAACTGACGCAGCCGACCGTGGGGGTGGAGGGTTCGGTGGTTGTGCTCGGCTCCGAGGGCGAGCCGGGGTCATCGCAGCCGCCCCGGCCAGCGTTGACGCTCGTCGCTCCCGGAGTACCGCACGACTTCTTTGATCCTGGTTCGGACCCATTCTGGGGGTGGCCGACCGCCTTGAGCGCGATCGGCCCTTCGAAGTTCCTCCAACCGCCGCCAACTGATACCGTGGTGGCGCGACCACCCGCGCTCACGGTCATGGGATCGGGGGCGGACCCAGCCGTGCTGGATCCCATCCCGATTGAAGTGGTTTCGCTTTCGTTGGTTTCCGTTGCGCCGGTCATGATGCTGCCCGCGACCACTCCGCCTTCCCCGCTGTTCCTCAACCAGTTTATGTCAATGCAGCCTACGCTCGGGGTGTCGGGGAATGTGTTGGTGGACGGGCAAATCGCCGCCTCCGTCAAAGCCTTTCGGATTGATCATCCGCTTCATCCCGAAACGCATCAACTCGTCCACGCGAGCATTGAGAGTTCTGAGATGATGAATGTTTACAGCGGCAACGTCGTGCTGGATGAATCCGGGGAGGCGTGGGTTCATTTCCTCGATTGGTTCGAGGCGTTGAACATGGATTTCCGCTATCAATTGACCTGCGTGGGCGGCTATGCCCCGGTCTATGTGGCCGAAGAGATCCAAGGCAACCGGTTCAAGATCGCGGGCGGCAAGCCGGGTCTCAAAGTTTCCTGGCAAGTCTCCGGCGTGCGCCACGACACCTACGCCCGGAATCATCCCTTACAGGTGGAGGTTTCTAAAACGGCCCTCCAGCCCGACGGGAACGTGCCCCCCAAGCTGACCCAACTCGTCAAGTAGCCGCCTCGATGCCCCTGGCCTCTCCACTGGAGACCAGGGCGCGTCGGCCTTGAAAGGCATCCTATGACATTCCCATGCGCTTTCCCCAACGAAGCCGCTCACGGCACCCCACGGCCTGATTCGCGCCGAGTTCAGTTGTGCGTCCTGCTGGCCTCAATCCTGGCCTTCGTTGGTTTCACGACCACCGCACAAGAGTTCGAATTGGGCGAACTCTCGCTTAATTTCGGAACGACGGCGGCGTCCGATCCGGAATTCTCCCTCGAGGGCAACCTCGCGCCGTCTGCCGAAGCGCAGATGGCGGATGACGAGTTTGAACTGGTGGGAGGGTTTACCGGCGCCAGTCTCCCGGTCCCCGCTGAGGAACTGCCGCGATTGCACATTCAGCCCGCGGCCGGTGGCGTTCTTATCTCCTGGCCCGCACCTTCCGCGTTCGTCCTCGAAAGCACCACCCAGTTGTCGCCTGCCGCCTGGAGTCCGGTCGCAGAGCCGCCCGTTCAATCCGAGGAAAAGTACTCCGTCACCATTCCCGTCACAGCGGCGACTCAGTTCTTCCGGCTTCGCCAGGCGATATCGCCGTGATCAAGGTTCTTTGGATGCAGTCTGCGTGCGGCGACTGAGTCATCGCGTTCCACGGCGTGGCCACTGCCTTTGATCCTCCGCGGTCAAGCTACGGCGTGGCCCGTGACGAAAGCCGGATGGATCGAAGTCACCCGGACGCAGCCACGCACCACGCGCTCTCACCGCAACCTCTCCCGGACTTTCCCCGGTTGATCCGTCGGCGGCTGACAGGCATTGCCCGTACAGAGATAAACCACCGGGCGGTCTTTCGCGGACAGAGACTTGGCCGATTCCTCAACCGCGCCGGTATTACCCAGCACCACTTTGTTGGGCTGATAGATTGAGTGCGCAGCGTGGATCAACTCGCGCGCCGGCGCGGAGGCCGGATCGCCGGCGATCACTACACGGCGCGGTTCCTCCAGCCAGAAATCCAGAGCGTGTAACATGCAGGGCACCGCTTGCGGAATTTCCTCCAGACGACGGGCGAACATTCGGAGGGTCGCCTCGGCTGCTTCGCGAAACCCCACCCGGCCCGTGATGGCGGCCAGTTTCAATAGCGCCAGCGTGGCGACGGAATTCCCGGAAGGCTCCGCGCCGTCGTAATCATCCTTCACTCTGAGGATGAGTTCCATGGCGGCGGCGGGGCTTTGCCAGAACCCGCCGTTCTCCGTGTCATGGAATTTCGCCAGCATGGCGTCCGCCAGGGCAATGGCGAAGTCAAGGTGACCGGGAGACAGGGTGGCTTCATACAGATGCAGCACTCCATCAAGCAGGAAGGCGTAGGCCTCAAGCAACTGAACGTCGTCACGTTCGCCCTCACGCCAGCGGTGGTGCAGGTTGTTTGCTTTCTCATCCCAAAGCTTCACCTGAATAAAGGCCACATTCCTCTCTGCCGCATTGCGATAAGATTCATCGCCCAGCACCGCGTGAGACCGCGCGAACGCGCCGAGCATCAGGCCGTTCCAGGAGGCAAGAATCTTGTCGTCGAGATGCGGACGAACGCGTTTGGACTGGACCGCACGCATTTTGTCCATTGCCGCATCCAGCAACGGGCAGTCAGCGGCTGTCACCTCTGGATTCACAATGCTCAATACATTCTGGCCGGCCAGCGGAGCGGGATGACTGTGGTCCACGAAGTTGCCCTGTTCAGTGATCCCAAAATATCGGACAGCCACATTGAATTCCTCCGGCGAAAGCAGCTTGGACAGTTCAGCGCGCGTCCAACAGTAGAACTTGCCTTCGTGCCCCTCGCTGTCGGCGTCTTCGGCGGAGTAGAATCCGCCCTCGGGATGCGTCATCTCACGCAACACGTAGGCGAGAATGTCGCGCACGATCTTGGCGTGATGCGCATCGGCACTGACGAGATACGCATCAAGGTAGAGGTGCGCCAATTGTGCGTTGTCGTAGAGCATCTTCTCGAAATGCGGCACGAGCCATTCGGCGTCCACGGCGTAACGCGCGAATCCGCCGCCGAGTTGGTCATGAATGCCACCCGCCGCCATGCGGTCGCAGGTGTGCAGCACCATGCGCGTGGCTTCCTCGTCCCCGAAGCGTCTGGCGCAACGCAGCAGGAACGCGGGCTGGCTGGGTTGCGGAAACTTTGGCGCGCCGCCGAATCCACCGTGTCGCGGATCGTATGCCTCCTTGAAGGTTGTTCCCGCCCGGCGCAACATCTCCGGCGTCAGTGCCACATTGGGCGCGACGACGCTGCCCATGGCGGCTTCGAGGCGGGCGTGGATTTCCTCGGCGGAGGCCGTGACTTCGCCGTGGCGTTCCTGCCAGACCTGCACGATTTGCCCAAGCACCGAGAGGAAACTGCCGCGCCCGTAACGATCGTCCGGCGGGAAATACGTCCCGCCGAAAAACGGCTTGCGCTCCGGCGTGAGAAATACGTTCAACGGCCAGCCGCCCGAGCCGGTCGTGGATTGCACGAAGGTCATGTAGATTTTGTCCACGTCCGGCCGTTCCTCGCGGTCCACTTTGACGCTCACGAAATGTTCATTGAGGAACGCTCCGACCTTTTCGTTCTCGAAGGATTCGCGCTCCATGACGTGACACCAATGGCAGGTCGAATAGCCGATGCTCAAAAAGATCGGCTTGTTCTCCGTGCGCGCTTTCGCAAACGCCTCCTCACCCCACGCATACCAATCCACGGGATTATGCGCGTGCTGAAGCAGGTAGGGAGATTTTTCCCGGGCGAGGCGGTTGGCGGGCTTGAGCGCGGCGGGGTCTTGATTGATGGTCACAGTTGAGTTCAATGGATTAGCTTTAGCCCGGTGGCACGCGACCACCGCACAACAATGCGTGACGTCGGTTTTCGTCCGGGGCAAGGCGAACATAGTCCACCCTCCGGGCTGGAGCAAAGGGAAGTTCAGCTTTTGCGTTGGGGAGCAATTTTGCGTCGTAACCCTTGCGCCGGACTGTTACCGTCCGGGCGTGTTGTCCGAGAAACCGTGGAAATTGGAAGCCCTCTTGCGCCTGTTCCTGGGCGTGTTTCTCTGCATGTTCGTTGGCATGACCCTGCTGCTGGTGGCGCGAAAAGTGTTCGCGTTCGGGGAAGAGCATTTTATTTGGCGGGCCATCGTGGCGGCGTTGAGCTTTCATGGAGTAGCACTGGTGCTGATCGTCTTCTTTGTGCGGGAACACCAAATGACTTGGAATGAAGCGTTCGGTTTGGACCGCGAACGAAATCGCGCGCTGTTGCTGGGCGTGCTCGTCGCGGTGCTGTTCCTGCCACTGGCTTGGGGGCTGCAATGGCTGGCGGGGCAATTCATGTCGCGCCTGGACCTCGAACTGGTCGAGCAGCAGGCCATCCAAGCGTTGCGCGACTCCGCCAGTTGGCGCGGCACGGTGGTGCTGGGACTCATAGCGATTGTGCTCGCCCCGGTGGCGGAAGAAATCCTCTTCCGCGGCATCCTCTATCCCGCCATCAAACGGGCGGGCTTTCCCCGCACGGCGTTGTGGGGCACTTCAATCCTGTTTGCCGTGATTCACGGCAACCTGCTCACGTTGTTGCCCCTGTTGGTGCTGGCCATCGCGCTGACGTTGTTGTACGAAGCGACCGACAATCTGCTCGCGCCCATCGCCACTCACGCCGCGTTCAACGCCGCCAATCTGGTGATGCTCGGCTTGAGCGAGTGGGCCAATCGGATGCCGGTTCCCACATGAACGAGTTCGAGTTAATTGCACGTCTCACCCGCGCGCTGCCCGGCAACGAAACGGTTGTCGTCGGTTCGGGGGACGATTGCGCCGTGCTGGACGTGGGCGCAAAAGACCGCCTGCTGCTGTTCAAAACCGACGCCGTCGTGGAGGGGATTCACTTTACCAAGGCCACGCCACCGCAGAAGATCGGCCGCAAAGCTCTGGCCCGTTGTTTGAGCGACGTCGCGGCGATGGCGGGAACGCCCACCGCGGCCCTGGTCACCCTGGGATTGCCGCCAGGTTTTGAGGTGTCGTTTGTTGAAGCAATCTACGCCGGCCTCAATGAACTGGCCGCGCAACAAGGCGTGGCCGTGGTCGGCGGCGAGACCACCACCAACCCAGAGCGCGTGTTTATTTCCGTATCGTTGATTGGCTTTGTCCCCCGCGGAAGATTGTTGCTGCGCTCGGGCGCAAAGCCGGGGGATGCGATTTTTGTGAGCGGCGAACTCGGCGGTTCGCTGGCGGGCAAGCATCTCGATTTCGAGCCGCGTCTGGTTGAGGCGCGGTGGTTGGCCGGGCATTTTCCAATTCACACGCTGATGGACGTGAGCGACGGTCTGGCGGGCGATTTGCGCCACATCTTGAACGCCAGCGGCGTCGGGGCCGAGTTGCTGAAGCGCGCCGTTCCCATCAGCCGTGCCGCCCGGCTGGCCGCCAAAGCCGGTGGCGCTGCGAAGCCGGCCTTTGCCGCCGCACTGACGGACGGCGAGGATTTTGAGTTGTTGTTCACGACGGCAGGCCGGCTGGCGGTACCACTGCTGGATGCCTGGAAGAATCAATTCCCCAAGCTTCGTTTGAGTTGCATCGGAAAAATTGTCCCCGGCCAGGCGATCACCATTCGGGACCAGCGCGGCGCGTATCCACTGAATGTCGGCGGTTACGTTCACTTCGCACCATCAACGAACTCGCACCTTGCGAGCAGAGGGGGTTGAGTTAGAGTTTCAGGGATGATGAAATCGGTTGAACATCCACGCACCTCCTTACGCGGCGCCGAAGTCTGGCCGCTGTCGGTCGCCGCCTATCGCGTGCGGGGCGAAGCGGGCCTGATCCCCAAGAACACCGAACTGTTGTACGGATTCGTTTATACCAAAATATCCAAATCCCCCCTCCACAGTGCATTGGTGCGACAGCTGATACGATTGCTGGAGCAGGCCGAATTGTCCGACTGTTTCCTTTCCAGCGAGCAACCCGTCACCTGCGAGGATTCTGAACCAGAACCGGATATTACGGTGGTTCGGGGCCTGCCGGAGAACTTCTGGCACGAGCATCCGCGCACGGCCGAGTTGGCAATCGAAGTTTGTGGGACCAGCCACGATTACGATCGCTCCAAACTGCGCGCCTATGCCAGCGCCGGGGTGAAGGGATGTTGGCTCGTGCTCGGGCCGGAAAAGCAGATTGAGGTTCATCGCCAGCCCAGCGAGGGTGCCTATGTCGAACACACACTCCACGGACCGGGCGGCCATTTGGGCTGTGCGGCGCTGCCCGGGTTCACCGTGGACATGGAGGCGCTCTTCGTCAAGTGAGCCTTCCGCCCACAACCCGTCACTTGGTTGAGCCACACCTGTCCACCGACTCGCAACCAAAACGGCGCATCGTTGCAGTGTGAGCATGGCCTTGGTCATCTCCCATAGCCCCGCGGAAACCGAGACGCTCGGCGAACGTTGGGGCCGTGAAGCGCAAGTCGGATGGCTCATCGGACTTTCTGGCGATCTTGGCGCGGGCAAGACGCAGTTGGTGAAAGGCCTCGCGCGCGGACTTGGGGTCACCACGCGGGTTCATTCGCCGACCTTCACGCTCGTGAACGAATATCGCGGCGGGCGATTGCGCTTGTTTCATCTTGATTTGTACCGGCTCGAAACGCCGGAACAAATCATCAGCGCGGGCCTGGAGGAATACTTGCGACCGGAGGGCGTAACGGTGATTGAGTGGGCGGAACGCTGGCTGGGCGAACTGCATCCGCGGTCCCGGTCGCCGGCACCTGCCACCTTCGACCCACCGCCTGCTTCCGCCGCGTACTTGAGGCTGCGGCGCGTGCAGATCGAGGTGCTGAGTGAGACTGCCCGGCGAATCACCTATGAAGATTCTGGCATTTGAGTTCTCGTCGCCGCAACGCAGCGTGGCGGTGGTCGCTGGCGGGCCCTCCTCGCGACAAACGGTTGCCGAGGTCATTGAAGCCGCGCCCGGCCACGTCATGAAACCGTTGGGCATGGTGAATGAAGCCTTGACGCAAGCGGGCTGGGCGCGCGAGCAGATCGAAAGCCTGGCGATCGGACTAGGGCCCGGCTCGTACACGGGAATCCGCCTCGCGATTGCGCTGGCGCAGGGCTGGCAGCTTGCGACGGGCATCAAATTGCTGGGCATCAGCAGCGCGGATTGTGTCGCCGCGCAAGCCCAGGCGGAGGGTTTCAGGGGCCGATGCTGCGTGATAATTGACGCGCAGCGCGAAGAGTTCTATGCCGCCAGTTTTGAACTCAAGGAGGAGGCGCGACGCACGATCACTCCGCTGCAACTGGTCACGCTCGCGGAAGTGCGCCAGCGCGAACACGCCGGGGAACTGTTGATCGGTCCCGAAGTCAACCGCTGGTTCCCCCCGGGGCGCGTCGTCTTTCCGCGCGCCGCCATGTTGGGGCGATTGGGACTGGGGCAAACGGACTTTGTGGCGGGCGATAAACTGGAGCCGATTTATCTGCGTGAAGCGCGCTTTGTCAAAGCCCCACTGCCGTGCCGTGAGCGGAACACTTAACTGGCCTGCACCGCCACGGTGGCGGTCCAACAGGCGGCACCGAAGCGGGCCTTGAACGAATCAGCCAGCGCCTCTGCCGCCAGCACGCTGGACACAAGGGCAAAGGTGGTTGAGCCGCTGCCGGACATGAGCGTGGCGGCGGCGCCATGCGCACGCAGGTATTCCTGAAACAGTGCCAGCAACGGGTATTTCGCCAGCACCGGCGTTTCGAGGGAATTGTAGAACTCACCCGTGGCGACAGAAACATCTCCCGCCTGGAGCAGTGTCAGGAGCTTCTGCGCGCGGCCTGCCCTGCCGTTCAACGCTGCGGGATAGCGGGCGAGATTCTGGTAAGCCCACGCCGTGGAAATGCCGAAGCCGGGATGGATCAACAGCCATGCCATCCCGTGCAACGCCGGAAAGAAAGCGAGTGGCTGGATGTTTTCGCCGCGTCCCGTGGCCAGCGCCGGTTGGCTTTGCAGGAAGAAGGGCACGTCCGAGCCGAGCGCGGCAGCCATTTCGTGCAGTTGCTGTGGCGCCAGTGGACCACCGAACAATTCGTTCAGCCCCTGCAACGTCGTGGCGGCATTGCTGCTGCCGCCGCCCAAGCCGGCCGCCAGGGGAATTCGCTTCTCGAGCTGAATCTTCACGCCTGCCTGAACTCGCGTCGCCTGCAAGAATAAGCTTGCGGCACGATGCACCAGATTCTCCGGGCCGACGGGAAGGCTCGCCTCACTGCAAGTCAACTCCAAGCCTTGCCGGCGCCGTTCAAACGAAAGGCGGTCGCATACCCTCACCGGATGCATGACGGTCTCCAGCTCGTGAAAACCGTCGGCCCGCCGGCCGAGGATATTCAGCAACAGGTTGACTTTGCAGGGAGAGTTTTTTTCCAAAGTCATGAGAACTCGTCGGGATGAGCCGTGGGGCGGCGGCTTCAGGCTTCGGGGCGTTCGCGTGTGTCAGGTTTAACAAAAAAAATCGCGCCAACGGAAACCGTCGGCGCGCGGTGAAAACGAACCTGCGTTCCCGTCAGTTGTCGAAAATCCGGAAGCGGCTGCCAGGAATGAATGGAGCGACGTCGCCCCCGCTGAAGCCGATTGAGGCGTCGGTTGCGAAGGCCGAGTCCGAAAGCAACCGCGGCCGGTAATTGTCCGGATAAATCGGCTCGGGCGTCAGGTAATCCGTGGCAATGGGATCATAGGAGGGAAATGGGAACGTGATGATCTCATACAAACCGATCCCCGTCCGCGCCAGGGTGCGGTTCATGCCGCGAACCAGGCCGGTGGTGTAGGCGCGATCCGGCGACTCAAACAAGGCGGTTTGCTCCATGCTGCGGCGGACTTCCGAGCCGCGCACGATTTCGTAGAAGTTGTTCATGCCGCGGCCGAGCTTTTTTTCGGGGCCGGCACACCCGGAAGCCAACACGCCGACCAGCAAAACCGCGCCGAGGAAGAATGCAGATTTTCGCATAACGTTCTCTATTTGCTGGAGACGTTAGCGTGATCTCCAGCGATGTAAAGCGTGTTTTCCGCCCGCCATCGGCTTTTTCTCACAGGCCGGTGGGGTGGTCCAGGAACGTCCAAGGCACCTTGAAGGTGCGCGCCAGATGCGCCGCCAGCGCCTTCACTCCGAACGTCTCCGTGGCGTAATGGCCGCCGTACAGCACATTGATGCCGAGGTCCTCCGCCTTCGCGTAGGTCCAGTGCGGTCCTTCACCCGTGATGAAGGTGTCCACGCCTTCGTTGGCGGCCAGTTTCAATTCACCGCCCGCGCCGCCCGTCACTACTCCGATGCGCCGGCAGATCGCCGGCCCGCCGGGAATCACCCGCGGCTCGGCACCGGTTGCACGATGCAGCCGCCTGCTCAATTCCAACCGCGAAAGACGCGTGGTGGTTTGGAAGCCCAGGAACTGACCGTGGGTGAAAAAGAACGGCCGCATCCTCCGCAAGCCCAACGCCGCGCAGAGCTGCACATTGTTACCCAGTTTGGGATGGGCATCCAGCGGCAGGTGCGAACTGTAAACGGCCACGTCGCGATCCAGCAGATGCCGCAACAATTCATACTTGCGCCCCGTCCACGGGTGCGACGGAGACCAAAAGAGTCCGTGATGCACCAGCAGCAAATCCGCCCCGGCGGCAATGGCAAGTTTCACCGTGGCCAGACTGGCGTCCACCGTCGCGGCAATGCGTGTCACTTTGCCGGAGTTCTGCACCTGCAACCCGTTCGCCGCGCCGTCATAGTCTTTGACGGCATTGGTGCGCAACAAACGGTCGCAGTGTTTTACAATGGCTTGAAGCGAAGCTTTCGGCATGGCCCGAATAGATTACGCGCCACCGCAAGCCGCGGACGAGAAAAATGCGGTGGCTCGGCGCAGTGATAGGCACTGACCGCGTCAGTTGACTCTGACCACTGCTGACTGACCGTGCGCGCTCAAGCCCTCCAGTTCGGCAAACTTCCTCACAGCGGTCAGCGCCTTCTTGAGTGACGCGCGATTGTATTCCACCACGCTGGTGCGGCGCTGGAATTGATCCACCGTCAGCCCGGCAAACGACGCACCGGCACCGCCGGTCGGCAGTGTGTGACTCGGTCCCGCCACATAATCCCCCAGCACGGTCGGCGACCACGGGCCAAGGAAGATCGCCCCTGCTGTCGTGATGCCTTCCGAGACTTTGCGCGGACTGCGCGTCATTACTTCGCAATGCTCGGGCGCAAGCCGATTCACCAGCGCTACGGCGTCGGCCAGCGTGTTCACCTGGATGAGCCACGCGTTGTCGTCCAAGGCGCGTCGGATGAACTCGCGTCGCGCCAGCTTCGGCAACTGTTTTGCAGTCTCTCGTTCCACCGCTTTGAGGACTTTGGCCGAAGTTGTCACCAGCCACACGCGCTCGTGGCCCGAACCGTGTTCCGCCTGCGCGAGCAAATCGGCCGCCGCAAACTTCGGATTCGCCGTGTCGTCCGCCAGCACCAGCACTTCGCTTGGACCGGGCAACAGATCAATGGCCACGTGACCGACGAGCAGTCGCTTGGCCGTGACGACATAGGCGTTGCCCGGGCCGAAGACTTTTTGCACGCGGCCAATGGTGTTGGTGCCGTAAGCCATCGCCGCGATCGCCTGGGCGCCGCCGACGCGGTAAATCTCGGTCGCACCTGCCGCCCGGGCCGCGAACAGGAGCGCGGCGTTGATGGCGCCGTCCTTGCCGCAGGGGGTGCAGACCACAATTTCCCGGCAGCCGGCCACTTTGGCGAGCGTGACAGTCATCAGCGCGGTGGAAACCAGCGGCGCCGTGCCGCCCGGAATGTAAACGCCCACGCGCTGAAAGGGATCAAACTTTTCGCCCACCGCCGCGCCGTGCGAGTTGCGCATGGACCACGCTTTGCGCAGTGATTTCCGGGCAAAGCCGGCAATGTTTTTTTCGGCCCCGGCCACCGCCGCGCGAAGGGACTCGTCCGCCTTGAGCGACGCGGCCATGAATTCAGCCTGGGTGACGGGGAACCGCTCGGCCGTCAGCTTCGCGCCATCGAAGCGCTCGGTCAGTTCGCTCAACGCCTCGTCGCCGCGTGCGCAAACATCGTCAAGGATGGCGCGGGTGCGTTGTTCGATGACCGGATCGAACAGGCTGGAGGGCGCGGTGATTTCACGCAGGCGTCTGGCGAAATCCGCATCCGTGTGGCGGGTAACTCTCATGGCCCGAGCCTAGCAGTTTGTCGGGCTTAGAAAACTAATTTCCTGGCCGGAACCTATTGGCGGCTCCGGACGCTGCGATAACTGCCGCCGCGCCGCCTCTTCCCCG
>JAANMW010003408.1_pt1 | contig 12451 bp, 8 predicted proteins | sample 7279671 | NCBI WGS metagenome assembly JAANMW01 (sample SAMN14094541, study PRJNA606508) | bioreactor metagenome | isolation source: A lab-scale SPAN reactor treating ammonium-rich wastewater day 247 | place: Ireland: Galway | collected 2017-09-19
TCACCAAGATTTTTTAATATCCAGTCACACTCCTTTTTGATTTCATCATCCGAATCATTTTCACCGGGAATTAAAAGTGTTGTTATTTCAAGCCAAACATCTGTATCGTGTTTAATCCACATAAGAGTATCGAGCACATAATTAATATGTGAATAAGTATTTTTGAAATAGAATTCTTCAGTGAATGCTTTTAAGTCAACATTAGCGGCATCAATATTTTTATAAATATCTTTTCTTGCTTTCTTATCAATGTAGCCGGCAGTAACCATAACTGATTTTATATTTTCCTGTCTTGCAAGATTAGCAACATCGATTACAAATTCTCCAAATATTGTCGGATCATTATAGGTATATGCTATTGATGGGGTTCTGTATCTTTTTGCCAGCAAAACCACATCCTCGGGTGAAGCAATTATTGAATTTGAATCATCAAGCTTTGCCTTGCTTGTTGTCCAGTTTTGGCAAAACTTACAACCAAGATTACATCCAGCGGTACCAAAACTTAAAATTTTTGTACCGGGATAAAAATGATTTAATGGTTTTTTTTCTATTGGGTCAATTGCAAAACCTGTTGGTCTGCCGTAACCGATTGAATAAAGCTTTCCGTTTATATTTTGTCTGATGTAGCAGAAGCCTGCCTGACCGGGACCAATTTCACAATACCGCGGACAAAGCGTACACAATAATTTGTTGTTTTTACTTTCTTCCCACCATCTTGCTTCAAATAGATTTTGATTTTTCATCTTATAATACTTCAAATCTTAACCAATTAGCTCTGCTTTTTTCTGAATAAGGTGCGCCTGCGGTAAATATAATCAGATCACCTTTCTTAGCCAAATTTGATTCAAGGATTAACTGTTTTGCATCAGCAATTTCAAGATGTTCTTTATTAATTTGCTCGTGATAGATAGAAGTAACACCCCATCTTAAACAAAGATTATTCATAGTATTAAAGCTATTAGATATCCCAATTATTTTTGCATCAGGTTTATACTTTGAAATAATTCTTGCGGTTCTTCCTTCAAATGTAAAAACAACTATTGCCTGAGCATTAATTTGTTTACTGATATCAACAACAGCCTTGCCTACTGAGTCAAAAAGTTTATCTTGAAGATTATCCGGGGAGATAAAATACCCTGTAATTTTATCTTCGGCATGCTGTTCAGCTTGTATAACGATATCATTCATTATCTGTACTGCTTTAATCGGATATTTACCAACTGAAGTTTCACCGCTTAACATAACAACATCAGTTCCATCCCAAACTGCATTTGCAACATCAGATGCTTCTGCACGAGTTGGTATAGGTGAGTTGATCATTGATTCCAGCATTTGAGTAGCAGTAATTACTAACTTACCAAGCGCATTACACTGCTTGATAATTGATTTCTGCAAAACCGGTACTTGCTGCGGCGGAAGTTCAACACCTAGATCGCCGCGGGCAATCATAATTCCATCAGCAGCCATAATTATTTCAAACAGATTATCAACTGCTTCTTTCTTTTCTATCTTTGCAATTACCGGAATATTTTTACCTTTTTTTGCTAACCAATCTTTTAGTTCTAAAACATCATCAGCACTTCTTACGAATGAAAGAGCAATGTAATCAACCCTATGTTTAATGATGAACTCAAGATTCTCATAATCTTTTTTTGTTATTGATGGAGTAGTTAGTTTCATTCCCGGCAGATTCATTCCTTTATGAGATGTCAGAATTCCGCCGTTAACAACTTCGCATAATACAGATTGTTTGGTTTTTGATTTTATAACAAGTTTTATTAGTCCATCATTTATAAAAATCTCATTTCCAATTTCTGCATCATCAACTAACTCTTTATAAGAAGTTGATATAATTTTTTCGTTGCCGATAATATCATCAATAGTAATTTCAATTGATTTTCCATTTTGCAGTTCTATGCTTGATTTGTCAAGCTCACCAATACGGATTTTAGGTCCCTGTAGATCAATCAGTACTGCAAGCGGCGATTTTTCCAAAGAACAAGCTGAGTGTATTGAGCCGAAAATATTTTCTAAAAATTCATAAGTGCAATGAGATAAATTTAATCTTATACCGTCAATCCCTGAACGAATAAGCTCGCTTATCAATTCAACTGTATTTGTAGCAGGTCCTAACGTTACAAGAATTTTTGTCTTTGCAGTTACATCCGGATCGTTCAGCATTACTTATTACTTCTCCTGTGTTTTATGGATGGACTTTTCTTTTTGCTTTTTTTGGGTATTGCTGTCTTTCGTTTTACTTCTTTTTCATTATTGTTTGTTTTTACGGCACGTGATTTTTCAAATAATGTCTTAATCTTTTTTTCAACAAGATAAAAAACAGTTCCTTCCTCATATCCGCTATCAGTTTTCTTTCCTGACTTAACACCGGTTAAGATTTCAATTCCTTCTTCAACTCTTGAGATTGGATAAATATGAAAAATTTTCTTTCTTACAGCTTCAATAATATCTTCACGAAGCATAAGATCACTTATATTCTGAACAGGAATTATAACACCCTGATCACCGGTTAACCTGTTTAGTTTACAAATATCATAGAAACCCTCGATCTTCTCGTTTACACCGCCAATTGGCTGAACATCACCTTTTTGATTAAGCGAACCTGTTACAGCAATTGATTGTTTGATCGGTAAACCGGAAAGAGTTGATAATAATGCAAATATTTCTGTACAAGATGCACTATCTCCATCAACTAAACCGTAAGATTGTTCAAATACAAGATTTGCATTAAAAGACAAAGGCTGATCCTGTCCAAATGTTTCTTTAAAGTATCCTGAAATTATCAATACCCCTTTATTATAATGTCTGCCGCTCATTCCGGCTTCGCGCTCAACATTAATTATGCTTCCGCTGCCCAGTGAAACAGTCGAAGTAATCCTTGTCGGTCTTCCAAAGGAATAAAAATCAGCATTATAAACAGCTAATCCATTAATCTGTCCGATTCTTTCACCCTCTGTATCTATAAGAAGAGTTTTGTTTTCAAACATTTCAGTTACTTTATCTTCAAGCATTCCATGTCTTTCACGTGTAAGCTGATAAGCTTTTTCTATATGTGCCGATGAGACAATATCAAAACCATCATCCGCTGCCCAGAAACTTGCTTCACGGGCAATATCAGCAATCTTAGAAAAGCGTAAAGTAAGTTTATTCTGATTCCCGGCTATTATTGCGCTTATTTCCATTAAATGTGCAATTGCTGATTTATCAAACTCCTTAAGATTTTCTTGCTTAATTAATTTTTTAATCACTTTAGCATATTCATTCAGGATATTATTTTTTCTGTTAATCTCATAATCAAAATCAGCTTTTACTTTGAACATTTTTTTGAAATCATATTCGCGCTCGGACAAATAAGCATAAACTAATTGATTACCGATCAGAATTACCTTAGTATATATATCAATCGGTTGCGGTTTTAATGATGTTGATGCCATTGATAAAAGATATGGTGATTCACGGATTTCAAGTTTATTATAAGTAAGAATTCTTTTCAAAGTTTTCCATACACCCGGTTCTTCAAATAAATGCATTACATTTAATACAAGATATCCTCCATTAGCTTTAAGTATGGAACCAGCTTTAATATTTGTAAAATCGCTGTACCAATTACCTCTGCCGTCATTAACACGTTCAATATTTCCGAAAAGATTTGAGAATGTCGGATTAGTTTCTACAATTATAGGGCACTCATTAGTTTGTGAATTATCAAGAATTATATTTAGATCATAGTCACGAAAATAATCAATTGTCAAACCTTCCTGAGTAACATCACCCTGAGGTTTAATTCCTTTAAAGACCTGGATGTTATCAAGAATATTTTTTTGAATTACATTTAAATGTTCAACAATTGAATTTGAACTATATTTTTCTTTTAGTCCCTCAATAATTCCCTGAACAATTACCTCAGCACTTTCTCTTTCTAATTGCTGAAGCTTTTCCTGAAACTCCTGACTAATCTTTAATCCTTTTTTAAAAATAATCTGAAGTTTTTGCTGATGTTCGCCGTATTCGTTTATAATCTTTTGAGCATTCTCCTGAGAAATTTTATTTTGTTTAATAAGCTCTTCAAGTTGAAAAATAGGTACCGGCTGTCCTTCAACTAATGGAACAATATCCGGTCTTATCTGATCACCAACCCTTATCTGACCTAAAGAAAAGCCTTTTTCTCTAAGCTCTGCATCAAAAGAATTTAACAGCTCCTGTTCTTTTAAATTATACTCATCAATAATAGTTTTTCTTCTCGAAAGATAAAGTTCGCTTTCCAGTGTAATTGGAATTCGTTGTTTTAATACTTCAATAGCTGAGTTAAGGTCTTGTTTAAATTCTTTAGCCTGACCCTTAGGAAATATTAAAAGTAACGGCTGATCCGGATCATTAAAGTTATTAATATAAGCGTAATCATAAAGCTTGGGGCAATCGCTGCTTATTTTTTCCAACATCTGTTTTATTGTGGTAGCTCTTCCTGAACCAGATAAACCGGCTATATAAATATTATAACCCGGACTTCTTAAATCGATGCCCATACGAATTGCTTTTAGAGCACGTTCCTGACCTAATATCCCTTCAATCGGATCAATATCCTCTGTTGACTCAAATTTAAAAATTTCAGGATCACACTTCCAGCGTAATTCTTCAGGTTTAAGTTCTTTATGTCCGATTGATTTATGTGAAGCCATATTTTGCCTGCTGATTTTAGAAGAGAAATAATTCATTATTATTTTTATATTGTAAACTAAATAAACTAAAATCGAATTTCAAAGATGAATCTTAATGACATAAGAACCTTATTCCCTTATATAAAGAATGATATAATTTATTTTAATCATGCAGCAACGGGTCCATTTTCAACCTTGCTTGTTAATGCGATCAATAAAATCTTAAAAGAAAAGAGTGAAAGGAATATTGATGACTTTAACTCCTTTAAAGATGTTGCAGTTGAAACGAAATCTATTCTTGCTTCGATGTTGAATACTGTTCCGGAAAGATTAGCTTTTACAGATAATACTACTAACGGATTAAATTTTTTAGCACAAAGCATACAATGGAAAAAAGGAGATAGAATATTATTAAATGATATTGAATTTCCTGCAAATGTTTATCCATTTTTAAATTTAAAAAGAATTGGAGTTGAAGTTGATTTTGTAAAATCAGATAATGGAAAAGTTACTGCAGAAATGATAATTGATGCTATTAAACCTGATACCAGGCTTATCTCGGTTAGCTATGTTCAATTTCTTTCGGGTTACAGAATAGATTTAGAAAAAATAGGAAAACACTGTAAAGACAACGATATAATATTTTCTGTAGATGCTATTCAGGCTTTGGGCGCTGTTAAATTAGATGTTGAAAAATCAAATATAGATTTCCTTTCCTGCGGCACTCAAAAATGGCTGCTCGGATTTCAGGGGCTTGCTTTTATTTATTTGAATGAAAAGCTGCAAAGAAAAATAATTCCAGCAAATATTGGATGGTTATCTGTAAATAATGCATGGAATCTTTTGGATTATCAGATTGATCTTAAAACAACTGCGGATGTTTTTCAGGGCGGAACAATTAACGCACTTGGAGTTTGTGCTCTCAACGCTTCATTAAAACTATTTAATGATTTTAATTTTAATGAAGTAGAAAAAAGAGTGTTAGAAAATTCAAAATATTTTCTAACTAAACTTGCTTCAATTGGAATTAATGGCTTACTTTTAAATAGTAAAGAAAGTGAATTAGCCGGAATAGTTACAGTAAAAATTCAAGATCCGGATTTAGTTATTAAGAAACTTGAACAAAATAAAATTATATGTTCTCAAAGAGTAGGGATGATAAGATTTTCTCCGCACTTTTATAATATATTTGATGAGATTGACAGAGTAGTTGATGTATTACAAAAAAATTGATTGCGCAAACAAAAGGAAAGGTGTTAACATGAAAATAAGAATATTAATTATAGCCTTATTATTGCTGATTGGTTTGTTTATTCCGGAAGATTTAAATGCTCAGGATAAAAAAGAGGAAGTAAGAGTAAGCCCTAAAGCAGAATTGATGCAGACAATCGGATTTACTGATGTTAAAATTATTTATAGCCGTCCGGGAGTTAAAGGAAGAGCTATCTGGGGAAAACTCGTTCCATATAATGCTGTTTGGCGTGCGGGTGCCAATGAAGCAACAAAAATAATCTTCTCTACTGATATTATGGTTGAAGGGAAAAATCTTAAAAAGGGTTCATACAGTTTCTTTGCTATTCCCGGAAAAAATGAATGGACACTGATTTTTAATAAGGTCGCTGATCAATGGGGTGCTTTTGAATATAATGAATCTGAGGATGCTCTGAGAATAAAAGTTAAACCGCAAAAAGGTGATTGGGAGGAGTGGCTTGCCTACACAATAACAAAAACATCTGATAAAACTGCGGTGATAAAATTAGAATGGGAAAAACTTAAGATACCTTTTAAGATTGAGGTTAAGATTTAAATTTAGATTTAGACTATGAGTCCTTCCAGTTAAAGCTGGAAGGACTAAATATTTACTTACGGATTATTTCCAGCAATTCCTTTGTCTTTTCTTCCATTAACAGAACATCACCCTTAGATTCAACATTCAATCTGATTATTGGTTCAGTGTTGGACATTCTGAGATTGAATCTCCAATTATCATATTCAATACTTATTCCATCAGTCTTATCAACTTTTCCACCGGTGTATAATTTTTCTATCTGTTTAAGTTTACCTGCAGGGTCTGATATTGTTGAATTGATTTCTCCTGAACAAGGATAATTAGCTATCATTTCCTCAACCAGATCACTTAAAGTTTTATCTTCTTCAGACATCAATTGCATAATCAGAAGAAAAGGAACCATCCCGCTGTCTGAATATGAGTTATCTCTGAAGTAATGGTGAGCAGACATTTCGCCCCCATAAATCGAGTTTACTTCACGCATTTTCTGCTTGATAAAAGCATGACCGCTTTTGGATTGAACAGGAATTCCTTTGCTGTTTTCTACTATATCAATTGTGTTCCAGATTAGTCTTGGGTCATGAACAATCTTTTCACCCGGAAATTTTTTTAATATTGATTTTGCAAGTAACCCAACTATATAATAACCTTCGATGAAATTTCCCTTTTCATCGAAAAAGAAACAACGATCATAATCTCCATCCCAAGCAACTCCAAGATCAGCATTATTTTTTAATACTGAATCAATTGTCGGTTTTCTGTTTTCAACCAAAAGTGGATTAGGAACTCCATTCGGGAAATGAGAATCCGGATCATGAAATAACTTTATCATTTTTATGGGTAACCGTGATTCTATTGCATCTAAAGCTAACCCGGCACATCCGTTACCGGCATTAACAACTACTTTAAATGGATCTATTTTTTTAGGATCATAAAACTTTGAAAGATTATCGATGAAAGCATTCATAATATCAATCTCTTCGGTCTTACCTTTAGATGCAGATTTTTCTCCCAGATCATTCTTAAGTATCATTTGTTCAATTACATTTAAGCCGGAATCATATCCAACCGGAACAGAATCTCTTTTTACGAATTTCATTCCATTGTATTCAGGAGGATTGTGACTAGCAGTTATCATAATTCCGCCGTCAGCATTTAAATATGGTGTAGAAAAATAGATCATCTCAGTTCCGCATAATCCAATGTTAACTACATCTGAGCCTGCATCAGTTAAACCATCAATAAGTGCATTGCACAAATCCAAAGAAGAATGCCGTACATCGTATCCAACAACAATTTTTTTTGCACTGATGTATTTTGCATAGGCTCTTCCAATTTTGTAAGCAAGTTCCGGGTTTAATTCCGATGGAACTTTACCCCTGATATCATAAGCCTTAAAGCCATTTAATTTTTCCATTTCGAGTCCTGTAAATAATGTAGAAATAATACTTAAAATATCAGGTGTTTTTGAGAAAAGAAAACCTGATATTTGTGTTGCAATTTAAGAAAATAGCTTATACTGCCCCAAGATATTTTTTAAGGTATATATTTTTCAATGGACTTTTAGAAAATCACTGATTACATTCGCTTAACAAATTTTATGGAGATAGTTATCGAAACTTCTGATACTATTAAATGGCACTTCGCTAAATGTAATAATACAAGATGCAATTCAATTTTTCTGGTTCATCCTGATGAGAAGCCAGGCGATCTTGGATTTATTTGTCCCGATTGCAGCCGAAAAGTTCATACTTCGCACATTGTTCAGTGTGCAAGCTGCAGAACTATATTAAATTTTGTCAGAGCTGCACCTAACGAAGAAAAGGTTGTCTTTACAGTTCCAAAATGCTCTCATTGTATTGGAACAATTGAAGATGAATGGGAGATTGAACCGCTTTATTTGCCGGATTCATACATTTAGTAAAGGTCTTTTTTATATAGATTTTGATATTAAATCAAAATCTTATTTACAGCCTATCCTTTTATGTAACCATTCATAATTTGTTTGGAGCATAAAAGGATTTTTTATTTAATCTTTGAATCGCTTTTTAGTTAATAATCTATAAATATAGCAGGGTGTAGTTATGAAATCTCGTTTAGGAATGCTGACTGAAAAGTTAGCAATTTTTGTTGTTCTATTCACATTATTTTTACAGGTATCATCTTTTGCTCAGAATGCAAACTGGATTAATCTTGATACAGTTAAAGCCGGCAGATTTGATACGGGAAGAATGTGGACATTTGAATATCCGCCGCTGGATTATTTTAATCAGGCTTATAATTTCAAACCTGATGAAACCTGGTTTGAACATGTAAGAATGTCTGCATTAAGATTTGCTAATTATTGTTCGGCTTCTTTTGTTTCTGCCGACGGTTTAGTAATGACAAATCATCATTGTGCCAGACAAAGTATAACTCAGGTAAACAAGGAAGGTGAAGATCTTCATGCAAACGGTTTTATTGCAGAAACTCTTCAGGATGAAAGACCAGTGCCTGGTTTATATGTAGATCAGCTCGTTTTATTTAAAGATGTAACCGATGAAGTAATAGATGCAATGAATGAAGGTAAAACTGATGAAGAGCGGTCTAAAATTGAAAGCGAAATTATAGATAAGATAGAGCAAAGAGAAGCCGCAGCTACAGGTCTTACCGTTTCTGTTACACCATTATATAACGGCGGCAGATATTCTCTATACGGATATAAACGATATTCAGATGTAAGATTAGTTTTAGCTGCTGAAGATCAATTAGGATTTTTCGGAGGCGATCCAGATAATTTTACTTATCCAAGATTTAATTTAGATTGTTCTTTCTTCAGGGTTTATGATGAATCCGGAAAGCCGCTTAAGACTGATAATTATTTTAAATGGAGTGCAAATGGTCCTGCAGTTGATGAACCGGTTTTTGTAGTTGGAAATCCCGGAAGTACAAACAGATTGAACACTGTTTCTCAGTTAGAATATGCAAGAGATATTCAATATCCCAGAACAGTTGGTATGCTGTCAACACTTACCAATATGTACAAAGATATGTTGAAAAAAGATCCAAGCCGTAAAGCTGAACTTGAAGACAGAATTTTTGGATTTGAAAATTCACTTAAGGTTATTAACGGAACTCTTAAAGGATTAAGAGACCCGGAGTTAATGCAAAGAAAAAGAGATTTTGAAAAGAATTTTAGAAATTCAGTTAACGCTGATCCTGAATTAAAACAAAAGTACGGTGATTTATGGGATAAAATCTCTGATATTCGTAAACAGCTTACTGATATTTCTGTTAAAAACTTTGCGCTGTCAATGAACAGATTTACAACACCTCAATATTTCTTTATAGCTGATCAGATAATTGAAATTGCAAATGAATTGAAGAAGCCAGAAGCAGAAAGAAACGAACTGTATGTAGGTGATGAACTAAATCATACACTGGAATCTTTGATACCGGAAGATTTTGATTATGAAATGAACAACGCTCTTCTCCTTAAAAGAGTTGAAGCATTAGAAGAAGCTTTCGGCAGTGATGATCCAATTGTTAAAAAATTTACAGGTGGAAAAAAAGGACAGGATGCAGTACAATATATTCTATCTCATTCCAAAATTACAAAACTTGATGATATAAAAACATTATTATCTAAAGGCGCTGATGAAGTTTTAAATTCAGATGATCCGTTTATTTATTTGTTACTCAATACAAAAGAAAAAGCCGATGGATACACTGCAAAAAGTAAGGAACTTACTGAGATTGAATCATCTTATTCTCAGAAATTAGGAGAAGCTGCATTTGCTGTATATGGCACTTCTATTCCACCTGATGCAACGTTTACTTTAAGAATTGCTGATGGAGTTGTAAAGGGATATCCTTACAATGGTACAATAGCACAGCCATTTACAACCTACTATGGTTTATATGATCGGTTTTATGGACAAGAAGGAAAATTTCCCTGGAATTTACCGGATAGATGGCTAACTCCGCCAGCAGATTTTAATCTTTCAACTCCATTGAATTTTGTATCAACAAATGACATCGTAGGAGGTAACTCAGGCAGCCCTGTTATTAATCAAAAAGCAGAGATTGTAGGTTTAGCTTTTGACGGAAATATTGAAAGTCTGCCGAGTAATTTTATTTATACAACAGAACAAAACCGGTCAGTTTCGGTTCATTCATCAGGGATGATGGAAGCTATTGATAAAATCTATAAACTAAACAGGGTTAGTGCAGAATTAAAAGCCGGAAGGATTGTTAATTAGCTTTATACTTATGCTCAAAAAAAAGCCCCGAATTTTTCGGGGCTTTATATTTTCAATTAACTTATCTTCTATTTTGCAAGTATCATTTTCTTAATTGAATTGAAATTCTGTCCATCAATTCCGTTTGCATCCAATCTATAGAAGTAAACACCGCTATTTAAATTTGAAGCATCAAAAGATACAGTATGTGTGCCGGCAGTAAAATTACTATTTAGTAACTCTGCAACCTGCTCGCCTAATAAATTATAAACACTTAATTTTACTTTCGAATCTATAGCTAACCCAAAAGTAATTTTTGTAGATGGGTTGAATGGATTAGGAAAGTTCTGAGCCAGACTAAACTCTACAGGAGCAGTAACTTCAACATTTATAATTTTTGAATACTCAAAATCACCGTTGAAATCAATTTGCTTTAGTCTGTAGGAATAATTTCCATCAACTAAATTTTTATCAGTAATGGAATAATTATGAATTTGAAGCGATGTTCCATTTCCGGCAACAAAAGCAACATTCACAAAATCACTGCCATTAAAACTTCTTTCAACTTCAAAACCACTATTATTAGTTTCAGTTGCAGTTGACCAGCTAAGTGTTACATTACCATCAATTACACTTGCAGTAAAGCTTGTTAATTCAACCGGAACCACTGAATTACCGTTTAGTCTAAATGCCATATCATAATATGGAGCATCGCCAACACCACAAGTGGCTACTCTGGGACTCCAGCTTGAGCAAGATGTACTAAATCCGCCACCCGGATTCTGCCAAACAGATGGATTACCCACTTGAGTATGTTCTGTCCAGCCGAATTGCCCGCCAACTGAGAAATCCATGTTTCCCTGAAGTGAAACCCAAAAAGTACCGGAGCTTAACTCAATTGGAGTTGTGAATGTAATTGTTAAAGAACCTGTTGCTGCACCATCAGAAGGAACCACATTTAATAATTCAGCAACTACACTGCCAGGTAAACCAGCATTGTTTTGATAAAACCATACATTTGCAGAAGCTACCGGACCAGTACCATTCCAATATGCTCCAATTATTTCCATTGAAGTAATTGACCAGGTTTCACCTGATGGTACCACAAAATCATCTGCAGCCTGATTATCATAAGCATCATTAGACGCTTCAAAATTTTGTGATGAAAGGGCATTTGCTCCAACACCACTCATTTGCTCATAAAGAACAGCTTCTGAAGGTATAGTGTTTATAGACTTTGTTTGACCAAACAATGTTGGTGAGTTCTGTGCAAACATCACAATGTTAATTGCACAAAGCAAGAAAAGAACAGAAAAAGATCTGAACATATACAACTCCTTAATATTAGTTTAGAACTAGTTATTTATCAGAATTCAAATGATTCCGATTTCTGGTTTTAAGATTGTAAAAAAAAATTATTATTACAAATAATTATTCAATAATTTCTCTTTAAAACTTTTTAATAATTATATTTCGTTACAATTTCCGTATGAAAAAAATTATACTAATATGAAATGCCCTTTATGTAAAAGTGATATGATAATTTTGGAACTCAGCAAGGTTGAGATTGATTATTGTACCAACTGTAAAGGAATTTGGTTAGATGAGGGTGAACTTGAATTACTTTATCATAACTCAAACTTAGAAGTTGATAGCGAACTGTTTGGAAAAAGCGAAAATAATTCAGAGCTTAAAATAAAATGTCCTGTTTGCAGCAGCCAGCCCTCGAACGAGGGCAGCGTGAAGGGCTTCTCGGCCGGCGCGGGCTT
>JAANMW010003412.1_pt1 | contig 12434 bp, 8 predicted proteins | sample 7279671 | NCBI WGS metagenome assembly JAANMW01 (sample SAMN14094541, study PRJNA606508) | bioreactor metagenome | isolation source: A lab-scale SPAN reactor treating ammonium-rich wastewater day 247 | place: Ireland: Galway | collected 2017-09-19
CATGACCTGCCACGCATCTTCAATCTGGACGGTGCTGCCGAGAATCCGAAAGACCGCGTTGGAGCTGGCAAACCGCCTCTGCACCTAATTCCACCGGCAGCCGAGATCCTGGAAGCGGTCGTGATGGGACTCGGTGCCCGCAAGTACGGCGAATTCAACTGGCGAACCTCTAAGATCCGCGCCACGGTGTACATCGCCGCCGCCAAACGCCATCTCGCGCAGTGGCTCGATGGACAGGATGACGACCCCGAGAGCGGCGTTTCTCATCTGGCCCATGCGAGAGCCTGTCTCGGAGTGCTGCTGGATGCGATCGCGACCGGGAACGTCATCGACGATCGGCCGCCCGCCGGACCGGGAGCCAAACTGATTCAGAAGCACACGAAGGCCGTCCGCCTGACATCGCCCCTGCAACTGCGCTAACGGAGGAACCTCGGGAACGATGGGCCAGGCTGGTCACGACGCTGTTTCACCACTCGATGCCGCACGCGAATACGTGCGCCGCGGATGGTACGTCGTGCCGATTCCGTACAAACAAAAGCGCCCTGTCACCAAGGAGTGGGAACAACTCCGCCTGGCTGAAGACGAACTTTCTCAATACTTCGACCAGCCGGCAAACGTTGGACTGATTCTCGGAGAGCCATCCGGCAACCTGGTCGATGTCGATCTTGATTGTGTCGAAGCACGGGCCATCGCCAGCAATTACCTGCCAGCAACGGCCGCCAAATCAGGCCGCACGGGTGCAACCGATTCGCACTGGTGGTACATCGCTGCCGACGCAAAGCCGCCTGTGCCACCGGCATGTAGAGCTGCCCCGCCACACCCTGCCCTCGCCCCAGGCCTTCGCAACGGCCGCACTGGCGGGCATGGGCTGGGGCATGCAACTGGAGGTGCTGGTGGCGCAGCATTTGAAGGACGGCACGCTGGTCGAACTGGTGCCGGATACGCCGCTGGATGTGCCGCTGTATTGGCAGCAGGCGCGGGCGGCTTCGGGGGTGTTGGAGGGGTTGAGTCGGGTGGTGGCGGAGGCGGCGCGTGGGGTGCTGCTGGCTATTTAATAGATACCGAGAGAGGATGGCGACACCCAACCGAAAGCAGTCACCATGCATCTGAACAGTGGAGATCAATCGGCTGAGCAACTGGTTGCTCCGATCCGAGTCCGCGCTACCGACTCTCATGCATAGTGGGACACGACCTTGGCGCGATCAGTTTGCGCCTTTGAAAACTGGAACTACAGTTGAAGGATACTTGGCGTACTGGAAGGGAGCGCGCCGTGCCGATGGACTACAAGCAGTACCAAGATGAAGTTACCGCAGACATTGCGAAGGTGATCGCCGATGCGCGGTGCCAACCGATCTTATTCGTCGGATCAGGGTTTACCCAACGATATACGGGGGGACCAAGCTGGGAAGGACTTCTTCGACTACTTGCAGAACGCTGCCCTCTAATTGATAAGAACTTCGTGTATTACATGCAGACCCATAAGGACGACCTCCTGAAGATCGGCAGCGTATTTTCCGAAAAATATCACGAGTGGGCATGGAACGCCGGTAAAGAGAATTACCCGCATGAATATTACGAGGCAAACATGCCTAGTGATATTTTCATGAAACATGAAATTGCTGAAATTCTTCGAGGCCTTGGTCCGAACGAGAATGGATCATATGGTTCTGAAGCCCTTGACGCAGAAATATCGGCCTTAAAGGCCATTTCCGCTCATGCCATCGTAACAACAAATTACGATGAAGTCATCGAGCCGCTATTTCCTGACTATGATCGCGTTATTAGCCAACAAATTCTTCGAAAACCCTATCTCGCCATCGGAGAAATCTTCAAAATCCACGGCTGCATTTCAGAGCCAGACACAATTATTATTAACGAAGGCGACTACCAACGATTCGATGAAGATCACAAATATCTCAGCGCAAAACTGCTAACATATTTCATCGAGCATCCACTCGTATTCATCGGCTATCGAGCAAATGATCCAAACATCAAGAAGATACTTTCTGATGTAGATCGAATGGTAAAAGCTCACGAATATGAGCTCGTACCGAACATTTATATTCTTGAGCGAAATGAGACTCTTGAGGAAAATTCCTATCCCCCGCGAGATAAAGTGCTGTCCGTTGGCGTGGATCGCAACATTCGAATTAAAAGCATTAGCGCCTCATCATTCGAATGGGTATTTCGCGCGTTTGGTCAAGCGGGCAATCTAGAAAAAATTGACACAAAATTGTTGCGATCACTCATGGCGCGCTCTTTTGAGTTAATTCGCTCGGATATTCCAAAAAAGCACGTTGAAATTGACTTCAGGATGCTTCAAGATGCCGTAGAGAACGGCGATACATTTGCCAAACTATTTGGAGTCACTACGGTCGGCGATCCGTCAAAGATCAATTTGACACACAAATACATTATCACCGAAGTGGTAAAGATGCTTAATCTCAAAAGCGTCTATCACGCAAATCAGTGGATTAAAACAATCGAAGCCAAATCAGGCGTTAACCTCAAGAGCTTCGACAATCGCTACCACGTCAACTTAAGGTTTGGGATGGCGCCAACAAGTAGCTCGCACAAGTATTCCGATGCATTTGTTGAGTTGATGCGCAAGGCAATTGCTGGTGAACCTTATGAAGTTGACGCAGCCGAAGTAAAGATCACGCCCGAGGTAAATTAATCTTTACCGTTCTACGAGGTCGCTTACTCAACACTAGTGTGCTGTTCAAGCTCGTTCGTTCCGACGGACACAACCTGTTCGGCAGGCTGACACCCCACTCCCGCGCCCCCATGGTGCGTCGCACAACCACGGTGCATCCCCACACGCATCGCTTCAAGCCCAATCGGCCTCCAACGCCCTGAAATAGAGCGCCTCCAGCTCCCCATTTCATAGCAACCCCAGCTCCCAAAAGCTGGCACAAGCCTTGCATTGCTAGTTGCAGACCCCCCACAGGGTCACCACGGCGGCGCCACCCAACGGCGGGTGGCAGCCACCAGAAACCGGACAAAGGCGTCCCCACCCTGCGCATGCGGCCCCTGGCTGGCGTGCGCAGCGTGAGGACGCCTTTTTTGTTTTTCACGTTGCAAGGGGAGCCCCATGACCGATCTTCTGAGAACCAGCCTCAATCGCCGTACCGTGCTGCAGGCCGCCACCGTGGGCGCGGTGGGCGTGAGCCCCGCGCTGCGGGCGCTCGTGCATGCCCAGGGCTCGGATGCGCCGGAGAAGAAAGAGGTCAAGATTGGCTTCATTCCGCTGACCGACTGCGCCAGCGTGGTGATGGCCTCGGTGCTGGGCTTCGACAAGAAGTACGGCGTGACCATCATTCCCACCAAGGAGGCGAGCTGGGCCGGCGTGCGCGACAAGCTGGTGAACGGCGAGCTGGACTTCGCCCACGTGCTGTATGGCCTGGTGTACGGCGTGCACCTGGGCACGGCGGGCCCGAAGAAGGACATGGCGGTGCTCATGTCCCTCAACCACAACGGCCAGGCGATCTCGCTGTCCAAAGCCCTGGCCGACAAGGGCGCGGTGGACGGCCCTTCGGTCGCGGCGCTGATGGCCAAGGAGAAGCGCGAGTACACCTTCGCGGGCACCTTCCCCACGGGCACGCACGCGATGTGGATGCACTACTGGCTGGCGGCGGCGGGCATCAACCCGCTGTCGAGCGCCAAGCTGATCACCGTGCCGCCGCCGCAGATGGTGGCCAACATGCGCGTGGGCAACATGGATGGTTTCTGCGTGGGCGAGCCCTGGAACCACCGCGCCATCATGGATGGCATTGGCGTTACCGCCAACACCACGCAGGACATCTGGCAGGACCACCCCGAGAAGGTGCTGGGCACCACGGCCGAGTTTGTGAAGAAGCACCCCAACACCACGCGCGCCGTGATGATGGCGGTGCTGGAGGCCAGCCAGTGGATCGACGCGAGCCTGTCGAACAAGACCAAGATGGCCGAGACGGTGGCCCAGAAGTCCTACATCAACACCAGCGTGGATGTGATCAACCAGCGCATCCTGGGCCGCTACAGCAACGGTCTGGGCAAGACCTGGGACGACCCGAACCACATGAAGTTCTTCAACGACGGGGCGGTGAACTTCCCCTACCTGTCGGACGGCATGTGGTTCCTCACGCAGCACAAGCGCTGGGGCCTGCTCAAGAGCCACCCCGATTACCTGGCCGTGGCCAAGCAGGTGAACCAGGTGGACCTGTACAGGTCGGTCGCCGGTGCCATGAAGATCAGCGTGCCCAAGGACGTGCTGCGCACCAGCAAGCTGATCGACGGCGTGGTGTGGGACGGGAAGAACCCCGCCCAATACGCCGACGGTTTCAAGTTCAAAGCCTGAGACAGCGGAGGTCACCATGGTCAGTGCCGTTTTTCATGCCCCTCTGGACATTCCGCAGGAAGCTCCTCAAATAATAGCTAACAACGCTTCCCCCATAAGCGCTAGAGGCCAAAAACACCTTGAATCCAGCCAAGCGGTGGGACGGCGGGCCCCGCGTGACTGGTCGGCGCTGCCGCGCGCCTTCTGGCTGGCGGTGCTGCCGCCGCTGTGCGGCCTGGGGCTGCTCGTCGGTCTGTGGGCCGTGCTGTCCTCCACCACCGGAGGCAGCATCCCCAGCCCGAAGGACACCTGGCTCCAGGCCGTGGAGGTGTTCAGCGACCCCTTCTACCGCAACGGCCCCAACGACCAGGGCGTGGGCTGGAACGTGCTGGCCTCGCTGCAGCGCGTGGCCGTGGGCTTCGGGCTGGCGGCGCTGGTGGGCATTCCGGCGGGGTTTGCCATCGGGCGCTTTGCCTTCCTCTCGCGCATGTTCATGCCCGTGGTCAGCCTGCTGCGGCCGGTGTCGCCGCTGGCGTGGCTGCCCATCGGCCTCTTGGTGTTCAAGGGCGCCAACCCGGCCGCCATCTGGACCATCTTCATCTGCTCGATCTGGCCCATGGTCATCAACACCGCCGTGGGCGTGCAGCGCGTGCCGCAGGACTACCTGAACGTGGCCCGCGTGCTCAACCTGAGCGAATGGAAGGTGCTCACCAAGATCCTCTTCCCCGCTGTGCTGCCCTACATGCTGACCGGCGTGCGCCTCGCCGTGGGCACCGCTTGGCTCGTGATCGTGGCGGCCGAGATGCTGACGGGCGGCGTGGGCATCGGGTTCTGGGTGTGGGACGAGTGGAACAACCTCAACGTCAAGAACATCATCATCGCCATCTTCGTGATCGGCATCGTCGGGCTGCTGCTCGAATACGCCCTGGTCAAGCTGGCCACGGCCTTCACGTTCGAAGAGGTGAAATCATGAGTGCATCCACCCATCCCTCGTACTCCACCAAGTTCATCGAGGTCCAGGGGGTAGAGCAGACCTTCAAGACGGCCAAGGGCCTGTTCCCGGCACTGAAAGGCATTAATCTCACCATCGCCAAGGGCGAGTTCGTGGCGCTCATCGGGCACTCGGGCTGCGGCAAGTCCACGCTGCTGAACCTGATCGCCGGGCTGACCACGCCTACCCACGGCGCGCTGCTGTGCGCCAACAGGGAGATCAAGGGCCCCGGGCCGGAGCGCGCCGTGGTGTTCCAGAACCACTCGCTGCTGCCCTGGCTCACCTGCTTCGACAACGTGTACCTGGCCGTGGAGCGCGTGTTCGGCGCGCGCGAGGGCAAGGCGCAGCTGAAGGAGCGCACCGATGCCGCGCTGGCCCTGGTGGGCCTGACGCACGCGGGCCAGAAGCGCCCCGGCGAGATCTCGGGCGGCATGAAGCAGCGCGTGGGCATCGCCCGGGCGCTGTCGATGGAGCCCCAGGTGCTGCTGATGGACGAGCCCTTCGGCGCGCTCGACGCGCTCACCCGCGCCAAGCTGCAGGACGAGCTGCTGGAGATCGTGGCGCGCACGCACAGCACGGTGGTGATGGTGACGCACGACGTGGACGAGGCCGTGCTGCTGTCCGACAAGATCGTGATGATGACCAACGGCCCGGCCGCCACCATTGGCGAGGTGCTACCGGTCGATCTGCCCCGCCCCCGCAAGCGCGTGGAACTGGCCGAAGACCCGCGCTATGTGCACTACCGCAAGGCGGTGATCGAATTTCTCTACACGCGCCAGGCCCACGTCGAGAAAGCGGCCTGAAAAGGGGGAGCGGCGCTGGCCGCTCAGGGGAAGATCTACCTCCCCCCGATGTAATGCGTCATCTGCTCGATGATGAATTGCTGCTCGGAGATGATGTCCTTGACCAGGTCGCCGATGGAGATCATGCCCACCAGGGCGTCGCCCTCCATCACCGGCAGGTGGCGCAGGCGCTTGTCGGTCATCAGCTGCATGCACTGCTCGCTGGTCTGGTGCGGGTGCACGAACATGACCGAACGGGTCATCACCTCGCGCACCGGGGTGTCCGCCGAGCTGCGCCCCAGCAGGGCGATCTTGCGCGCGTAGTCGCGCTCCGTGAGGATGCCCTCGACCTGCCCGCCCTGCACCACCAGCAGCGCGCCGATCTGGTACTGCGCCATGAGGCGCAGGGCGTCCAGCACCGAGGCCTCGGGCGCGATGGTGCGCACCGTGGCATCCGGCTTGGCTTTGAGTATTTCAGCAACAACCGTCATGGCAGGCCTCCCCAGGCAAAAAGAACACGGCCATTTCAGCCTATCCCTGGCCGGCGCGCAACGGGGGCCGCGCAAGCGTCTGTGTTTTGCGCAACAAGGCGCACGGCAAGGGCGCGGCATGCACCATGGGCAGCGCGGCATGCACCACGCGGCGGCGCACTGGCCCAGCATGGTGCGTGGCCCAGGCCCGACGCCGGGCCCCACGCGGCGGCGGCGCGCCTGGCACGCGCGTTGCATTGCACCTGGCATGCGGGCGTGCCAGGCGCCCGGGCAACGAGGAGCGCAATCGCAATGAAGAAATCGCGGCTGGTGATGGTGGGCAACGGCATGGCCGGGGTGCGCACGCTCGAAGAACTGCTCAAGATCGCGCCCGAGCGCTACGAGATCACGGTGTTCGGCGCCGAGCCGCACCCCAACTACAACCGCATCCTGCTCTCGCCCGTGCTGGCGGGCGAGCAGACGGTGGACGAGATCATCCTCAACGACTGGGCCTGGTACGCGGACAACGGCATCCGCCTGCACGCCGGCTGCACCGTCACCGACGTGGACCGCGTGCACCGCGTGGTGCACGGCACCAGCGCCACGGGCGAGCAGATCAGCGCCGAGTACGACCGGCTCATTCTCGCCACGGGCTCCAAGCCCTTCATCCTGCCGCTGCCCGGCAAGGACCTGCCCGGCGTGCTGGCCTACCGCGACATCGCCGACACGCAGGCCATGATCGAAGCCGCCGCCACCTACCCGCATGCGGTGGTCATCGGCGGTGGCCTGCTGGGCCTGGAGGCCGCCAACGGCCTGATGAAACGCGGCATGCAGGTCACCGTGGTGCACGCCAGCGAATGGCTGATGGAGCGCCAGCTCGACAGCGTGGCCGGCAAGATGCTGCAGAAGTCGCTCCAGGAGCGCGGCATGGAGTTCCTCATGCAGGCACAGACCGCCGCGCTGCTGCCCGGCCCCACCGGCCGCGTGGCCGCCGTGCGCTTCAAGGACGGTGGCGAACGACCCGCCGACCTGGTGGTGATGGCCGTGGGCATCCGCCCGAACACGCAGCTCGCTGAGAAGATGCGCCTGCACGTGGACCGGGGCATCGTCGTCAGCGACACGCTGCAGACCACCACCGACGCGCGCATCTACGCCGTAGGGGAATGCGCCGCGCACCGGGGCGTCGCCTACGGCCTGGTGGCGCCGCTGTTCGAGCAGGGCAAGGTCCTGGCCAACCACCTGGCGGAGTTCGGCATCGGCCGCTACCAGGGGTCGCTCACCTCGACCAAGCTCAAGGTCACGGGCATCGACCTGTTCTCGGCGGGCAGCTTCCAGGGTGGGCCGGACACCGAGGAAATCGTCCTCAGCGACCCGTATGCCGGTGTGTACAAGAAGCTCGTGCTCAAGGACGACAAGCTCGTCGGCGCCTGCCTGTACGGCGACACGGTGGACGGCAGCTGGTACTTCAACCTGCTGCGCGGCGGCCGGCCCGTGGCCGACATCCGCGACCGGCTGATGTTCGGCGAATCCAACATGGGCGACGCCGGCCACCAGGGCCAGAACAAGGCCGCCGCCATGCAGGATTCCGACGAAGTCTGCGGCTGCAACGGTGTGACCAAGGGCCAGATCTGCAAGGCCATCAAGGAGAAGGGCCTGTTCACGCTCGACGAGGTGCGCAAGCACACCAAGGCCAGCGCCAGCTGCGGCTCGTGCACCGGCCTGGTGGAGCAGATCCTCATGGCCAGCGCGGGCGGCGACTACTCCGCCACGCCCAAGACCAAGCCCCTGTGCGCCTGCACCGAGCACGGCCACCAGGCGGTGCGCGACGCCATCCGCCAGCACAAGCTGCTGAGCACCGGCGCGGTGTTCCGCTTCATGGAGTGGAAGACGCCGAGCGGCTGCCCGAGCTGCCGCCCGGCCGTCAACTACTACCTGCTCAGCACCTGGCCCAAGGAGGCGCAGGACGACCCGCAAAGCCGCGCCATCAACGAGCGCAGCCACGCCAACATCCAGAAGGACGGCACCTATTCGGTGGTGCCGCGCATGTGGGGCGGCGAGACCTCGGCCGCCGAGCTGCGCCGCATCGCCGACGTGGTGGACAAGTACCAGATCCCCACCGTCAAGGTGACGGGCGGCCAGCGCATCGACCTGCTGGGCGTGAAGAAGGAAGACCTGCAGGCCGTGTGGCGCGACATCGGCATGCCCAGCGGCCACGCCTACGCCAAGGCGCTGCGCACCGTGAAGACCTGCGTGGGCAGCGAATGGTGCCGCATGGGCACGCAGGACAGCACGCGCATGGGCAAGGAACTGGAGCGTGCCATGTGGCGCATGAACGCGCCGCACAAGGTGAAGTTCGCCGTCAGCGGCTGCCCGCGCAACTGCGCCGAGAGCGGCATCAAGGACGTGGGGATCATCGGCGTGGACAGCGGCTGGGAGATGTACATCGCCGGCAACGGCGGCATCAAGACCGAGGTGGCGCAGTTCTTCACCAAGCTCAAGACCGCCGAGGAGGTGCTGGAGGTCACGGGCGCCTTCATGCAGCTCTACCGCGAGGAAGGCTGGTACCTGGAGCGCACCGTGCACTACGTGGCGCGCGTGGGCCTGGACCACGTCAAGCAAAAGATCCTGGAAGACCACGAGGGCCGCAAGGCGCTGTGGGCGCGCCTGCAGTGGGCGCTTGATGGCGAGCCCGACCCCTGGTTCGAGTTCGACAAGGCGCGCGTGGACCGGCGCCAGTTCATCCCCATTGCCGTCGCCTGACGCACCGAGTTTCAAGCAAAAACTGCCTCCAGCGCTTGCTCAGCAAGCGCTGATAGCTACCAAAGGAATAGCAATGACGACCTGGAAACGGATCTGCCATCTGGACGACATCCCGGTGCTCGGCGCGCGCCGCGTGCAGCGCGCCCAGGGGCTGGAGGTGGCCGTGTTCCGCACGGAGGCCGACGAGGTCTTCGCACTGCTCGACCGCTGCCCGCACAAGGGCGGCCCGCTGTCGCAGGGCCTGGTGTTCGGCAGCAGCGTGGCCTGCCCGCTGCACAACTGGACCATCGCCCTGGCCGACGGCCAGGCGGCAGCGCCCGACGAAGGCTGCACGCCGAAGTTCGCGGTGAAGGTGCAGGACGGCGCGGTGTACCTGGACGCCCACGAACTGGCGACCCTGGCCACCGATGCCACGCGCCCGGTGGCCGGGCCCGCCTGCCACGCCCGGGACGGTGCCCCGAATTGCTCCCCGATCGATAGCTGACAACCATTTACCAGCAAGCGCCAGCGCCCGAATTGACCTAAAAAAATCAGTCCATGCACGAAACCAGATCCACCTGCCCCTATTGCGGCGTAGGCTGCGGCGTGCTCATTGAATCCGACGGCAGCACCATCACCGGGGTGCGCGGCGACCCCGAGCACCCGGCGAACTTCGGGCGCCTGTGCAGCAAGGGCGCGAACCTGCACCACACCGCCAGCCGCCCGGTGATCCTGCAGACGCGCTTGCTGCAGCCGCTCGTGCGGGCCGAGCGCGGCGCGGCCCCCGCGCCTATCGCCTGGGACGCGGCGCTGGACCTCGCCACCGAGCGCTTCGCCAGCACGGTGGCGGCACACGGGCCGGATGCCGTGGGCTTCTACATCTCCGGCCAGTTGCTCACCGAGGACTACTACGTCTTCAACAAGCTCGCCAAGGGGCTGCTCGGCACCAACAACATCGACACCAATTCGCGCCTGTGCATGAGCAGCGCCGCCGCCGGCTACAAGGCCACCCTGGGCGCCGACGCGCCACCCGCCTGCTACGACGACGTGGCGCACGCCGACTGCCTGTTCGTCATCGGCAGCAACACCGCCTGGGCGCACCCGGTGCTGTTTCGCCGCATCGAGGACGCGCGCGCCGCCCGGCCGCACATGAAGCTCATCGTCGTCGACCCGCGCCGCACCGCCACCGCCGATTGCGCCGACCTGTTCCTGCAGATCCAGCCCGGCACCGACGCCCTGCTCCTGGCCGGCATGCTGCACCTGATGCAGCGCCAAGCCTGGCTCGACGGCGCCTACATCGCCGCGCACACCAGCGGCTTCGCCGCGCTGCAACCCGAGCTGGCCGCCTGCACGCCCGAGCGCGTGGCGCGCGCCTGCGGCATCGCACTGGCCGACCTGGTGCAGGCCGCGCGCTGGTTCGCCGGGCTGCGCGAAGGCGGCGCCGGGCCGCGCGGGCGCACGCTCAGCCTGTACTGCCAGGGCCTGAACCAGAGCAGCGCCGGCACGGCCAACAACGCCGCGCTGGTGCACCTGCACCTGGCCACCGGGCAGATCGGCAAGCCGGGCGCGGGGCCGCTGTCGCTCACCGGCCAGCCCAATGCCATGGGCGGGCGCGAGGTCGGCGGCATGTCGCACCTGCTCTCGGCCCACCGCGACATGGGCAACCCCGCGCACCGCGCCGAGGTCGCAGCGCTGTGGGGCGTGGCGAACGTGCCCGCGACGCCGGGCAAGACGGCGCTCGACATGTTCCAGGCCGCCGCCGACGGGGAAATCCGCGCCCTGTGGATCGCCTGCACCAACCCCGCGCAAAGCCTGCCGGAGCAAAGCACCGTGCGCCGCGCGCTCGAACGCGCGGAGTTCGTCGTGCTCCAGGAAGCCTTTGCCGGCACCGCCACGGCCGCCTACGCCGACCTGCTGCTGCCCGCCAGCACCTGGGGCGAGAAAACCGGCACGGTGACGAACAGCGAGCGGCGCATCTCGCGCGTGCGCGCCGCCGTGCCGCCGGCCGGCCAGGCGCGGCACGACTGGCAGATCGCCCTGCAGTTCGCCCGGCGGCTCGAAGCGCGCCTGCGCCCCGGCGCGCCCACGCTGTTCCCGTACGCCGACGGCGGCGTGAGCGACGAGGCCGCGGCCGAAGCCATCTGGAACGAACACCGCGAGAGCACGCGCGGGCGCGACCTCGACATCACCGGCCTCACCTATGCCCGGCTCGACGCCGAAGGCCCGCAGCAGTGGCCTCTGCCCGAAGGCGCAGCGCAAGGGCGCGCCCGCCTCTACGAAGACGGCGTTTTCCCCACGCCGGACGGCCGGGCGTGCTTTGCCGTGCTGGCGGCCGAGGGTCTGGCCGAGCCCGCCAGCCTGCGCTACCCCTACCTGCTGACCACCGGGCGCCTGCGCGACCAGTGGCACGGCATGAGCCGCAGCGGCACCGTGGCGCGCCTGTTCGGCCACGCCGGCAGCGCCTGCGTGCAGATGCACGCCCAGGACATGGCGCGCCAGGGCCTGCGCGAGGGCGACCTGGCCTGCGTCACCAGCGCGCGCGCCAGCATCGTGCTGCCGGCGCGCGCCAGCCCGGAAATCGCGCCCGGCCAGGCCTTCATCGCCATGCACTGGGGCAGCGAATGGCTGGGCGGGCGCTCGGCGGCCGGGCGCAGCCTGGCGGGCGTGAACGCGCTCACCACGCCGGCGCGCTGCCCCATCTCGCAGCAACCGGCGCTCAAGCACACGGCTGTCAAGCTGCTGCGCGCCGAACTGCCCTGGCGCCTGTGCGCCATGGCCTGGTTCGCCGAAGACGCGGCGCTCGCCGCGCGCAGCGCCCTGGCCGCCTTCATGGACCGCTTCGCCTTCGCCAGTTGCACGATGTTCGCGCCGGAAACCCCGGGCGCCGGGCCGGCGCGCGTCGGCGTGTGCCTGCACGCGGCCGACCACTACGCCGCGCCGGACGCCCTGCTGGAGCGCATCGAAGCCCTGCTCGGCCTGGCGGACGGCGCCACCCTGCGCTACGCCGACCGGCGCCGGGGCCAGCGCCGCGCCGCGCGCCTGGTGCCGGGCGGCGCCCAGCGCACCCTGGGCGCGCTGCTGCTCGCCGGCGACACCGAGGCGCAGGCCTGGCTGGCCGAACTGCTCCAGCAGGA
>JAANMW010003413.1_pt1 | contig 12431 bp, 7 predicted proteins | sample 7279671 | NCBI WGS metagenome assembly JAANMW01 (sample SAMN14094541, study PRJNA606508) | bioreactor metagenome | isolation source: A lab-scale SPAN reactor treating ammonium-rich wastewater day 247 | place: Ireland: Galway | collected 2017-09-19
TGCTCGCCGTGCAGCACCAGCCCGGTCAGCAGCGTGTCGGCCATCCACCCGCAGTCGCCGCGGTGGTGCAGGAAGTCGAAGGCGTGGCCGGACTCCTGGACGGCGGCGCACTTGAAAGCGGTGGCGGCCAGGTGGTCCCGCATCTGCTTGCTCTGCGCATCGGTCAGGCTGGGGCTGTCGCAGATGCGGTCGTAGACCAGACAGGGCCCGATCAGCCCGCCGCCGCAGTTGAACTGCGGCTTGGCCGCCAGCACGTACTCGACCAGCGGGGCGACGACGGTCTCATCGCCCGTGGCCAAATAGTAGAGCGACGCGTCGACCTCGCGGCCCTTGCCCTTGGGGGCGGTCTTGAACTGGCGGGCCCACGGGTCCTGCGTGGCCCGGGCGCGGAGCTGCTCGACGGACAGCCCGCCCTTCCACGGCCGGCGGCGGATCAGCAGGCGCGGATGGTCCGGCACGATCCTGCCGACCCGGGCGGGCAGCTCTTCCGGCGCCAGCGCGCAATGCTCGACCTTGTGCCCGTACTCGATCTCGCCCCACTTCACCCCCCACTGTCGCGGAGGGACGGAGGGCTTGCGGTCCAGCCGCATGGGCGGCCAGGCGCCGTGGGACCAGGCCTCTGTTCCGGCGCCCCGGCCGGCCGGCTCGACCGCGGCCCGGCCGGCCTGGGGCGGACCGACCTGCGGGGAGGCCGGTTCGGCGCCGGCCGCGAGGACCGCCTCACAGGCCAACGTCGTCAACAGCAGCGAACCGATCCACGTCCGAACGTGTCGAGCCATCCATGCGTCTCCTGAGAAGGGGCCGGCCTGAGCGTGTTCCGAGTGAGCGATTGGCGACACGAGTTGTCCCACTTCATATCAACCACCGGCCGGCCCGAAAGCGCCGGACAATCCTCGGCGCACGCCGGGTCGCGAACGGGCGCCGGCTGATGGACGGACGCGTGCGCACATCCCCCGGCCGGTTCGGGGCTGCCAGGGCCCGGTCCGGCGACTTGCACATCGCCGCCGTTGCGCGCACAATCGCCGCCTGTCCGGCGGCGGATGGGGCCGGTTGCGTTTTCACGGGGAAAGCAGATGGCCGACGACAACGGGAACAATGCGAAGCTCCGCCTCGGGGTGATCGGGCTGGGCCGGTTCATCGAGATCGGGCACCTGCCCACCTATTTCCACTCGCCGTACTCGCCGCGGATCGAGGTGGTCGCCATCTGCGACCTGTCCGAGGACCGACTGACCGACGTGGGCGACCGCTGCGGCATCGCCGCCCGCTACACCGACTATGGGCAGATGTTCGCCCGCGAGCGGCTGGATGCGGTCAGCGTCGTCACGCCCGACCACACCCACGCGGCGCCGGTGGTGGCGGCGCTGGAGGCCGGTCTGGACGTCCTGGTCGAAAAGCCCATGGCCACGACCGTCGGCGACGCCCACCGGATGGTGCAGGCCGCCCGCAAGGCGAACCGCCGCCTGCTGGTCGATTTCCACAAGCGTTACGACCTGGCCCACGTCGACGCCCGCGAGCGGGTGCGGGGCGGGCGTTACGGTCCGGTCCAGTTCGGATACGTCTGGATGCAGGACGCCGTCAGCGTGCCGGTGGGCGATTTCTTCTTCACCGACCTTCCGGTCCACAGTTCGCCGGCGTGGTTCGCCGGCATCCATTTCCTCGACTGCGTGCGGTTCATCACCGGCTTGGAGCCGGTCCGCGTCGCGGCGACCGCCTGGCGCCAGGTGATCGAGCCGCAGCACAAGGTGCCCACGCACGACGCGGTCAAGGCCGACTTCCTGTTCAACAACGGGGCGGCTATCACCTTCTTCTTCTCCTGGAACCTGCCGGTCAACATCCCCAACCTGGTCCGCCAGGGGCTCTACTTGCAGTGCGCCCACGGCGAGGTGTCCATCGACACCCGCGACCGCGGCTACGCCGAGAGCACCCACGCCGACGGATACAAGGTGCTCAACCCGTTCTTCACCTGCCGCGGGCCCGACGGCTACCGCGGCTACGGGCACGAATCAATCGGCGAGGCCCTGACCGAGCTGCTGGCGATCCGCCAGCGCGGCGACGGGTTCCGCCGCGAACGCGAGCAGGCCGACCCGTCCGGCGTGGACGGGTTGCGTGCGACGGCGATGGGCCACGCGATCGACGCCTCGCTCGCCGCCGGCGAGAAGAAGTCGGGCGGGCAGGTGATCGTCGGGCGGCCCGTCGAGATCAACGACCTGCTCCGCGCCGAGCTGGGCGCCGACGCCGAGGAGTACCTGGTGACCTGGTCGGATTGACCCCGCGCCCGCCGCCCACGTTTAGCCGCAATCCCGCAGGGATGCGTGTTGTTCCCCGGGCGCGGACCGGGCAGGTCGAAGACGTTGAATTCAGTGCATCGCAACCGGATGAATTCGGAGGACACCATGGACCTGTATGAAGCAATTCGAACGCGTTATTCGGCCCGGGCCTACCACGACCGGCCCGTCGAGCAGGACAAGCTGGATCGCGTGCTGGAGGCGGCCCGGCTGGCCCCGTCGGGCTCCAACCGCCAGCCGTGGAAATTTGTCGTCGTCCGCGACGCCGAGCTGCGCCGCAAGCTGTCAGCCGCCTGCAACGAGCAGGCCTTCATCGCCCAGGCGCCCGTGGTCATCGCGGGGGTGGGTCTGATGGCCGACCGGGTAATGAGTTGCAGCGTGCCCGGCGACCCGGTGGACGTGTCGATCGCTCTGGAGCACATCGCCCTGGCGGCGACGGCTGAGGGGCTGGGCACCTGCTGGATCGGGGCGTTCAAGCAGGACCCGGTCCGCAAGCTCCTGGGCGTGCCCGACGGCTGCAAGGTGATCGAGGTGATGACGCTGGGCTACCCCGCCGACTCGCTGCGCCCCAAGGTCCGCAAATTGCTGAGCGAGATCGTCAGCTACGAGAAGTTCGGGTAGCCCGCCCGGTCACCATGAATCGGGAACGTGGAACAGCCAGGTTCGCGTGTGGAGTTTTCTCAGGATAGCGTGGACACGTTGGGCAATGGAGCGTAATCTGTTCAGCGCCGTCAGTTCTCAAGACACGACATCGGCCTGAGGCTGGCGAAGATGACCTTCAGCCATGGGGCCGGCGCCCAGCCGTTCTTCACATACCTGAGGATTCGTCATGCCGTTTCCAGGCAACCACTTCCGGAATTGGAAGAAGGAGGACGTGGACGCTCTGGTCGCTGATCCGCCCGCCGTCGAGACGGCCCGGAGGGATTTCAAGGCTGATTGCAGGTTGTTGTCCAGTGACAGGGAGGAGCGAGAGAAGGCCCGACGGGATATTCTGAAGGACATTGCGGCGATGGCCAACGCCGGGGGCGGCGCCTTACTGATCGGGGTGCGGCAATCAGGAAAGGCGGGCGATCCGCCTATCGCCGTCAAGATCGAGAGTATCGAGAAGGATTCAGTTGAGCGGCTCAAACAGTCGATCGATGCCCTTGTGGCAACCCACCTGGATGTTCGCCCAGGGCCGCTTGACTATTGGACGGTCCCTTACGACGCTGAACGGGTAGTGCTCGTCGTTGATGTCCCCGCCAACACGTATTCGCTCAGCATGGTGACCTACGAGCAGTTGAACCAGTTTTGGGTGCGACGTGGAACGGACAACAGGCCAATGACGACCGATGAAATTCAGTACCAACTTGGAAGGTCCGCCAAGATTCGCGAAGACGCCTTGGGCGAATTGAACAGGATCCGGAGTTTCTTCCAGTCCAAGAAGAAGCCGTTGGTCTGGATGGCGGGAGTGCCTGTTGCACGGGCCCGCGACCATATCCCGGTCAAGATTGAGCCGCTTCGAGCGGCGTTGGAGGACTCCTGCTACTTCAGGCTCTGCCCAAAACGGAAGTCGGAATCGGGTAGGTATCCGGGCCTCTATCTCCGGCAAGTTCGCCCGTCTGTGGCCGGCTTGACCTATGCAGAGGACGAGGACAACTCGATCACTCTTGAGGTTCGACGTGATGGGACAGTGGTGTTCGGATGTCAACTGATTCCGGTCAGGGAAACCGACCGACGGGGGCAACGAATGGAATTCGCGCTGACTTGGATGATCTATGAACCGCTGTTGAGCGGGCTCTGCATGCTTCACGACATTCAGCGAGTTTACGGTCTCAGCCAACTGGCTGTCGTCCAAGGCGGCATCATGGGAGTGCAAGGATGGGGCCTGGCCAGAGGTCAAGAATTCGAGGACAGGCTTTTTCCTCGTTTGTTTCGGGAAGGCACCGTTGATTTCGACGCAACCTTGTTAAACGAGAATTGGATTCCGAAGGACTGTTTTTTCGAATGGGCGGAACACCTTGCAAACGCGGTCGAAGAGGAAACCTCCATCCCTTGCCTGCCTTGGGTGCCTGATGTGTCGGTTGGAGGCGGTGATCCCTGAGTTATGCTTGCGGCCGCGGCGGCCGGTCAAGAATTCCGGCGTTACAATCTCGCGCGTAGTTTCCACACGCCCCTACCGCGTCTCGGCGTCGTTCACCCACGCACCGTAGCTGGCGTAGCCCTCCTGGCCGAGGGCGTCGATGGCGGTGATGTAGTACTTGGCCGGTCGGGCGTCGGTCTTGGCGGCGTCGAGGTAGCGGGTCGCGGCGATCGGCCCGGCGATCTTGCGGGCCAGCTCGCGGATCTCCGCGTTGCGGTCGTCGGCGCGATAGACGTTGTATCCGGCGATGCCCTGCTGCGGGTTGGCCCGCCAGGTGACCGCCGCGCCGCCCGGCGTCGGCTCGACGCGCACCCCCGTCGGCTCGGTCGGGATGATCGTCGCCCAGGCGCTCGGCCCGCTCTCGACGCCCAGGCGGTTGACGGCCGTCACGACATAGCGGACGAACACCTTCGTCGGGTCGGGCAGCTCGAAGCGGTCGGTCAGCGTGCGCTGTGCCAGCGGCGCCGCGTTCAACTTCACGCCTGTGTCGGCGTTCTCGAACCGCGGCGCGGTGCGGTCGCGCCCGGGCCCGGCGTAGCGATAGACGTTGTAGCCGACCACGTCCGGCTCGCCCGACGCCGCCCAGGCGATCTGGACGCGGTCCCTGGCCAGCGCCGAGACGACCGGCTCAGCCGGCACACGCGGCTGGGTGCGCACCTTCAGCGACGCCGGGCCCGTCCGCCCGGCTGCGTCCACGGGCGTGACGTAGTAGAAGGACACTCTCCCGCGTGGAGCGGCCGGGTCGGTGTAACTCGTCCCCGCCGTCTGTGCGATCACCTCGCAGGTCGCCTGCCAGGGCAACGGCGCCGTGCCGCGCCACACGCGATAAGCGGTCGCGCCCGCGACCGGTTGCCAGGTCAGCTCGGCCTGATCGGTCGACGTGACGACGCGGACGCCGCCGGGGCGGTCCGGGCCGCGGTCGGCGTCGCGCCGCGGGTGCGGCAGCGCCAGCGTGCCCCCGCCCGGCCCGGACCGCAGCGATTTGTTCGTCCCGTTGAGGATGAACGTGCGATGGCCTACGGGATCGTAGACCCCGTTCACGTGCCACTTGCCCATGTTGGTGACGACCGGCTCGGTCGGTTGATCGACCCACCGCCCGCTCGACGCCTGGTAGACGAAGACCTTCAGGGGTCCGTCGCGGTCCGGGCCGGTCGCGTAGAGGATCGGCCAATCGTTGACCGGGTCCCAGACCAGGAGCTGTGCGAGGATGCGGGGCGGGCCGCCCTCGCTGGGCAGGCGCGTCCAGCGGTTCGTTTCGAGCTGGTAGGCCCAGAACTGGTCGGACTGCTTGCTGCCCAGGTCGGTCGCGTAGGCCAGCACGCGGTTGTTGGTCGCGTCGTAGGCCATCGCGGGGATGCGTCCGACGGGGGGCCCGTCGCCCTCCCGCTCCAGGCGCGTCCAAGTGTTCGTGTATCCGTCGTAGACCCACACCGCGTCGTCGTCGAATTTCTCAGAGGCGAAGGTGACGGCCACCTGGTGGGCGGCGTGCCAGGCGGCGCCGGTGTAGGCCTTCTTGGGTCGGCTGATCAGCGGCTTGGCGCAGCGCCAAGTATTGGCGGCTGCGTCGTAAATCCAGGGGATGTCGACCATGCGATACTTGCCCCATTGGTCCAGGCGGCAGCCGCGTATCCGCGGGCCGTACCACTGCCAGCCGTGCTCGTGGGAGTGCCCGCCGAAGTAGTAGGTCACTCCGGCCGACTCGTCGTAGACGTTCTCGCGGACGCAGCAGGCGCCGACGGGGCGGTTAATCGGTTCGGGGTTGGTCCAGGCGCCGGTCTTGGGGTCGAACAGCCAGGTGTCGGCCCGCTCCGACCCGCCGCCCACGCCGTGCCCGCCGAACAGGACGATTCTATCCGCCGCCAGGTCGTAGGTTGCCGCCGTCTCGTGCGAGATGCCGGGACGGTCCGCCGGCACGTCGAGCCGACGCCAGTGCCACGCCGCGCCGCCTGGCGATGGAGCGTTCGCCGTTGATGCCGCCGGCGGCCTCGGTCGCGGCTCGGCGCTCGCGATTTCGCCGCCGTCCCGGTTTGAGACCGAATCGGCGGGCGTCCCGCTGCGGTCCGTCTCCGGCTTGGCGCAACCGATCGCGCAAGCCGCCAGCCACCCCGCCACCGCCGCCACGACCGCCAGGCAGTATCGCTTCGACCGCATGTCCGCGTCCTCCCGCAGGTGAAGTGTTCCTGCGATTGTAGAGCGAGACGGACCGCGGGGAAAGCCCGCCGCCGCGCCGACGGCAAGAACTCCGCTCGCGCTTTGGCCTCTGCCAGGACACTCGGGTACACTACGGAGTCAACCCAGCGAAAACCTCAGCGAACCGTCACCGCGTTGATCCATCCGGGCGCTGCAACGGGACATAACCAGGGCTGGCCCCGCGAAGCGGCCTGCGGCGGCCGTTGCGACGGCGGGCCCGTACCTCGGAGGGCTCGTGCCATGCGTCTTGTTGCCATTGTATGTGCAGTGTGTATCGGGTGGACCTTCCTTCAGACGGCCGGCGCCGACATCCCGCTGGTCCAGCTCCAGGTCATCAGCGACGGAGAGATCGTCTCGCCGGTGGGGATGGCCAACGCCGGCGACGGATCGGGGCGGCTGTTCGTCATCGATCAGCGGGGCAAGATCCACATCATCAGCGGCGGGGCGGTCCTGCCGACGCCGTTCCTGGACCTGTCGGCCAAGCTCGTGGCCGAACGCCCGGGCTTCGACGAACGCGGGCTGCTCGGGCTGGAGTTCCATCCCGACTACGAAACTGTCGGAGCGGACGGTCGGGGCAAGTTCTACGTGTTCTACACGGCCCCCGACGCCGGCGCGCCCGGCACGGCCACCGACCCGATCGACAGCCACAGCGTCGTCGCGGAGTACCAGGTGTCCGGGGGCGATCCGAACGTGGCCAACCCCGCCTCGGAGCGGATACTGATGACCTTCATCAAGCCGCAGTTCAACCACAACGGCGGGCAGCTCGCCTTCGGGCAGGACAAGATGCTCTACATCAGCACCGGCGACGGCGGGCAGGCCGACGACAACGCGGCCGGTCACACCGGCGGCAGCGCCGCCAAGCCCGCGGGCGTGCTGGGGAACGCCCAGGACCGCACCAACCTGCTGGGCAAGGTGCTGCGGATCGACCCGCTGGGCAACAGCGGGCCCGGCGGGCAATACGGCATCCCCAACGACAACCCCCTTGTCGGCGTCGGCGGGGGCGTCCGCGAGGAGATCTGGGCCTACGGGCTGCGAAACCCCTGGCGCTTCAGTTTCGACGACGGGCCCGGCGGGACCAACCGCCTGTTCCTGGCCGACGTCGGACAGGGCCTGATCGAGGAGGTCAACATCATCGAGAAGGGCGGCAATTACGGCTGGCGGATCAAGGAGGGCACGCTGGACTTCGACGCGACGACCGTGCCGGTCCCGGTCGTGCCGCTGATCGATCCGATCGCGGAGTATTCCAGGTCGGGCGCCGCCAACAGCCTGGAAAAGATCGGCGTGGCGACGGTGGGCGGCTACGTCTACCGCGGCAGCGAGTTTCCCAGCATCATCGGCGACTACATCTTCGCCGACTGGAGCGCCGGGTTCTCCCCGGGCAACGGCACGCTGCTGGGCCTGGAGGAGACGTCCCCCGGCGTGTTCGAGCTGAGCATCCTGAACGTGCTCGGCGGCAACCCCATCGGGCAATACATCCAGGCCATGGGAGAGGGCGAGGACGGGTCGATCTACGTGCTGGCCAAGGACACCCTGGCGGCCAGCGGATTGTCGTCGGGACTGCCGACGGGGACGATCTACAAGCTGGTCGTGGTCCCGGAGCCGGCGACGGCGGCGCTGTTGGCGCTGGGCGGGCTGGCCCTGGCGGCCCGTCGGGTGCGCAAGCGGTTCGGGGCCTGACGGCCGGTGGTGTTATCACGGTCGCATGGAGGCACGGTGAACGAGCGACGCAATCCTTCTGTTTCCGTCGATCTCTGTGTCTCTGCACCACCGCGGCTGGCCCGCGGGCGCAGCGACGCGTCATGGCGGCAAGCTCGCCGGGAGATTCAAGGCCGCCAGGCACAAGGCCCGCGGGCGGACCGCGGGGATGAACCGTGAACCGCCGAGCCGCGAAAGAATGCGAATGAAATGCACCCCAAGCTGGCCGGGGCCTGGGGCCATCAGGGGCGGTGTGCTTCACGATGCGTCAGTCCGGCTCCTGATTCCCATCCTGAGAGGTTCGCTCCGCAGGCCGGGCTGGTTGATCGGATCGGGGCCGATGCCCTGGGTCGCTCGCAACCGACACGAGCCGAACCCGGGGTCGGCCATTTCCCGCTGATCGCGGCCAAGCTCATCGGGTGACCTTGACCGGGCACTCCGCGACCCGTCCAAGATGCCGAGTAACCTGTCCCGGGGCTTGTCCAGAAGCAGTGTTCGACACGAATGCGAGCCGCTTTAGTCGCCTTGCCCGCCGGCGGGTCACCCTGCTGTCGGTACATTGGCGGTTTCGGCACCCTCGGCGCTATGCCGTCTGCCCGCCGCCAAGGCTGCAACTTGCCAGGTCGTAAGCATTTATGCAATAGATAGTTAAGCTATCAAATGGACGCATATCGAGCTGCGAAACGGGCTCATAACACTTGCTGAAGCCGGGGTCTCGGCCGGAATTTACTTGCAGGGGGGCGATTTCGAATGTATGATTGTGAAAAATTACACAAAGTCGGGGCGGGATCCCGGATTCCCCCCGCATACCGGTGATCCAACTTGCCTGCCACCACCCAAGACGCCTTCATCCGCACCATCCGCGAGCGATGCCGCGTCTGCTACACCTGCGTTCGGGAGTGCCCCGCCAAGGCCATCCGCATCGTCAACGCCCAGGCCGAGGTCATGCCCGAGCGCTGCATCGGCTGCGGAAACTGCGTCCGCGTGTGCAGCCAGAACGCCAAGGAGGTCGCCGACGCCGTCGGGCAGGTCGAAGCCCTGCTGGGCTCGGGGGCGGGGCTGGCCGCCTGCGTCGCCCCCAGCTTCCCCGCCGAGTTCAGCGACATCCAGCCCGAGCAGTTCGTCGGCATGGTCCGCAGCCTGGGCTTTCACCTGGTGGTCGAGGTCGCCTTCGGCGCCGACCTGGTGGCCGACCGCTACCGCCGACTGCTGGCGCAGGCAAACGGCCGGCGATACATCGCCACCACCTGCCCGGCGATCGTCGAGTACGTCGCCCGCTATCAGCCCGATCTGGTCCAGTCCCTGGCCCCGATCGTCTCGCCGATGGTCGCCACCAGCCGGGTGATCCGACAGCTCTACGACCCGGACCTGAAGGTGGTGTTCATCGGACCGTGCGTGGCCAAGAAGCAGGAATCGGCCAACGGCCACGTCTGCGGCGACGTGGATGTCGCCTTGACGTTCGTCGAGCTGCGCCGGCTGTTCGAGAAGCGGCAGGTCAGCGCCTACGGGGTTGCGCCCAGCGACTTCGACCCGCCGCGTGCGGGGACCGGGGCGCTGTTCCCGGTCAGCCGCGGGCTGCTCCAGTCGGCGCGGATCGAGGAAGACCTGGTGGCCGGGGAGGTGGTCGTCGCGGACGGTCGGAGCAACTTCGTCGAGGCGGTCGAGGAGTTCGGCACCGGCACGCTGGACGCCCGCCTGCTGGAGGTGCTCTGCTGCAACGGGTGCATCATGGGTCCGGGCATGAGCCGCCGCACGCCGCTGTTCGAGCGCCGCTCGCGGGTCAGCCGCCACGTCCGCCGGCGGATGGCGTCGATGGACTTCCGCCAGTGGCGTCTGGACATGGAGCGGTTCAGCGGTCTGGACCTTGGCCGGGAGTTCAGCGCCAACGACCAACGGATCGCCCAGCCGTCCCCGCAGGACCTGGACGCCATCTTGGTCCGCCTGGGCAAGCAGAAGCCGCAGGACGAGCTGAACTGCGGTGCGTGCGGTTACGACACCTGCCGCGAGCACGCGGTGGCGATCCACAAGGGGCTGGCCGAAACCGAGATGTGCCTGCCCTACACGATCGACGAGCTGCGCCGCACGGTCGGCGAACTGGCCCGGTCCAACGAGCAGTTGGCCAGCGCCCAGGAGGCGCTGATGCAGTCGGAGAAGCTGGCCAGCATGGGGCAGCTCGCGGCGGGCATCGCCCACGAGGTGAACAACCCGCTGGGGGTGGTGCTGATGTTCGCCCATCTGCTTCTGGAACAGCACCGCGGCGGCGATTCGAAGCTGCGCGAGGACCTGACGATGATCGTCGAGCAGGCCGACCGCTGCAAGAAGATCGTCGCCGGGCTGCTGCATTTCGCCCGGCAGAACAAGGTGGTCCGCCAGCCGGTGAACGTGTGCGAGCTGGCCGATCGCGTGCGGCGGGCGCTGCCCCCGCCCCCGGGCGTGACGGTGCGGACGGCGTGCGCTTGCGCCGACCCGGCGGCCGAGCTGGACCGCGACCAGATCATGCAGGTGCTGACCAACCTGGTCAGCAACGCCTACGCGGCGATGCCCGACGGCGGCACGCTGACCCTCGAGGTTTCCGACACGCCGCAGCAGGTCCGCTTCGCCGTCATCGACACCGGCGTGGGCATCCCCCCCGAGCACATGTCCCGGCTGTTTACGCCGTTCTTCACGACCAAACAGATGGGCCGCGGCACCGGGCTGGGACTGGCCGTCACCTACGGCATCGTCAAGATGCATCGCGGCGACATCACCGTGACCTCCAACGCGGACCGGACCCGGCCGGACGTCGGAACGGGCAGCCGCTTTACCGTGACCCTGCCTCGGCGCGAGGACGAGGGCTGAGCCACCTGGAAAGGACCGACACCATGGCGAAGATTCTGCTGATCGACGACGACGTGGACCTGGTGGAGATGTACCGCCTGCTGCTGACCCGACGGGGCCACCAGGTGCGCGGCTGCCACACGGCCAAGGAGGCCCGCAAGGCCCTGTCCGAGGGGGCGGCGCCCGACCTGGTCGTGCTGGACGTGATGATGGAATCGACCACCGCGGGCTTCGAGCTGGCCCGCGAGATCCACCGCCAGTTCCCCGCCCTGCCGATCCTGATGCCCTCGGGGGTGCACCAGGCGGCCGACGTGCCGTTCCGCTTCGAGCCGGACGAGGAGTGGCTGCCGGTGGTCAAGTTCCTGGACAAGCCGGTCGCGCCCGAGAAGCTGGTCGAGGAGATCGAGGCAGTCCTGGCGGGCGGGACCGGCCCGGATCCCGATGTAATCGGGACCGCCCCGAAGAAATGACGCGAGGTTCCCGGTGGACACGTTGCGAATTCTCGTGGTGGACGACGAGCCGGGCATGCGGCTGGGCGTCGTCCGCACCCTGAGCGAGTTTACGGTCCACCTGGCGGACGTGAACGGCCAGGTGGGCTTCGCCGTCGAGCAGGCCGCCACCGGCGAGCAGGCCCTGGAGGCGATCCGCCGCCTGCCCCCGGACATCCTGCTGCTGGACCACAAGCTGCCGGGCATGAGCGGGCTGGACCTGCTCGAGGCGCTCTGGGCCGACAAGGCCGACGGTCTTTCACCCGACGCGCCGGACGCCGGCGCCGACCGTCCGGGCCCGCTGGCGCCTGACATGCTGATCGTCATGATCACCGCCTACGCCACGCTCCAGACCGCCGTCAGCGCGACCAAGCGCGGGGCGTACGACTTCCTGGCCAAGCCCTTCACGCCCGACGAGCTGAAGAGCGTGGTCCGCAAGGCGGCCGGTCGGTTGATCCTGGCCCAGCAGGCCCGCAGGCTGGCCCAGGAGAAACGCCAGGTTCGCTTCCAGTTCATCTCCGTGCTGGCCCACGAGCTGAAGGCGCCGCTGGCGGCCATCGAGGGCTACCTGCACATCCTGCACGATCGGTCGGCCGGGCCGGACCAGGCCGTCTATGACCGCATGATCGAGCGGGGCCTGGTGCGGGCCCAGCAGATGGGCAAGCTGATCGGCGACCTGCTGGACATGACCCGCATCGAGTCCGGGCAGCTTCGGCGCCGGCTGGGGGCGATGGACCTGGCGGAGGCGGCCCGCGCCGCCGTCGAGACGGTCGCGCCGTCCGCCGCCGAACGGCGCATCGCCGTCCGGCTGCACGCCGACGCCCCGGCGCCGCT
>JAANMW010003415.1_pt1 | contig 12430 bp, 10 predicted proteins | sample 7279671 | NCBI WGS metagenome assembly JAANMW01 (sample SAMN14094541, study PRJNA606508) | bioreactor metagenome | isolation source: A lab-scale SPAN reactor treating ammonium-rich wastewater day 247 | place: Ireland: Galway | collected 2017-09-19
ATCCATGTCGAAAATGTCGGCCAGTTCTTCAGCATGTTCGATGCTGGCCTTGCCGGCGGCGAAGTCGTGGACGGCGAGATCGACCCCTATGCGGTTCTGATCGTCGGCAACACCATAGACAACACCCATGACGACGGCATCGAAGTGGTGGGCTCCGGCCGCACCCGCATCGGCGGCTACGGCGAGGGCGAAGGCAACGTGATCACCAACGTGGGCTTCGGCTATCCCGACTACAGCACCTTCTACGCCTACGACTACCCGTATTACCAAAGCTACGGCGCGGACGGCATCCACGTGCGGAACGTCTTCAGCGGCCCGTCTATGGGCTACAATGCGGGCGTCATCTCCGAAGACCCGTCTGAGCACTTCTACGATGTCCAGATCATCGGCAACACCGTTGACCGCACCGCTGACGACGGCATCCAGGTACTCTTCAGCGGCGACACCTTCATCGCAGAAAACGGCCTGACCAATATCGGCTACCTCTTCGATGGCGGCGACGTCTACGCTTCCAAGGTCTACGACGGCGAGTACGAGTATTACGACCTCGCGGTTGACTTCTGGGGCGCGGACGGCATCCACGTCGTGGCGGAAAGTGGCTATTTCCCGGCCTTCGCAAAGACTCAGGAAATCGCGGAAGTGCCGTACTACCCGTACTTCGGCAACACGACGACCATCATCGACAACGTCGTTGACACGGTCCGTGACGACGGCATCGAGACCGAGGGCGTCAACCAACTCCTGATCGCCCGTAACACGGTGCAGGATGCTGGCGACGACGGCATCAACATCCTCGGCTACGGCGGCTACGCCTACAAAGAGCCGGATGATGAGTACGAGTATGAGGTCTCCCTCGTACCGATCTTCAGCGGCTTCTTCAACGCGGTGATTGATGACAACACGGTCGATAATTCCGGCGGTGACGGCATCCAGTCTTCGGGCTACGACACCCTCGAAGTCACCAACAACGAAGTCAGCAACAGCTACTACAACGGGCTGTACGTCTCCGGCTTCTACAATGGCTACGTCTCGATGCAGGGCAACACCTTCACCGACAACGGCCATGTGGAAAGCACTGAAGACGGCGATGTTCTGGTCGGCGCGGGCGCAAGATTTGAAAGCGGCGATATCGACATGAGCGATCTGACCCGCCCGAACTTCTTCGTCAACACCACCGGCGGCAAAGCTCTGGGCATGCAGTTCGACCCGGCCGAAATGTACGGCTACCCGGACTACGGCTATGAATATGCCTACATCTTCGAGGACAGCTACTACGAGCCGATCCTGGCCAACCTGACGATCGTGAACGAGACTCTGGGTTCGACCGTGTTCAACGGATACGCCCCGACGGGCAGCTTCTACGTCCGCTTTGAAGACGGCGCGATCCTCGACCAGTTCGGCAACGTCATCGTCATCGACGGTACGGACGCGACGTGGGATGGAATCCTGCCCTCCGCGACCGGCGATGTCATCGCGCCCGAGCAGCTGAGCTTCATCGAAACCCGCCTCTGGGATGCTGATGATCCGCTTCTGAACGGCCGCGGCCAGATCTTCGTGGGCACCGCCCCGTCCGGTCTGGACAACATCCAGGACTTCTTCAAGCAGTTCGAGGACGGCGAAGGACGCTCCAACGGTCTGAACGTGACCTTCCTAGGCCTCCCGCCCATCGGTCCGCAGAGCCTGAACGACATCACCCCCGCCGCTGGCGAAGGTGAGGGCGAGGGCGAACAGAACCCGGCCGACATCGAACCCGCCGCCGGCGAGGGCGAAGGCTCCGAGCAAGTCGGTTGCTGGTCCGACCTGACCAACGTCCTGGGAACCGGCAAGTCCGCCTCCCTGAACGACGACGGCTCGGCGGAAACGGCAATGGATCAGGCGCTGAACTGCGGCACGCAGCAGCAGATCTAGGACCTGACCGAAATACGGAAATTCAAGCGAAAGCCCGCGAAAGCGGGCTTTTTCATTTGTTAACCATTTTATGTGATAAAAGACTTGCCAACCCTGTGCTATTTGCGCTTAAGTTTAAAAAAATTTTGAATAACAGGGGGTTGCACTCGTGTTATTTTCTGTCAAAATAAGGCGGCTTAACGCCTCTGGACCAAAATGGTAAGGTTTCTCTGCGATGTATGAAGATAATAACTGGAACGCTGTAACGGGTGACGAGCTGGCGGGCTTCCTCGATCAGATCAACCCCATCGACGGGAAATACCGCACCTCCCCGCAGAGCACGCAGGTTCACTGGCGCACCCTTCCTTTTTATGAGACCGTAGCGCTGATCCGCGTCAAGGACCCCAACTGGGTCAACAAAAAACTGAATATTTATTACCTCACCGATCAGGGCAGCCTGTTCCGCCTGAACGGAACCTCCCCCCCGATCCATGAGGTCAACAGTAAGGCGCCCGTCAAGCTCAACGAGGGCAACGTCCTTGAATACCTGCGCTTCTTCTGCTTCTTCGTCCGCGGAGAAGAGGGTCCGTTCTACATTGCTGAATCCATCGAAGACCCCAACATGCCGCGCGAGATGGACGAAGTCACCCGCTCCGTCATTGAGGGCACCGTCCGTCCGGCCAGCTTCGAGGGCGCTAACGAGCACGGTCATTTCCTGAGCGATGCGGTGGTCTTCTACTCCAACGCGCTGTTCATCGCGAACTTCGCCATCCAGCACACCGGGATGATCGAGATGCTCAATGACGAGCCGATCGCCGGCGACCTCAAGGCCAAGATCGACTGCCCGATCGCCTAATTCCAGACCGGATCGTCTAAGGCATCTTCCGTTGCGGCGCGTCTGCAAGGGTTCAGTAGCCACGCCTATTTCAAAGCAAGCCAGCAAAAGACTATATCGTAGCAAAAAAGAACAAGATTTTTATGCGCCAAGTTCTATAAACATTATTTATGTTACTTGACACATAATAATTATTTATGCGGCAACTACGATATTGACAATTTATACGACTTGACACATAATAGACTCCGAGGAGTCAAAAATGGCCGAACTCGCCCGCAGCCCCCAACAACTTGGAAATACCATCCGCCGCGCTCGCAAAAAGCGCGGGATAAGCCAATCTGAATTGGGCGAAAAGGCGGGGTTGCGTCAGGAAACAATCTCCCTGATCGAAAACGGTCACCCGGCGGCAAAACTGGAAACGATTTTAGCCGTTCTGGCTGCACTGGATCTAGAACTGCGAACAAATGAAAGAACAAAACAAACTATGCTGGCGGACGCGCTTCTGAATTATGGCAAGAAGTAGAAAACATCCGCGCTTGCGCGTGTATCAAAACGGCCAAATCGTCGGCTTTCTCTCCAAACAGCCAAGCGGCGCCATAGACTTCATCTATGCCGAAGAATGGCTTTCAAGTGAACACGCCTATCCGGTGTCGCTATCCCTGCCGCTGCGGGAAGATGCTTTTAAAGGTGCGCCTGTCATCGCCGTTTTTGAAAATCTCTTGCCGGACAACGAAGCCCTAAAAGCGCTTGTAGCAGAAAAAATAGGGGCCGAAGGCAAGGACGCTTATAGTCTTTTATCCCGGATCGGCAGGGATTGCGTGGGCGCGTTGCAGTTTTTTCCCGAAGACGTGGATGTCGATTTTTCTAACCTTCACACTATTGAAGGCGAACCCGTCAACGAAGAAGAAATTGAAAAACTTAAAGAGAGTCAGAAAAAATTTAAAGCACAGCTTTATCAGGTTAGAAACAACAAAGAATACGATGCCTTAACCAAAGAGATTGATCATTCGGAAGAGCAGATATTAAAATTAACGGCTGAGAATGACTCGCTTGCGGATTTGAGTAAAACCCTTTCCAATCAGGTTGAGGAAGTTGAACCAAAACTTGAAGAACTTCAGAAAGAATTGACTGAAAGACAAGCCGATCTTGAAGAAATAATAAAAGCTAACAAAGAAGAAGAAACAATACTGCTTGAAAAAAGGAAAAAGATTGAGGGACAGGTTACAAAACCAGACATATCATTATATACCAGAATCCGTAAGGCAAAAAGAGGCAAGGCTGTTGCGACTGTAAAAAGATCTGCGTGTTCAGGTTGTCACAACATTGTCCCTTCGCAAAGGCAGCTTGAAATAAGAAGAAATGTTAAGATTTTTACGTGTGAGTACTGTGGAAGGATTTTGATATCTCAGGAAATTGCTGATGATGTTGCAGGGAATAAGGAATAGATAATTTTTAATCTGAAAAAATCATAATAATTTTATTATATTCCGTCAGTTAAAATTCTCATTAAATCTTATTCAATAACTATCACTTTGTAATTGGCTGAATTGGCAGAGATGTCAGTTCAAATTTAAAGAATAATCAAATAATTCAATCCGGGCAATTGCTCTCCGGTTAGCCGGAGGGAGGAAAGTCCGAACTTCACAGAACAAGGTGCCGGGTAACGCCCGGGCGTTAATGGAGTAATCTGTTTTCGACTGAAAGTGCAACAGAAAATAAACTACCTTGAAGAAATTCAGGGAAAAGGTGAAATGGCGAGGTAAAAGCTCACCGGCTTAGCAGTAATGTTAAGTGCTATGCAAACCACACCTGAAGCAAGGTCAAGTAAAAAAATCTTTTTAATTCGCTTTTCATAACAGGAAGGCTGATTAAGACAAAGTTGTTCGCTTTGAACCAATGCTTAATTGCTGGTTGGATTTTTGGGTGGACCGCTAAACTTTACCGGTAACGGTAAAGTAAGATAAATAATTGCCGCTCCGAACATTATCGGGGTTACAAAATTCGGCTTATAGGATTGTTTTATTTGATGTGTTCTTATAAAATATAATTAATTCTTTTATGTTAAATAAACGCTGGAAAATCAGAGAAGTTGAAGACATAAATTCATTAAAGGATATTGCTGACTCACTAAACATTTCCGAAGTCCTGGCTAAATTACTTTCATTAAGAGAAATCAACACCTTCACTAAAGCAAAAAATTTTTTCAGACCCTCTTTAGATTCGTTACACGATCCATATCTGATGAATGGAATGGAAAATGCAGCAAAGCGGGTTATTCAGGCACTTACCGAAAACCATCCGATTTGTATCTACGGTGATTATGATGTTGATGGAACTTGCGCAACAGCATTGCTTTATATGTTTTTACAAAAACTGGGCGCAAATGTTGATTTTTATATCCCAAGAAGATTAAACGAAGGTTACGGATTATCTAAAGAAGGTATTGATGCAATAAAACTTAAATATGATGCTAAACTGTTGATTACAGTTGATTGCGGTATAACAGCTATTGAAGAAACTGATTACGCAAATCAATTAGGGATGGATGTTATAATATGCGATCATCATCAGCCAAAAGATGAATTACCAAATGCGCTAGCAGTATTAGATCCGCTTACACCACAATGCCAATATCCATTTGATTATTTATCCGGTGCCGGCGTTGCCTTTAAGTTAGCGCAGGGAGTTGCTGAAAAAATCGGCAGAAGAGAAATGCCGTTAAAATATCTTGATCTTGTTGCTCTTGCTGCTGCTGCGGATATCGTTCCTCTAATTGATGAAAACAGAGTGCTGGTTAAAGAAGGATTGGATAAAATAAATACAAATCCTCGCCCGGGAATTTTAGCGTTAATAGAATCCAGTAGTCTGCAGCCGGGTAATTTAAATTCCGGACAGGTAGTATTTACAATTGCACCAAGGATTAATGCCGTGGGCAGATTAGGTGATGCCAGAAGAGCAGTTGAATTATTAATTACCGACAGTATTGATGAAGCACGGACAATGGCTAAAGTACTGGAGTCTGAAAATTATGAAAGAAGAAAAATTGATGTCGATACTTTTGATAATGCACTTCAGCTTGTAGAAAACTCTGTTGATTTTGATAACGAACTGGCAATAGTATTACATCAGGAAGAATGGCATCCGGGCGTTATCGGTATTGTTGCTTCAAGATTAGTGGAAAAGTATTACAGACCAACTATTATGCTTACAACCATTGATGGAATTGCTAAGGGTTCTGCCAGAAGTATTACTAATTTTAATATTTATGAAGCTCTTCAAAAATGTGAAGATATGTTAATCCATTTTGGTGGTCATCAGGCTGCTGCCGGATTGGCAGTAGAGCTTGATAAGCTGCAGGAGTTTAAAGACAAGTTTAATCAGATTGTGAAAGAATCAATAAACGAAGAAGACCTTCTGCCGGAAGTTACAATTGATGCAAAGATCAAATTTTCTGATATCACTCCAAAGTTTTTACGGATACTCGATCAGTTTGCACCATTTGGACCAGAGAATATGAGACCGGTTTTTCTTACTGAAAATGTTGAGTTAAGTAACACTCCGCGGATAGTTGGTAATAACCATATTATGGCAGGCTTTAAACAAAAAAACAGTGATAAGGTATTTGATGCTATTGGCTTTAATATGCGTGAGTATTTAGATTTGTTCCTGAAAAAAAATACAAAAGTTGATATTGTATATACAATTGATAAAACCGTCAGGGATAGCAGAACCTATCCTCAACTAAGATTAAAAGATTTAAGACTATCAGAAAAAGAAAGTTAGGAGATTTGGAATGTCAGGTCACTCAAAGTGGGCAACAATAAAAAGAAAAAAAGCCGTTCTCGATTCTAAAAGAGGAAAAATTTTTACAAAGCTTATCAAAGAAATTACAATTGCTGCCCGGGCAGGCGGAGATCCCGCCGGTAACCCAAGATTACGCTTAGCAATTGATAATGCCAAAGCGCAGAATATGCCGATGGATAATATTGAGCGTGCAATTAAAAAAGCTACCGGTGAACTTGAAGGCGTAACTTATCACGAATTAACCTATGAAGGATATGGACCGGCAGGCATAGCAATTCTGGTTGAAGTTGCAACTGATAATAAAAACAGAACTGTTGCCGAGGTTAGACATTTATTCAGCAAACACGGCGGTTCAATGGGCGAAACCGGCTCCGTTGCATGGATGTTTGATAGAAAAGGGATTATCACAATGCCTGCTGAAGGTAAAAAAGAAGATGATGTTATGGAAGTAATTTTAGAAGCAGGAGCTGATGATCTTTCAACTCAGGATGAATTTTTTGAAGTTCAAACTTCTGTTGAATCTTTTGAACCCGTAAGAAGAGCTCTTGTAGAGAAAAATTTTACAATTGAAAATGCTTCACTCCAATGGATTGCAAGAAGCCTGATTGAGGTAAAAGGAGAAGATGCTGAAAAAGCAATGAAGATTATTGAGGTATTGGAGGATATTGACGATGTACAGAATGTTTACTCCAATGCCGATTTTATTGAGTAGTCTTCAGAGTATTAAAGTGCTTTTTTATTCCCACAACAGGTGGGAATTTATTTTTAAACCAGTTTAAAACTATTCTATGATCATTTTAGGTATAGACCCGGGAACAAGAATAACCGGATATGGTGTTATCAGATATTCAAATAACAGTTTCCTGAGAGTCGCCAGCGGATCGATTAATCTACCTTCGGATAAACCAATACCATATCGGTTGGAAATTATTTACAACGAACTTGGCAAAATTATAAAACGTCACAAACCCGATGAGTTTGCAATCGAGACAGCGTTTTATGGAAAAAATGTTCAGTCAGCAATGAAGATCGGCTATGCCAGAGGAGTTTCAATACTGTGTGCATTACATAATAATATTCCAACCAGCGAGTATTCACCCAGAGAAGTAAAAAAATCAGTTGTTGGAAAAGGCTCTGCAAGTAAAGATCAGGTTTTATATATGATTAAAACTTTACTTAATATTAAATCAGAAAAAATTAAAGTTGATGAAAGCGATGCACTGGCAATTGCACTCTGCCACGCTTTCAGAAAAAATATTCCAATAAAAAAAACAAAGGACTGGAAAGCTTTTATTGAAGCATATCCGGAAAGAGTTATTGAATAAGATATGATTGGTTATCTGACAGGAAAAATAATTTCATCAAAACCAACGCAGATCTTACTTGATGTAAATGGAGTTGGTTACTCTGTAAACATATCTATTAATACATTTGAAAAAATATCTGAAAAAGAATCTGTTTCACTTTTTATTTTTACAAATGTTAAAGAAGATTCTATTACCCTGTTTGGTTTTTATACTCAATCTGAAAAAGATATGTTTGAACTTTTAATTTCAGTCAGCGGAATAGGACCAAAAGTAAGCATGGGGATATTATCGGGTATTGTTGTAGATGATCTGAAAGAGGCTATCAGCAATGGAAATATTTCGCGACTAATTGCTATTCCCGGTATAGGCAGAAAAACTGCCGAACGAATTGTTCTGGAATTAAGGAATAAAGTTGACTCAGTTAAAGCTGACGGAGAGGTAAAAGTATCATCGGCAAAAGAAGAAGCCGTTGCAGCTTTATCTACGCTTGGTTATCAAAGGCAAATCAGCGAAAAAGTTATAAGGGATTTGCTTTCCGAAAATCCTAATTACACTTTAGAAGAGCTTATAAGAAAAGCCCTGGCAGGATTAAATAAATAATCATCTTACTGAACATTCAAGTTTTAATAATCCATCGAGTTCTGCGGTTAATTTGTCACCGCTTTCAACTTTATTAACTCCTTTAGGCGTTCCGGTAAAAATCAAATCGCCATGCTCAAGTTTCATTAGAGAAGAAATGTATTGAACTATTCCGGCTGGCTTATGAAGCATTTTACTCAATTGATCTTTTTGTCTGTATTCTCCATTTACTTTTAATGAAATAGTTTCATCAAGTGTTAATTGATAAAAATTTTTTTCTATAAACTCAGAGAGCACAGTGGAAGTATCAAAACATTTTGCAGTTGTCCAGGGATATCCTTTCTTTTTAAGCTCCGATTGAACATCCCGTAAAGTCATATCCAATCCGATTCCATAACCGGTAATTGCTTTTTCAGATGTTTCAAGATCAGCATCTTTAATAGCTTCGCCAATCAGTAATACAAGCTCAACCTCATGGTGCATATCATTTGAATAAGCTGGATATACAATTTTATCACCTGAATAAATTACAGAAGAAACTGTTTTTAAAAACACCACCGGTTTCTCCGGGATTGAATTTCCAAGTTCATAAGCGTGTTCAGCATAATTTCTTCCAACACATACTATTTTACCAATAGTAGTTTCTTTATCACCGTTTTTAATTTTTACGGTCTTCATTTTTCCAAGCTCTCCCTAACTTCTGAGTTCTGTCATCACTCTGAGTAATTGAATAAAAGAATAAGTCAAAACAATGTTAATAAGTAACACACAGATTAAATTCTGCACTGCTGCAACTTATTATAAAACCAATTACTTCGCAGCAGACACCGGATTTATTTTCTCTATGTCTTTTGTTTTTTCTTGGTTGCTGCAGGAAATAAAACATTATTTAATATTAATCTGTATCCTGGTGAATTTTTGTACAAACTTAAATCAGTCGGCGGGTCTCCTACTACATGCTGATAATCTTCAGGATCGTGCCCACCATAAAATGTAAAAGTTCCTCTCCCGAAATTCCCATGAATATATTTTACCTGATTAGTGCCCTGTCTTTCAGCTAATATTATAACTGAATTTTTAATCAGGTTTTTTCTGAACATAGTTGTCTGACCCATAAAACCCTTGATAACATTTGCGTGATCCTGTGTTAACATTGTCGGTACCGGATCATACTTTGCAGAAAACTCAAATAAAGTAAAGTAATCATTTTGCTGTAGCCCAATTTCCAAGGGCTGAATATCAATATCGCTGTATTCATAAACATAAGGATTCATTTCAAGTTTAAAATCATTAAAAGCAAGAGTTTTGGAAAAATCCAGTTTCTCTTGTGCATCAGGATCAACTGCATCACCGTCAAAAACCGGTGCACAAATATCAACATCTTCTGCCGCCAGAGATATATCATAGGAATCCGTTGCACTGCACATTGCAAATAAAAATCCGCCTTGTCCGACAAAATTTTTAATTGTTAAAGAAACAGCTTTCATCATCTCGGAAACTTTCTTGAATCCGTTTTTCTTGGCATTATTTTCATACATAATCTGCTGATCAATGTACCATTGTGCACTGCTGAAACTTGCATAAAACTTACCATACTGCCCGGTAAAATCTTCATGATGCAAATGCAGCCAATCATATTTTTCCAGATCACCGCGGAGAATTTCATCGTTCCATACTTTATCATATTTTATCTTTGCATATTCCAATGCGAGTGTAACAGCATCATCCCATGGCGAAAAACCCGGCGGTACATAGACAGCGATCTTTGGGGCTTTTTCTAATCTTACAACATCCATATTGTTGTCTTCACTTTGAACTTCGGAATAAATCTGAGAAGCCTGAGCAAGATTTATCTGTTCAAAGAAAACTTCTTCTAACAGGCACTCTGAAATTACTTTATCTGACTGATCGATTAAGAATGAACCTCCCCGATAGTTTAACAACCAGTCTGCCTTTAATCCATTTTCCAGAGCACGAAAAGTAATTCCATAAGCTTTAAGATGATCCGTCTGTCTAAGATCCATCGGAATGAGAATTTTGCTTTGAGTATAAAACTGAGATGAATGAAAAGTGAACAGCAGTGATATGTAAATAATTATGTTTTTCATCTTATAAATAAAAATCACTGTGCACAAATAACTATAGTAAAAACTTTACAACCTGACAAAGATTGAATTTTCTTATAACAGAGGTAAACACGAATGATTTTCTTGCTATCAATCAGGCAGACTTAACATCTGATTTTATAAATATCGGTTCCGAGTTTTTTTCAACTACATCTTTGGTGATGATACATTTTTCTATATTTTTCTTAGACGGCAGATCATACATTACATCGAGCATAAAGTTTTCAACAATTGAACGTAAAGCGCGTGCACCGGTTTTTCTTTCCATTGCTTTTTCGACTATTGCATCCAGAGCAAAAGGATCAAATTCAAGTTCAACACCTTCCATTAAAAACAATTTTTTATACTGCTTTATTATTGCGTTCTTTGGCTCGGTTAAAATATTACGCATAGCTTCTTTTGTAAGCTGATGAAGCGGAGCGGCAACCGGAAGTCTGCCGACTAATTCAGGAATCAGTCCAAACTTTAAAAGATCTTCAGGCTGAATAAGTGAAACAAGATCTTCATCTTTTGTTTTTTCTTTCAAGTCTGAAGAAAAGCCCATTCTGTTTTCATTCAATCTCTTTGCAATAATTTTATCAATTCCATCAAAAGCACCGCCTACAATAAACAGAATATTTTTTGTGTTTAGATTAATCAAACTTTGCTCAGGATGTTTCCTTCCGCCTTTAGGAGGTATGCCTGCTATTGTTCCTTCCAATATTTTTAACAATGCCTGCTGCACGCCTTCACCGGATACATCACGTGTTATTGATGTGCTCTCACTCTTACGCGCAATCTTATCTATCTCATCAATATATACAATTCCTTTTTGTGCCCGTTCTAAATTATAATCAGCAGCTTGTAATAAATGCACGAGAACCGATTCAACATCATCACCGACATAACCGGCTTCGGTTAAGGTTGTTGCATCGGCAATTGCAAACGGAACATCCAGAGTTCTTGCAAGTGTTTGAGCAAGTAATGTTTTGCCAACACCTGTTTGTCCGATTAACAGAATATTGCTCTTTTCAATTTCAACATCATCAAGTTCAAAAAATGTCGTTCTGGAACCAATTCTTTTATAATGATTATAAACAGCAACAGCTAAAACTTTCTTTGCTCTATCCTGTCCGATTACATATTCATCAAGTGCTTTCTTAATAGTTTCCGGCGAGTGTTTTGTCCATTTACTCTGTTTCTGATTAGTTACTGCGGCTAAGTTGTTCTTAAGAATATCAACACTGCTGCCTATACAGATATCACAAATATAAACATCTGGTCCGGCAATCATACTTCCTACTTCATTGCCATCTCTTCCGCAAAAAGAACATTTAACTATTTTTTGTCCGGGTTTTTTAGACATTGTATATCCTAACTAATTTTTTTCTTCAGTTCAATTATATTTTGTCTTGCTTCGTCAAGGTAAAGTGACCTTGGAAATTTTATAAGCAGACTTTCGTACGATTCAATCGCTTTATCGTTATTCTTAAAACCATACTGATAAATTTTGCCCTGCAAATATAAAGCTTTATCGGCATAAATATTTTTTTCTGCTTCTTCAGTAATTAAACCAAGAGCTGATAATGCATTTAAATAATCATTATCTGCAATCTGCATCTCCGCACTTCGTATCTTTGCTATCGAGTGAAAAATAAAAGCCTGCGGATTTTGAGCAAGCTGATCATAAAAAATTTTTGCTTCATCAAATTTCTGCTGCTCGGTTAAATATTCTGCTTTACAATACAGTGATAGATTAGACGAGTCGTTTTTTGCATTGTTCAATAAAATTGAAAACTCAATTGCGTCATTTGCTATATTATCTTTTAGATTACTCATTACTGCAAACAACTTTTCTCTGGCTGATTCAAAATCATTTTTGAATGAAAAAATCCTTGCAAGCATGTAAT
>JAANMW010003416.1_pt1 | contig 12426 bp, 7 predicted proteins | sample 7279671 | NCBI WGS metagenome assembly JAANMW01 (sample SAMN14094541, study PRJNA606508) | bioreactor metagenome | isolation source: A lab-scale SPAN reactor treating ammonium-rich wastewater day 247 | place: Ireland: Galway | collected 2017-09-19
CACCTATGACCCTGAACGGCTCGCCCACCGTTTGGCTCCCCTCGCGTCTTGAAGCAGAAAAACCTGCTCTTGACGCAGGGTGGGATGTCCTCCCGGCGGTGTCATCCAAGCACCTTGCTTGACTCACCCCCGCCCGTGCCCGTCCGTGTCCGTCCCGCCGGCGGTGCTACAATGTCGGCAGGGAGGCGGCATGAACACCGAAGTCACCTGGCCGGTCAAGCTCGAGGAGCTGGTGACGCAGTTCGAGGGCCTGCCGCGGCAGGACCGGATCGATCTGTTGCTGGAGTTCGCCGCCGCGCTTCCGCCGGTGCCGGACGAGGTCAAGGGCCAGTCAGCCGCGGCGCAGGAAGTCCACGAGTGCCTCACCCCGGTCATGCTGTTCGTCCTGCCCGACGGTGACAGCGCCAGGATCTACGTCGAGGTGGGCGCCGAGGCGCCGACCGTCAACGCCGTCTCGGCGGTGCTGATCGAGGGCTGCGCCGGCGCTCCCCGCGAGCAGATCGCCAAGGTGCCGAGCGATCTCCCGGTGCGGATCATTGGGCCCGACATGGTCGGTCAGCGGCGGATTGGCCTGGCCGGGTTGGTCAATCGCATCAAGCGCGCCGTGGCCGAGCTGTCCTGAACGAGTCTACTGGCCGACCACCTGGATGGGGATCGCCGGGACCATGCTGATCGAGTAGCGCCGGCCCTGGTTGACCGAGAAGACCTCGATGATCAGGTTGTCGGCGCGGCCCAGTTCGGCGGCTTTGGCATCGGCCTTCAGCTCGAACTCGAGGCCATCGGCGGCCGGGGTGACCTTGCCCAGGGAGATGCCTTGGGGCGGCTGGTTGAGCGAGAAGCTGATGCCGGTCAGGTTCGGCTTCTGCCCCGTCACGACCTTGGCCGTGGCCTGGCCGCCGCGGGGGATCTCGAGGGGCTTGGCGCTGGCCACCTGGCCGGCCGGGGCGATGAAGCGCGCCTTGGTGACCGAGATGGCCAGCTCGTCGCGCGGGACCAGGTGGTGGTAGATGAAGGCCTGCATCATGTCGTCCGCCGGGACGACCTGTCGGCTGACCGTCCGGCCGGCCACGGAGGCCCGGCCGACCAGCTTCAGGGAGGCCGGCTGGTCGAGGTCCTTGGGTGGCGCGGTGAGGGTCATGCGGATGCTCTCGACGCCGGCGGGGATGCGCCCGCCGCTGAGGTGAAAGCCGCTGGCCGACTCGTCGAGCGAGACCTCGATGTCGCCGGCGAAGCCGTCCCGGCGGAAGGCGTAGACGGTGATGGGCAGAACCCGCCCGGCCGGAACGGTGGCGCCCGAGGGCATCAGCCGGAGCCCGAAATCCGGCCGCGGGGCGCTGACCCTTAGCCGGTAGGCGTGATAGTCACTGCCGTGGCGGGTGGCGTCGGCGAGTTGGATCCGGTAGACCCCGGCGGCCGGCAGCTTGGCCGACAGGTAGGAGTCGGCGTGGCGCGTCTGGAGCCCCATCTCCTTGTTGTCATAGTCGTCGTTCCAGGCCACCACCTTGCCTTCGGCGTCGGTCAGGCGGAGCAGGGAGTCGAGCATCGAGTTGAGCCGGTGGGCGTAGACCTCGGCCACCACCTCCTGCCCGGCCTGGCCCTTGAACTCGAACCAGTCCACGTCGCCGGGTTTGTAGATCCGCCCGTTGATGGTCACCGGCAGGTCGATCTTCTGGGCGTCGTTGGGCCGGTCGTTGGCCTCCGCCTCGTCCGCTTCGGGGAGCGTGTCCACGGCGTACGGGACACGATTGCAGAGCTTGTTCCGGGACAGCGTCGCGTAGCGGATGATGCTCTCGCCGGGACTGGTGTCGAGCGACAGGCGCCGGTCGAGGATGTTCCAGCCGGTCAGGTTCACCGTGGCGCGTTCGCCCTCCCGGGCGCCCAACGGATAGATGGAGGTGATGAACGGCATCTCGCCGACCGCCACCCGGTAGACGAAATCCTCGCGCCCGCGATAGATCGAGTCGCGGATCTCGATCTCGTAGACGCCGTCCTTGGGAATCATGAAGAAGACCACGGGATCTGGCTCGAAGCCGTAATCGTCGGCGAAGGCCACCTCGGCGCGGTTCCCGTCGTACAGCGCCAGGGTGGCCTGGAACCAGCCGGGCACCGCGTCGGCGAGGTAGGGGATGAGCTTCCGGGCGTAGGCCCGCACCACCACCCGCTGGCCCCACCGGGCGCGGAAGAAGAAGTGGTCGACGTCGCCGGGCATGACCTGCCCGTTGAGCACCACCGGAAGATCCACCACCGGGATGGTCAGGGCCTTGCCCGTGGGCGAATCGGTCTCGGCCACCTCCGGCACCGTGCTGACCTGGAAACACAGCGGGCTGCTCAACCCGACCGGTGACTCGACGCGCAACTCGTGGTCGCCCGGCTCGGCATCGGCGGCGATGGTGACGTTGACCCGCAGCGTGTCGGCGATCTGGGCGTTGGGCTGCTTCTTGGGATCGTTCAGGGTGGCGCGCAGCTCGGACAGCTCATCGATGGTCTTGTCATCGATATTCCGCAGCAGCGGGTGGTCGGGCAGCTCCGGCTTCTCCGGTGGCTGGGGAGCATTCGGCTTGTCCTTCGCCCGCAGGTAGGCCGAGCGTTGCCCGATGTAGCGGCTGGCATTGCCGATGTCCTGATTGCTCAGGGGCTTGACGTACTCGATCAGGTTGGCGGCGACGCCGCGGCCGGAGACGAAGACCCGGCTGACGGGGCGCAGGTTCTGGCCTCCGACGGTGACCGCCACGGTGCTGCCGACCCGGCCGCCGGCCGGGTAGACGTACCCGATCCGCGGGAGTCGGTCGGTCTGGCCCCAAGCCGTGGCGCACCACACCAGTGCCAGCAGCGTCAGGCGCGCTCGCGCCATGGTTTCCCTCCTCCGGTCAGATGAGTTCCTTGAGCAGCCCGCCGGTGCTCGACGGCGCCGAGACCGTGACGTCGAGGCCGCGCGGATTGGGCATCTTGCCGTCGGGATCGATCCCCAACTGGTAGTAGATGGTGCGGATGATCTCCTGCGGCGAGACGGGTCGCTCGGCCGGCTCCTCGCCGGTCTTGTTGGACGACCCGATGACCTGCCCGCCCTTGAACCCGCCGCCCGCCAGGACGGTGCTGAAGCACTTGCCGAAGTGGTGCCGCCCGCCGTTCCACGGGGCGCTCCAGTCGACCTTCGGCGTCCGGCCGAACTCGCCGCCCTGCCAGACGATGGTGCTCTCCAACAGCCCCTTCTCGCCCAGGTCCTGAAGTAGCGTCGAGAAGCCGCGGTCGAGCTCCGGCAGCAACCGCCGCATGGCCTCGAAGTGCTGCTTGTGCGTGTCCCAGCCACCGTAGTTGATGGTCACGTAGGGGACGCCCGCCTCGACCAGCCGCCGGGCCATCAGACAGGACTGCCCGAACTTCGACCGGCCGTACTTGTCGCGCAGCTCGGCCGGCTCCTGGGATAGGTCGAACAGCTTCCCGGCGTCGCCGAGGATCAGGTCGTAGGCCTTCTCCTCACAGGCGTCGAGCTGCTGGAAGCGCGGGTTGTCGGCCATCGCCAGGCCCAGCGTGTCGAGGCTGTGGAGCAGCTCGCGGCGGTTCTTCTGCCGCTCGTCGGTGATCCCGGCGGCGATCACGCCCTCGACCTCGAACCGCTGCCGGTTGGGATCCCCACCGGTCGCGAACGGCTTGTACCGCTGGCCCAGGAAGCCGGACTCGGAGAACCGGCCCTGGGGCGCGGTCATCACGATGTACGGCGGAATCAGGCCCTTGTAGCCGGCGTCGTAGCCTTTGTACAGGGACACCACCGCGCCGACGCTGGGATAAACCAGTCGCTCGCCCGGCTGGCGGCCGGTCTGGACGATGTAGGCGGCCGTCTCGTGGCCGTTGTTGCCGTGCGTGACGCCGCGCAGGATGGCGCACTTGTCGGCCTGCTTGGCCAACAACGGGATCTGATCGCAGAACTGAATCCCGCTGACATTGGTCGCGATGGTCTTGGTCAGCGGCCCGCAGTAGTCGTAGCCGGCCTCCGGCTTGGGGTCGAAGGTGTCCGTGTGCGGCGGCCCGCCCCACATCCAGATCTGGATCACCGCCTTGGCCCGGCCCTTGGGCCCCGGCTTGGCGCCGACGTTGCCCACCGTCTGGGCGCGGACGTAGCCGTGGTCGAGCAGCGCCAGACCGGCCGCGCCCCAGATCGCCCGCCGCAACGCCTCGCGCCGGTTCAGTGCTTCCCTGGTCTCGTCGTCGCTCATCGTCGTGCCCTTTACGCGCCCGACTGGCGCCTGCTCGGCTCAATGCCGGTAGAGAAACTCCTTGGTATTGATCAATGCCCAGACCAGATCGATCGCCGCGTTGTTGATCCACAGGCCGGGCGTCTGGCAGTACTTGTCCGCCACTTCCAGCTCCGCATCGGTCGGGTAGCGGCTCACGACGGTCAGGTAGATCGACCGAATCATCGCCGGCCGGTTGCTCTGGGTGGACTTGATCAACTGCTTGAGCAGTTCGCAGTTGTTCAGCCGCCGCTGGACGTCGCCGGAGTTGAGCAGGTGCAGCCGCTGCTCGTCGGTCGCGTTGTTGTTCCGCTCCGATTCCAGTCCGGTATCCCGCGACGGGCGGCCGAACATCTCCAGAAACGGGCTGGTGATGCTCCCGTCCGCCAGAGTTATCGACCGCAGCTCCTTCGGAATGAAGGTGAACGGCTCGGGGATCGGCGACGAGTAGCTGTCGCCGTCGCCGGTCAGGTAGAACAGGGCGTCGGCGAGCACCTCGGCATCGAGCCGGCGGACCGCGTAGTGGGCGAACAGCGGCTCCGCGGCCGGGTCCTTGCTGCGTGGGATCGAGGAGAGCTGGTAGGTCTGCGAATTGAGAATCAGCCGGTAGATGTGGCGCAGGTCCCAGCGCGAGTTGACCAGCTCCTGCTGCAGGTAGGCCAGCAGCGCGGGGTTGACCGGCGGGTTGTCGGGCCGCAGATCGTCCGGCTCGTGGACGATCCCGCGGCCCATCAGCCACGACCAGATGCGGTTGACGATGTTGCAGGCGAACCACGGGTTGCGCCCGTTGATCAGCCAGGCGGCGAACACCACGCGCGGGTCCTCGCCCGGCTCGACGATGGCCGTCGAGCCGTCCGGGAGGAGCGCCTTGAGCACCTCCGTGGGAGTCGGGTCGGGACAGACGATCTCCTCTTTCCACTCCCCGGTGCTCTTGTACCGCACCCGCGAGAACAGCGTCTGCAGCCCCTCGCGGTACGGGGCCGGCCACTTGTCGATCCGCGAGCCCATGAAGGTCAGCGCCACCACCTCGGCGATGGCGGCCGGGGTGCGGCCCTGCATGGCGCGGTAGAAGTTCACCGGCGGGACCCGGAAGTTGCTGCCGCTGGCGGTCAGCAGGTCGCGCGCGAACTGGTCGTAGGGCCGGTTGGCCCAGAGGTTGTCGAGCACCCAGCGGTGGTAGGCCTGGACCGCGTTCGGCCACAGGTTGACCGGGAACTCGGCCTTGACACGCAGGATGTCGCACCACTTCAGCGTCCAGTAGTCGGCGAACTCCGGCCTGGCCAGCAGGGCGTCGATCAGCTTCGCCCGCTTGTCCGGCCGGCGGTCGGCGAGAAACTCCTTGATCTCCTCGGGCCGCGGCAGCGTGCCGATCGCGTCGAGGAACACCCGCCGCACGAAGACCTCGTCGGAGCAGGGATTGGCCGGCTGGATGCCCTTCTGCTTGAGCACCGCGCCGACGTGGGCGTCGATGGGGGTGGCGGGAACGGTCCAGTTGATGCTCTCGAACGGCCGCACCGTGCCGGACTCGGCGTTGGCCACCGGCGGCGCCGCGCCGCCGCGCGTCGCCAGGCCGAACATGACGGCCACCGCCGCCGCGACCCGCGCCACGGCGATCCCTCCAAGTCGTCCGGTCAGGACCCGGCGCGGCTCGGCCAGGTGAGCGGCCCGTCGTCCCATCCTCGCGCCGCCGAGTTGCATCGCGGTGGAGCCCTCCGCACGTGATTCGACGCTACCGAGACCCGCGGGTTCGATCCGCCTCGGCTGCCCTCGCGGTCCGTCACCGCGGCCGCCGGCCAGCCACGACTCGCGCCCGGCCGCCGCGGCCATCGGCCGCGCTCCCTTATTGACCCTCTACCCCCCGATGTCCTTGTCGAAACACGCGCCGCCCCTTGCCATTACAACGGATGTGCCAGGAACCGCGCAGGCCCTCTTGACACCAACTCCCCCGGCCGATACTCTGAACCAGGTGAAAGACGCTGACGGGGACGAGTAGCCTCGCGGCGGGCAGTGCAGAGAGCCGGCGGGTGGTGCGAGCCGGTCTGCCGCGCGAAGCGAAAATCACCCCCGAGTCGGTGGTTCGACCAAGGTAGAGCCGCCCGGCTTCCCACCGTTATCCGGGAGCGGTATCGCGCTGTGGCGCTGTACCAGCAAGTGGGCGGGTGCCCTGACCCGTGGCGAGAGGCCACGGTGGCACCGGCCAAGTCGAGTGGTACCGCGGAGCTTCCGTCTCGATGGAGATGGAGGCTTTTTTGTTTGGGTCCGAGGAAGACGATGAACTACCGCGACACGGTCAACCTGCCCCGCACCGACTTCCCGCAGCGCGCCAACCTGGCGCAGCGGGAGCCGGAGCGGCTGGCGCGCTGGGCCGAGCTGGACCTGTACACCGCCAGCCTCGCCCGCCGCCAGGCCGCGCCCCGGTTCGAGCTGCACGACGGGCCGCCCTACTCGAACGGCCACATCCATGTCGGCACGGCGATGAACAAGGTGCTCAAGGACATCGTCACCCGGTACCGCGATCTGGCCGGGTACCGGGCCACCTATCAGCCCGGCTGGGACAACCACGGCCTGCCCATCGAGTATGCCGTCAGCAACCTGTTCCGCGCTCGCGGCGAGGAGCCCGACGTGGTCAGTCTGCGCCATGCCTGCCGGCAGTACGCCGCCGAGTGGATCGACATCCAGCGCCAGGAGTTCATGCGGCTGGGCGGCCGGGGCGACTGGTTCAACCCCTACCTGACCATGACCCACGCCTTCGAGGCCGGCGTGCTGGAGACGTTCGCGAGGCTGGCCAAGCAGGGCTACATCTACCGCGGCGAGCGGGTCATCCAGTGGGCCCCCAGTCTGCGCACCGCGCTGGCCGACGCGGAAATCGAGTACGAGGACCACGTCTCGCCGAGCATCTACGTGCCGTTCCGGGTGACCGAGCCCGGTCAGGCGCTGGCTGGAGAGGACCAAGCCTACGTGGTCATCTGGACCACCACGCCGTGGACCATCCCGGCCAACATGGCCATCGCACTGCACCCCGAGATCGATTACCGGGTGCTGCGCTCGAACGGCCGCGCCTACGTGGTCGCCGATGCCCTGGCCGACGGGCTGGCCGCCAAACTCGGCTGGACCGGCGCCGAGACCGTGGCGGTGCGGCCCGGGCAGGCCTTGGCCGGGGTGGTTACCCAGCACCCGCTGTACGACCGGCCGTCGCCGGTCGTGTTCGCCGATTACGTCAACCTGGCCGAAGGCACCGGTTGCGTCCACACCGCGCCGGGCCATGGCAAAGAGGACTTCGAGACGGCCAAACGGTACGGCCTCCCGTGCTACTGCCCGGTCGACGAGGCCGGCGTCTACACCGTCGAAGTTGGCGAGCGGCTGGCCGGGCGGCCGGTGCTGTCAGCCAACGACGAGGTCTGCGCCATGCTGGCCGAGGCCGGCGCGCTGCTGGGCCGTGAAGACTACCTCCACCAGTACCCGCACGACTGGCGGGCGCACGAGCCGGTGATCTTCCGGGCCACCACCCAGTGGTTCATGAACATCGACCACGCCGTCGACGGCCGCGGCCACCGCGAATTGGCGGTGAGCGCGGTGCGGCAGACCCGCTGGTTCCCGGCCGAGGGGGTGGACCGGATCACGCCCATGGTCCAGCACCGGCCGGACTGGTGCCTCTCGCGCCAGCGCGCCTGGGGCGTGGGCATCCCGGCCTTCTACTGCTCCTGCGGCGAGACCATCATGACCGCCGAGACGCTCGATAAGGTGGTCGACGTGGTCCGCGAGCAGGGCTCCGACGCCTGGTTCGAGCTGCCGGCCGAGGAGCTGCTGCCGGACGGGTTCACCTGCCCGAAGTGCGGCGGGACGACCTTCCGCAAGGAGACCGACGTGCTCGACGTGTGGTTCGACTCCGGCTCGACCCACCAGGTCTGCTACACGCCGGACGAGCGGCCGGTGGACCTCTACCTGGAGGGCAGCGACCAGCACCGGGGATGGTTCAACAGCTCGTTGATGGTCAGTGTCGGGGTCGATCGCCGGGCGCCCTACCAGGCGGTGGTGACCCACGGCTTCGTGCTCGATGCCGAGGGCCGGGCGATGAGCAAGAGCCTGGGCAACGTGGTCGCCCCGAGCCGGATCGTCGATGAGTTCGGAGCTGACGTGTTCCGGCTGTGGGTGGCCTCGACCGACTTCTTCCAGGACGTGCGGATCGGCGACGAGATCGTCAAGCGGGTGGCCGACACCTACCGCAACCTGCGCAACTCGTTCCGCTTCCTGCTGGGCAACCTGCACGACTTCGACCCGGCCCGGGACGCGGTGGCCGCCGCCGGCCTGGCGCCGCTCGACCGCTACGTCCTGCACCGGCTGGAGCGGCTCAAGGAGCAGGCGGTCGAGGCCTACGAGGAGTACCAGTTCCACCGCTTGGTGCGCGCCGTGCACGGATTCGTGCTGGAGGTCAGCGCGGTCTACCTGGACGTGGCCAAGGACGAGCTCTACTGTGGCCTGCCCGAGGGCACGCCACGGCGGGCGATCCAGACCGTGATGCACGCGGTGTGCGGCGAGCTGGCCCGGCTCCTGGCCCCGGTGCTGTGCTTCACCTGCGACGAGGTCTGGGAGCACCTGCCGGGCACGACCGAGGCCAGCGTCCACCTGGCCGACCTCCCGGCCCCCTGTCCGGAGCGGCTCGACGAGGCCCTGGCCGACGACTTCCGCCGGCTGCTGGCCTGCCGCGACGAGGTCAAGCTGGCCCAGGAGACGTTCAACCAGGACAAGTCGAAGGCCGACAAGGTCAACCCGCTGGAGATGCGGGTGACGCTGAGGGCGTCCGGTGACGACCTGGACCTGCTCCGCCGCTACGCCGGCGAGCTGCGTGCGCTGTTTGTGGTCAGCGCGGTGACGGTCGAGGAGGGCGCGGGTGGCGTGTCGATCGCGCGGGCCGAGGGCCGGCGCTGCGAGCGGAGCTGGCGGATCTACCCCGCGGCCGAGTTCGGCGGCGTGGCCGACCACCCGACGGTCTCCACCCGCGACGGCGAAGTGGTCGAGTGGCTCAAGGCCGAGGGCCGGCTCGGATAGGAGGCGGCGGTGAGCGAGTCCGACCAGCAGGTGACCGTGTCCCGCGGCCCGGCAATGCACCCGGCGCCGCGCGTGTCGGTGATCATCCCGGCCTACGAGTCCGCGACCCTTGACCAGGCGGTGGCCAGCGTCCGCGCGCAGACCGCAACCGAGTGGGAGCTGCTCGTGGTCGACGACGGCTCGCCGCGGCCGCAGGTGCCGGCTGAGGTGTCCGATCTGTGCCTGGTGCGGCAGCCGAATACCGGTCCGGGCGGCGCGCGCAACCGCGGCGTGTCGCTGGCCCGCGGCGAGTTCGTGGCCTTCCTCGACAGCGACGACCGGTGGCTGCCCGACAAGCTCGAGCGGCAGTTGGCCGCCCACGACGCGAACCCGGACTGGGTCTTGTCGACCACCGACATCGTCATGGTCACGCCGGACGGGCAGGAGCTGCTGCGGGCCAAGGGCCGGTACGGGCTGGAGCCCGGCACCATCCCGTTCGCCAAGCTGTTCCGGGAGAACTGCGTGACCACCTCGGCGGCTTTGGCCCGGCGCGAGGCGGTGCAGGCGGCGGGCGGGTTCGACCCCAACCGCCGCGCCGCCGAGGACTACGCGCTGTGGCTGCGGCTGGGCTGGCGGGGGCCGGTGGGCTACGTCGACGCGGTGCTGACCGAGCACGTCGAGCACGAGGGAAGCCTGACCGAGGTCGGCCAGCGTGGGACCACCTGGCACGACATGGAGTTGCACGTCTATGAATCGTTCCTGGCCGAGCATCCCGAGCTGCGTGGGCAGGGGTACGTCGCCGACGCGCTGGCCAGGGCGCACTTCGATCTGGGTTACGGCTGCCTGCGGCGCCGGGACTGGCACGGCGCGCGGGGCGCGTTCGGCGCCTCGCTGCGCCACCGGGCGACCCGGCCGGCCACCTGGCGCGGCCTGGTCCGCGCCTGGCTGCGGCTGGCGCCGGGCGGATAGCGGAGAACACCATGGACCGCGTGGAGGTCTACGACACGACGCTGCGGGACGGCGCGCAGGCCGAGGGCATCAACTTCTCGGTCGAGGACAAGCTGCGCATCGCCGCCGCCCTGGACGACCTGGGAGTCGACTTCATCGAGGGCGGCTGGCCCAACCCGACGCACCAGGCCGACGTCGAGTTCTTCCAGCGAGTGCTGGAACGGCCGATGCGGCACGCCCGGCTGGCCGCCTTCGGCTCGACCCGGCGGGCCAACGTCTCGGCCGACGAGGACGACCAGCTCCGCACCTTGATCGCCACCGGCGCGCCGGTGATCACCATCTTCGGCAAGACCTGGCCGCTGCACATCACCGACGTGCTGCGCACCGACCTGGACACCAACCTCGACATGATCGAGTCCAGCGTGCGCTTCCTCAAGCAGGCCGGACGGTTCGTGATCTACGACGCCGAGCACTACTTCGACGGCTGTGAAGCCGACGAGCAGTACGCCTTGCTGACGCTCTCGGCGGCGGTCCGTGGCGGGGCCGACCGGCTGGTCCTGTGCGACACCAACGGCGGGACCATGCCGCTGACCTGCTACACCCGCTGCCACCAGGTGGTCCAGCAGTTCGACGTGCCGGTCGGCATCCACACCCACAACGACGCCGGCTGCGGCGTGGCCAACGCGATGCTGGCCGTCAAGGCCGGCGCCCGTCACGTGCAGGGCACGGTCGACGGGTTCGGCGAGCGCTGCGGCAACGCCAACCTCTGTCAGGTGGTGCCCAACCTGGCGCTCAAGCTGGGCTATCAGGTGCTGGCCGACAACCGGCTGGGCGGGCTGACGGCGGTCTCGCGGCTGGTCAGCGAGCTGGCCAACCAGCCGCACGACGAGCGGCAGGGCTACGTCGGCGCCAGCGCCTTCGCCCACAAGGGCGGGACGCACGTCGACGCCATGCGCAAGACCCCGCAGGCGTACGAGCACGTGGCCCCGGACCAGGTCGGCAACCAGCGGCGGATCCTGATCTCCGATCAGTCCGGCGCGACCGCCCTGGCCTGGAAGCTGGAGAAGATGTATCCGGGCCTGGACAAGCGCACGCCGGCGGTGCGCGAGCTGCTCGGGCAGCTCAAGGACCTGGAGGCCGACGGGTACCAGTTCGAGGCGGCCGAGGCCAGCTTCGAGCTCCTGGCGCGCCGGGCCATGGGCGACTTCGAGCCGCACTTCAAGCTGGTCAACTACCGGGTCCGGCTGGACCGCATCGCCGCCCACGGCACGGTTCACGAGGCCACGGTGAAGATCCGGGTGGGCGACCAGGAACGGCACCAGGTGGCCGAGGGCAACGGCCCGGTCAACGCGCTCAACCTGGCCCTGAAAAAGGCCCTGGCGGAGTACTACCCGGAGGTCGAGCGGTTCCACCTGATCGACTACAAGGTCCGCGTGCTGGATTCCCGAAGCGGCACGGCGGCCCGGGTGCGGGTGTTGATCGAGACTCGGGTGAACGGTTCCGTGTTCGGCACGGTGGGCGTGTCGGGAGACATCATCGAGGCCTCCTGGGAGGCCATGGTGGATAGCATCGAATACGGGCTGATCGTGCTCCAGGACAAGGCCCCGGCGGTGGAGGCCACCGCTCACATCCCACACCAGTAGTCCTCCGACCGGCCAGACGAGCCGGATAGAGGGCGAACCATGGATGGCCGAGGCGGTGCTCCGGGAGTAGTCAGGGCGTGCTCCGCTTCCGCGACCCGGATCCCTAACCGAAGATTCTCAGAAAGAATCTCCGCATACCTCTTGACAACGGCATCCGGGGGGGGGGTACAAGGGCTTACTTGACGTTCGGGAGGGGCGGCGGGACGGGCGGGGAGTCGTGACCATGCGACGCGCGTGGCTGTATGTGGCGTTCGGCGCGGTGCTGGCGTCGGCGGGGTTCGGGGAAGAGGCTGAGGAAAAGGCTTACCAAGCCGCCTGGCCCACACTCCAGAAGCTGCTCAAGGACGGCAAGTTCGAGGCCGTGCAGCAGGGCGTCGAGGCGTACCTGAAGCAGTGGCCGAACGACAGCTACCACCAACGCCGGATCGTCGGCGTCATGGGCTCGGTGCTGGGCAACCAGGCGTTCTGGGGCACCGCCAAGCACCGGCCGCTGGCCGAGGGCATCATCGCCAGCTTCGGCGACGTGCCGAACTACCACACCTTCGCCGCCGCGCAGTTGGCCCACAGTTACCTGTTCTGGC
>JAANMW010003417.1_pt1 | contig 12420 bp, 9 predicted proteins | sample 7279671 | NCBI WGS metagenome assembly JAANMW01 (sample SAMN14094541, study PRJNA606508) | bioreactor metagenome | isolation source: A lab-scale SPAN reactor treating ammonium-rich wastewater day 247 | place: Ireland: Galway | collected 2017-09-19
GCAATGGTGAGGCGGGATCGGGGCGGAGTCGAGGTGGAGAAGGCGCGTGTGCGCTGGTTGGCGCGCGCGGGTGGTGGGTGCGTGGTGGAGAGCGCACGGATGGAGCGGATGCGGTCGGACCGGAGGTCGCGTGTGCTTGGGCACCGACGTCGGCTCAGGGAAGCCGACGCCAGTGGCACGGTCAGTTTGTGAGTTGAAAGGTGATGGCGGGGTTGGTGTCGTTGCGGACAGACCAGCGGATGGTCGAGCCGGGGGCGGGGCCGACGCGGATGGAGCCTTCGAGTGCGTCGGTGGTGGCGCGATCGCCGAAGGTGGCGAGGAGCGTGGCGAGATCGGCGGCGACGCGCGCGGGTTCTGCATCGGGCGCGAGTGGGATGACCGCGCGGTTGCCGGCGAGGATCGCCCAGGGTGCGGTGGAGCCGAAGAGTCGTTGGAGGCGTGGCATGTGCTGTCGTTCCCAGCGGGCGCGGCGTGCGTCGAACTCGATCGTGCCCCAGCCGTCGCGCGAGGCTTCCCAGGTGCGCACGGCCCATTCGTGGGCGCGAGACCATGCGGCGGGGACGGCGGATGCCCAGAGCGCGTCGTCGGGAGCGAGTTCGCCGGCGTGGCCGGGCCACGATGCGCCGATGATCGGCTCGACGACGACGGCGCCTGGCGGCCTTGATCGTGCCTCGAAGGCGGCGGCAAGGAGCAGCGCGGGGGGGGCGTCGCCGCGCGGCAGGGTCGCGGCGCGGAGCATCAGCGAGCGGGCGTTGGGGATGCCCCAGGCGTGCGCGAGTCGGCCGAGGCGTCCGGAGGCGAAACTCTCGGGGAAGGCGCGGCGGAGGGCGTTGGCGTCGATGAATGCCGCGGCGACGGCGGTCGCGCCGGCCTGGTGCGAATCGAGCGCGGCTTCGTGCATGGACCATGCCGGTTCGGTATCGGCGGCCGCGGCGTGATCCCACGCGGCGAGCGCGTCTCGGCCGACGGCGAGGAGGATCGCGCCGGGTTGTTCGGCGATGGTGATGGTCTGCCATGCGGGAGCGCCGTTCACTGCGAAGAATGATGCATCGAGGGGCGAGCCTGGGAAGGACTGACTGACAACGGCACGGATCGCAGTCGAGGTTGCTCCCTCGACGCGGACGATGAGCGCGAAGCGAACCAGGATCGCGGTTCCGTCCTTCGGTCCTGGATCGGCGGCGAAGTCGAGGAGGACGACTTCGATGCGGTTGCGGTTCGAGAGCGCGTGCCCGATGACGGCGGCCACGGCGTCGGCGGTTGGGGAGCGAGCGGGGAGCATCGCAGAGACGAGTGTTTCGACGAATCCCGCGCTCGGCGCAGCAGGGCGGGGCGCGTCGGGGCCTGGCGGTTGGGCTTCAACCACAATCCACGCCAGCGCACCCTGCGGGGGGCCGGCGTCGGCGGCGCGAACGATGGCGCAGAACACGGCCAGAAGGTACAACGCCGACCGGAGCATCCGGCCGGCGTGTGTCGGTGTGTGCGTCGAGCGGCTCGCGTACATCAGGGCTTCGCGTCCGTGGCCGGGATCGGGAGCGCGTCGCGCTCCGCGTCGTCAGGCCGGGAAGCGTAGCCGCCGGCGGCTCCGAGGAGCATGACGGTGCGGGCGGCGGGGTCGCCGAGCATGGCGCGTGCGGCGAGGGCGGTTGTTGGGCGTGCGAGCCAATCGGCGTCGATCGCGCCCAGCCCGCCCTGCTCGGCGGCGTTGGCGATCGCGGCGAAGGCGACGATGGGCATGAGGGGCGAGGCCGCGCCGAGCGCGCCGCCGGCGCGGATGAGGAGCGATCGATCGCCTGTGGTGTGGGTGATCTTGTCGTCGCCTTCCCACCAGGAGAGTTGGACGATGGGCTGCGCGTTGCGGTGGAGGTCGTTGTAGAGGGGGACGATCATGCCCGGGTCGCGGGTGTCTGCGTGGGGAGAGCGGACGGTGTTGCCGAGCGCCGCGCCTGCGAGCACCAGGAAGGGGTAGCCCGCGCGGAGTGTGCGGTCGGTGTTGATGAATGTCGCGGTGGTTACAGGGGAGCGAACGGCGGTGAAGCGCGAGGCGAAGGCGCGGTTCGCGGTGAGTCCGTCGTCGCCGCGTCCGTTCGCCTGTCGCACGGCGGCGAGGGCGGCCTGGGCGGACGGGGCGAGGATGAGCCACTTGTCGGTGATGGCGCAGGTGAGTTCGAGCGGCAGCGGGAGTCCGCGTGCGCGGAAGGTGAAGAACTCGTTTCCGTCGCATGTCCACGGCTCGATGCGGAGATACAGGGCGGCGCGTTCGTCGTGCTGCGCGATGGCCGCGTTGGCGAGACCGGCGATCTTCGCGCGTGTGGCCCGGAGGCGCTCGGCGTCGCGGACGCTGAGGACGACGACGCCGGAGAGGAGTGAACCTGCGCCCGTGGAGTCGGAGGTGTAGAGGGCGACGGAGCCGCCGAGCGTGCGCAGGATGTCTTCGAGTGGGTCGATGCCGGTTGAGCGAACGATCTCGGCGAGAACCTGATCGACGGGGAGGCCGTTGGCGCGGAGTTGGGCGAGGAGTCGGTCGGGGAAGCCCATGTCCACGGTGGCGATGGAAGCGAAGTGGGCATCGGCGGGGATGATGCGCAGGTCGTCGGTGGTGAGGCCGGTGGTGGACATGCCGAGGGCTTCGCGGAAGCGGGCCGCGCCGTGGATGACGGTGCGCGTGTGTGCGGCGTCCCTGGCGATGCCGTCCTGCAGCGTGATGCGCATGGCGTTGTCGCCGATGAGTCCTGCGGCCTGCATCTGCGTCGTCGCCTGCGCGAGTTGCGGGGCTTGCGGCCCGGGCAGCGAGCGGGCGATCGTCGCGGCGGGCGTCAGACCCGCGAGGTTCACGACTGCGGAGATGGTGGGCGTGAAGCCGGGGGCGTCGAGCGACGCGGGGAGTGCGTCGAGGCCGGCTGCTGGGTCGCTCACGGAGCCGATGTGGAGTTCGTAGCGGAGGGACTGTCCGACGCGGCGCGGGCCGTAGCGGACTTGGGCGACGGCGGTCCATGCTTCGCTCATGCCGTCGAAGGCGTCGCTCGGTTCGGGCGGGCCGAGGAGAGCGGGGCTTTGGCGGATGCCGTCTTCGAGGATGGCATGGAGGCGTGCGGCGTCGGCGTCGTTCTCGCACTCGAAGGAGAGGACGAAGCCGTAGCCGAACATGCCGCCTGCGACGTTCATCGGGTCGTAGCAGAGGCTGAGCGTGGCGGGGCGCGCGACGGCGGCCATCGCGGTGCGGATGAGGGCGGCGGCTTCGGGGGGCATGTCCGGCGCTTCGCCGGGGAGTTCGGCGACGCGGGCGGGGAGCATGGCGAGGGCGGAACGGAGGGCGGCGTCCGGGCCGTCGGCGGAGAGGGCGGCCGCCCCGTGCGTGCGGACGACGAGGACGGGGACGGGCTGGGCGAATGCGCTCGTGGCGAGGGCGACGGCGGCCGTGACGAATGGCACGAGGCGACGGGTGGTGAGCATGGTTGACCCCTTTGTTTCGGGACGGACGGCGCGGGCGCGCGTCGGCCCGTGGCATTGTTGGGGCTTGGAGGGCGGGGGTTTCGGGGGCCGGGTGGGCCGGGTCGTATTATCCGGGCCGCGTGGATGCCCCGAGCCGAATCCTGCTCATCCGCCCCAGCGCGCTGGGCGACGTCTGCCGCACGGTGCCCGTTCTGGCGAGCCTGCGGCGGGCGTTCCCGTCGGCCCGCATCGACTGGCTGGTGCAGGACAGTTTCGCGGACGCAGTGCGGGCGCACCCCGCGCTGACGGGGGTGGTGCCGTTCGCGCGGCGGCGGATGGGCACGGAGCTGCGCACGGGGCATGCCGGGGGGCTGCGCGGGTTCGTGAGGGCGCTGCGCGAGGCGGAGTACGACCTGGCCATCGACGCGCAGGGACTGTTCCGGTCGGGGTTCTTCGCGTGGGCGAGCGGAGCGCGGCGGCGGATCGGGTACTCGGATGCGCGCGAGGGAGGTTGGTTCTTCTGCAGCGAGCGGTGCCGCGTGTCGGAGGAGGCGCACACGGTGGAGCGGATGCTCGCGCTGGCGCGGGCGGCGGGCGCGGAACCGGTAGAGGACATGCGTCTGTATGCGCCGGCGGAGGATGAGCGGGCGGTGGAAGAGGACGGGCGGTTCGCGGGGCGGTTCGTGGTGATCGCTCCGACGAGCCGGTGGGCGGGGAAGCGGTGGCCGGCGGAACGGTTCGCGCGGCTGGCGTGCGCGCTGCTGGCAGGCAACCCCCACGGTGCGGGCCGAGTCGTGGTGGTCGGCTCCGCGTCGGAGCGGGATCAGTGCGGAGCGGTGCTGGAACTCACGTCGCGCGAGGAGCGTGTGGTTGACCTGATCGGTGGGACGAGCGTGGGGCGGCTGATGGCGATCGTGCGGCGTTCTGCGCTGGTGGTTGCGAACGACTCGGCCGCGCTGCACATGGCGGTGGGGTTCGGGCGGCCGCTGGTGGGGCTGTACGGGCCGACGCGGGTGGCTCGGGTGGGGCCGTGGCGGCGCGAAGCGGACGTGATCCAGCACGTTGGCGCGGGAGAGCGGCTCGACCACAAGGACGAGGCGCTGGGGCGGGCGATGATGGAGCGGATCGGTGTCGAGGAGGTCGTCGCGGCGTGCGTGGATCGGCTCAGCCGTGGCGACGTTCAAAGTCGCGCATGAACTGTGCGATGGCCTCGCAGCCCTCGAGTGGGAAGGCGTTGTAGACGCTGGCGCGCATGCCGCCGGTGGAGCGGTGGCCCTTGAGGTTGACCATGCCCTCCTTCTTCGCCTCGGCCATGAAGAGGGTGTCCTGCTCCTCGGTAGGGCAGCGGAAGGTGATGTTCATGAGCGAGCGGCTGTCGGGTCGGGCGTGGCCGCGGTAGAACCCCGAGGCGTCGAGCACGTCGTAGATGATCCCGGCCTTGGCGGCGTTGCGCTCGCCGATGGGGGCGAGGCCGCCCTGCTTGAGGATCCACTTGAAGACGAGGCCGACGACGTAGATCGGGAAGACGGGGGGCGTGTTGGGGCGGCTCTCGTTCTTGGCGAAGACGCGGTACTGCATGAGGCTGGGGAGGGGGCGCGGGTTGCGCTCCAGCAGGTCCTTGCGGATGATGACGAGGGTGGTGCCCGCGGGGCCGACGTTCTTCTGCGCGCCGGCGTAGACGAGGCCGAACTTCGTGACGTCCCACGGACGGCTGAAAATGTCGCTGGAGGCGTCGCAGACGAGGGGGACGCCGCCGGGGGGCTGCGGGACGTGGTGGTACTCGGTGCCGACGATCGTGTTGTTGCTGGTGTAGTGGACGTAGGCGGCGTTGGGCGTGAACCTGATCTCGTCCTGGTTCGGGACGAAGGTGTGCTTCGAGGATCGGCCGTCGAAGGCGAGGTTGACCTTGCCGTAGAGGGCGGCCTCCTCCGCGCTCTTCTCGGCCCAGTAGCCGGTGACGAGGTAGTCGGCCGTGCCGTCCTGGGGGAGCAGGTTCATGGGGACCATGAAGTTCTGCGTTGTCGCGCCGCCGGTGAGGAAGAGGACCTCGTAGTCGTCGCCGATGGCGCCGACCTTGCGGCAGTCGGCGATGGCCTCGGCGAGGACGCGATCGAAGAGTTTGTCGCGGTGGGAGTGCTCCATGATGCCCATGCCGGTGCCGGCGATGTTCCAGACGTCCTGCTGCACCTGGCGGAGCACCTCCTCGGGCAGCACGCCGGGGCCTGCGCTGAAGTTGAAGACACGATCGGTCGCTGTCGCTGGCATGGTCGTCACCTCGGGTACCCCTTGTCGTGGCCCGGCTCGCTACCGGATCTCTCCGGCGTTCACGCAGTTCTCGAACCGGCCGGTCTCCTTGAACACCCTGACGATACGCACGGTCTCCTCGGCGACGGCCTGCTGGGCCTGGTCGGTGGAGGCTCCGCAGTGGTGCGTGCCGTAGACGCCGGGGAGTGCGGCGATGGGCGGGTTGAAGTCGGCTTCGGGCGTGCCGGGCTGGGCGGCGTAGACGTCGAGGGCGGCCTTGATGGCCTTGGCGCGCACGGCGTCGGCGAGTGCGCTCTCGTCCACGACGGCCCCGCGGGAGGTGTTGACGAAGATGGCGCCGGGCTTCATGGCGTCGAAGAAGGCGGCGTCGCAGAGGGCGCGCGTCTCGTTCGTGAGGGCGACATGGACGCTCACGGCGTCGGCGGCGGCGACGGTGCGGAGCAGGTCGGCCTTCGTGGAGCCGCCGGACTCGACGCCGAGTTCGGCGGCGCGATCGGGCGTCATGCTGCGCGACCACGCGACGACGCGCATGCCGATGGCGTGGGCGATGCGGACGACGTGCCCGCCGATCGCGCCGACGCCGACGACGGCGAGCGTGCGCCCGCGCAGGCCGCGGGACTTGCCGTACTCCTTCTTGTTCCATCGGCCGGCGCGGAGTTCGTTCACCTGGTCGGGGATGCGGCGGTCGCAGGCGATGAGGAGGCCGATGGCGAGTTCGGCGACGGCGGCGGCGTTCATGCCGGGGCAGTTGCAGACGGCGATGCGCTTCGCGGAGGCGGCGGGGACGTCGATGTTGTCCACACCCGCGCCGGCGCGGACGATGAGGCGGAGGGTGGAGGCCGCGGCGAGGGCGAGGGCGGGAACCTTGGTCGAGCGGACGATGAGGACTTCGGGGGCGTGGGAGGCGAGGGCCTGGGGGAGGGTGTCGGGGCCGAGGGCGGGGTCGGAGACGACCTCGACGCCGAAGGACCGCAACGCCTCGATTCCCTCGGCGTCGAACTTGTCCGCGATCAGGGCCTTCATCGTGCCTCCTGCGAGGGTTCGGTGCGGCGTGGCGGGGGATGATACGGCGTGTGCGCGCGAGTTTGGATTGCAGCCCCACGCTGCGTCGAGGGCGGATGGCAGCGCCCCCTCTGGGGGCGAAGGCGGCAAGGGGGCTGCACACCCCGGGCTGCGCCCGGGGCAAGTGACCGTGCCCCCTCCGGGGGCGGGGAGCGGAGGAGAGAGGAAAGAGTGGGCGGCGCTGTCCCCGGGCTGCGCCCGGGGCAAGTGACCGTGCCCCCTTCGGGGGCGGGGAGCGGGATCGGCGGAGGTGATGTCGGCAGGCGCGGTTGGCCGCGGCGCGCCGGGAAAGAAACAGCCCGGCTGGGGGGCCGGGCTGCAATCTCTCGCGGAGGATTGCCTGGGACAGGAACGCCTTTAGCAGCCCGCGTTGTAGGAGTTCAGAAACGCGATGTAGTCGAGCGAGTTGACCTGTCCATCGCAGTTCACGTCGGCACACGGACAACTTGCATTGTAGTCATTCAGGAACGCGATGAAGTCCTGAGAGGTCACAGAACCATCGTTGTTCCAGTCCCCGATGCACCGCGTCAGGCGAGCGATGTTGCTCACTGTATTCCCTCCGGCATCGTCGAACTGTCCGCCGACGTAGAGAGCGCACTTGTAGACCTCCATCGCGAGCACCTTCTTGTTTTGGTTGGACGGACTTGGTATTCCACCGTCGACATCGTACCACACGCTGCCGCCTGCCTCGAACTTTGTGATTGCCGACTGCGTGATGTTGTTGGGAGTCATTCGGTCGCCGCCAGCATACAGCTGTTCGCGACCGCAGCCCGGCCATGCCGTGGACTTGAGTACGTACACCCGACCCCATTCGAGTTCACCACCCGGTGCAAACCAACCGGAAAGATCCCCATCAGTCGAGACCGCCACCGGTCCAGCCACCACAGGGGCATCAGGGCAGTGACGCCAATGTTCGCTGCCAACAGCAACGCCGCCATCGAAAGGCTCCAGAACCTGTATAGGAAACCCGGGTCCATAGTCCGGCTTGACGGCGTTGCAGTCACCCCAGCCGTCTTCGTTCGGTCCCACGAATGTCCAATCGCCACTGTCGTACGCAAGGACTCCGCCGTGAATCGGTGCTGTCCCGGAAGTGCATTGGTACAGACTATCTTCCGGAGTCCCGACCAACAGCACATTCTGAGAATCGATTGTCCAGCCCAGCATACCCCAGACCATGAAGCCGTAGTTGGGGTTCACAGAAAGCTGATCCCAGTCGCCGTTCGACTGCAACTCCCAGATGGACGTGCCGTCATTGCAGCCGCCGTCGCTGCTGATGTAGAGGCTCCCGGTACTCGCCCATGAGTACATGTCGAACGCCGTCTCCAGCGAGAGATCGCCGGTGACGTCGTCCCACGTGCCGGAGTCCAGTTTGTACACCTCGATCGCCATCGTGGGCGAGTACAACTGGCAGAGCGCGTAGAGCGCACCATCGTGCACTTCGAGGTCGATCACCGTCGCACCAGTCGGCAGGCCGTTCGAGGCTGCCGACCAGGTGGTGCCGTCCCATTCGGCAACCTGACCTGTCGTCGTCGAACCGACTTGGTCGAAGTCTCCCCCCACGTACAGGCTTCCATCGAACGCCTTGAGCGCATGAACTGTGCCGTTCGGGCCGGGATCGCCGAACGAGGCGTCCCACTTGTCGTGGCAGGGCTGAGCCACGACGACCTGACCAAACACCAGCACACTCAGCACGGCGCACATGGAGCTCAGCCATCGGCGAATCGTGGTTTGATTCCGGTTCATGCTTCTCCCTTTCTTGTCTGAAGCAGCTTCAGATTTGCTGCCGGTCAACACGACTCTACCTCACAATCGCCGATGTGTCAATGTGGGTAGTCTGGACAGTTATTGGACTTCAGCGGAGCCCTGCCGTTTGTCGGATACCACACTTCGCTCAATGCATGGAAGAAGGCCCGGACGACCGGGCCCTCGACTGGACGCTTGATGTACGGCTCGACCCTACTTCGGCTGGCCGGTGTCCAGCGGCTCACCGTCGTAGTCGCTGCCCTGGAGGCCGCCGCGGGTGTAGTTCCAGACCTGGGCGAGGGGCTTTGTCGTCTCGCCGTTCTTGTTCGGTGGTTCGTACACGCCCGGGGCATAGTTGACGATGTATTGCGGTGCCGTGGGGGACAACGGGTTCCAGCCCAGATTGGAGTCCTGCGTCATGCGGACGGCGACGGAGCTATCGAAGAAACTGATGACGGTCTTGGCCTCTGGCTCTGGGAAGTAGAGGGCCTTCTTGCCGAAGTGGCGCTGGTGGGTGTCGTAGAAGTCCACCTTCGAGCCCGGGTACTGGACGTCGGCGATCTTGACGCCGCCGAGCATGCCGTTATCGGAGTTGACGTAGTACGAGTTGTGCACAGGATTGCCGGGCGCGTTTCTGGTTCGCTTGTTGTTGTACTGCTGGTTGGTCCCGCGGATGTTGATGCTGTGCGCCCTGTCGAACGTGGCGATGCCGGGGACGTAGGAGGAGGAGTAGGGCCAGCGCTTGTTGAAGGGGGAGCCGCCCATGCCCTTGACGCGAGGCTGATGGGGCACCCAGAAGTCCTCGTCGAAGTAGTTGACGGGATCCTGCTGCCAGTTGAGACGGAACTTGTCCTCAGGGCAAACGACCATGCGCTCCGGCAAACGCTGGGCGAGGTAGTCGTTGAGGACAAGGTGGGTGTAGAGGATGTGCGGGATCCAGGAGGTGATGCGTGGGAAGTCATCGCGGCCTGTGCGGCGGCGGATGATATCAACCGCCTGACGGGCGGCGGCATCGACGTCGAAGGTCCACGGCCCTTGGAGGTCGCTCCAGGTGTTGCGGTCCCACTTGTCGAACGTCCACGTGAAGGATCGAACACGATCCTGGAAGTCCGCGGAGTAGCTGTGTGTGGCGGTTGCCATCTGGTTCATGTTGGACAGGCAGATGGCGAGTCTTGCGGCGCGGCGCGCTTCGCCGAGCGCGGGCAGGAGCAGGCCGATCAGGAGCGCGATGATCGCGATGACAACCAGGAGTTCGATCAGAGTGAACCCCTTCATGCGGGGCTGCGTCCGACTCTTCATGGCAGACCTCCGTAAGCCGCGAACGCGGCCGAAGATTGAACCCCCCACACGGATAAACCTAATGGATCGTTGACCCGTTGTCCAGCCCCGAATCGACCAATTCCCGGACATTTCGACAAAAGACCCCCACCGGTGGCACCCTGAGGCGAAGCGCGGCGAATCGGGTTAGGGGTACGTTCGGAGATCGAGCCAGTTGCGCCGCGTTCGAGCCGCAGCGAGCAAGACCGTGGTTTCGTTTGCCGAAGCACCTTCCGCGATCGCTCGCGCCGCCAGGTCCGCGGCAGCGGCGAGTTCCTCGGGCCGGCCGGATCGCGCCAGTTCTTCGAGTCGGCGCAGCGCCTCCGGCCGGACTGACGGTGCCGTGGGCGCCGCGGCGGCGGATCGGTCATCGCGGGCCTCGGGTCCGCTCGGCGGCGTGGACGAGATGCCCGGATCTGGCGTCGCGGATTCCTCGCCGCGCGGCGCGGGAGGCGACGGCTGTACGGGGACCGGACGAACGGGGACGGGCTGCGCGGTGCCGAGGTCCGGGGGGGCGAGTTCAGGCCGCGCCGACTCGATCCGCCCGAGCCACCGATCGACCGGGCCCGAGCGTGATGCCGAGCGACGGGGCGGCGAAGACGAACGCGGCTGAGAGGAGCAAAGTGATGGCCGCCGCGAGATAGATCGCTCGTGAACGGCGGAGAACGCGGAGGTTTCGCTCGAGCGTCTGGACGCGGGCGAACACGATCTCGTCGGGATGGGGAAGTGGCGGCTGGATGTCCTGGGGCTGGGCAGCGGGGACTGCATCCAGTTGATGCGGGAGGTTGACACTCGGCTGCGGGTGGTGCGGTTCGGACATGGCCGCAACGTCTTCGGGAGCGGCGTGGCCTGGGAGGAGGCGGACGCTCCCGAGGCCGAGTTGCTGGCGATCGGGGGGCGGCTCGAAGGAGGCGCCGCAATGGCGGCATGCGCGGTCGCCCGGCTCGACTGGGCGTGCGCAGGCGTGGCAGATGCCGAGAAGATTGGCGACGGCGGGGCAGCGCTTGGCGAGCACCCAGAACTGGCGGGTGGTGGGGCCGCGGATAGGGGTCTCCGGGCCGATCTTTCCGCGACGGATGAGCGTGCGGAGGGTGTCGTAGGAACAGCCGGGCCGGAAGGGCTGGGCGTCGTCGCGGATGAACCACGGTCCCATCGCGTTCTGGGTGGCCTGGCGCGAGAGCGGGTCGAAGTAGCCTGAACAGGACTCGCAGCGGTGGGGATCGCGTGAACGGGAGCCGCAGTAGGGGCAGAGGACGACTCGCGGCTGCGGGCGCGGGGCGGCACGGGGTGTGGGGTCGTGTTCGGTCATCGGAGGGGCGTGGTGGTGGTTCGATGACGGCCGCGCCAGCATGACGATACACCGCGCGAGGGTGGATCGGTTGACCTTGCTGGGTGAGCGCCCCTCTGATCGGGTCATGAATCACCCACGGAAGGCATGGCGGGGCCTGTTTCTTCGGACCTTCGCCGCTTGGGCGGGTTGCTTCGTGCTGGCGGCGTGTTCGAGCCAGAGCGAGACCCGGGAGGGGCCGAGCGCGCGCGACCTGCGCGGGCTTGAGGCTTCGGAGCGGCAGGTGTCGGCGGGACGGCAGCCGACGGCGGTGGAGCGGCCGCCGGTGATGGTGGAGGGTGAGCCTGTTTCGTGGGATGAGATGCGAGCGATTCTCTCGGAGGCGGCGGGAGCGGCGGCGGTCGAGGAGGTCGCGCTCACGCGGATCGTGGAAGCGGAGTTCGGGCGGCGCGGGCTTCAGCTGACCGAGGCGGACCTGCGACGTGAGCGGGAGCTGGTGGAGCGTTCGCTGGCGGCGGAAGGGGCGGGGAGCGAGGCGGCGTCGGAGCTGTTGTCGCGGATTCGGCGATCACGCGGGCTTGGACCGACGAGGTTCGAAGGGCTGCTGCGGCGCAACGCGATGCTTCGGCAGTTGGTGCAGGGGGAAGTGGAGATCACGGAGGAGCAGGTGCGAACGGCGCACGCGGTCCGGCACGGGCCTCGGTGCCGGGCGCGGATCATCGTGGTGGCGAGCGAGCGTGAGGCGGCGCAGGCGCGATCGCGGGTGGAGGGCGCGGCGGATCGGCGGGCGGCGTTCATCGAGGAGGCGGTGTCGCGGTCGAGCGACGCTTCGGGGCCGAGGGGGGGGCTGCTGGAACCGATCAGCCCGGCGGACCCTGCATACCCGGTGTCGGTGCGGCGAGCGCTGGATGCGCTGCGGCCCGGGGAACTCAGCCCGGTGGTCGCGTTGGAGAGCGGGTACGCGCTGTTGCTGCTCGAGGAGCGGACGGAGGGGGACGGCACGGCGATCGAGGCGGTGCGGGGGGAACTGGAGCGGCTGCTACGGCTTCGCCAGGAGCGGGTGCTGATGGACCGAACGGCGTCGCAGATGGTCGAGACGGCGCGGATCACGGTGTTCGACCCGTCGCTGGAGTGGTCGTGGCGGACGCGGCGGCAGGATTGACGACGCCGCGGCGAAGAGGAAGCGGACTACTCGGGCAACGCTTCGCGGAGAAAAACGGCGACGGCGCGCTGGGCCGGGCGGGTCAGCATGAGGTCGTTGTGCGTGACGCCTTCGAGGAGGAAAACGGTCACTGGCACGCGGGCGGCGCGGGCGG
>JAANMW010003419.1_pt1 | contig 12414 bp, 14 predicted proteins | sample 7279671 | NCBI WGS metagenome assembly JAANMW01 (sample SAMN14094541, study PRJNA606508) | bioreactor metagenome | isolation source: A lab-scale SPAN reactor treating ammonium-rich wastewater day 247 | place: Ireland: Galway | collected 2017-09-19
GCGTCCAAGGCCTCGCCGCCCTGATCCGCGCCTAGCCGCACCAAGCCTAGCCGCGCAAAAAAAGAAACCCCTCCCGCCTGGGCAACGGGAAGGGGTCTTCAGGATCTTGCTGACGCCGACGCGGGCAGCGCCCGCGCCGGTCGCGTCTTCCTTACAGCGTCGGCACCGGGGCAGCCGGCATCTGCGGAGCAGCGGCAGGCTTGGCCTTCTTGGCAGCAGGCTTCTTCGCAGCCGGCTTCTTGGCAACGGCCTTCTTCGCCGCCGGCTTCTTGGCGACAGCCTTCTTCGCTGCCGGCTTCTTGGCGACGGCCTTCTTGGCAACGGCCTTCTTCGCTGCCGGCTTCTTGGCGACGGCCTTCTTGGCAACAGCCTTCTTCGCCGCCGGCTTCTTGGCGACGGCCTTCTTCGCGGCCTTCTTGGCGACCGGCTTCTTGGCAACAGCCTTCTTCGCGACCTTCTTGGCCGCCGGCTTCTTGGCAACGGCCTTCTTCACCGCCTTCTTGGCGGCCGGCTTCTTGGCGACAGCCTTCTTTGCAACCTTCTTGGCCGCCGGCTTCTTGGCGACAGCCTTCTTGGCAACCTTCTTCGCCGCCGGTTTCTTGGCAACGGCTTTCTTCGCAGCTTTCTTAACAGCCATGGGATGGCTCCTCGTCATTGGGTAAATCGGTAAAGCCCAGTTACGAAAGACACCGCAGGTATCGGACCTGCGATCGACCGCCGGCGCGCCAGGCGCACCGGACCGGATGCTGCTTCGATGCCGACGACAGGCGCCGCATCGAAAAATGACTTTTCCTTGCCACTAAAAAACCTGCGGCGCGACACGCGGCAGGCTTCGAAGTGGACACCCCGGGAACCGGCGAGCCGGCATTCGCGTGAGGGACGGGGCACCTGCATCCACTTTCCGCAGCAGCGGGTGGAGTTGGTTGTGTCGCCGTCGGCTCTTGCGTTCTGCTTGCCCACATGCTTCCGCAGGAAATGTCTGCTGGGCGAAACCTAATCACGCTTTTTTCTAGTGTCAACAATCTTTCGCGAAGTTTTCCTTCGCCGTGTGCGCGAAGGACGTGCACGACACGTCGATCGCGACGCGACAACGCGATGCGCGCGCGCGCGCGACGCATCGACGCACGCTACGCGAATGTCGCGCACGCAAGCGGTGGCGCGGCTCACAGCGATTCGTGCGCGTGCGCGCGCAACGCAACCAGCATCATCGCAACGATTGCCAGCGGCATAGGCGCAACGTGCGAAGGCGCCGCACGCGTCGTCGCAAACCGGCGCCGGATTTCGCGCCGCACAAGTGCGTTTGCGCGAAAACTGCGCGAACTTTCCGCAGCCATCCACCACGCGCGCGGCGTTGGCAGCGCGCATCGCGCAGGTGTTCGCACTGCGCTGCATGGCCACGACGGCGCCGCGGAAGATGCGCCGGCAACCGGCCGGCGGGCAAGAAAAAACCCGCGGCGTTTCCGTCGCGGGTTTCCGGGTGCACGCTGGAAAGGCGATCAGTGCTCTTCGCTTTCCAGCAGCTCCGCGTACTCGTCCGGACCCAGCAGCTCGTTGAGCTGCTCTGCGTCGGCCAGCTCGACCACGAACAGCCAACCGTCGCCGTAGGCATCCTCGTTGATGGTCTCCGGCTTATCGGCCAGCGCCTCGTTGACTTCGAGCACCTTGCCGCTGACCGGCGCGTAGACGTCGGACGCCGCCTTCACCGACTCTACCACCGCGCAGGCGTTGCCGGCCTCGACCGTGTCGCCGATGTTGGGCAGTTCCACGTAGACCAGGTCGCCGAGCAGGCCCTGGGCGTGATCGGAGATACCGATGACGGCCCGGCCATTGCCTTCGACGCGGACCCATTCGTGGGATTTGAGGAACTTGAGATCGCCGGGGATGTCGCTCATCGGGGGCTCCTGTTGCGCAGTGCGTGGGGGTTGGGGAAGTCTAGCGAAGCGGAGGCGGAAAGGTCAGATGCCGGGCTGCACGGTGTTGTCGCGGACGAACGGGAACTTCACCACCCGCACCGGCACTTCCTTGCCGCGGATGTCCACGCGGACTTCGCCGGGCTCGCCGGCCGGGACGCGGGCGAAGGCGATCGCCTTGCCGATGGTCGGCGAGAAGGTGCCGGACAGGATCTCGCCCTCGCCATTGGCGGTCAGCACTTTCTGGCCGTGGCGCAGCACGCCCTTCTCGTCCATCACCAGGCCGATCATCTGGCGCGCGGTGCCGGCCGCCTGCTGGGCTTCCAGCGCGGCACGACCGATGAAGTCCCGGCCTTCGTCCAGCGAAACGGTCCAGGCCAGCGCGGCCTCGAACGGGGTGATGTCCTCGTCCATGTCCTGGCCGTACAGGTTCATGCCCGCCTCCAGGCGCAGGGTGTCGCGCGCGCCGAGGCCGGCCGGCTTCACGCCTGCCGCCAGCAGCGCGTTCCAGAACGCGACGGCCTGCGCTTCCGGCACGACCACCTCGAAGCCGTCCTCGCCGGTGTAGCCGGTGCGGGCGATGAACACCTCCACGCCGTCCACGGTCTGCGCGGCGCGCGCGGAGAAGCGCGCGAGCTTGGAAACCGGCGCGCGGTCGTCCTCGCGCAGCAGGCCGATCACCTTCCCGCGGGCGTTGGGGCCCTGCACCGCGACCATGCCGAACTCGGGGCGCTCCTTCACCGCGACGTCGAAGGCCTTGGCCTGCCCGCCGATCCACGCCAGGTCCTTGTCGCGGGTGGAGGCGTTGACCACCAGACGGAACCATTCCTCGGACATGAAGTAGACGATCAGGTCGTCGATCACGCCGCCGCGCTCGTTGAGCATCGCGGTATACAGCGCCTTGCCCGGCTTCTGCAGCTTGTCGATCGAGTTGGCGACCAGGTGGCGCAGGAACTCACGGGTGCGCGCGCCTTCCAGGTCGACCACGGTCATGTGGCTGACGTCGAACATGCCGACGTCGCGACGCACCTGGTGGTGCTCGTCGAGCTGGGAGCCGTAGTGGATCGGCATGTCCCAGCCGCCGAAGTCGACCATCTTGGCGCCGAGCGCACGATGGGTGTCGTTGAGGATGGTCTTGTTGGTCATGGGGGCAGCCTGCTGCGTGGGGGATGCCATTATCCCAGGCGCGTGCGCCCTACGCGCCGGTATGTGGCGCCGGCTCGACCTGCAGGGTCATGGCGTCGCCCCCGGTGATTCGCACGCGGGTCCCAGCCGGCAGGTCCGGCCCGGTGACGTTCCAGAAGGCGTCGGCGATCTGGACGCGGCCGCGGCCATCGACGATGGCGCGCTCCAGCGCCACCACCTGCCCGACCAGCGCGGCCGTGCGGCGGTTCAGCGCCGGCTGGTCGCTGGGGCGTTCGCTGCTGCGGAACCAGCGCCGGTATACCTGGATGGACACGAAGCTGAGCGCCACGAACGCCGCCACCTGCACCAGCAGCGGGATCCCCGGCACCAGCAGCACGCCCAGCAGCACCGCCACCGCGGCAAAGCCCAGCCACAGCATGAACGCGCCGGGCGCCATCGCCTCGGCCGCGAACAGCAGCAGCGCGAACGCCGCCCAGGCGAACACGTCCCAGCGCATGGTCAGTTTCCTTTGGCTGCGGCCGGGGCCGACGCCTGCTTGCCCATCGCCTCGCGCGCCAGCTCGGCAATGCCGCCGAGCGAGCCGATGATCCCGGACGACTCCATCGGCATCATCACGAACTTCTGGTTCGGCGCCTGCGCCAATTCCTTAAACGCCTCGATGTACTTCTGCGCCACGAAGTAATTGATCGCCTGCACGTTGCCGGAGGCGATCGCGTCGGACACCATCTGGGTCGCCTTGGCCTCCGCTTCGGCCAGGCGCTCGCGCGCCTCGGCCTGGCGGAACGCGGCTTCCTTCTGGCCTTCCGCGGACAGGATCGCCGACTGCTTCTCGCCCTCGGCCTTGAGGATCTCGGCCTGGCGGAAGCCCTCGGCCTCCAGGATGTTGGCGCGCTTCTCGCGCTCGGCCTTCATCTGCCGCGCCATGGAATCGACCAGGTCGCGCGGCGGCTGGATGTCCTTCAGCTCGATGCGGTTGACCTTCAGGCCCCACGGATGGGTGGCCTGGTCGACCGCATGCAGCACCTTGGTGTTGATCTCGTCGCGCTTGGACAGCGACTCGTCCAGGTCCATCGAACCGATCGCGGTACGGATGTTGGTCATCACCAGGTTGAGGATGGCCACCTCCAGCTGGGCCACTTCGTACGCCGCCTTGGCCGCGTCCAGCACCTGGAAATAGACCACGCCGTCCACCTTCACCACGGCATTGTCCTTGGTGATGACGTCCTGGCTGGGCACATCCATCACCTGTTCCATCATGTTGATCTTGCGACCCACGCCGTACACCACCGGCATCAGGAAGTGCAGGCCCGGCTCCATCGTGTGGGTGTAGCGGCCGAACCGTTCCACCGTCCACTGGTAGCCCTGCGGCACCATGCGCACGGTCTTGGACAGCAGGATGATGCCGGCGAGCAGCAGGATCAGAGCAAGTGCGGGTGCCATCGGATGTCCTCCCTGGATGATGCGCCCAGTATAGGTACCCGTGCCCCCGGTTGGGGACGACAGCGCGGGCCTGCCCTGGCGGGGCCGCGCGGGGCGCCGCCGCGAACCACGGACATTTGAGCCGTCGCCGCGCGCACCCTATCCTGCCGGTCTACGGGGGAGACGCGTGGACAAGATCGGACTGGAGCTGCGGGAGTTCTGGCAGCAGCTGCGCGCACCGCCCGACGCGCTGATGCTGGAACTTGGAGCCGGTGGCGAGCTGCTGGTGGCGAAAGTGCGCGCGGCGCTGTCGCTGGCGCTGCTGCTGCTGCCGCTGGTCAACATCGTCACCGGCGAATACATGCCCACCGAAGGCATCGCCGGGATGTTCGGCGTGATCCTGGCGGTCGCGGCGTCGCAGGTGCTGCTGATGCTGGCGCGCCAACACCGCCGTTTCCGCTGGCTGCCCTGGGTGACCACCAGCTACGACGTGTCGCTGACCACCTTCGTGCTGACGCTGCTTGCGCCGTCCTCGCTGGCGGCCAGCCTCAACAGCATGGTCGTGTGGGCGTTCTACCTGGTCGCCGTCTGCATGACCGCGCTGCGCAACGACGGCCGCCTGACCCTCTACACCGGCGCGCTGGCGATGCTGCAGTACGCGGCGCTGGCGGCGGCGGTGTTCGCGCTGGCGCAGACGCCGGAACAGTTGGCGTCGGTCGACTACGGCACCGTCCGCCTGTCGAACGTGCTGCAGCGCCTGCTGCTGATCGCCATCGTCACCGCGATCATCGCCGCGGTGGTCTACCGCATGCAGCGGCTGGTGGAGCTGTCCGGCACCGACGGCCTGACCGGCCTGCCCAACCGCACCCTGTTGGTGCACCACTTCCCCGCCCTGCTGGACGGCGCGCGCGAACACGGCGGCTCGCTCGCGCTGGGCCTGATCAACCTCGACTATTTCCGCCGCATCAACGACGAGGCCGGCCACGCCACCGGCGACCGCGCGCTGCGCCATGCGGTCGGCGTATTGCGCGAGGGGCTGGAAGAAGGCGACCTGCTGGTGCGCCTGGGCGGCGAGGAATTCGTGTTGCTGATGCCGCTGCCCACCGGCCGCGCGTGGGAACGGCTGGAGGCGCTGCGCCGCGACCTGGCCACCCGCCCGTTCGTGGCCGATGCCGATGCCGACCCGCTGCGGATCACCTTCAGCGCCGGCCTTGCCTGCTGGCCGCAGGACGGCGCCGACCTGTCGCAGATGATGCGGCGCGCCGACCTGCGGCTGTCGCGGGCCAAACTGGAGGGCCGCAACCGGGTGGTGGTGCGCTGACCCGCCGCGCCGCTTGCCGGCAATGCCTGCCATGACTAACCTGCGCGCTGCAGGCGCATCCCACCCGCCTGGCCTGGGAGCCTACGTGAGCCTGAAGCTGCGCCTGACCATCATGAACTTCCTCCAGTTCTTCATCTGGGGGGCGTGGCTGATCACCATCGGCGCGTACTGGTTCCAATACAAGCAATGGTCGGGGACCAGCTTCGGCGCGATCTTCTCGACCATGGGCATCTCGGCGCTGTTCATGCCGGCATTGATGGGCGTGGTGGCCGACCGCTGGATCAGCGCGCAGAAGCTCTACGGCGCGCTGCACCTGGCCGGCGCGGCGATGCTGTTGGTGGTGCCGACGGTGGATGACCCGCACACCATGTTCTGGGTGATGCTGGCGACGATGATCTGCTACATGCCGACGATCTCGCTGGCGATCGCGGTGGCCTACAACGCGCTCAAGCGCGAGGACCTGGACGTGGTGCGCGACTACCCGCCGATCCGCGTGTGGGGCACGGTGGGCTTCATCGCCGCCCTGTGGACCACCAGCCTGCTGAAGCTGGAGACCTCGCCCGGCCAGTTCTACATCGCCGCCGCCGCGGCGCTGGTGCTGGGCCTGTACGCGTTCACCCTGCCGCCCTGCCCGCCCACGCTGGGCAAGGAAGCCGGCAGCCGCTCGCTGGTGGACGTGCTGGGGCTGTCCTCGTTCCGCCTGTTCCGCGACCGCAACATGGCGGTGTTCTTCGTGTTCGCGATGCTGCTGGGCGCGGCGCTGCAGCTCACCAACGCCTACGGCGACACCTTCCTGCACGACTTCGCCAACGTCGATGCCTACAAGGACACGCTGGCGGTGCGCTACCCCGCCATCATCATGTCCATCTCGCAGATCAGCGAAACCCTGTTCATCCTCACCATCCCGTTCTTCCTCAAGCGTTTCGGGATCAAGACGGTGATGACGATCAGCATGCTGGCGTGGTTCCTGCGCTTCGGCTTGTTCGCTTACGGCGATCCCGGCCCCGGCCTGTGGATGATCGTGCTGAGCTGCATCGTCTACGGCATGGCGTTCGACTTCTTCAACATCTCCGGCTCGCTGTTTGTGGAGCAACAGGCCGACCCGAAGATCCGCGCCAGCGCGCAGGGCCTGTACATGCTGATGACCAACGGCATCGGCGCGGTGCTGGGAAGCCTGGTTGCGGGCTTCGTGATCGATCATTTCTTCACCAGCACCGACGGCATCAAGGACTGGCGGGGCATCTGGACCGCCTTCGCGCTGTATGCGCTGGCGATGGCCATCACCTTCGTGCCGCTGTTCAAGCACCGCCACGACCCGCACAAGGTGGTGCCGGCGCACGGCCCGGCCGACGTGGGCAATCCCTGAGCATGGCGCGCGTCCTCGTCGTCGGTTCGTTCAACGTCGACCACGTCTGGCGGGTCGCCGCGCTGCCTGCCGCCGGCGCCACCCTCAGCGGCAGCTACGCCAGCGGCCCCGGCGGCAAGGGCTTCAACCAGGCGGTCGCCGCCCGCCGCGCCGGCGCGGGCACGCGCTTCGTGTGCGCGCTGGGCGAGGACGTCGGCGCGCAGCTGGCGCGCACGCTTTGCACCGACGACGGCATCGACCTGCGTGCGGCGGTCGTGGCCGACCCCACCGGCACCGCCGGCATCTATGTCGATGCGCAGGGCCGCAACTGCATCGTGATCGGTGCCGGCGCGAATGCCACGCTGGCGCCCGGCCATGTTGCCGACGCCCTCGGCGACGTGGCGGCTGCAGACGTGGTGCTGGCGCAGTTGGAATCGCCGCTGGACGCGGTTGCGCAAGCACTGGATGCCGGCCGCGCCGCCGGCGCCACCGCGATACTCAACCCGGCACCCGCCAACGTCGTCATCGACGAAACCATGCTGGTGCGCGCCGACATCCTGACCCCGAACGAAACCGAGTTCGCCGCCCTGGTCGGCCGCCACGTGGGCGAGCGCATCGAAGCCGACGCGGTGGCCAGCCTCGACCAGCCGCGCCTGCACGCACTCTGCCGCGAGCTGCTGCCGCACGGCAGCGTCATCGTCACCCTCGGCGCAAGCGGCTGCTTCGTCTCACACGCCGAATCGATGCAGCGCGGCGACAGCGCCATTTGCTATCGCGTCCCGGCCGAGCCCGCGCAGGCGATCGACACCACCGGTGCCGGCGATGCCTTCAACGGCGCGCTGGCCGCCTCGCTGGCGCAGCGGCCTGGATCCGCCTTCATCGAACACGTCCGCTTCGCCAGCCGCTATGCCGCACGCTCGACCGAGCAGGCCGGCGCGGCGTTGGCGATGCCGCGACTGGCAGCCTGAATTACCGGGGCTGGAACCACGACCCGAAGACCGGCTGTCGCGAAAATTGGTGGGTTGGCTGGGAATCGAACCCAGGACCAGCGGATTAAAAGTCCGATGCTCTACCGACTGAGCTACCAACCCGTTGGAACAACGCCCGGCGTTGCACCGGGGCGCGCATTCTAACCGATGCCGGCGCTGGCGTAGCGGGTGGGATCGGCGATGCCCGCTTCGGCGAAGCCCTGCGCACGCAGGCGGCAGGCGTCGCAGTGGCCGCAGGCGCGGCCGTCGGCATCGGCCTGGTAGCAGCTCACCGTCTGCGAGAAATCCACGCCCAGGCGCAGGCCTTCGCGGGCGATGTCGGCCTTGCCCATCCGCATCAGCGGCGCATGCACGCGGAAGCGGCTGCCTTCGACGCCGGCCTTGGTGGCCAAGTTCGCCAGCGCCTCGAAGCCGGCGATGAATTCCGGGCGGCAGTCCGGATAGCCGGAATAGTCCACCGCGTTGACGCCGCAGAACAGGTCGGTGCTGCCCAGCACCTCGGCCCAGCCCAGCGCCACCGACAGCATGATGGTGTTGCGCGCCGGCACGTAGGTGGACGGGATGCCCTGCCCGATCACGTGGCCATCGACATCGGTGGGCACGTGGATCGATTCATCGGTCAGCGCCGACCCGCCGATGCTGCGCAGGTCCACGTTGACGGTCTTGTGGACGACCGCGCCGAGCGCCCGCGCCACCCGTTCGGCGGCGTCCAGCTCGGAGGTATGGCGCTGGCCGTAGCGCACGCTCAGGGCGTGCGGGGCGAACCCGGCTTCCCTGGCGATGGCCAGCACGACGGCGGAGTCCATGCCGCCCGACACCAGGACGACCGCGGGCTTGGATGATGCGTTCATGTCAGGGGGTTGCCTTGTCGTCCTTGCGCCGGTCCGGCGCGGCGCCGGCCTAGCGGCCCGGCTCGTCGTTCCACAGCAGCTTGTGCAGCTGCACCTGGAAGCGCACCGGCAGCCGGTCGGCCACGATCCAGTCGGCCAGCTCGCGCGCGCTGACCTGCGCGGCGCTGGGTGAAAACAGCACGTCGCAGGTCGCGCACAGGCCGTGCTCGGCGACCACCGCCTTGGCCCAGTCGTAATCCTCGCGCGAGCAGACCACGAACTTGACCTGGTCGTGCGCGGTCAGCAGCGGCAGGTTGCTCCACAGGTTGCGCGCGACCTCGCCCGATCCCGGGGTCTTGATGTCCAGCACGCGCGAGACGCGCGGATCGACGCCGGCGATATCGAGCGCGCCCGAAGTTTCCAGCGAGACCACGTACCCCGCGTCGCAGAGCTTTTCCAAGAGCTGCAGGCAGCGCTTCTGCGCCAGCGGCTCGCCGCCGGTGACGCAGACGTGGCGCGCGCCGAGGCGGGCGACCTCGGCGAGGATCGCGTCGATCCCCCACCACTGCCCGCCGTGGAAGGCGTAGGCGGTATCGCAGTACTGGCAGCGGAGCGGGCAGCCGGTCAGGCGCACGAACACGGTGGGCCAGCCGGCATCGCGGGCTTCGCCCTGCAGGGACAGGAAGATTTCGGTGAGCTTGAGGCGCTCAGCCTGGCCCGCCGCCGATGCGGCGGCCGCATCGGCAACGGCGTTCATGCGGGCATTTTAGCGGCTGCCGGCCAGCTGCATCGAGCGCAAGCGATCATCGGCGATGCGGGCGGCATCGCTGCCCGGATATCGCTCGGCCACCTGCCGCAGCGTAGCCATCGCCGCCTCGTTCTGCCTCAGCCCGTACTGGGCCAGGCCCAGCTTGAGCAGCGCGCCGGGCGCCTTGTCGTTGCCCGGATAGCGGTCCAGCAGGCTGCGGAACTGGTCGGCGGCCAGCGCGTAGTTCTGGGTGACGTAGTAGCTCTCGCCCAGCCAGTACAGCGCGTTCGGGGCCAGTTGCCCGGCCGGGAAGGCGGCAAGGAAATCGCGCAGGCGGCGCGCCGATTCGACGTAGTCACCGCCCTTGAGTGCTTCGAAGGCATGGGCGTAGGCGCCCTGCTCGTCCTGCGCCACCGCAACCGGCGGCGCTACCGACGGCACGGGCGGCACCACAGGCTCGCCTGGCTGCGATGCGGAGGCCGGCGCCGGGGCGCCACCCTCCAGCCGGTCCAGCCGACCGCTCAGGTCCAGGTACTGCACGCGCTGGCCCTGCTTGGCCTGCTCGAGCTGCTGCTGCAGCTCTTCCAGCTGGCCGCGCAACGCCTGCACTTCCGCCTGCAGGGCGGACACCTGGTTGACCAGCGCAACGCCGTCCTGGTCGCCGGCGCCGCGGGCTTCAAGCGCCGCGACGCGATCGGCCAGGCTGGCGCGCTGGGCCATGGCCAGCGGCGATGCCAACAGCATCGCCGCCGCCAGCACGGTCATGCGCAGGCGCATCACTTCTCGCTGTAGACCAGTTCGACCCGGCGGTTCTTCGACCAGCAGCCTTCGCCGGAGTCGTTGCAGACCGGGCGCTCTTCGCCATAGCTGATGACGGTGAGCTGGCTGGCGCCGCCACCATTGGCCTGCAGCGCGGAGGACACGGCATTGCCGCGGCGCTCGCCCAGGCCCATGTTGTATTCCCGGCTGCCGCGCTCGTCGGCATTGCCTTCCAGGCGCAGGCGCGCGCTCGGGCGGTCGCGCAGGTACTTGGCATGGCAGGACATGGCGGCCTGGAATTCCGGCTTCAGCGCATCCTGGTCGAGGTCGAAGTACACCACCCGCTGGCGCAGGCAAGCATCGCTATCGAGATCGGCCGGGGTGTAGGCGCCGGGGGCGGTGCTGGCGACCGGGGCGGTGGTGGCGCCGGTATCGACCGGGGTTTCGGCAGGCGGGGTTTCCTTGACCTTCTTGGAGCAACCCACCGCCACGGCGGAAGCCAGCACGGCGAGGGTGAGGAAGCGACCCACGTGCGAAAGCGAAACAGTCATTGGAGTGTCCTCGTCTTGAGTGCGTTGAAGCTGGAGATGAACAGGCAGTCTAGCCCTTTACTGCGTGACAGTGCCGTGAGTCAGCGCTTGCGGTACGGCGACCACGCAGGCTCGCGCACGTCGCCGTCACCCAGGCTCAGGCGCTGGCGCACGCGGCCGTCGGCGGACACCGCGTAGAGCACGCCGCGACGGCCTTCGCGGGCGGCGTACAGCAACATCGCCCCGTTCGGCGCGAAGCTCGGTGATTCGTCCAGCGCGCCGGGCGAAAGCATGCTCCAGCGCGCACTACCGGTGCTGCGGTCCATCAGCGCGATGCGGTAGGTATTGCCCGCGCCCTGCGCGGTGGCAAGCTTCTTGCCATCGAACGACAGCGACGGGCTGGCGTTGTAGCTGCCGTCGAAGCTGACCCGGCTGGCGCTGCCGCCGCTGGCCGGCATCTGGTAGACCTGCGGGCGGCCACCGCGGTCGGACGTGAAGTAGAGGCTGGCGCCGTCGTGGCTCCAGGTCGGCTCGGTGTCGATGCCGAAATGGTTGGTGAGCTGGGTCAGGTGCTTGCTGCCCAGGTCCATCACGTAGATGTCGGGATTGCCACCCTTGGACAGGGTCATGGCCATGCGCCCGCCGTCCGGCGAGAACGCCGGCGCGCCGTTGATGCCGCGGAAGCTGGTGAGCTTGTCGCGGCTGCCGCTGGCGATGTCCTGGATCCAGATCCCGGAGTTGCCGCCCTCGAAGCTGACATAAGCCAGCTTGCGGCCGTCCGGACTCCACGACGGCGACAGCAGCGGCTCGGTGGAATTAACCACCGTGCGCGGGTTGTAGCCATCGGAATCGGCCACCACCAACGCGTAGCGGGTATTGCGGCCCAGTCCGCTGGCGGTGACGTAGGCAATCCGGGTCCAGAACGCGCCCGGCACGCCGAGGATCTTCTCGTAGACCGCGTCGCTGATCTGGTGGGCGACGTCGCGCATGGCCGCGGCCGGCGCGGTCAGGGCGAAGCCGAGCAGGCGTTCCTGCTTGGCGATGTCGAACAGCTCGTATTCGGTGCGGTAACCCTCGCCACCGGCCACGCAGCGGCCGATCAGCAAGTAATCCTGCTTGAGCATGCGCCACGTGGGATAGGCCACGTCGCTGCCTTGGGTCGGCCGCTCCGGCAGGCTGGCCGGGTCGGGACTGCGGAACTGGCCGGAACGGCCGAGGTCGGCGCGGACCACCCCACCCACGTCGGTATCGCCACAATTGCCACCGAACGGCACCACCGTGATCGGCAGGGCCGCGGCATTGCCGCCCACGATGTCGATTTCAAGGCTGCGCGACTGCGCCAGCACCGTGCAGGCGGGCAGCAACAGCAGCGGGACAAGCAGGCGGCGGGCGATGCGCTTCATGCGGCCTCACTGGC
>JAANMW010003421.1_pt1 | contig 12402 bp, 9 predicted proteins | sample 7279671 | NCBI WGS metagenome assembly JAANMW01 (sample SAMN14094541, study PRJNA606508) | bioreactor metagenome | isolation source: A lab-scale SPAN reactor treating ammonium-rich wastewater day 247 | place: Ireland: Galway | collected 2017-09-19
GCCCTCCGACTTCAACTCCTCGATGTACACCGGCACCTTGTGCACAGGCTCCAATTGCAAGCGGTAGTGGTCTTGCCGAATCGTCTTCAGGTCTGCCGTTCGGCCTTGCCGCAGGACCTGGCCACGGTCGATGATGACCACCGTTGAACAGACGCGTTCGACGTCGCCCAGGACGTGGGTCGAAAGGATGACCGACTTGCGATATTGCTGGCAGAACGTCTCCAGCAGGCTGAGCATCGACTCCCGGCCGGCCGGATCGAGTCCGCTTGTCGGTTCATCCAGCAGCAGCAAGGGCGGATCATGGACCAACGCCTGGGCCAGCTTGATCCGCTGCTTCATGCCCGTGGAATATTCCTCCAGCTTGCGGTAGCGGGCGTCCTCCATCCCCAGGAAGGTGAGCAATTCATGGGCGCGGCGCTGGGCATCGCGCCGGCTCATGCCGATCAGCTCCCCCGCCAGGGTAACGTATTCCACGCCCTCCAGCCCCTGAATCAAGGCATCCGCCTCGGACATGTAGCCCATCTTTTGCCGCAGGGTGAGATGGTTGCCCGCCAGGGGCAGCCCCAGGACGACGCCGCTCCCCTGGCTCGGTTGGATCAACCCCATGATGATTTTGAGCAGCGTCGATTTGCCCGCGCCGTTCGGTCCCAGGAGGCCGATGGCGCCCGTGGGCAGGGACAGCGACACCTCCTTCAAGGCGACGTGCGGGCCGTAGCGGTGCGTGATGTTCTTGAGTTCGAGCAAATGAGACATGAAGCCATTATACCGGCCTCCCCCACCCAGCGGTCGATCAGAAAATAGCTTCCCCCGACCGACTTGGCTCTTCACCGTCACGCACGATGCGAATAAACGGATTGCTTTCATGCCGACCGGGCAACCCATCGGCGGCATCTGAGACTGGCTTCTTTCTTCTGGGTCGAAGTGCTTAACCCGTTGACCAGTTTAAATTTACAGCACAAGCCACTCCTCGCTGATCATCGTCCGCCCCTGAATTCACACGAATCTGTGGGCACAAATCGGCGGACAACGTGCCTATGGAGCTAGACCCGTCCATGAAGGAGATTCCCATGTCCAAGCTGCTTGCCCTTGGCTCACAGGGGCCTGCCGTGTTCGATTTGCAAGCCAAGCTCAATTGCCATCCGACGATGTTGCCCCGTTTGACCGTCGATGGGCTGTTCGGCAAGAAGACTCAGGGCCGCGTGCTGGAATTTCAGAAGGACAAGAAACTGGCCGCCGACGGCATCGTCGGCCCCAAGACGCAGGGTATGCTGAACGAATCGTTGCAATTCCCCCCGGAAAGCTTCCTGCAGTGTGCCAACTGCCTGCCGGAAAATAAAGGCAACGTGATGCTGATTCGTTCCCTCTTCTCGCCCATCATCGATCAATCCCCCAAGGGCTTGCGGAACCTGTTCGGCTTCAGCCACCGATCCAACGCCGCGACGCCGGCGGCAAGCATCGCGGGCGTGCAGGTGCAGCCGCTGGACCCGATGCAAGAAGCCATGGCGATCAATCGCTTTGGAACCAGCCTGGACCTTACTAACATTTTCATTACCGACAAATCGGGACTGCAAAATCGCCCCTTCACCGTGGCCATCCCCTGCAAAAGCAACGGCCCGACGACCATCTTGCTCAACATGGGCTCGCTCACGCCCCCCGGCGACGACCTGGTGCACGAATTGGCCCATGCCTGGCAAGCACAGCACCACCTCATCTCCGTCCAATTCATGGACAATTCCATTAAGAGCCAGGCGGCGGCCCTGGCGCTCAACACGCCGATCGGCCTGTTCGACGCCGCCGTGCGCGGCCACAAGGGTTACCCTGCGTTTTACCCCTATTCGCCCTATGCCTACGAACCCGGGAAAAAGTTCAGCGAATACGCCGGGGAGCAGATCGCCCAGCAGGTGCAGCGGAATGAGGCCGCCATCACGGCGCACATCAAATCCGTGGCGGCGGGGAAGCATGACCCCGACAATGCGCTGAGCTTGTCCACGCCGCGGATCGAAGATCGCCGCAAGGCGACCGTGAAGATTTAGTCGCGCTCGTCAGGCACAGGCGGACAAGCTGCCTGCGGCCCGTGGCACCATCCGACAGTGGCACCGCGCTACAGATTGACAACATCACCCAATTTTGAAAATTGCTCCTGCGATGCCTAAGTATTTTGCCGTTGCTCCCGTAAATCCAGAGACGCTCACCCAATTGAAAAGGATCAAATTGGTCCGCTCAAAAGCAACTGGCACCCAGCCGTCTTGACCAATCTTCTGACGCATTTCAGCTTCCGTAGGATTGAGGAATGCAAGAACAGCCGCAACAATGAGGGCAATCAAGAAGCAACCGATTTTTGATTTACCGCGGTCTGTTGACTGCAAAATCGTTTCGCCTGAATTCTCTATAAGCCGGAAAGCGATTGGATGACCGCAATGAGGACAAGAAGGGGCTTGACTAGAGATCTGTTTACCACAAGCTGGACATGCGATCAAAGGCATTGAATCATTCCTCGCCATCGAAAGTAAACCTGCATGCCATTCCGAGAGTAGCTCATCTAAGAACAGCCCTTCAACGTCGAAGTGGCATGAATAGAACACAATTCTGTCCATCGCATTGGGGAAATACAACTCATTATCCGTCGATGGTTGAAAAAATTGGCGGGACCGCTCGCTCGTGAACCTTTGGCATCACTTCTGCAATTTTTCGGTCACACCGACCAACCTGCGGAGTATGGGAGGGAAACCACCCAGGCGGCGCTCGTGCCGCGCCCATTTGGCCTATGAGGTTGATCCATGCGCCGAGCCATTTTCGTCTTTTGGATTTGCCTGTTCATCCTGCCCCGGCTCTCCGCACAAACGCTCAACGATCCCAATCTCTTCACGAATTTCAGCGCGACCGGATCGCTGCCCACGGGGATGTCTTTCCTCAATCACTACAACACGGACTTTTTCGTCATCGAGAAAAACACCGGCTTCGTTCGCGCCCGCATCGGCGGCGTCAATTCGATCGTCCTGGATTTGCCCGTCAACACCCTGAGCGAACGCGGCGGCCTGGGCATCGCCGTCGATCCCAACTTCATGACCAATGGCCACGTCTATATCTATTACAGCCGGGACAGCAGCGGCTCGGACAGCAACCTCGACGCCAACTGGACCGACAACCGCCTGTCGCGCTTCACCTTCAACGGCACCACGCTAAGCAATGAAACCGTCCTGCAAACCTTCCCGCGCGACGCCGCCCAGAACAACGGCCCCAACCACAACGGCGGCCCCGTTCGCATCGGGCCGGACGGCAAAATCTGGGGAGCGACCGGCGACCTCAATCGCAATCGGGCCGAGCAAAACAACCCCGCCCAGGCCGCGAACTCGGCCTTGACGGGCGGCACCTATCGCTTCAATCTCGACGGCTCCATCCCGGTGGACAATCCCTTCGCCGGCCACGCCAATGCCGCGTTCCACAAATGGGCGAGCTATGGCAACCGCAACACCTTCGGCATGGCCTTCGACCCGGTCACCAACGATCTTTGGATCACCGAGAACGGCCCTTCCTCCTATGACGAAATCAACCGCGTCGAGCTGGGCTTCAACTCCGGCTGGAACCGCGTCATGGGCCCGATTTCGCGGACTGCCTTCACACCCGGCGACCTGGTCAATCTGGGGGCCGCCTCCACCTACAGCGATCCCGAATTTTCCTTCTTCAATCCCGTCGGCATCACGGCCATCGGCTTCTTGTACGGCTCCAACTGGGGACCCAGCTACGACAACGCCGTCCTCGTCGGCGACAACAACACGGGCCGGCTCTACCTGTTCCGCCTCAATGAAACGCGCACGGGCTTTGCCTTGCCCGGAGGCGTGGGGCTGGACGACCTGGTGGCGGACAACGCCAGCGAGGTCAATCAAGTCGTCTTCGGCACCGGCTTCGGCGTCGTCACCGACATCCGCGTCGGCCCTTATGGCGACGTTTACGTCACCTCGCTGTCGCAGGGGGGCATCTTCCGCATCAGCGCCGTCCCCGAGCCGGGCACGCTGCTGCTCGCCGGAGCGGCGGGTTCCGCCGGCGCCGCCTGGCTGTGGCGCCAGCGGCGGGTCCGACCGCGCCGCGCCGCCGACCGTTGCTCTTGATGGAAGGCCGTCCACCTTCCTCACCCGCGCCTCTCTCTTCGTTACCCCGGAGGGAGAGGTGCTTTTTTTGTTGATGCAGGCAGCCTTCTGAAGGGATGCCCTTCTGACCGTGACTTCGTGGATGATCTGATCGAGCTCGACCTTTTCATTGCCCGGCGAGGTGGCGGGGTTACAATGGAGCCGATGTTCGCGCCACGAACACGAAGCGGGGGACGGCTCATGACGCGACGATTTCGAAAACGCCCATCTGCCCTTTCATGAACGCCTGCGCAAGTAATCGGCGACGCTCCCGAGGGACGGCTCAATAGCGTTCGGGAATCAGGCGGCGGCCTTGCATGCTGGCTTGATCGTCGTATTCCCCCTTGGAAGAACGCTTCGGCAGCTTGATCTTTTCCTTGGGCACTTTCTCATAGGGAATGAGGCTCAAGAGGTGGGCCAGGCAGTTGAGCCTGGCGCGGCGCTTGTCATCGGAGCGGACGATGTGCCAAGGGGATTCCTCCGTGTCGGTGGCCTGGAGCATCAAGTCCCGCGCGCGGGAAAAGGCGTACCAGCGTTTGAAGGATTCCAGGTCCATGGGGCTGAGTTTCCATTGCCGCATCGGGTCTTCGATGCGCGCCGCGAAGCGCTTTTCTTGTTCTTCCTGCCCCACCTCCAGCCAAAACTTAATCAAGATGACGCCCGCGCCGATCAGATGGCTCTCGAACCGGGGGCACAGATCGATGAACCGCTGATATTGGGCTTCCGTGCAAAAGTCCATCACGTATTCCACGCCCGCGCGATTGTACCAACTGCGGTCGAACACCACGACTTCCCCCGCGGCGGGGAAGTGCTGAAAATAGCGTTGGATATAGATCTGAGTCTTTTCACGATCGGAGGGCGCCGGCAAGGCCACCAGGCGAAAGACGCGCGGGCTGACCCGCTCCATGAGGGCCTTGATCGTCCCGCCCTTGCCGGCTGCGTCGCGCCCCTCGAACACGATGATGACGCGCAGCCCCTTATGAACGACCCAATCCTGCAGGCGGCACAATTCCGTTTGCAGCTTCCGCAATTCTTTCTCGTATTCCTTGCGCTTCATGGTTTTCGGTTCGTCTTCTTGATGCTTGGACACGGCGGGTTTCTCCTTGACTCACTCCACAAGATAAATGACCTGGGTTCGCAGGCAGTCCGCGGCGGCGCCTGAGCACGACGTTCATCGGCCCTCGTGCCGCGGCGGGGAGTCGCTGGGCGCAACCTTTTGCAAGCGCGGCAGGGTCGATGGCTTCGTGCCGCCCACGCCTTGGGCGTCGCTCTCCTCGGCCATGACGCGATCTTCCGGTTCAAGAAAGCTGCGCTCCGACGCTTTCTTCAGCAGCCGCAACTTTTGCTGCAACGGCTCGTGGCGCTGATCCGGCAAATGACGCAGCAGATCCTCCAACATGGCCTTGAGGCGGCGGACGACCTGGATGCTGCCGCCGCCAAACTGCAGGATTTCCGTGACGGCCAATTGCACGAAATCCTCCCAATCCGGGGTGCGATAGCGTACGCGGACCCGGCCCGAAGCATCCCGCATTTTTTCGATGTCCAACCGGCGCCCCCCAACGTGGCGCAGCAAGTGATGCAATTGGTCGATGGCCAGCACGGCCGTGGTGGGGTCGTTGATGGCGGGAGACAACGCCCGGGAGGCGATGTCGACGATGATGCGAAAAGCAAAAGCCGGGTCTTGCTCCTGGGTTCGCTCCGCCCCCAGTTCGATGGCTTGCCGCAGCGGCTCATCCAATGCGGCCTGGCCGCCAAAGACATGGAACAAGGGGTCCCGCGGCGCCACGAAATCGCCGACTTGCGGCACCAGTTCGATCACGCAGTCATGCGCCATGGCCAGCTTGATCAGCCCCTCCCGATCGAACGCCAAGACCACGCCGCCCTGTTTGCTGTAGAGGGTATGGCTCGGCTCATGGTCCAGGAACTCATCGACGGAGGTCGCCGCCGCCCCGCGGTCCGCTTCCCTTTGCGGGTAAACCTGGTCGATCACGCGATGCGCCTCGGCCGTGACGACTTTGAACACGCCGCTGGGCCGAAGCAAGAGCCCGATGTGATTGATGAGGTAAAGAAACATCGCGATGCAAGCCGCGCACCCATAAGCGGCCAGCAGCGTGGTGAGGAGGGGGACGGATTGCTCAATGCGGATCATGGCGGACAGGACGAACGTGAAAGTAAACACAAAGATGGAGAGGGCGACCTTCGTGACCCGGTCGCGAAACATCGTGCCGATGACCCGCGGCGTCAATTGCGCACTGGCCAATTGCACGACCAGAAGCAGCGAGGAGCACACAAACACGATGAAGGTAAACATGGCGCCGGCCAGGGCGCCTAAAATGGAGCGCGCGCTCTCGGGCTGGGCGTCCATTTGCCAGCCCCAGGCGGAATCGACGGCGTGCAAGACTTGGACTGAAAGAATGGCCAAAACCACGGCCAAGGTCGGCTCGATCCAAATGGAATTTCTCAGATAGCGGCGCAGTCGATAGCGTTGTAGCCAATTCATAAAGTCATGTTCCTAGTGCTCCTCGGCGCCGACCCCCGCATCAACCTATTCACTCTAGCAAATGAAGTGCCGCTTATCTGCATCTTGTCCGTTTGAGCGGATTGCCACTCACGACCAAACGTCATTTATCTTCCTTGGCCAGCTCGGGATTCTCCCAAATCACTTCATAAATGTTGAGTTGATCCTTGCCCTCGCGGTAGGAAAAACGCACCATGATCTCATTGCCCTTCCAGGTGCGCGGCAGCGAGCTGAGTTGCAGCAGATGCCAATCTTCCTTCTTGGCCGCAATCTGCATGCTGTATTTGGTCCAGTTTCCCGCCCGCCGCCACGTCACACCGTCCATGCTGACCATGATTTCCCCCGCCGTGTCGGTGCTCTTGTCGCCGCGTGCCTTGAAGCGCAGCCGCGTCCGAAACACCGTCTGTTCTTCCTTGGCCTTGAGGTGATAGACGTTGTTCTTCGAGGTCAGCCCCGTGTGCCCCACGTGCTCGTCCCGAGCCAGGACGATCTTGGCCAACTTCTGCTGTTCCTTTTGATCCTGCCCCTCGGCAGAAAGCGTGCCAGCCAGGAGGACGAACAAGCTCCCCATGACCCCGCCGAGCCGCCAGACCTGTCGATGAACGATGACCATGGTCGATCTCCCCCGTTATTGGCTCATATGAAAAGCCCGTTCATTATGGTGGGGCCCAGGAAAAGGGGTCAAGGACATTTATTGCCGGGTTGTCCGCCGCGCTCAGGGCCGGTCGTTCGACTCGCTTCCCTCTGCTTTCTTACTTGGCTTTCCCTGCCGCACTTGGGATAATGAGCCATGCCTCGGACCCGGGAGCGGGTCCTTCGTCCCGCCTTTGTCTTACTCCATGGGAGGTTTCCATGTCGCAACCCAATCGCCGCCGCTTCCTCGGCGCTTCCGCCCTGTCCGCCGCCGCCATCGCCTTGCCCGCCTCTGCGTATGGCCGCATCCTCGGGGCCAACGAACGCATCGGCATCGCCTACCTCGGCACCGGCGGCCGGATGCTTGATCGCAATAGCCACATCCCCATCATCACCCGCATGAAGGAAGCGGGCAAACCGGTGGACCACGTCGGCGTTTGCGACGTCTGGAATGGCAACGACGACGTCAAACGCGGCCTCTACCCCGCCGCCCAGGCCTGCGGCTTGAATCCCGACGACGCCAAGCACGTCACCAAGGACTATCGCAAGCTGCTCGAATTGAAGGAAGTGGACGTCGTCTGCATCGCCACGCCGGACCATTGGCATGCCAAGATGTCCATCGACGCCGCCGCCGCGGGCAAGGACGTCTTCTGCGAAAAGCCGATGACGCGCACCATCGAGGAAGCTCAGGCCGTCGTCCAGGCGATGAAAAAATACAACCGCGTCATGACCGTGGGCGTGCAGTCCATGGCCGACCCCACCTGGATGACCGCTTACGACTACATCAAGAAAGGCAAGATCGGCCACGTCGCCCAGGCGCAGACCAGCTATTACCGCAACTCCGCCGTCGGCCAGTGGCGCTATTACAAGCTCACCAAGGACATGAACCCCAAAACGATCGATTGGGACCTGTTCCTGGGCTATGCCTTCGAAGTGGTCAAAGGCGTTCCCATCGGACCGAAGATGGACTTCGACCGCGCCCTCTACGGGCAATGGCGCTGCTATTGGCCCTTCGGCGGCGGCATGTTCACCGACCTCTTCGTCCATCAGACGACCCACCTGATCGCGGCCATGGGCGTCCGCTACCCGGCCCGGGTCGTCGGCGCGGGCGGCATCTTCCTCGAATATGACGGGCGGGACGTGCCCGACGTCGCCACCGTCGTCGCCGATTATGAGGAAGGCTGCCAGCTCATCATCACCGCCACTATGATCAACCGCTATCCCATCGAGGAGGTCATTCGCGGCCGGCTCGGCACGATCAAGTTCGTCAAGGGCGGGTTCGAAATCATCCCGGACAACCCGGCCGGCGGCGCGGGCATCCCCGCTCGCCTCGAAGACCGCATCAAGGGCGAAATGGTCAAGTGCGATGCGCCGCAAGGCTGGGACGGCGATACGAAAGCCCTGTGGGAAAACTTCTTCGAATGCGTGCGGTCGCGCAACCGAGAAACGCTCTCCACCCCCGAACTGGGCGCCGCCGCCTTCACCACCGTCGCCCTGGGCGTGCAAAGCTACCGCGAAGGCCAGGTCATGGGCTGGGACAAGGAGCAAAACAAAGTCGTGCCCGGCAACGGCCACTGGGCCGCCGGCTGGGAAAACCGCAGCCGCAGCGGCGGCAAACCCAACCACATCATGGGCTGGGAAGCAGGCGATGCCGGCTGCACGCTGTCGCCGCCAGCCTATCAAAAACTGGCCGGCCCCTGGGTCGATGGCAAGGACCCCGCCGGGGCGTAAGCCGCGGCGCTGCCGCACTTTGGCCGCTTATCGTTGTTTCAATCACGAAGCCCTCGAAGTGCCACTCTTCGCGGGCTTTGTGTTTGCAACCGCTGTCGCCGCGGAACCGCCCTGCGACCCTCGCGGCCAAGGCCGATGTATTCCCCTTGCGTTGAGCTTGAATCCACTGGCATGCACCCAGGCAAGTGATTAAGTTATTTTCATGGGTTATTACATTCGGGTGCTCTCGCCATCGCTGCGAATTCCTTCACTGGCCAAGCTTCAGGAAGCCCTGGTCCGGAGCAACTGGCCCGCCAAGCTGACCTTGGAAGCCGGCCCCGAGGAGGCCTGGGAGCGTTTGCTGCTTTCCCACGCCGATGACATCGAGATCACCGACATTGAACGCAGCACCACCGATGCCAGCGACGTGGCCGCCAACGAACTGGATGAGTTCCTGATCGAGGCGGAGGAGGGAGAGCCGCGCAGCGCCGCCGCCTGGCTGGTCGACTACCTGCCAACGGTCAAGACGATCTATGCGTTTCAGCTTCTCAGCGGCGTCGACGTCGAGGGCGGCTGGGAGATCCTGGGCCAGGTCAAGGAGGCGATCCGCGAACAAGTCGGCGGCATCATCCAGGCTGATGGCGAAGGCTTTTCGAACGAAGAGGGTTTCCACATCCTCTGGCAATTCGGGGACGATGCGGCCGGGCCATGGTGGATGGCGGTCCTCAAGGACGGCCAATGGATTCCTTTCCAGATCGAACTGAGCAACCCGCAGCATCGGGAGGCCTTTTGCCGCGGCGAAGTACCCCTGGGCGTCATCATGATGAGCTGACCTCTCTGCCTGGGGAAGATGGTTTCGGTGGCTGCAAATCCTGTTCAAAAAAGCAGTCACGACCCAGGGAAATGCTGTTGCTGACTTCTTCGCGTGCCTAAATCGAGTTTGGGCACGAGGGAGAAGTTTCATTAAGGGGTTCACTTTTTTTTAGGACCAGATGGTCCATCAGTCTGCTTCGGAGGATTAGGTCGAATTGGTCCTTTTGGTTTTTTTCTTATCAGTGGTGGCTTTTTTGGAACGTACGCAGCGTGCTTTTTTTCATGTGGATTTCGATTTGGCTTGCTCATGAAATCTCCCTTGATATGGAAATTAGGGCAGCTTTTTCGCCTCTAATGGATTCGTGGCTGTTACAGGATTCGTGATTGCTGTATTTTTGCACCTGATGCAGAGGTTCCAACCGCTAAATAAAACAAGAAAAAGTGAACCAGTAATAAATAGTATAAATGACCCTAAGGTGTAAGATTTGGTCGCTGATGTAAATTTATTTTCCATTTCAGTAGCATTAAGTCTGTCTTGTTTATCGTACATTAAATCGTTAATTTCTATCTGTCGATCGATTGAATCAGTACTCTTTACGAATGAGAAAAGTAGTACTACTAAACTACCTATAAAAGATGCCCAGCCAAAGTATAATAGAAAAAGGGTGTTAATTGAAGGCTCAGGTACGATCTTTTCCAAAAATGTCAGAGAAACTAATAGACCACCTGCTGACAATGTCAAAATCGCTTTGTCTTGTTGCTCTGTGCTTTTTTGACCAATCTCAATCAGTAGCCTGCGTTCTTCAAGATATTGTGAATAGGGATAAACGTCAATATCAGTATCATTTTGAATATCTTGCCCATTTTCATGAGGCAGCGTATCCGAGGAGGAATTCAACACTTTTTTACTTCGACCAGTTTCAGGTTTTTTCTTCTTTCCTCGACCCATGATGATTCTCTATCAAAAAAAAGTGAGCGATTCGGCCCTCAATTAATCTCCTCTTTTGAAATGGCCCCCAAATGGAACACCGTCGGCTGTGACTCTCACTTCGTGCTCTTGCCAGGATTCAAGCAAATTCCAAATTTTCATTATACTCAAAAGCAAATGTTCTGGCAGGCTAACTTGCAGGAATAAGGATTCAGTTAACTGGTTCGGTTTGCCGAACCACGATGGTGGACCTCCGTCGGCCGTGTATCTCACCACGGCCGACGCACCACCGTTTGCCTGTCTGAACCGCCTGGCCTTGTTTTTCTCAACGATTCCCCTCGTGCCCAAACTCTGTTTGGGCACGCCCTCATCGCGAAACTTTGTTTCGCGTTCCATCCCGGTTCTGTTGTGGCCTGGTGTCCCGACCAATTCCCGGCCCGACTGGTGCAAGTCCGAGGATGGCGGCTGGGTGATGCTCAGCGACCGGCTGGACACCGGCGAGTAAGAGACCGTTTACAACCTCCGCATCGCGGATTACCATACGTACTTCGTGGGGGATGACTGGGGGTTCGAGGTATGGGCACATAATGCGGATTATCTGGAAGATCGAAAACGTACTACAACAAAACCCGGACCGTATGCCGGAGACTCGATCAAAGCACGCGGGCCTGAAAGGAACTTCAACGCTGAGGAACGGAAACGGATCAATCAGATTGGGAAAAGAGACGGTTGTCACACTTGTGGCACAAAAGACCCTGGCACAAAGTCCGGGAACTTCGTTCCGGATCATCAGCCCCCAAGCGCCTTGGTTCCCCCAGGCACACCTCAATCACTTTACCCTCACTGTCTTGGTTGTAGCCAGCGTCAAGGGGGCGAGATTCGCGCCATTGTTCAATGAGCTAGGACGTGTGTAACTGGAGTTGGGATATGAAGTGGATAGCTTCATATGGCGGGCCATTGCTGTTGGCGCCAGAACGAGCGTTGAAACACTGGAGTGGAATCCTGCGTGATAAGAGCTTGCCAACAGACTATACTAGGGCATGCCAAATAGCTGATTATCTAGGTGTCATAAGAGTGGATAGGTATGACATTGTCGTTCTCGGAGATGAGCCATTGCAAAGTACTTTGCTTCGCAGTGGTTCGGATGACACGATTCTAGTCGTTCGATGGGTTTACGCTAACGACGATGCGTCAGTGGCCGCGTACATTAGTCAAATACCCGATAAAGGCTTTGGCTCCCCCGCTGTAATCTTCCATGTGGAAGACCACACCCTATATCTTTTCGATTCAGCGATACCAGGTATTGACGTACTCAACGAGAAGCACCTTTCTATCGAGATTCGTCCAAACGAATACTTGGTGGAAACTGCACATTTCATTCCGGATGAGGCAACTTCCCTGATTGTTCATCGAATGAAGCCCCGAAGGTGAGTGAGTAGAGATTCATCGGGGTAAGGAAGGCCTTCGCTACAAAGTCGAAGGTGGGCGCTTGGCGTTAAGAATCGCAGCGGGCTGCAGAATATAAGGCCGGATGTCAGTCTCGAACTGGTACCTGTTGAGATACAACTAAGAGTGCAAGGCGCGGAAGACGATCCGAGCGAACCGACAGTCGCCAAGCGGGTCGTGGCGATTTTCCAGCGGCAGGCTCTCATCCTGCATCTCCACTTCGGCGATCA
>JAANMW010003424.1_pt1 | contig 12390 bp, 10 predicted proteins | sample 7279671 | NCBI WGS metagenome assembly JAANMW01 (sample SAMN14094541, study PRJNA606508) | bioreactor metagenome | isolation source: A lab-scale SPAN reactor treating ammonium-rich wastewater day 247 | place: Ireland: Galway | collected 2017-09-19
GAAGTGGAAGCCGGGCGCGCCCCAGACCCACAGCTCGGTGATCTTCTCCCGTCGGCATCGCTCGAGCAGACCGTTGTCTTCGAAAAAGCCCCGATAGGAGGCCGTGATCGGGAACCACTTCTGCGTACGGTGCGCTTCCAGATAGGACGCCTCGTCGTAGCGGCTTCCGTCCAACCGGGTCGGAAACCGATCTACGGTGATCGTATCGACGATCTCATAGTTGATATAGCCCCAGCTGGCCTGCCGGACGACGTCCGCGGGGAGATGGGAGTACTGCACCGGATCGTTCCATTTGAAGTGCTCGGTGAGCCGTTTGCCCCCCTCACCCTTCAGGATGGGATCATAGATCAGCACGATGACCCGGGCGAGTTTGCGCCCCGTGGCGGCCCGGCGGTCATAGACGAACTTCGGGCGCTTCCAGAGCGCCTCATTCCGGTTTGTCACCGTGTAGCAGCCCTGGACCTGCAGCTCGCCCGTGGGTTGGACCTCGGGCAGCGACTTCCAGGCGGGCGGGCGGGCCGCAGCTGCTGCGGCCAGGCCGAGGAGGATCAGAGGTGCATAGATCGAGCGCATGGGCGTCTCCTATCGGTTCGATGTCCGGATGAGCCACACCTCGCACAGGCGGGACTGGACGCGCCAGTTCAGGTCGGGTTCAAAAGTGGGATCGAACGTGATCGTCAGCATACCATCGGTATAGAGACCCCGGGGTACGGGGAACTCCTTGACGGCGCCCAGCTCCTTGCCGTAGAGCGTGGGCGTCAGCCGAACGCCGTTGGCCCGAACGAAGCAATCGCCGTATCCGGTGGTCCGGACGGTGTAATCGGCGTTCGGATCGAGCCCGGCGTACCGGAGCCCCTTCGGCCAGTCCATGCTGGTGATCCATGATTGGCGCGCGCGGGCGTGCTCGTGCTTGCCTACCCACCACATGGCCCCCGGGAGCGCCATATGGTCCATATCGAGGATGGGGCGTTCGAGACGCTCGTTGCGGATCTCGTGCGGGGATCGGCCGACATTCCCGATATCGTCGTAGAAGCCTCCCGGGCCCGGATCCTCCCACCGGGCGATTTGCCCCAGTCTGCCGACTCGTTCCCCTTCCGTGCTGAGCGTGAGGGCCCTCGCCATCTCATCCTCGAGCCACCACCGATTGTTCAGCGGGTAATCGAGAAAGTCGAGCGTCGCGCCCCGCTCGGCGCCGATGGCCCCGTACTTCGCAACGCTGGTCTGGAGCCCGATGGATCGATACAGCGCGTCGCAGAGGGCGGTAACCTCCCGGGCCAGGTTCGGCTCGATCGGTGGCGCATCGAGTATCTCTCTCGCCCTAGCAACCGCCTGCTCGGATCCCGCCGTCGGCGCATCGAGGAGAGCGGCGTTCGCCCTCAGCTCAAGGTCTCGCTCATGGATCAACCGTTTGCGCGTGTAGAGATCGTAGGCAGCGCGCAGGGCGTACATCTGGGCTCGCCAGCTGTCTCGAAGATCGCTGTGTTCGCGCTGGAGCCGCTGCCAGAGGGCATAGGTTCCGTCCACCGTTCCGTTGTCGATCAGCGAGCCGATCCAGTTGCGCTCGAGCGCGAAGAGCCCGGCCGCGGCGTCTTCGGCGACATCCGCGCCCAGGAATACCCGGGCGTACTCCGTAACCACCGTACGGAGATCGCCCTTCGGGTCCCAGCCCAGAGCGCTCCATACGCATTTGTTCAGGTCGTCGTGGACGCCGTCGGAATAGGTGATGAAGCCATCGGTGAACATCGCCGTGTCGTGATGGATATCGGCGTAGAACGACGGACGAGGGTTGACCGGTTCCCTCCCGAGCGTGAAGGCGAAGGCCGGATCCCAGTAGGGGACCGGGAACTGGGCGCGCACGCAATGCGTGATGTCCGGATAGTCCCGGAGTTTGTAGCCTTTCGGAAGCCGCGCGCGGACGACGTGCAGCGGCGCGCTGGACGGGCCGCCGACCAGCCCCGCAAGCCACGCGGGCCGGTTCTCCTCGATCCAGCGATACACGTAGTCCTCTTGAAACCGGTTGAAGCCCTGCATCGACATCCAGATGCGGGCCTCCGGGTGGCTCTGCTTGAGTGCGTCCCAGAGGTCCACGAGACAGGGGAGGACCAACTCCGGATCGTTGCTCCCGGGATCGCCGCCCGGCACGAACACCCCGGCCAGATGCGGCAGGTCGCGGAAGAGTTTGCGATGATAGGCGAGCCACTCCGCGCGGCGGGCGACGTCCGTAAGGTCGAACTCGATGGGAGTCCATAGCCAGTGATCGAGGCCGTAGCGGCCGCAGATCCGGCTGATTTCGACGTTCATCGTCTCGCGAGGGACACGGGAGATGATCGGCCGTTCGTCCTGCAGCGGGATGTTCTCGATCGCATTCGTGCCGAAGAAGGTGAGCTCGCGGATGTATCGATCGTACTGCTCCGGCTTCCAGGCATCGTACGAGTTGGCCGTGGCGCGATAGCCGAGCTGATGGCCCCGTATCGGATAGGCCGGCGCGGTCCGCAGACTCAGCGGTTCAGGAAGCAGAACCTTGCCCTTGCGGCATTCGAGCCGCCGCAGAAGGTGGCCGACCCCAAAGAGCGCCCCGCGAGGATCATGGCCGACGACCCAGAGCGTGGCCGTTTGCGGTTCGGCGTGGATGGCGTACGCGTCTGCGACGTCGGGTGCGTCGATCGGCCGGATCCGTCCGTGGAGCGCCCGGTCGGGGCCCGCGACAAGCGCGATCGTCCAGCCCTGGGCGGGCCAGGCGGTGACCCCTGGCCAGCGCAGGCCGGAGCGAAGTTCGACCTCTTCCGAGAGGACCTGGGCGGCCGTCCGCTCGACTTCCGGAGCTCCATCCCCCCGAACCACGATGACGGCTCGGGACAGGTCGATCGGACCGGGACCCGGCATCAGGCTCATCGCGATCGGGACCAGACTGTAGGCGAGCATAACCGTTCTCCGTGAGGGCGGGTTGCAGGCAGGCGGCGCCGACCGCATCGTAGACCATAAAAGGCGCACGGGCGATCGACAATGGGAGTTGCGAGGGGCATGGCTTCGTGAACTTCGTCGGACCGAGGCGCGATTCCTCCAGCAGCTCGGCACGCGCTGCGGGTATATCGCCTGCGCCCGCCTGCGGTACAATCGGTGATACGGCACAATGAGACAACTGAAGATCGGTACCTCGGGTGTGCGGGGAGTCGTCGGCGATGCGATGACCCCCGAACTGGTCGTCGATTTCGCGGCGGCGTTTGGCACCTATTGCGGCGGCGAAACCGTGGTGATTGGCAGGGATACGAGGCCGAGCTCGACCCTGTTCCATTCGGCCGTCCTCGCGGCGCTCATCTCGACCGGCGCCGATACGATCGATCTCGGGATCTGCACCACGCCGATGGTCTCCCATGCGGTGCGGCGTCTCGGCGCTGCCGGCGGCATCTCGATCACGGGCAGCCATAACGACGGACGTTGGAACGCCCTGAAGTTCCTTGGCCCCGATGGAGGGCTGTTGAACTCGGCCAATACCGAGGAGCTCCTCGATATCTACCACGCGTCGGCGTTCCTTCTGGCGCCGTGGCATGGCCTGAGGGGCGTTCGGTCGGCTCCGACCATGATCGACGACTACGTCGATACCCTCTGCGATGCGCTGGACATCGGGGCCATCCGCGGACGGAAGTTCCGGGTGGCTCTGGATTTCTGCAACGGCGCCGCAACCGACGCCGGTCGGGCGTTTCTGGAGCGAGCCGGTTGTACGCTGATCGGGCTTAACGATGACGCCTCGGGGCAGTTTGCCCATCCGCCTGCCCCGTCCCCCGCGAATATGCGGCAGCTGGCGGCGTTGATGAGAAGCGTGGATGCCGACCTCGGGGCTGCGCTCAACATCGACGGCGATCGGCTGGGCCTTGTCCTCGGGTCCGGACAGGCGCTGTCGGAGGAGGCGACCCTCCCGCTCGCGGTTCGAGCAGCCCTGATCCGGAAGGTCGGGTCGGTGGTGATCAATCAGTCGACATCCCGGATGACCGAGGCGCTCGCGGCGGAATGCGGTTGTCCGTGTTATCGGACGTCGGTAGGCGAGGGGCACGTCATGGAGCGGGCGCTCAATGAGGCCGCCGTGATCGCCGGCGAGGGCAACGGAGGCGTCGCCCTCCTCCCGACCGCCCATACCTTCGATGCGCTCCTGACGCTCGGCCTTCTGCTGGAACACAGCGCCCTGCACGACGTTCCCCTCGAGGTAAGCGCGAGCTCGCTGCCCGAATACCACATGCGGAAGGGTGAGCTGCGCTGCCCTCCCGAACAGGTCTACAGGCTCCTCGAAGGGATCCGTGAGCGGTTTGCCGATACCCGACCGGACCTGTCCGACGGGATTCGGTTCGATTGGCCGGATGCGTGGCTGCACATCCGCGCATCGAACACCGAGCCGCTGCTCCGGGTGATCGTTGAGGCTGAGACCGAGGGCCGGGCCGAGGAGCTGTTCAGCAGCACGATGGCCCTCACGCGCCGGGCGGCGTGGGCGTACGGAGGCCGCTGAGATGAGCAAACAGCTCGCCCTGAAGATCAGCATATCGGGGGTTCGCGGTGTCGTAGGCAATGCCCTGACGCCGCAGCTCGTCACCTCGTTCGCGGCGGCGTTCGGCACCTATGCGGGGGCCGGGCCCATCGTGGTGGGAACCGACAGCCGGCCGTCCCGGGACATGGTGAAGCATGCCGTATTTGCGGGTCTCTTGAGCGTCGGCTGCGCGCCGGTGGACGTCGGGATCCTGCCGGTCCCGTCGCTGCAGCTGCACCTTCGCGAAACCGGAGCGTTCGGCGGCGTCTGCCTGACCGCAAGCCATAATCCCATCGAGTGGAATGCGCTGAAGTTCTTCGGAGCCGACGGCATCCTGCTCCGTCCCCATGAAGCCGCCGAGCTGACGGACCTGTACCATCAGGGGGCCTATCCCCGAGTCGACGGCATGTCCGTCGAGCCGATCCGTACCGACGACACGGCCATCGAGCGGCACCGCAGCGCCGTCCTGGCCGCCCTGGATACAGGGGCGATTCGGGCGGCTCACATTCACGTGGCGGTAGATTGCTGCAACGGCGCAGCCTCGCATGCGACGCCCGAGTTTCTTCGGGCGCTCGGCTGTCGCGTGACCGCGATCCATACAGACCCGAACCGGCCGTTCCCGCATGATCCCGAGCCGATTCCCGAGCATATGGGGGACCTCACGCGGGCCGTTAGGGAATGCGGCGCGGACATCGGGTTCATTCAGGACGCCGATGCGGACCGTCTCGCCATCGCCGATTCGGACGGCAGGCCTCTCGGCGAAGAGCTGACGCTCGCGCTGGCCGTACGGCAGGTGACCTCGGTTCGTCCGTGCCCGGTGGTGGTCAACGTATCGACGAGCAGGATGATCGACGATATCTGCGCGGAGACCGGCTCGACGCTCTACCGAACGAGGGTGGGCGAAGTCAACGTCGTGGAACGGATGCTCGAGGTTGGGGCCGAGATCGGCGGTGAAGGCAACGGCGGGGTCATCGCGCCGCAGATCAACCCGTGTCGGGACAGCTTCGTCGCCATGGGGCGCGTTCTCGAAGCGATGGCGGTGACCGGACGATCGATCCACGAGCTCCGGGGTGCGATACCCTCGTACGCGATGCTGAAGACCCGGATCGCGACTCGTCCGAGGGACGTCCCGGTCGCCCTCCGAAGACTGCGGGAGGCCTTCGCCGATGGTCGGCTGGATGAGATCGACGGCGTCAAGATCCTGTGGTCCGATCGGTGGCTGCAGGCGAGAGCCAGCAACACCGAACCGATCATCCGCGTCATCGCGGAGGCCCCCACGGAACGGGACGCTCGTGATATGATCCAGCGCGCCCAATCGGCGCTCGAAGCCGCGGCATGATCTCGCGCATCCGTGTATCATGATCGTCGAGTCAGGAAAGGAGTCCTTACCATGCGTATCCTAGCCTCCATCGTATTGATCGCCTCCATCGGCGGGTTCGCCCTCGCCCAGGCCCCGCAGGCCCAGCGTCCGCGCCGTGCGGGCATGCAGCTCTCGTGCCAGGCGTGGACCTTCCGCGAGCTGACCGTCCTGGACACCATCGACACGGTCAACAGCCTCGGCATCCGGAATGTCGAGTTCTTCCCCGGTCAGAAGCTGTCCAAGGACAACCCGATCGGCGTCGATCACAACGCCTCGCCCGAGGTGATCGCCGAGGTCAAGGCCCGTCTCCAGGCCAAACAGGTGCGGGCCGTCGCCTATGGAGTCGTCGGTCTCGGCGAGAACGAAGAAGAGAATCGGAAGGTTTTCGAGTTCGCCAAGACCATGGGGATCGGCGTGATCAACTCCGAGCCGCCGGAAGCTGCCCTGTCGATGATCGGCAAACTCTGCCGGGAGTACAACATCAAGGTCGGCATCCATAACCACCCGAAACCCTCGCACTACTGGAGCCCCGAGACGGTTCTGAAGGCCGTCGATGGGGTCGATTCGTTCGTGGGAGCCTGCGCCGACACCGGACACTGGTACCGCTCGGGTATCAATCCCGTCGACGCGTTGAAGCAGCTCAAAGGCCGGATCACCTCTCTGCACTTCAAGGACCTGAACACCGAGAAAGAGGACGTCCCCTACGGAACGGGAGCCGGCGATGTCAAGGCCCAGCTGCAGGAGCTCGTCGCGCAGGGCTTCAGGGGGCCGATCTCCATCGAGTATGAGCGAACATCGGGCGCCGAACTCCTCGAGAACGTCCGCAAGTGCGTCCAGTGGTACCGGGCGACCATGCGGGAGATCAGACCGGCGGTTCGACCGCGCCCCTAGTTCTCGCCTCAGCGTCCCGGATGAACCAGCGGGCGGTCCGTCGCGGCCGCCCGCCCCATTTTCGGGGAATGGGCGAGACGCACGCAAACGACCAGGGCCATCGAAACGTATGGATATCCGTTAGTTCGATGCAGCCCGTTACCCAGGGAGCGTTCATGCCGTACCGTCTCAATAAAGTCCTGCGCCAACCATTCAGCGGGCTGTCCCACGGCTTCGCCGCGATCCTCTCCGTTGTCGGCCTCGTCTATCTGCTCATCGCCGCCCACGGGCGCGCATGGCATACCGTAAGCTTTGCGATCTACGGCGCGACGCTCATCATTCTCTATACGGCCAGCGCCCTGTACCATTCGCTGCGTGTTGGCCCGAAGGCCATCCGCTGGCTCAATAAGCTCGACCACATGAGCATCTTCCTGTTGATCGCCGGCACCTATACGCCTCTCTGTCTGGTCGCCCTGCGTGGCGGATGGGGCTGGAGCATTTTCGGCGCGGTCTGGGGGCTGGCCGTTGCGGGGATCCTGGCGATGGTCCTGTGGCGTACCTGCCCCCACTGGGTTCGGGTCACCCTGTATGTTCTCATGGGGTGGCTGGCGATCATCGCCCTCGGCCCCATCCGCGCTGCGCTGCCTCCTGCGGCCCTGTGGTGGCTCGTCGGCGGCGGCCTTGCCTATACCGGCGGCGTGGTGTTCTACGCCACGGAATGGCCCCGCCGCTGGCCGAATGTGTTTGATGGGCACGACCTATGGCATCTCTTCGTCATGGCCGGCAGCGGCTGCCACTACGTCCTCGTGCTCCGCTTCATCGGCGCCGTGGCGTAGCCCTCCACCGCCACACGAAGCGGCCCAACGGGGCCGCATCCCCGCTGAGGTAGAAGTCCATGATGTCGCCGGGCTTCTGCACGTTGTCCGCCCACTTGAAGGCGAGATCGATCGGATCCTCCCGCTTCAGGCCGAGCAGCTTGCGCGGGATGGCGACCTCGAGCCGGTTCCCCCGGACGGCATAGCGGACCTTCCCCACGCGCTTCCAGTTCCACCCGCCGGCGCAGATCTCGAGTACGCCGGGGGCGGTTCGATTCAGGATGAAATGGAAGCCTTCCCAGCTAGGCAAGGGGCCAGAGGCAAGAGGCAAGGGGGCTGAGGGCTGAGAGCCGAGAGCTGAGGGCGAGGGACGAATCTGGATTAGCAGCCACATCCAGTTCGCGTCGGTGGCCGGGGTGATCGGGAACGGTTGTCGCCGGGGTGATCGGGAACGTATAAGGCGGCCTCAGCCAGGCAAATGGCAACGAAAGCGACGAGCGCAATCACCCAGATCAGCGCCCGGGCCATGGTCTCGGAAAGGTCGTGGGGATGGATGTAGAGGACGAACGTACACAGCATGCCTAGCACACCCAGAAGTACTGTCACGCCCGCGGCGGATTGCTCCGCGAACAACGCCAGCACGCGTTGCTTTAGACCGCGAAGAGGGCGCCGCGGGAGAGCTAAGACAGCGGCCGCAATTAGTGCCGCGATCGAGAACCCGACCGCCGTTCTGACGGGGAGATAGGCGGACACGGCACCGGCGCCAGCCAGCAACAGAAGGCCAACCTGCTGCACAACTAGAAGCTGGCACACCCGATGGCATAGTCCGCCGACCTGAAACGGACCGCCAAGGCCGACCTCACTCAGCAACACACGGAGCGCGCCAAACAGCTGTATCGCGCAGATACCCAGGATCATACCGGCGCAGAAGTTCAGGACGTTCACCCTGCGGACGCGAGTTTGCACATCGTCACTTGCGCTCTCGGGCGCACCTTTGACGGCCGTTTCGGAATCCTCTACAGGTGGGTAGCGGTTGGCGTGTTGGCTTTTGTCGGACGATTGGCGGGGTCCGGCATCTTGCTTCTTCAGGACGCCGGCGTCTCCGACTATCTCAGCGTACAGGAACGACGCCAGCGTGAGTCCCATACAACTCGACATCAGCAGGCTCAATGCACGCTTTGTGCGCTCGGTCCGACGGTGTAAGCTCAGGATCACCGTGACTCCCGCAAGGGCGAACCCCGCCATCATGCCGGCAGTTGGGCTGTACAGTGCTGCGGCCGGACTCATGTCCCATGGTTGCATAGTCACCTCCGGTGGTTGGCCCCGGCATGATGCGACAGCGCAGCTGTCGGCTGACGCTACCTCTTCTTCACCTCCACCGACTCAGCGATTGTCGCCTCGCCCGACCTGGTACTGAGCAATCGCACGTTGATCGTCACGAAGCTGCTCTCGTCGGAGATGCTGCCGATCAGTACGGCCTCAGCGCCCACGAGCTTGCCGATCTTCTGGACCGTGGCGCTGTCGAAGAGGTCGCCAAGGCCCTTCTTCTGTTCAGCGAGTACCTTGTCCAACTGGGCGCGCTCTACAAGTCGGAAAGCCTTCAACTTGATCAGCGCGGTGCTGAGGTGCTCGCGGAGCTTTCGAGCGTTAGCCGAAGAGAGCGTGCTCGGAATCAGCTCGAACGAAGCCACGGCGAGTTGCACCCGGCCCGATGGAAAGCTCTCACGGTCCGCGAGGACCTGTTCCTGGAGCTTGCTCGCGAGGTCCGCGATGTCGCGGGTATCGAAGGAGAGGAGATCACCCTCCTCCGACGTGCTGCCGCCATCCACGTCGCCATCACTGCTGCCGCTGCTGCCGCCCGAGGTACCGGTGCTGCCCAAGTTCGGCGGTTTACCCCCCTTGTAGAGCTTGGCGTCGAGCCAAGCCGCGTACACAGAGCTGCCCCGGTTCCTTTGTCTTAGAGTCAAGCCCGTCGTGCCGCGGCGGATGGGCACAGTGACTCGCACTGCCTTGTCCTTGCGGGTCAGGGGACCCACCGTGTTGACCACCTCACCGTTGAGCAACACCTCGAACGTGATCTCCGCATTCGAGTCGGACTTATGAAGGACGCCTACCAACGCGTCGAACCACTCATAGCCCGTGCAGTCGTACACGACCTCCTCGTACCCGACCTCCTCGTAATACCTAGGCCCGAACTCGACGCAGTACCCGATGTCGTACCTTGTCCCAGCGACAACCGGGTTCTCTTCGACGTCATCCCAGCGAGTGCCGGCGAGAGGCTTGAGGCTGCCGAGGTCCTTCACGACAGCCTTCGCGCTCCCGGGCTTCTGAGCCGTACTGCGCGCTTGCGACCACGTCGGGGCAACCAGTGCGAGCGCACAGGTTGCACCGGCTATGACTCTCACCAAACCACACAAACACCGCCTCATGCAGCACCTCCTGTAGTGATCCATCGAGTAACTTCCAGAGCACGGCTTCCCGAGCGTCATCTCCTTCGGTCGGGTTCGGCTGTATCGATTCCGGTCACTTCGTACCGACCGCCGGCCGCCAGCGCTGCAGCCACCGCCCCGGGTTTGTCCCTCGACGTCACAGCGAGGCGCGCAGTCGGCTCGCCGGCGATGCGTTCCACAGAGATGGACGCGGGCTGCGCCCTGAGGATCGCCTCAACTCCGGCCATATCCACGCCGTCGCCCTGAGCGACAACCGTGCATCGGTAGTGCCGCAACCGTCCTAGGAAGCCTTCCGGTACCCGTGCAGCGGCGGAGACTGCCAGAGCGTCTAGGGCTGCCCGCGCAGCCTGGGCTCGGTCCCGGCCGAAGCCCTTCTCCGTGATCTCACTGGCCCATAGCACCTGACCGGAATCGGCCTGAACGACGCGAACGTTGGCGGTCGCAACGTAGGATATGATTCCTTCGTTGTCCTGCGAGATGCGGGTATCCGCTGATCCGAGCACGACGAGGTTGGCCACGAACCGCGCTCCGACCTGAAGCGCCGCGGCACGGTCGCCACGCAGCGCAGCCCTGACAAGCGACGCCGACTTGCTCTGGCGAGATGCGAACTCCCAATCGTAGACGCGCATGCGGCGGTCGGTCAGCGCGGCTACGACGGCGGTTTCGACCTTGCGCACGCCCTGCTCCCGGCCGTCCACGCGCTCGGGGAGAACGACCACCGCACGGAAGTTGGAGCAGCTCGTGCTTCGCAGAAGCTCAGCCAACCGGGTCGCCGACAGGGCGACTTCCGCCTCGACGTGGTACCCCTTCGCAGTCCTGGACACCTTGACCACCCGCGCGGGCCCGTTCTTCTGTGCGGCTACCACGGCCGCGAACGCGTCGGCGTCCACTCGTGTGGTGTCCGAACTTGCCAGAGCCTGGCGTGCGGCAGCCGCGAGAGCCGCACGCCGTGCCGTGCGCCTCGCCTCGTCACGCGACGCAGCGGTCACGGCAGCCGTTGTTCGTACATCGGATCCTCTGGAGGCGGCGCGCGTCGTCACGTTGGGCGGCCGTCGAGTCTCGTTCCACCGCATGTTCTGGATGCGGATAGCCACCTCCGTGGGGCTCTGGGCGGCGACGGCAACCGAGCCCAGCCCTGCCGCGGCCAGTAGCGCTCCTGCTAGCCTCTGCATTGCCCACTCACCCTTTCTCGGACGCGAGCCGTCGCTTGGCCTGGTCCCGCTGCGCGCCCGTGCTCCTTGGATTGCCCAGCACATGTTCGTACCAGCGTTGGGCGTCTCTTGCGCGCCCTTCTGCTTCGAGGGCTGTCGCGAGCCCTATCGCCGCCTCCGGGTCCTCGGGGTCAAGGCGCGTCGCCTCGCCGTAGGCCTCCGCTGCTCCTGCCGCATCTTGGTCCACCAGACAACATGCGCCGATCAGCTTGTGTGCCTCGACGAGCCCAGGAGCAAGCGAAATGGCCTCGCGTGCCGCAGCCTTGGCTTCCTCGCGGCTGTGCTCGCGGAACAGCAGCTCCGCTCTTCGAAGGTGGACGCGCGCTTGCGCGTAGGCTTGCTCGGAGCCGACCGCGGGCCTTACGACGCCGGCGTTCGCCACATGATACGCGAGCCAGAGGCCGAGCCCGGTAAGGGATAGGAGCACGCCAACGACGGCGATATGAAGCCGCGCCCTCGTGAGCCACTCCGGAAGAGCACGCCGGCGGCGCTCTCCGGTAGTCTCTCGGGCCACCCGAGTCGTGGCTTCGCGGCGCTCGCGGTCCTTGATCGCCTCCCACGCTGCCGCGATCTCAGCCTCGCTGAGGTCGAGGTCGTCCGCCACCCTCTGCGCGCCCTCGATTTCGGACTCGCGTTGGCGCCTCGCCTCGCGGGCGCGCCTGATCTCATCCAGTACCCGCTCCCACTGCTCGTGAGGTATCTGCTCCCAGATGCTCACATCGCCGCCTTCCGTGTGGCAGCCTCGGCTATCCCCCAATCACGATCCGAGTGACGCTGAGTCGCTCCGTGTAGTGACGTACTCAGTCGCCCTGGCACACACATACCCTCCCCTTACGTTCGCCACCACCCATTGTGACACAGGCATGTTAGGGGCTCAACCGACCGGACCGCCCTTGGGGCTCCAACATATGATCTGGACCTCCTAGAGTATATCACAGCCCGGGTGGCCCAGCGTTCCGGTGTTCACTCGTTCCTGGACTGGCGCACCGATCGTTGCTAGCGGGCTACTCCCTCCACCGCCACACGAAGCGGCCCAACGGGGCGGCGTCGCCGCTGAGGTAGAAGTCCATGATATCGCCGGGCTTCTGCACGTTGTCCGCCCACTTGAAGGCGAGATCGATCGGATCCTCCCGCTTCAGGCCGAGCAGCTTGCGCGGGATGGCGACCTCGA
>JAANMW010003425.1_pt1 | contig 12390 bp, 8 predicted proteins | sample 7279671 | NCBI WGS metagenome assembly JAANMW01 (sample SAMN14094541, study PRJNA606508) | bioreactor metagenome | isolation source: A lab-scale SPAN reactor treating ammonium-rich wastewater day 247 | place: Ireland: Galway | collected 2017-09-19
AATAAGTAATATAGTATTAGTCTTTTTTTTATGATAAAAATCTAAAGTAGGAAATAAAAACAAAGCAACAAAACAATTTGCAAACAGAATAATTGGAATTATATTTGATGCATACCATAGTTCAGGATTTCTTACAAATATTTTTATAACGTATTGAATATAAAAAGATATCAATAAAGCAGAAAATATCATTGTAAAAAAAAGATATGTAGAAGATTTTGTCATAAATCTGTTAAAATTATCATCATGTAGTTTTTTCCAGAATATTACATTCATAGCAAGTGTATATGGTGATAAAATGAATGCATTGGTTATGCTTCCAATACTGAAAGCAATTGTATAAATTGCTACTTGCTGTTTGGATACAAAATCAACCAGAATAAATCTGTCGATCGAATTCAATAAAAGGGAAAAAACCATTGCAACCATTAATGGGAATGAATATTTGATTATTTCTTTTAATGCCGTAACATTAAAATTAAATTTTATATATTTTAATATATAAAGAAGGCATAAAATTAATGTAATAGCCGGCGCTGCAAATTTTGCAAAAAAGACATATTCAAAACTATAATGCAGGTAAAAAATAAAATAAAGCTGAAGCATTATATTTATTATGAGGTTACATAATACTATTAAGGTATATAATATTGGTTTTTCATTCAACCGGGCAATTGTCAGCGGTATAATCAACAATGCTTCAAATGCAGATATCAGAAAACAATAAAAAATTACTGATGAATAACCAGTTTCTCTTAAAACAAGTAAAGAGAGATTGCTTGATAAAAAACCCGCAATCAAGATAAATAATAAGGAATTAGTTAAAAGAATAGAAAAGAAATTAAAGATAATTTTTTTTCTTTTTGAATCATCTTTTTCTTTTGCGCAGAAATTTATGATAGCTGCTTCAGCACCAAATAATATAAAAGTAAAAATATACTGCCAGAAAGATTCCAGTAAATTAATGTTTGCAATTACATCTGTTGCAAAAACACTGGTATAAATCGGAATTAAAATAAAGGAGGCAGCTCTTACCCCTATCCTGCTTAAGCCATAAATTGCAGATTGCTTTATGGTATTTTTAATGTCTTTTATCAATTTGCAATAATATGAACTTTAATTTTCTTTAAAAATTCAATAAAAAAGGCGAAGTAACTATTACTTCGCCTTTTTAATACCGGTTAAAACTTATTTTAAAATAATCATCTTTTTTGTTTCAGTAAAATCTTCTGTGATTAAGCGGTAATAGTAAACCCCGCTGCCTAAGTTTCCAGAATCAAAATTTACTTCATAATTACCGGAATTAATAACTTGATTAATTATAGTTGTTAATTCTTTTCCGAGATTATCATAAATTAATAAAGATACAAAGCCGGATTTGGGAATTGAAAAATTTATTTTTGTTGAAGGATTAAATGGGTTTGGGTAATTTTGTTTCAATGAATATTTGGACGGTAGTTCGGAATTTATCTGAGTTATACCTGTCGGATTACCAGCATTATAAGTCTTTAAAATCATACCGTTATCTGTAACAGCATATCCTGTATCAGGTGTTACAAAATGTATTTGCCTGATAGTGCTAATTGTAGGAACATATTGAGTAGTCCATGTTTCTCCACCGTTAACTGTATATACTATCCTTCCATTCATTCCGCAAGCCCAGCCGGAATTGCTGTTTATGAAATATAAATCCAATAACCAATCATTAGTAGTAGTATTCTGAGCGAACCAGTTTGTTCCCCCATTAGTTGTTTTTAAAATTCTTCCATACTTTCCAGCCGCATATCCCGTTAAAGTATTGGTCATAACTATTTCTTCAAAATAATCTGAACCTCCATTCATAATAGTTTGCCAGCTAAAACCACCATCTGTAGTTTTTGCTATTAAACCGCCATCTCCGCATATATATCCTGTATTTGTATTAACAAAACTTGTTCCAAGCAGATAATTTGAATAATTGTTAGGCATGGCATTCCATGTTAATCCTGCATTAACTGTTTTATAAACATAGGTAAATCCAACTGCATAGCCAGTGTTTTGATCTACAAATCTTATGCTGTGCATAAAATTAGCTGCTTGATAAACCACGTTCCAACTTGAACCACTATTCGTGGTTTTTACGATATAACCGTTTTGGCCGCAAGCATAACCTGTTTGTTGATTCAGGAAAAAAATATCCAAAAACCAAATACTTGTTCCTGTTGGAACTGATGTAAAATTACTTCCGCTATCGGTGGTTTTGAAAATAACTCCATTTTGATTTCCACCAACACACCCAACGGTATTAGAAGTAAAATATAAAGAATAAAATTGATAATTCGATATATGATTTACTATAAACCATTGAGATGAAATAAAGCTAGGTAATAAGATGATGGTTAAAATTAGTATTTTTTTCATAGTTAAAGAGTTTATTTATTAAAATATTATTTTAAAGTTTTATTTAACCAGTATCATTTTCTTCGTATCAGTAAATCCATCGGTTACCAGCCTGTATAAATATACACCGCTTGGCAGTTTTGATGCTTTATACTGAACTGAATATGTTCCCGGGTTTTGTACACCATTTACTAATACGTCAACTTCTTTACCATTAATATCAAATACAGTCAGTTTAACATTTCCGCTGTTCACAACTGAATATTTTATATTTGTTACAGGGTTAAACGGATTTGGATAATTCTGTTCCAGTGAATATTTTACAGGAACTTCACTGCTTACCTGCTGAACAGGGACTATACCGTAAAAATCTATTTCCTGGTTTAAAGGTACATTCACTAAAATCTCTGATGTTCCGTCCATCCAGTCAACTATTACCGAATCGGCTGTGTTAACCGGGTTATCTGCAAGAAATCCAAGCCCGAAATGCACCCAGGGCATATCCTGTGAACTGCAGCTGTTACCGCCTGAAACTTCCCTTATTGCAATATAATTTCCAATGCGTAATTTAACCCTTGTGCCGATACCTCCGCCCCAGAATTTTATCATTAAATACCAGGGACCTGCACCAGTATTTTTATATAAAAAATCATTTTGAGGAGGTGCATTATACCCCTGGTTTACCACAAACAAGTCAAGCTTACCGTCATTATTATAATCGCCCCAGGAAGAACCAACACTTGAGCTGACTTCATTAACTACGGGCTCATTTGTAATTTTTGTAAAGTTATCATTGCCCTCATTTCTGTAAAGCCTGTTAACCTGCTGTTTATTGTTTGCAACAAACATATCAAGATCGCCGTCATTATCGTAATCGCCCCAGTTGCAGCCAAAGCTGTTATCAGCATCAGTTGCAATAGCTCCGGTATTAATGCGGGTGAATGTACCGTTGCGGTTATTTTTGAAAAGGAAATTCGGACCGCTGTTTGTCACGAACAGGTCAAGCCAGCCATCGTTATTGTAATCACCCCATGAACAACCGGAACCATATCCACCTGAAGTAACCACCGGTCCGGAAGTAATTTTAGTAAATGTTCCGTTCTTATTGTTCAAATATAAATTATCATCCTGAAAGTCACCGTTTGCAACAAACAGGTCAGGGTATTTATCATTATTATAATCGCCCCATGCAGCCCTGCGGTGAATCCCGTAATCGGTAACTATAGGTCCTGTTGTTACCTGTGCAAAATCACCGTTAGGCAAACCTTTATAAAGCAGGTTATAACCATGCTGTACACTTAGAATATCAAGGTAACCGTCTTTATTGTAGTCAGTCCAGCATACACCACCGCTGTGGCCGCTAACTAAAGGAACGCAGTTTGTAATTCTCTGGAAATTTCCGCCGCCCAGATTTTTATAAAGCAGGTCAGGCTGATTCATACCGGTTGCTATATAAAGGTCCATTCTGCCGTCATAATTATAATCACCCCATGCGCATGCAAGTGTCTGGTAAAGGCTGTTTGTCATGATTGTATTATCAGATGCAATTTGAAAATTTCCGTTACCCAGATTTTTATAAAGCAGAGGGTAGGTTGATGAACCGAAATCATTGTAACTGGTTACAATAATATCAAGTTTACCGTCGTTATTATAATCACCCCAGGCACAGCCTGAGCCGTAGCCATTATCATTTACCAATGGCTGACCTGTGATTTTCTGGAATACCTGTGAAAAGGATAAAGATGTGAAAAGAATTAATCCTAAACTGAAAAGAAATATCTTTTTCATACCAAGGAAAGTTAAGTTCAGAAAAATTTATATATTAAAATTAATATATAAATTAAGTGAAAACAATCCCATAAACCAAAACTATTTATTTTTCGGAAATTTCTGCGGTTTCCTGGGCTTTTTTGCGGCGGAAATACATCCCGCCTATGCCTATTCCCAGTATTGCAACAAGCAAAATATTGGATGCCATTGAAATATTCTTGCCCGTGTAATACGTCTGCGGCTCAAACCTGAACTCAATTTTATGTCTGCCTTTTGGTACTACTACACCGCGGAAAAGGTAATTTGTTTTCAGTATCTCAGCGGGCTGGTCATCTATGTAAACTTTCCAGTCGGGATAATATACTTCGCTTACAAATAACAGGTTGTTGCCCGATGCTTCAGCATCAATAGTAACTTTATGGATTTCGTAATTTGTTATAACAGCGCTTGCGGTTGAATCAGCCGGTTCAATTTTTACACCCGGGTCCTTTTCAAGAAATGCAGTTTCCTGCGGATTTACAATTCCGGTTTTAATTTCATTTAAAATATCGATTCCCCCGGCTACTTTAAAATTATTTACAAAAAATGTTTTCGGGTAATAACCGTTATTTTTTAAAATATATTTGCTGCCCTTAAATACTGTTGTGAACATAGAATCACTGTACGGCTGGTCGGTAATTATATACTTTGTGCTCATTAAGCGCCAGGCAGCAGGATTTGTAAGACCAACAACATCATCCATATCCTGGAAAATACGGAGCTTTGCACCCTGGTAACCGTATATATTCTGCAAGCGCCAGTAAGCAAGTGTGTTTTCACGGACCGGCTGGCCTTTTTCAATGTGCAGAACCCTGAAGTCGTATGTATTTTTTTCATTCTTCAGTATCCAGTCAACGTAATCGGGTGTTTTAAAATATGATTCAATATCGGTTTTATTATCCCAGTGCAGGGTTTTAAAATCAATATGCCACAGGTCAATTAATGTTATTAATATTAATGATAACAGAAAAATTGTATATTTAACATTTCCTTTAACAAATAAATAACACATAGCAAATGAAACAAGCAGCAGTAAACCGACTACAAGCAGTTCTGATTTTACGTTATCATATGCAATCTGCGATATCTGCGATACATACTGCTGGATCTGCTGCTGGTTTGCGCCCTGTGCTGTTAGCTTTTGTACCAGCGGACTTGAAGATACCTGCGATGTATAATAATCCTGAAACCCGATAAGCGAAAGCAATACCGGTATTGCTAGGACCGGAAAAATGTATTTAGCTGAGTTTAAAAATCCGGCGATCTTAACTTTATCCTTTGTTATATCTACCAGCGATTTTATTCCGAATGCTGCCAGTATAACAAACGCAACATTTATCAGAATATGTATCATCACCGGTGCGCGGAAGCTGGAGAAGTAGGGGAGATTATAGAATAATATATCATAAAGCAGGGGCCATGTTCTGCCGAATGATAACAGCAGTGATAAAAACGAAATTACTGCCATTGCCTGAACCAGCACACTTTTTTTGAAATTATAGTAAATCCCGATAAATGCCAGTAAAATTGTAATGATACCAAAATACATCGGTGAAGTGGTAAAAGGCATCTGTCCCCAGTATGTATTCGCCCTTTGACCTTTTACTTCTACATCACCAAATCCAACCCAGTAGGGAACAAAGAATGTCATAACTTCTACAGGTGAAAATGACCAGTTGGTTGAATATTCATAATCGGCAGCACCGGAAACTTTCTGCTCGCCCGGTGCCTGTGTTATCGGAGGTACTCCGCGAATAGAATATTTATTGTATTCACGGCTGGACATATATGAATCAGCATACATCAAAGCGCTTAAACCTGCACTCAAAGCAAATACTGCCAGAAGTATTAGAGCTGGCTTAAAGTCAACTTTTTTTACCAGGCTGTATACCAGCCTGTAAACCATATAAATACCGATACCGCTGAAGAAATAAAACAGCATCTGCACATGGTTACTGCTCATTTGTACGTGCATAAAGAATACAAGAATTCCGGAGTAAAGCAGAATTCTGAAAATGTTATCCTTTATTTTTCCCTCAGAGATTATATCATATAATTTTTCAAGCATCAGGAAAACTGCAGGGAACATCATAACAGCAATCATTTTACTGTTATGACCAACTATAATCATCTGGATAATTGGTGTTATAAACACCGCCGCAATTGCGGCATAAAGTGCAATAAGCTTATCTTTGAACTTGTATTCAATCAAGAAATAAAACGAAAATGCAAAAATTATATAGAACAGCACAATTGCCCAAACATCGTTGCCGCTGAACAGCAGGTATACTGCATCCCTCACGTAAACCCACACTGCGTGTGAAAGGTCATAAGTTCTTTCAAGGTGGGGCACAAGCGCTGCAAAGCTTGGCATTCCGTTAAATATATAAGGCACCCAAAGGGGGAATTCACCTTTGGCTTTGGCATCATCAAGGAATGTTTTAAAGCTTCCTGATGCAACATTATCTGCAGATGAAAATACTTTGCCGCCAAATAACCCCTGGTTAAAGAAGATCATTATAAGTATCAGTATTACTGCAAGGAAAACCGGAGTCTGCCATTTAGCAGGAATAAAATCAACTGAATAGCTGCGCGGTGCTTCTTTTTTTAACGGATTTGTTTTGCTTTGTGATTTCTGGGTATTTTTTTGTTGTGCCATTATTAATATCGGAATTTCCTAATTCATAATTTTTAATTGATTTTCAAATACTTCTGCCAGCTGTTTTGTCAGCAGTTTGCGTTCGTACTTTTCAATAGCTGCTTTATTGTAAGATGGTAAAATTGCGTTATTATTTTCAAAAAAACCATTGTATAATTTCAGGTAATTTTCTTTTAATATTTCAGGGTGGCTGTGGGGTGTAATTATGCCGGTGTTTGTTTCATTAAGCAGGTCACGGGCTTCACCATCGCCGGCGATTGCAAAAACAGGCTTTCCTGTTAATGCAGATGCTCCAAGATACTCAAACACTTTGCCGCTGAGTATCATTTTGGAATATTTATCTTCATCTATCAGCAGCAGCATTGCATCGGCTTTCATCAGGTAATTAATGCTTTCAGTGTGCGGCACATATGATATAAGCTCAATACAATCTTTTAAAGGTGAATTATTAATGTAATTCTGTATATCACTCCCCATCCTGCCGACAAAGATAAATTTGATCTTATCTTTATTCACTTTTCCTTCTTTAACAAGTTCACTTACAGTATCCAGCAGATAATATGGATTGCGTTTGCCGTACATCGAGCCTGTATATACTATTGTGAATTTATCATTTCTTTTTTGGGGAAGGGCAGCATGTTTATAATCATCTGCATCAAAGCCGTTTCTCAGCAGAACAAAATTTGTTTTGGCGGATACTTCCGTGTATTTTCTTTGGAAATCATCTTTCATTCCGCTTGCTACTATAGTAACTGCATCGGCTTTATCAAGCGTTGTGCGTTCATACTTTTTATCGATAATTTTCGGCAGAAACCAGCGGTTGGGTGTAGTTAAATAATCTGTCCATGCATCGCGGAAATCCGATACCCAGGGAATTTTTTTACCTTTTGATTTTTCAGCATATTTTTTAAGCTCCATAGCAATCAATGCACAGGTATAGGGAGGTGAAGAAGAAAAAATTATATCAGGTTTAAGCTCATCTATTATTTTTTTGCCTTCTTTAACAGCATGTTTTTTCCAGCCAATTCGGGCGTCGGGAATAAAAAAAGTTGCGCGGATAAATTCAGCAAGCTTATCGCTCAGGCGTGATTTACTGCCGCCATCTATATTATTAACATCTACAGCAGTGTTCCCGGGTTTCCCTGTTAACTTACGGTAAAGTCCGTATGGCTCAAAAATATCAGTGCGGTGAACATCAATATCAGCCGGCACTTCTTTTAATAATGATTCATCCCGTGCCGGAAAGTCGCCGTCTTCAACCGTAAGCACTATCGGCTTCCAGCCGAATGAAGGCAGGTACTTAACGAATTTTAAAACCCGCTGCACACCCGGCCCACCAGAGGGCGGAAAGTAATATGATATTATAAGAACCTTTTTCAATGATCAACAAATAGAATTTAGAATTAAAAAACAAAAGATTACCACAAAGGCACAAAGACTCGAAGGAACACAAAGTTATATTACGAATCTCTTTATACCATCTTTAATTGTTTCAGTATGAAAATTGATCAAATAACCTAAACGTTTATTAGTTAGTTTTAAGTGGCTTAAAACTTGTGATTTCCAGATAGGATTTACCTGATCAATAGCTTTTAACTCACATATTACTAAATCTTCTACCAATACATCTAATCTTAAACAATCATCAAATATTAGGTTATCGTATATTACAGGTATATCAATCTGTCTTTTAAACTTTAAACCGGCTTTGCGAAGTTCATGACAAAAGCAAACTTCGTAAATTTTTTCCAGAGACCGGGACCCAATTCTTTATGCACTTTGTATGCACAGTTGACAATTATTTTACCAATTTCTTCTTCCCTTGAAGTTAATGGTAAAAAAATCTTATTACTTTTTTGAGCATTATTAATCATTTTTTCTTTGTGCCTTAGTGCCTTTGTGGTAGTTTTATGTTTTGATTTTTTAAATACAAAAAAATATTGGGTTATACTTTTTTACCGACAACAAGTACCCCTGTTCCTTCGGGTTTATTTTTATCGTGCACATCAAGCCACATGAAAAGGAGTGTCCACCAAATTGTTAAGGAATAATAGAATGGCAGAATAATAAAAAAGAGCTGTGATTTATTCAGCAGTAGCATCGGGTATTTTATACCAAAGCGCCAGTACAGATTTCCCCATTTACCGTAAGTATATTCAAAGCTTTCAATTTTAAACCCGGCAGCCTCAAGCTTGCTGCAGATATCTTCCCTGGAATATCCAAGCCTTACATGTTCGCCGATAAAGCTGTCGTCATCTTCACTTTCGGCATCGCTGCCGCCAAGATTGCTTGGTGTGTTTATCATAACCCTGCCGCCGGTTCTAAGCGCTTTATAAAATCTCTTGAAAACTCCGGTATCATCTTCAATATGTTCCATTACATCAACTGAAAGAACAAAATCAAACCGGTTTTCAAAGTTTATCTGTGTAAGATCTGCATATTCAAACTCAGTATTTTTTATTCCGCATTTATCAAAGAAATATTTGCAGTCTTCAAGGTAATCTACTTTAACATCAACAGCCAGCATTTTCATTTTAGGGAAACGCTTCGCCATAAAGTACGAATACTGTCCGAATCCGCAACCGGCATCAAGTATATCATCAGGCGGCTGTTTACCGTACAGTTCTTTTATTTTACGTTTAACATACCACTCGCGAAGGAACATTAAACCCAGTATTTTATAGAATATTTTGCGTAAAAAAGGCGATTTTTTTACAATTCCGCCTATTTTATCTTTAATTGGATCGTAATGCAAAGTATTAATTTTAATTGAATAATTGCGCAAAATATCTATTATAGTGTATAGTTACAATGAAAATAGAATGTAATATGTGTATATCGCTAATAGCCCTATGCTGATCCCGCCAGGCGGGACTTCGAATATGCTTCGCATTTTCTTGAAGGAGAGGGGAGCAAATATTCTGAATGAATTTAGCTCCGGTAGGAGCGGCATGTTTGTACACCTCACCCCCAGCCCCTCTCCTAAGAGGAGAGGGGAGCAAATATTCTGAATGAATTTAGCTTCGGCAGGAGCGGCATGTTTGTACACCTCACCCCCCCAGCCCCTCTCCTAAGAGGAGAGGGGATTAAATATTCTGAATGAATTTAGCTTCGGCAGGAGCGGCATGTTTGTTCACCTCACCCCCAGCCCCTCTCCTAAGAGGAGAGAGGAGCAAATATTCTGAATGAATTTAGCTCCGGTAGGAGCGGCATGTTTGTAGAAATTATAAACCCAAATTTCAGAGCTCCGTCAGGAGCGAAATGTAAATATCTGCAATAATGAAACATTGAATATTATATTCAAATTATAGATTATTAATCTAAATTAAATTATTTTAGTAAAAATATTATAATAAAAAATGAACATAAAATATCTGATAAGTATAATTATCCTGTTGTTTGCAGCAACAGCATGCAATATTGTTGAAAAAGAAGTTAATAAATTAACCGGTCACGATGAAGAAAAGATAAAACGGCTGAAAAAAGAAGGCGTTAAGTGTGAAGCCGAAATATTAAAAGTTGAAGATATGAACATCACGGTAAATAAAAACCCGATGGTCAGATTGTTTCTTGAAGTAATGCCGCCGGGCGAGCCTTCATTTGATGCACAGGTTGAAATGGTCGTATCAAGAGTCAACATTCCCAGAAAGGGTGATAATGTGACCGTTTATTTTAATCCAAAGGATAAGACTGATATTATAGTGGAATAGACCTTGATTACCCTGATTTACCTGATTTACTTGATTTTATTAGTAAGGGATTTCATTTGAATATTTTAAATTAGCTAACCCTTTTGATAATTCACGTTTCACGTGTCACATTTCACGTTTCGCATTTCACGTTTCACGATTGGTATTTGCTTCACCATTTTTTGATATTTTTCAAACAGTTATCTTTGCACTTTACTTAAAAATTTTAATCATATATAACATAAATGAGTCAGGAACAGAAGAATAAGCAGTCACAGGAAAAGCAAACAGGCGGCGGAGCCGCAGCGATGGATAAGATCGTTTCACTTGCCAAAAGGCGCGGGTTTGTATTCCAGTCATCTGAAATTTACGGCGGTTTGAACGGCTGCTGGGATTACGGTCCGCTTGGGGTTGAGCTGCTTAACAACATCAAACAGGCATGGTGGCAGGCTATGACTTATCGCGAAGATGTTGAAGGACTTGATGCATCAATCCTGATGCACCCTAAGGTGTGGGAAGCTTCAGGGCATGTGGAAAATTTCACCGACCCGATGGTTGACTGCAAGCAATGCAAGGCGCGTTACAGGGTTGACCTGCTTTTTGAAATGCTCACCAAAAAGAACAAAAAGCATTTTGAAGATAAAATAAAAACCGTTTTGGGTTATGAAGATGCATCAGCAAACCAGGATTCCATAAATAATTATTTTGCAGATAACATTAATCTGTTTATTTCTGAAATTACCTGCCCAAGCTGCGGAAACACCGGTACATTCACCGAAGCACGCAAATTCAACCTGATGTTTAAAACATATATAGGCGCTATTGAAAGCGCTGATTCGATTGCATATCTTAGACCCGAAACAGCGCAGGGAATTTTTGTGAATTATAATAATGTAAAGGAATCAACCCGGCAGAAGCTGCCGTTTGGTATTGCGCAGATAGGAAAGGCTTTCCGCAATGAAATTAACACCAAAAATTTCCTTTTCCGCACACGCGAGTTTGAACAGATGGAAATGCAATATTTTGTTAAACCCGGCAGCGATGATGAGCTTTATAATGAGTGGAAAGAGCGCCGCATTCAGTGGTGGCAGGATCTTGGCATTAAACGGGAAAACCTGAACTTTGCTCCGCATCCCGCTGATAAGCTGGCACATTATGCAAAAGCCGCTGTTGATATTGAATTTAAGTTTCCTTTTGGCTTTGGAGAAATTGAAGGAATCCACAACCGCAGTGACTATGACTTAAGCCAGCATACAAAGTTCAGCGGCAAAAAGCTGGATTATTTTGATGACCAGACCAAGGAAAGATTTATTCCCTATGTGATTGAAACATCAGCCGGCGCATCTCGCGGATTTATGGCATTCCTCTGCAATGCTTATGATGAAGATACCGCTCCCACAAGCGAAGGAAAATCAGAAGCACGCACTGTGCTTCATTTTCATCCCAAGCTTGCGCCGATTAAATGCGCTGTATTTCCATTGGTGAACAAAGACGGGCTGCAGGAGCTTTCACGCGCAATAACCGATGACCTGCAGAAAACATTTAAGGTATTTTATGATGATTCTGGAGCTGTAGGCAGGCGTTACCGCAGGCAGGATGAATGCGGAACTCCCTTTTGCGTAACAGTTGATTACGATACATTAAAAGATGATACTGTAACTATACGCGACCGCGACAGCATGCAGCAGGAACGGATTCATAAGGATAAGATTAAGATGTATGTGATGGAAAAAATGTTGTAGAAGGTTAAAAGGAAAGTAGGTAAGTAGGTAAGTAGGTAAGTAGGTAAGTAGGTAAGTAGGTAAGTAGGTAAGTAGGTAAGTAGGTAAGTAGGTAAGTAGGTAAGTAGGTAAG
>JAANMW010003427.1_pt1 | contig 12387 bp, 14 predicted proteins | sample 7279671 | NCBI WGS metagenome assembly JAANMW01 (sample SAMN14094541, study PRJNA606508) | bioreactor metagenome | isolation source: A lab-scale SPAN reactor treating ammonium-rich wastewater day 247 | place: Ireland: Galway | collected 2017-09-19
GGTGACGCTGGCCCAGATTCACGGCACGATGCCCAACTGGATGGTGCTGTGCCACGAGCCGGGGCGGCAGTTTCACCACAGCTCGCCGGTGCGGATCAAGTCGCTGCCCGCGGCGATCGAGATGGTTGAGGCGGCGGCGGCGTGGGTCCGCCCGTCCAGTCCCGGCCGGGTCGTCGCCGTCTCGCTGAACACGCACCGCATGGACGCCCGGTCGGCCCGGGCCGCCATCGCCGCCGCCCGCGAGCAAACCGGCCTGATCGCCTTCGACCCGATCCGCACGGGCTGCGAGGAACCGGCCGACCGACTGATCGAACTGGCTGGGAAAGAATGACTGCAAGTTTCGAATTGGAGATGTCAGATTGAAAATTGGCTGGGCGCGCCGAGCTTTGCCCCGGATCGCCCACCCGACCCGACCCCCAATTTGAAATTTGCAGTTTGAAATTTGAAATTTGAAATTCCCCCGCCTTGTCCGGGATGGTCCTTCCTGGAGCCCGCCGCATGAACCTCTCCTACCGCCGCGTCACACTGAGGCTGGCCCGTCCGTTCACGATCTCCACCGGTACCAGCACGCAGCGCGACAGCGTGCTGATCGCCGTCGAGCACGACGGGCGCGTCGGGCTGGGCGAGGCGCCGCCGACGAGCATGTACGGACAGACAGTCGAGTCGTCCATCGCCGCCCTGCCGGCCGCGGCACGGGTGCTGGCCGAGTCTCCCGACCCGTTCGCGTTCGAGCAACTGGCCGACCGCCTGTCGGCCGCCCTGCCCGGCGAGCTTGCGACCGTCGCGGCGGTGGACGCGGCGGTGCACGACCTGGCCGGTCGGCTGGCCGAGCTGCCCACCTGGCGAAGGCTCGGCGTGCCGGGCCGGCTCGAGGACATGGGCCTGACCAGCTTCACCATCGGCATCGACTCGATCGAGATGGTCGAGCGGAAGGTGAGCGAGGCGGCCGGCTGGCCGGTCCTCAAGATCAAGCTCGGCAGCGACCACGACGAGGAGATCATCCGCGCCGTCCGCCGCTGCACCGACGTGCCCATCCGCGTCGACGCCAACTGTGGGTGGGACCTGGAGCGTGCGCGGCGGATGTGCCGCTGGCTGGCCGACTTCAACGTGCAGATGGTCGAGCAGCCCGTGCCGCGCGGTCGGGAGGGCGACCTGGCGGCGCTGAAGCGCGACTCGCCCCTGCCGATCTACGCCGACGAGAGCAGCCACACCGCCGCCGACGTGCCCGGACTGGCCGACTGCGTCCACGGCGTGAACCTCAAGCTGAGCAAGGCCGGCGGCATCACCGCGGGGCTGCGGTTCATCCACGCGGCGCGGGCCGCCGGGCTGGACGTGATGGTCGGCTGCATGATCGAGTCGTCGATCGGCATCGCGGCGGCCGCCCAGCTCGCCCCGCTGTGCGACCTGGTCGACCTGGACGGGCACGTCCTGCTGGCCGAGGACGCCGCGACCGGGCTGGACACGCGCGACGGGCGGCTGGTGCTGGCCGACCGGCCCGGCCTGGGCGTGACGCTCCGCCCGGCCCTGGGCGATCCGCGGCAATGGACGGCCGCGCCGTGAGATACGCAGTGCGGGTCATCCGGGCGCGGGTCTTGATTTTGCGATCCGCATGTCCTGTATTATCAATGCATGAGCCCCGACGGCCTGTTCCAGCAATGCGTCGAGATCGATCCGGCGGCGCCCGACCAGCTCGAGGCGCGGCTGGCGGCCGTCCCGGACAAGCCCGCGGTGTTCCTGCTGGCGACCGCGGACGACGAGCCGGTGCTGCTGGCGTCGGGCCTGGCGGTTCGCTCGATCCTGCGGCGCCGACTGAGCGAACCGCTCGATGAGGCGCGCCCCGGACAGGCGCCCGCAAACGAGACAGATCGGTCACAGGGCGAACCGGAGACGGTCGAGTCCCAACGCCCAGGGATAGCTATCCCTGGGCGTTTGCCCGGTGACGCAGGTCCCGCCCGGTCCAGGCGCGCCGACCTGCGCCCCATCGTCCGGCGGCTCTACCTGCACCCGACCTGCTCGCCCTTCGAGACCGACCTGTGGTACCTGTGGCTGGCGCGGCGGCTGTTCCCCGGGCGGTATCGCCAAATGGTCCGACGCCGGCACTGCTGGATGGTCCACGGCGACCCGGCCGACCGGACGCCCCGCCTGGTCGTCACCGACCGGTTCACCCCCGCGGGCGGTCGGCGGATCGGACCGATCGGCGAGCGGCGGTCGGCCGCCCGCCTCGTCGAGACGCTCACCGCCCTGTTCCGGCTGTGCCATCATTTTCAGTCGCCGCGACAGTCGCCGGCCGGTCGGGCGTGTGAATACCGGGAAATGGGCCGCTGCACCGGACCGTGCGACGGGACGATCTCACTAGACGAATACCGCGGTCAGGTGGCGGCCGCCCTGGATTTCGCTGCCGACGCCGGCCGGACCTGGCGGGCTGAGCAGACGGCCCGGATGCACGCGGCTGCCAAGGCCCTGGATTTCGAGCGGGCCGGACGAATCAAGCAGCAGCTCGCCCGGTCCGCCGACCTGGATCGCCCGCCCTACGCCTGGCTGGGCGACGCAGAGGGGATGGACCTGCTGATCGTCCAGCCGGGCTCGCGCAAGGCGGAACTGAGGACCTTTCGCAGCTTTGGCGGGCGGCTGGTCGTCGGCCCGGAATTGACCCGCAAGTCGCCGTCTGACGGGTTGGCCGATTGGCTGCGTCTCCCGTCGCCGCGATCGAGCACGGGGGAGGGCGACTGTGCCGCGGCAACCGAGGACCGCCGTGCCGCGTCAGCCCGGAGCGGCGGTCCTCCAGCCGCCGACTCGGCCGAGCGGGCGGAGGAGGCGGGACTGCTGGCTGACTACCTGTTCCGCGGCGAGCGGGATCGGGGGTTGTTCGTCCGGTTCTGCGGGCAATCGGCGGGCGAGCTGGGCGAACTGGTCCAGGTCGCATTTCCCCCTCCGGTGCCGCGGCAGCGCCGGCCGAACCCCGCCAAGTGACTCGATTCCCGCCTGAATTCGCCCCCTAATGTAATCGTGCTTACGGGATTGATTCGGTCCGCGTGGCGGCTAGGATTAGCCATGGCCGGGGGAGGCTGCACGAAACCACATGGAAGGAGACGCGCGATGAAACGGATCCTGATGGCAGGCGTGTTGCTGGCGGCGGTGTCGACGGCCGTGGGCTGCCGGGGCGTCAGCGAGGGCGTGGGTCTGGTGGCGGGCGCCAAGTACAGCGCGGCCAACATCCAGCCGATGCCCAAGATGGACACGATCGGACCGGTCACCGTGGAGGAGTTCACGACGGACGTGCCGGCGCTGGTTCCGGCCGACTGGCTGGCGTCGCTGACCAATGCCACCCGCGCCCGCGTCTACTCGGATGACAGGTTGAAGGCGGGTCGCCCGGTCACGGTCAGCGGCGTGGTGATCCACCGCGAGGGCGCGGGCGTGATGGGTCAGGTGATGGGACCCGACAGCGAGGCCGTCGTGCGGGTGACGGTCCGCGACGGCAACACGGTGCTGGGAGTGGCCAACGTGATCGGCAGGGCTCGCAGCTCGACCAGCTCCAGCCAGACCGACCTGTCCGACGCGGTCGGCAAGGGGGTGGTGGATTTTCTCAAGAGCGCGCTTAAGGAGTAGGGCGTTCAAGATTTCGGCGAGACTGGACCGATAACCTGGAAGGTGATCGGCGGCCCGCGATCGCGCGATGTCGCGTGCGGCGCCGCCGACGGTACCGGTTTCGCAGGGGCATCTTCGCTCCGGCCGGGCGTTTGTTGCGTGCCCGGCTGCGATGAGGTGCGGCCCCTGCGCGTCTCGCCGGAATGGAGAGCGTCCATGGTTTGCCCGTTTCTCGAGCAGGCCGACCCCCGCTGCGCCGACCATTTCAGCCTGATCAACATCGCCGATGCGTTCAGCCACTGCGTGGGTCGCCATCAGGCGTGCCCGGTCTACCAGCGGCTGCTGACCGATCGACTGGCCGGGCGGCACCGCACGGCGGCGGGGGCCCCCGTCTTGCCCGTGCGCCTGGTCGGGTGAGGCGCGCCCGGCCGCCGCGCCCGCGGGCGGAGTGGTTCACTCCCGGGCATACCTTGCCCGGTGAAGCCGGCCGGCAGGTTCGCGCGAGACACCGATGACTCAGTCCGCCGTCGAGAACGACATTACTGACAGCACCGTCCACCTGGTCCGGCAGTTCCTGGACTACCTGGCCGTCGAGGCCGGGCTTTCGGACAACACCATCATCGCTTATCGCCGCGACCTGTTGAAATTCGCGGCCTTCTGCGGCATGATCGGGCGGCCGCCCGCAGAGGCGACGCCGGCCGACGTGCAGGGCCACCTCCGCGCGCTCAAGGAGTCCGGGCTGGCGATCAGCTCGATCAGCCGGGCCCTGGTCGCCGTCAAGATGTTCCTTCGCTACCTGGTCGCGTTCGGTCACGCCGAACGGGACATCACCGATGCGATCGACAGCCCGAAACGCTGGCAGCGGTTGCCGCACCTGCTCAGCCCGGCCGGCACGCTGACGCTGCTGAACGGCTTGGACGAGCAGGGCGGGCTCTACCTTCGCGACCGGGCGCTGCTGGAGCTGCTGTATGCCAGCGGGCTGCGGGCGTCGGAGTCGGCCGGCCTGCGCTGCGGCGACGTCAACACGCGGATCGGCTACCTTCGCTGCCTGGGCAAGGGGTCGCGGGAGCGGGTGGTTCCGGTCGGCCGACCGGCCATCGAAGCCGTCGAACGCTACCTGGCGGAGCTTCGCCCGCGACTGGCGCTGCTGGGCGGCGGGCGGGACGAGGAGCGGCTGCTTCTCTCCTCGCGAGGCCGGCCGCTGGACCGCACCGCGGTGTGGCGGGTGGTCCGGCGTGCGGCACGCCGGGCCGGGCTGACCGGCAGGATCTCCCCCCACACGCTGCGGCACTCCTTCGCGACGCACCTGCTCGCGGGCGGGGCCGACCTGCGGGCCGTCCAGGAGATGCTGGGCCACGTCGACATCGCGACCACGCAAATCTACACCCACGTCGACGCCGACCGCCTCAAGGCGGTGCACAAGCGGTATCATCCAAGGGCGTGAACCGATTTTGCATCGAGTTAACAAATGGGCCGAGTGGGATCAGGCTGCTCTTCGACCAGTCTAATTTCTTGAGGTTGCTCTCATCTCTGAGACCCAGAAATCTGTGGGGGCTTACGAGGCCAAGACGCATTTCTCTGAACTGCTTCAGCGCGTCGAGCAGGGCGAGGAGATCACGATCACCCGGCACGGCTCGCCAGTTGTCCGCATGAGTCTCGTCCGGCGACAGACCACGCCCGAGCGGCGCAGGGCGGCCATCGAGGCGATGCGGCAACTGGCCGCCCGCAACAATCTGGGCGGCCTGCGGATCAAGGACCTGATCGCCAAGGGTCGCCGATGAGTGCCAGCCTCATCCCCGGCTTAGTCGTCCTTCGCTTCTGCGCCCGGAGCAATTGGTTTTGTCGAAGTTCCGTCGTAGTCATGCCGCTTAACGGAGTATTCCCACCCGCAACGTCCGCATCGGAAATCCCGCTCGATTGACAGCGGGATCCCCTCTCCGTCTCGCGTTTCACGAACACCCCCGAGCCTCTTGCGTCGCAGGAGGTTGAACCTGTTGCAGTGTGGGCAAGTGAGAGGGCGGCAGAGCGCCATCAGAATCCCCAGTGCGAATATCGGGACCAGCGCAAGAACGGCTATCCACTCGAGCATTGGTCCTCCCCATAATGCGATGTGACGATATTGCTCCGCTTGGACGAATGGCAAACGTGAACGGGGCTCTTGGTGTCTCACCCGAGTCTAGAGGTACCGGTTGATGTCGAGCGAGCCGTGAAAGAGCCCGAGTATCTCGACCACATCCTCCGCAGTCCGAAAAAGGTAGGCGATCCGATAGTGCCCGTACAAGAGAACCCGAACCTCGCCCTCGGGTTCATCCCGGTAGACGTGACCGGCGGCCGGGAACGTGGCGAGAAGTTGCGCCTTTTCGAAAATGCCGGCGACAACTCTTGTGGCCGCTTCGGGATTGTCCTGGGCGATGTGGTCGAATATGTCGGCCAGCCAGTTGGCCGCCTCGTTCGTCCATCTTATTTCCGCCATTGGCGAATCCGCCGCCCCATTTCCTCATTGGGGATGGTCCGCCCCTGGCGGACGTCGGTCACGCCTCGATCCACCATTCGCCGGAAGGCCAGTTCCCGGAGAATCTCGTCGTAAGTTGCATCTTCGGGTTGGGCCTCGATAACGGCCTTCATCTCTTCCTTGGCAGTCATGTCGCACCTCCGCAGCCACCGACCTCGACGAAATCGGCTGCACCCACCGCACAGCCTGCCTCGATTACTCCGATTCTCCGCCATGCGGACGAGCAAGTCAACGCTTCAGGCCGCCGGTGGCCGTTCTCTGTGTGCTCTATGCCACTGTGGTGAACCCAAGTCGAGTTGCCGGCCGGTCGATTACGCCTCCCCCACCTCCGGGGCGCGCCTGATCCGCGGGTCGGTGAAGAGGTCGGACTCGTCGCGGCTGGTGCTGGAGAACTCGCTGACGATCGCGCCCTCCGAACCGGCCTGGAACCAGTGCGGGGTATCCGGGGGGATGGTGTACTGATCGCCGGGGTTCAGCTCGATCTGGTGAAAGACCGTGTAGTAGTCCTCGCTGCCCACGGGCACGCGGGCCTTAAGGGCGCTGACCGGCCGGCCCGGCACGTAGAGCCACACCCGGCCCCAGCGGCAGCGGAAGGTCTCCATCTTGCCGGGTGTGCCCGCGACGGCGGGGTGGAGGTGCTCCGGGCAGGTCTGGCCCGCAAACAGCACCAGTTCCTTGGCGCAATACCGGTCGGTGTTGACGTAGGTGATCAGCTCCAGGCCCGTCCGCTCCAGCTCGCCCAGGCCCAGGTCGGCGACCTCGATGCTCGCCCGCTCGGCGTCGGTCAGCACGATGCCGGCGGCGGCGAGCATGTCGGCCGCCCGGCGCCGGGCGGAATCAACCTGCGCTTGGGTCAGCATGGGACCTCCTCGGGGAACGTGGAACGCGGAATTCGGAACGGCGAACTCAAAACTGGGAACGCGAACTTCGGAACGCGAGGCGACCTCGCTTCAACCAGCTCCGAGTTCCGAGTTCCGCGTTCCCAGTTCCGCCTTCCGGTCGTTCGGACCGATCCAGATCGCCTGGCGGTCATCCCAGGTCCAGTCCCCCAGCGGCAGCGACACCGCCAGCCGCTCCCATCCGGATTCTACCCGCGCCTGCACCACCGACCAGCCCGGCACGCCGCTGGTGGCGTCGGCCTGCTCGACGCAGCAGGCCCCGACGGCGACGGCGGCGGTCATTGCCTGCTCGGGCCCCAGTCCGTGGATCAGCCCGGCCAGCAGGCCTGCGATCGTGCAGTCGCCCGCGCCGGTCGTGCCCGCGACATCGGCCGCGAAACACGGGGCCAGCAGCTCGCGGGCCAGCCAGGCGTCCGGGTCGGGCAGGGCGGCCCGCTCGCCCAGTTGCGCCAGCCGCCCGCGGTCGCCCGTCGTCCGCAGATACAGCCCCTGGTCGCCCAGCTTGAGCCCGACGGCGGCCGCACCCCAGTCCAGCAGCCGCCCGGCCAGCTTGCTCAGCAGCGATCCCGTCGCTGCCGAGCGGTCCGCGCGATCCAGCATGAACCGCGTTTCCTCCAGGCTGGGCAGGAACAGGTCCACCGCCGGAAGCACGCGCCCCAGCAGGTCCGCCCAATCGACTCGACCGGCCGGCGACGCCGGGTCCACGTGGGCCATGTCCAGCGAGACGGCCGGCCCGACCTGACGAACGCGCTCCAGCAGCGCCGCCAGCTCCGACCCGCCGTCGGCGTGCATGCGGCGCATGATCGGCGGATAGCCGAAGTGGAACAGCCGCGAGCCGGCCAGCCGGTCGGCAGGCACGTCCGCGGCCGCGAAGGTGTTGTTAGCGCCGGGGCAGTGCAGGAACACGCGGTCGGCGCCGGGCGGGCAGATCACCACCGTGTAGCTGCTGGGCTCGCCGGGGGCGACGATCATGCCGTCGGCAAGGCCCGCCCCTTGGCGGCTAAGCAGCTCGACGATGCAGCGTCCAAGCAGGTCGTCGCCGATCTTGCCCATCAGCCGGACGGGCAGGCCCAGCCGGTGCAGCGCCAGCCCGGTGTTGGAGACCGCGCCGCCGGTGGACAGGACGGCCGGTCCGACCTCGGTCAGCCGGCCCGGGGTGAGCAGTTCGAGCAGGTCGGCGCGAGCGGTCGCCCGCCCGGGCCAGGTCGGAATGACGTCCAGGCAGACGTGTCCTGCGACGGTGATCTGGGGCTGGGCCGGTTGCACGGGGACCCTCGCGTTTCAGGGGTAATTGTAAGGAGCAAGGGGCGGGAAACGCCAATCGAAAAACGCAGGCGGGAAGGATCGCCAAGCGTCAAATGTCGAATGTCGAATTCACGAATGACGAATCAATGCCGAATTGTCAAATGACAAATGAATGGAAGATCGACGGCGTACCGGCGTCGGCCCGCGCCAATTCGTCATTTGCCGGTCGTCATTCATTCGACATTCGCCATTTCCCCTATCCCCCCAGCACCTGTCGGACCCGCGCGTCCATCGCGTCCTGGTCGGCGGTGAAGGCGTTCAGGCCGGCCAGGTTCATCAGGGCGTCCAGCCCGAACCGCCCCGCCCGCAGGCCCTCGGCCCAGGTCTTCAGCGCCGGGATCTTGCCCTCCTCGCGCGACGCCCGCACCTCGCCCCCGGACCAGTCGACCAGCAGGTCGCCGACACCGTGGTCGGCCAGGACGCCGAGCAGATCGGCCGGCTTCAGCTTGAACGGGTCGCGTCCGTCCAGGGCGTCGCAGGCGTCGGCCAACTCGTCGGGCACGTCCCACAGCGTGTCCAAGGCCACGTCGGAGGGCTTGACGCCCTGGTTCAGTTGGACGTCGTAGTCCCGGTCCGTGCGGTCGGTCAGCTCCGGATCGTCCAGCCGCAGGAACTCGTCAGCGGCGGAGATCGGCAGGGTCATCACGTCGACGCCGGCCAGCAGGACCGGCTGCTCGCCGCTGCGGATCGAGGCGGCGATCTGGCGGGTCTTGAACCGGGCGTGGGCCTGGCGGACGTCGGCGACGGCCCGCTGGCTGGCCAGCGTCGCCTTTTCGCCCACCATCTCGCCGCTGCCCAGCGCGTTGTCGGCGACGAGCGAGTTGAGCCGGCCAAGGAAGACATTCACGAACGCCGGCCTGGCGAAGCGGGCCGCCAGGTAGTTCATTCGCGCCGAAAACCCCAGCGTCAGGTTAACCGGGATGGACTCCTCGTGGCAGCGCCGGGCGGCGATCAGGCCGGCCGGCGTGAGCGGAATCTTCACGTAGAACCGCTGCGGGCAGATGGCGAAGTAGCGGCGGGCGTAGCGGTGGGCGGCGTCGGCGTCGTGGGCCAGGTCGGTGTGCTCCTCGACCGAGACGCAGGCGTCGAAGGCCTCGACCAGGCGCAGGGCGTGCCGGGCGTTCAGCACGAACGCGACCTCCAGGACCAGCTCGCGGTCGTCGATCTTGCGTCCGGCCCGGCCTCGAACCAGGGCGGCGGCCCGACGGACCAGCTCGTCGTACTGCCCCTTCTGGACCTCCCGGTTCAGCAGCGTGTTGTTGGTGGTGACGGCGGTGAATGGCCGGGTCCACAGCCGCCCGATCGCCTCGATGTCGCCGCTGTCCAGCCACGGCTCGGTGCCCAGTTCGACCAGCCTCCGCCAGCGGGGGTGGTCCTCGAAACGGTCGGCCAACTGGTCGAAGTGAGGGGTGAAATCCTCCAGGACCAGGTCGGTCAGCGGCTGGGCCAGGCGATCTGTGGTCGGCGCCGTCATGCGTGCAACCTCATCAGGGGTAGACGGTGCAAGTGACAAGGTATGTTTAGCAGTGTGAGGCGATGAATCAAGATGTACGTGACTGGCGCGGTCCGCGGGAAGACGGTTGAAACGTTGGAAAGATGGCGCTGTAATTGCAGCACGAAAGCCCAGGGATGATCGGCAGGGACCATGGAGCCCCTACCGATCGTCTCTGGGCTTTGGGGTGTCGCAACTCACCGCGTCAGGCATCTTCCCGCGCCCTACCCCGGGTTCGCGAAGGTGATGCCGCGGAGTTCCACCTGCTCGCCCCCCAGGTCGGGCATCAGCTCGGTCGGGAACTCGGTGATTTCTTTCTCGTACGTCCGGTCCATCCACTGCCTGCCGACCAGCTCGCGCCACGCGAGCTTCAGGTTCATCTTCGCACCGGACGGCTGGGGCAGCTCGTAGTAGCCGTACAGCCGGAGGGACTCGACCGTGCCGGCCTGCAAGCCCGGCCTGTGCTCCTTGTCGCCGGAGACGGTCAACTTGAACAGGACCTGGCGGGTGCGCGCGGCGGGGGGCGCCTCGACCCGCGCATCCTCCTCGAACTGGGTGTTCTGCGGGTTCTCGTTCTTGTCCAGGCGGAAGGCCTTCACCCACGTCTTGCCGGCGTCGAAGGAGACCTCGCCCTGGACGGAGGGGAGCGGCCCTCGGGAGATGGACACCAGTCCGCCTATGCTGACGGCCTTCAGGTCGCCCGGAGCGGTCAGCTTGAAGACCGCGTAGCCGGGGACCTTGGGATCGACGGCAGCCAGCCTGTATTGGGGCGAGACGGGCTTGCCCGCCGGGTCCGGCGGGGGGGTGAACGGCGTGCACAGACCCTCGGTCTGGACGATGTAGCGCTCCCGGGCGGCCTTATTGCCGGCCTGGACGAGCTGCACCACGCCCATGTCCGGCCCGCGATAGACGGTGATGAAGTTGCGGCCCGGAACCATCTTCGGCAGGCTCAGCGGGCTGACCTGGAACAGATTGTCCACCTTCAGCCCGTACAGCCGCGACCCGTCCAGCGTGACGCGAAGCTGGTATTCGTATTTCCCGGCCACCTGCGCGGTCAGGTCGATGGCGGCGGCCGGCAGCCCGGTCTTCTCGACGATCCAGTTGGGCGCCAGCTCGGCCCAGGCGAAGCCGCCGTCGGTGCTGATGGCGACCTGGGGCGAGCCGGAGGTGCTCTTGGCGGCCAGGTGGGCCTTGGCCTCGACCAGAACCCAGGGGCAGTAAACGCGGAAGACGGCGACGGCCGGCTTGGACGGGTCGATGGCGGCCAGCTCGGCGTCCTTGATTTGCACGTTCTCGCTGCCGGCCCAGAGCAGCTCGTCCGGTCTGATCTTCGCCAGGCTCGGCTGCCAGGCGAGCGTGCCGTTGCCGTAGGTGTATCTGCCGGCGACTTCGACCGGGCCGCTGTCCAGCTCAATCTCGGCCTGTGCGGCGTCGGGGGTCGGCTTGTTTCGCCACACCATGTCCTTGGGCAGCTTGTCGAACGTGAACCACTTGCCCTGGTTCTGCGGCGACAGCGTCAACGTCTCGCCGGGGCGGAGGGCGAGGAACATGGCGTGCCCGGCGACCGCCCGCTTGTTGTAGCGGTAGTTGTCGCGCGTGCTCTTATACAGGTCCATCATCTTGGACGGCGGGCCCCAGGGGACCAGAGGGGCGACCGCCGCGTCCGGGGCGCCGAAGGGGTAGAACGGATCGCTCTTTCCCGGCGGGCTGGTGAACAGAGTCATGTCCTTCGCCAGCTCCTCGACGCCGGCGATCTGCCCGTCGGCCTTGCGGTGATACGCCCGGGCGTCGGCGTCCAGCATGTGCCAGGCGCCGTCGTAGAACACCTCGGGGATCGCGTGTCCGGTGATGGTCCAGCTTCGCGTCTTGAAGCCGGCCGCCTCCCACAGGTCGGTCAGGACGGGTGCGTTGCCGAAGCAAGGCGAGAAGCCGTAGCTGTTGATCGCCTTGGCGAAGTCGCGGACCGGCTCCGGCGAGCTGTCCTCCTGCGGCGGGAACCAGTGGTAGAAGTGGTCCAGCATGAACTGCCAGCAGGCGATTGCCTTCTGTTCGTCCGTCATATCGGGCTTGGTGATCTGCTTGACGACCTCGGCGGCCGACGAGCAGTCGATCGAGTTGTTGATCCTGATCCGCGGGTTGACCACCACCTGGGCCGACGCCGCCGCCGCCATCGCCAGCACGCACAGCCCGATCGGCACACACGTTCGCATGTCGCGCTCCTGTCCAAGCCATCCGATCAATCGGGGCATCCTATCAGACAAACCCGGCGACGGCGAGCCAGGACCGGCGCTCGTCAGCCCATGCGGGCCTCGGGCGCGGCGCCGGGCGCAGGGGACATCCGCCATGGCGGACGCGACAGCTCGGCGGCAAATCGCTCGCAAAGCTCCGGCTCGCCCAGGGCGGCAAAGACGGCCGCCCAGCGGGCCCGCTGGTTCCCGTCCACCAGCAGCGGGGCGAAGTCGAGGTTCAGGTAGGTCCGAATCGCCGGCAGGCGGCCTACAAAACGTCTTCCATCCATGATGTACATGGCGCCAACGTTGCTGTGGATTTGTTCAATAGCCAAGGCGGGGTGCTAGGTCGCCAGGTGGTGATCC
>JAANMW010003428.1_pt1 | contig 12384 bp, 12 predicted proteins | sample 7279671 | NCBI WGS metagenome assembly JAANMW01 (sample SAMN14094541, study PRJNA606508) | bioreactor metagenome | isolation source: A lab-scale SPAN reactor treating ammonium-rich wastewater day 247 | place: Ireland: Galway | collected 2017-09-19
CGAAAGGATATCGTTCGAACGAGACAATATACGCGGCACGGCCGTCGGGGCGACCGTTAAGATGGCTGAAAAGAAGCTCGAGCTGCGACATGACGTTGAGATCGAGACATTTGAGTCAGCCGAAAAGAAGATCGCGGGCGTGAAGTACGCAAAATTGAATTCAGCCAATGCCGTATACGACCAAACGGCAAACAGCATCGAGCTGTCCGGCGGCTTCAAGGCAAGGATCGAGGCAGATGGCCGCAAAAGCGACGTGACGGCCGGCAGCGCGGTCGCTTGGTTGTCCGGCAATGATACTGATCCGTCGGGTCGCGACCTTACGAAACTCGAGCTATTCGACACGGTTCATATCGTTTCCAACGATGGAAAGATGACGACGATCGATGCCGGAAATGCGATCTACGAGAAGCTGCTTGACCGCTTCGAGTTGAAAGACGGCGCACGGATCGTAACTCAACAGGATTCGACCAAAACCGAAATTCAGTCTCAGAACGCCGTTTATGACCGCAAAGCCTTAAAAGCGACCTTGAACGGCGCTGCTCAGGTCGCGCAAGGTTCGGACTACGTAAAAGGCGATTCGATGGTCGTCGATCTTTTTCCATCGGAGGAGATCAAGCACGCTGTGGTTTCGGGCAACACATACTTAAAGCAGACTGCGCCCGACCGGCTTGTTCAGGCATCGGCGAACGAGTTGACGGTAGATTACGGCGCACCGAGTAAGCTGCGAAATGCGCGTGCTGTCGGGAATTCTAGAGCGGAGATCGTACCAACGACGGTTTCGGACTATTCGAAAGCGACATTGACGACGCCTAGAAATATCTCGATCGATTTTAAAGGCGCAGGGCTTCTCGCGGCAATGACCACCGACGGGCGTACGACGATACAGCTTGATGCACCGGGCAATGCACCCGATGCGGCAACAAAGCGCGTAACCGCCGACACCGTAAAGACGTACTTTCACGACAGTGGACAAGATCTCAGCAAAGCCGAAGCCGTTGGAAACGCGGTGCTGGAGATCGAGCCTGTGAAGAAAGCTCCCGAGATATATAACACGACGGTCAATGCGCCTAGATTCGATTGCGAATTTTTCCCGACCGGAAACAATGCTCGCGAGTGTGTCGGTGCTACCGGTGCGAAGACCGTTCGGAGGCCTACCGTTGCCGCTGCAGGCCGAGGCGATCAGGTCCTTACCTCAGAGCGCGTGATCGCGACGTTTGATGCCGTAACCAAGGATCTTGCCGAGCTTCAGGCGGTCGGAAACGGGAAATATTCAGAAGGCGACCGTCGCGGGATCGCAGAACGATTCACCTTCGGCCAGAAAGACAAGGTGCTAAGGCTTCGCGGAGGCGAGCCTACGGTCTGGGACGGGCGTTCGCGTGCGAAGGCACCGGAGATCGATTGGAATACGGCGACGCAGGTCTCAAATCTGCGCGGCGGTGTAAGTACGACCTTTTACAATGGCGGAGCAATGGGCACGGCGTCGCCATTCTCGAAAGGGAACAAGCCCGTTTTTATCGCCTCGAGTGAAGCGGTCTTTGACCGGAACGCAGACACGGCCGTTTACACGGGAAGTGCACGTGCCTGGCAGGATGACAATTACGTTCGAGCGGACAAATTGACGATCCTGCAGGCTCAGGGAAAGCTGATCGCTGAAGGCTCGGTGCAGAGCGGCCTTTACGACGCAAAGGTCAATCGGGGCGGAAAGGTGTCGACGGTTCCGGTTTTTGCGTCGGCAAACTCGATGACCTACAACCGTGACGGTCGAACTCTAAGCTATCGAGGGAACACCGATATCCGCCAGGGCACGGACCGGATCACGGCCGACGCTGCCGACGTTTTCCTCACGGAGAATAACGAGGTCTCACGGACAGTTGCCGACAGATCTGTCGTCATCACACAGCCGGGGCGTCGAGCGACGGGCGAGCATGTCGAGTATGCTGCCGACACTGAGATCGCGATCCTTCAGGGTAATCCGGCAACGGTGAATGACTCGGAGAACGGCAGCACTTCCGGTTCACAGATCACAGTCTATTTTCGCGAGAATCGATTCATCGGAAGCGGCCGCGGGCGACAAAGTCCGAACGCCCGTGTAAAATCTGTTTACAAGACGAAGCCGCAAGAATAGATGCAAGATCAAGACGAGTTGGAGACATCTGAAACAGGCGAGAGAACACTGCTTTCAGGCGTCGATCTTCAAAAAACCTATGGCAGACGCCGTGTTGTTGACGGCGTTAGCCTGAACGTTGCAAAAGGTGAGGTTGTCGGCCTTCTCGGCGCAAACGGTGCGGGCAAGACAACGACATTCTATATGCTCGTCGGCCTCGAGAATACCGAAGCCGGTTCGATCACGCTTGCCGGACGCGACGTTACAAAACTGCCGATGTATCTGCGTGCCCGCCTTGGCCTCGGATATTTGCCGCAGGAACCTTCTATCTTTCGGAAGATGACCGCCGAACAGAATATCCTCGCTGTTCTCGAAACGCTCGGTATCTCGCGCGAAGAAAGAATGGCTCGCCTCGATGAACTGCTTGCCGAGTTCGGAGTCGAGCACGTCCGCGGAACACGCGGCGATGCGCTTTCAGGCGGCGAACGGCGCCGCGTCGAGATCGCAAGATGCCTTGCAACAAACCCGAGCTTTATCCTGCTTGATGAGCCGTTCGCGGGGATCGACCCGCTCGCGATCGACGATATTCGCGAGATCATCGTCTATCTCAAAGACCAGGGAATCGGCATCCTTATCACAGACCATAACGTGCGCGAGACGCTAGGCATCACTGACCGCTCTTACATCATGGCAGAGGGCCGCATCTTGCGTTCCGGGACAACGGAAGAGCTTGTTGCTGACTCGGACGTCCGACGCCTTTATCTTGGCGAGCGGTTCACTCTTTAGGAAAAAAGTTCGCATCCTTTTTGTGAAAATTTTCCCTTTTCATTTCTGAATCGCTATAATCATTTTTAGAGCGGTACGCAAATTGCGTGAATCGACCGTAATTGCTTCATTTCGGCACGGTTAGCTGACACGATCTTTCGTTTATGTCATCTCTTCGGCTCCAGGCAAAACTCCAGCAAAAGATGGTTCTCACGCCGCAGCTTAGGCAGCGGATAGAGATGCTGCAGATGACCGCGCTTGAGCTGAATGAACTGATCGAAACCGAGATGGCAACGAACCCTCTGCTTGAAGAGGTTCAACCCGGTGATGAGATCGAAGAGATCTCAAGCAGCATTCTCGACCAGAACTCTGATAGCGCCGAAGTTGATACCTTTGCCGAAAATGGAGTCGCTGATGGCCTGGACCGTGCGGATAGCGAATATCGCGGGTCAAGCGACGAACCCGCAGCGGACAATAATCTCGACGGTGAACGCGGCGGCGAGTTTGACGCCGATTCAGGTGATGATAGCCACAGCGAATCCTCCGATCCGTTCGACGAGATCGATTATGGCCGCGAATTTCAGGATTATCTCGACCCCGGATACAAAACTCAGGAAATTGAATATAAGGAAGATGCGCCGAGCTTTGAACAGTTCCTGACGCACGCTCCATCACTTTCCGAGCACCTCGAATGGCAACTCTCGATGCTGTCATTGCCTCCGGTGATCGAGCGAGCGGCTCTATCTGTCATTGGCAATCTAAATGCTGACGGAAGACTCAGCTGTACGCTTGAAGATATCGCCGCAAGCTCTCAGTGCACCATCGAGCAAGCGGAGGCCGCCAGGCAGGAAGTCTTGTTTCTTGATCCCGTCGGATGCGGCGCGTTCGATGTTGTCGAGTGCCTACTTGCACAGCTAAAGGCCGATGATGAGGATGACACGCTTGCGGCCCAACTCGTCGCGCATCACTTGGAAGACTGTCAGCCGCACAGGCTCCAGCATCTCGCAAAGAGTACCGGCGCGAATTTTGAGACTTTGAACTCGGAGATAGCTCGGATAAAAGAGCTTGATCCCTATCCGGGACGCCGATATAGCTCGGAAAGCACAATGTACGTTGCTCCGGAGGTCTATATCGAAAAGGTGGACGACGATTACCAGATCTTCTTCACCGATGAGAGCAGTCCGCGGCTACGGATATCGGCGACGTACAACAAGATCGCCGACCAGGCAGAGACGAGCAAGGAGACACGGGATTTCATCAAGGAAAAGAATCGCTCAGCGATCGATCTTTTGCGCAACATCGAGCATCGGCGGCAGACGATATTCAAGGTGGTTGAGTCGATCGTTGCACGACAGAAAGACTTCCTCGACCACGGACCGAATTTCCTGAAGCCGATGATGCTCAAGGACATTGCCGAGGATATCGGGATGCACCTTTCCACGATCTCTCGCGTTGTAAATCGAAAGTATGCACACACACCGCAGGGTGTTATTGAGTTAAGGCGTTTCTTTAGCGAAGGAATGCTAAATGAAGAGGGTGAAGAGGTTTCGACCCGTATCCTTAAGGCAAAGATCAAGAAAATGATCGAGGATGAGGACACGAAAAAGCCGCTGACCGATGACGAGATAGCTAAGATCCTAACAAAGGAGGGCGTGAAACTGTCCCGCCGAACCGTTGCAAAATATCGCGATCAGATGCAAATACCGGGTTCGCGCGAGCGCAGAACGATAGTTTGAGAATTATGGGAATCAAGATCGAATTCACTGGCAGACACATTGAAGTTACCGAGGCGTTAAAAAAGCATGCGGCGGGGCAATTCGAAAGGCTTGGGCCGTTGTTCGATTCAAAACCACCAAAGGCGAACGTCACGATCGAGGTCGAACGAGGACGCCATCGTTCCGAGATCAATATGCACTGGCGCAACGAGAACTTATCCGCAACGTCAGTTGACGCCGATATGTACCAGTCGCTTTCAAAAAGCGTGGCAAAGATCGAGAAGCAAGCCCGGAAGCTCAAGGAAAAGGTTGTCGACAAGGCTCATCGGGCTCGAAGGTCGCTATCAAAAGCGGTTGGAGAATCTGTTCCGCCTTCGCACCAGCCAAAGATCGTTGTGAGTAAAATGAAGGCTAAGAAACCCGTGACTCCGCAAGAGGCGGCGATGCTGCTTGATGCCGGGAAGGAGAACTTTTTGCTTTTTCGAGATGCAGACAGCGGCGAGATCTCGCTGATTCATAAGCGGCCCGACGGGAACTACGGCCTCGTTCAAACGTGAGCGTGGAGCGAAGAACGATCCATGCCTCTTGCGTTGAGATCCGTGGGCAAGGAGTATTGATCCGTGGCGGTTCAGGTGCCGGCAAGACCTCACTACTTGTTGAGCTTGTAGATCGCGGAGCGGGGTTTGTAGCAGATGACAGTGTGGTCATCACGCGAGACTCTGACCACCGTTTGTGGGCCGCACCTTCGGAAGCGACTGAAGGGTTGATCGGCACTTCGCCGTTCGAGGTTGAGGCGGTCAAAGATAGATTTCCGGGTGTGAAGACGGTTCTTGCGACACGGATCGGGCTGTGTGTTCAGCTCGAGGCAGAAGAAACGCTAGATCCAGAGCTGATCTTGGCTGATGCTCCGCGACTGTATCTGAAACGAGGCGCTCTGTCTTTGATGGCCGATCTCTGTGAGAGTGCAATAGATCGAATCACCGTCTGATCAGGAATTTAATGCAAAAGAAGAGAAAGACCGACCAGGCACTTCCATCGCTCGTAGTAATCACCGGACTCAGCGGTTCGGGCATGAGCTCGGCGACGGACGCTTTCGAAGATCTTGGTTATTTCTGTGTTGATAATCTGCCGGTGACGATGATCTCGACATTCGGCCGGTTGATGGTGGGCGATGGCGATAAACCGTCCGCGATCGAACGCGCGGTACTCGTCATTAATATACGGGAACGGCATTTTTTGCCTGAATTCTCGGCCGAACTAAAGAAGCTCGCAAAGCGCGGTATCGTCCCTTTCATCGTCTTCTTCGAAGCGGCGGACGATGTCCTCCAGCGAAGATTCTCGGAGACACGGCGGCCACATCCCGCAAAACACGCCAAAGGCTTGGTTGCCTCGATAAAGGCGGAACGCCGTGCAATGATCGACGTCCGCCGGATGGCGGATCTGATCATTGATACGAGCGATCACACCGTCCACACGCTCCGCCACCTCATCGTGCAGAAATTCAGCGGTAATCCTGACGGGCAGCCGCTAAAGGTCGAGATCATCAGTTTTGGCCATAAATATGGAAATCCTCGCGGACTCGACCTTCTTTTTGATGTAAGACACTTGCCGAATCCGTATTTTCACCGCGATTTGAAGGCCCTTACGGGCAGCGACCGACCGGTGGTCGAGTTCCTGGAACGCGAAAAGGAAGTTACGGAGACTATCGATCGCGTGATCGACCTATTGATGTATCTTTTGCCGTTGTATCAAAGGGAAGGCAAATCGTATCTCACGGTCGGCATCGGATGTACCGGAGGCCGTCACCGTTCGGTAATGGTTGCGAATGCGATCGGACGTGCCCTGAAGAAAGCAAAATTCAACGTCACAATCTCGCATCGTGACGCAGAGAAATAGAGGTATATGGATCAAATAAAGAAGATCGGAGCGGTCATTGTTTCACATGGACAGGTGGCGAACGAGTTGCTCGCAGCCACAGAGGCTGTTGTCGGCGATGTTGGCAACGTGGCCGCCGTGTCGATCGGCTGGCATGATGATGTTGAGGCCGCTAAGGCAGAGATCGAACGCGCGATCGAAAAGGTATCGCAGGGCGTCGGTGTTATCCTACTAACAGATATGTTCGGCGGAACGCCGACGAATATTTCCGCGATGTTTCTCCGCGAGGGCGAGATCGAGATAATATCGGGCGTTAACCTGCCGATGGTCATTAAGGTCGCAACGATCGGGAAATCGGTGCCTCTCAGCGATTTTGCAAAAGAGGTCGAGGAGCAGGGCAAATCCGCAATAATGCGGGCTGGTGACCTTTTGGAGCCGTTGAAACTCAAGAAGGATGCTTGAGCGGGAGATCTGCATAGTCAATCCTCTCGGCCTTCATGCTCGGGCGGCAGCGAAACTCGTCCGCCTGGCACGGACTTTTTCCTCAAAGATCCTTATCGAACATCGCGACGCGAATGCGACGGCAAATGCGAAATCAATGTTGAGCATCCTGGCGATCGCAGCGGGTATGGGCACGCCGTTATTCCTCGTCGTGGATGGTCCGGATGAAGAAGCGGCGATAACGGCCGTTGGTGACCTGATCGCGACGGGTTTCGGAGAAATGTAGAATAGAGATCTTATGGGAGCTCGAAAGATCGGCTTATTGGGCGTGCCTCTTGGTTTCGGCGCAGGGAAGACGGGAAGCGAATTGGGTGTGAACGCGATGCGGCTTTCGTCCGTTCGTGGTCAGCGGCTCGCCGATCACATCCGCGGGCTTGGCTATGAATTCGTTGACCACGGCGACGTGTCGATCGTAACTCCAACCGATCCGGAAGAAGGCAAAAACCCGAAGCATCTCAAGGAGATGCTCGCCTCAAGCGAGAATATTATCGACGCCGTTTCCGAAATTCTTGCCCGTGAAGAATTACCGGTGATCTTGGGTGGCGACCACGCCATTGCCATTCCGACATTCTCCGCGATCTCCGCTCATTACAGGTCAAAAGGGCAGGACGTTGGCCTCATTTGGTTCGACGCTCACGCGGACATCAATACACCTCAATCCTCGCCTTCAGGCAACATTCACGGTATGCCGCTCGCGGTCTTGCTTGGTGAGGGAAATCAAAAACTTGTCGAGCTTTGCGGTTTTTCGCCGAAGCTCAACAAAAAGTACTTCGCTCACATCGGCGCACGCGATGTCGATCCCGGCGAGCGTTCTGAGATCGAGAAACTGGGGCTTCGCGAGCAGTTCTTTACGATGAGCGATATCGACAAACGCGGAATGGCAGCTTGCGTTGCCGACGCCATCGAAATTGCATCTGCGGCACCTGGCGGCTTTGGCGTTACGTTCGACGTTGACGGCATCGATCCACGATTCGCTCCAGGCAGCGGTACCCTCGTCCGTGGCGGTGCAACTTACCGCGAAGCACACCTCACACTTGAAATGATCGCTGCAAGCGGTAAAATGCGTTCTTTTGAGATCGTTGAGGTCAATCCGCTTCTCGATCAATCGAACATTACCGTCGAGCTTGCTTGTGAACTGATCCTTTCCGCGCTCGGCAAAACTATCCTTTAGGACTATGAAGAAGAACCTCGCAATTATTTTTGGCGGCCGCTCCGGTGAACACGAGATCGCCATCCGCTCGGCCAAAACTGTGATCGAGCAGGCTGACCCTGCGAAATATCATCTTTTTCCCGTCGCCATCTCGCCATCAGGAAAGTGGCTTTCTCCTGCAGAATCCCTTGCAATGTTCCCGGCAGAAACTGTTGCCGCGTTTGAGAGAGAATATGGCGAACCATCCGATCGGCTGCATATCCTGACGGGCGATGCGAGTGCGGGTGGATTTTCGATCCCGAATGGCGGTACGCAGCCGCTTGACTGCGCATTCGCCGTTCTTCACGGGACCTACGGCGAGGACGGCACGATTCAAGGACTTTTTGAAATGGCGGACGTTCCTTACGTCGGCTGCGGTGTCCTTGCTTCTTCGTGCGGAATGGATAAGGTCACGATGAAGACGCTTTTCCGCGAAGCCGACCTTTCGATCTGCGAATACGTATGGTTCCTTCGCAGCGAGTGGGAAGCTCAGCCCGACGGTGTTATTCGCTCGGTCGAAGCGAAGATCGGCTATCCGTGCTTTGTTAAACCCGCAAATCTTGGGTCTTCCGTCGGTATTACGCGGGCAGATGACGAGGCTGGATTGAGACGCTCAATAGCTCTTGCGGCCGAATACGACCGAAAGATCATCGTTGAAGAAGGCCTGGATGTGCGTGAGATCGAGTGCGCGGTGCTTGGGAATGAGGACCCACAGGCGAGCGAAGCGGGTGAATATATCATCCGTGATGAATCAAAAGCGTTCCTCGATTGGGACGAGAAATACACGGGCACCGGTAATAATGAGTTCATAACGCCAGCTCCGCTTTCGGCTGAGCTTTCAGACAAGATCAAGCAGCTTGCCGTGCGGGCGTTCAAATCCATTGACGGATCAGGCCTTGCGCGCGTCGATTTCTTTCTCCGAAAGGACAACGGAGCCCTTCTTGTAAACGAAATAAATACGATGCCGGGCCTGACGGATGCTTCGGGCTACCCGAAGATGTGGGGGGCCTCCGGGATGGAGTTTAGAAGCGTGATCGATCGGCTCGTTGATCTCGCGATCGAAAGGTTCGACGACAAGAAGCGTAACCGAACGGATCGATAGGCTGATTATTTCTTGGCTTTAGGGGCGATATACCCTTCGCGCGTACGGATCTTGAGGCCGCCGCGTGCAACGCGCACTTCGATCGAATGAAATTTGCCGTCCTGCTTTGCAAACGCAGGCTGATAACCGATCGTGTATTGGTTGCCAAGCTCGCTTACGATTGCCTCAAATGCCTGCCGCATCTCGGCTCCACCAGGAGTTGCCACGAACGTTCCGCCGGTCTTTTCAGCAAAACTCTTTAGTGCGTCCTGCATGATCGCTTTTTCTTGAGGCGGAGCATCTTTCGGCGACATATCGACAGTATAGACCGACGCTCCGACATCGAGGACAGCCTTCAGAGCCTTTTTTTGAGAATACTTGCTGCTATTGTCCGCCCCATCCGAGATAACAATGATCGCGCGTCGTTTCTCGGGCCTTTTTGAGAGCATCTTCGCCGCAGCGACAACCGCATCGTTCAGCGACGTCAGGCCGTCAGCCTTTAGATCGAAGAAGACATCAGGTAGGTAGGGTGTCGCCTCAAATTCTCGAAGCACACGGACCTCATTGTCGAAGCTTGCAACGGCTGCGAAATCCTCGCCTCGCAACCCATCGAGGAACTTGATCGCTGCACTTCGAGCGTTGCTGATGCGAAACTCCATGCTGCCCGAGGTGTCGATAAGGATAACTGCGGCGAACGGCGTGGATTCGGCTGAAAAAACGTCGATCTTCTGTGGGATGCCGTCTTCTAGGATCGTAAAGAGCTTTTGGTCGAGGCCCGAAACCGGCTGGCCGTTGCGGTCGGTAATATAGACGTTCGCAAGAACCAGTGACGAATCAACGGCGATCACCTCATCGTCGGTTTGCGCATAAGCAGGATTCAAGAAGAAGCCAACAACCGCAAGAGCGGCAAGACAAACGCATGCGCATCTCGAGCGGAAAGTTCGCGAATCTTTTATTGGTTTCGCAACCCTTTTCATTGATAGGATCTCAGGACCCGAACGATCCTTAGGACAGCACCGCTTGATTCGATCGCCGCGGCAGATATTGTAAATCTCGTTGTCTTCTTCAATTCTGCCGCCATGGTGGCCACGGCATTCTCAAGTTGTTTCGCAGTAGCCGCTGGTGTTTTTCCCGTATCCTGATCCGTTACTTCGTTGATAAGGTCACCTGCATCCCCGCCAAGATCGTCGAGCAGGTCTTTCGTGATCTTTTCCAGGTCATCGATTCGTTCGCGGTCCTCGCTCGTTACCTTTGAAGTTTTCTCAACCGAGGCTCCGATCTGATGCGATAGCTTTGTTGCCCTCTCAGCACGATCCAGACGCTCCTCGAAATCCTTCTTCGCTTTCTCGATCTGCATTCGGATGAGCATATCGCGAACACCCTGTGGAGCGTCGTCCTGTTGACGAACACCGCGTGGAAGAAGAGGAGTTTCGTCGACGCGTCGATCCTGTGCGGAAACATTCAGAGCCGCGGTGAGAATGGCGGCAAATAGAACCGAAATTGTAAAGAACCTACGGGCCGTCATCCTTTGGAACATCCTGGACAGGATCGGGCGAAGTCCCGGTCACGGTCTCGATCAATCTGGAAAGAAATTCATCCTCGATGACACCAGAACTCGGAACCGTCAGCCATTCGGACGTCAGGCCGTTACCGGCACGTCCTTCGATCTTAGCGTTGACCGAAACCTTATTTTGGATCCCATCGATGGTTTGGACATCGATCGTAAGGGTGTATTGGGCCCGTGTCCACGCAGTGTCGGGATATGCTACCTCTCCAACGCGTGCAAGTTCGCCGCGGGTTATCACAATGCCTTTAGCAAAGACGAACGGCTGCGTAACGATATAGCCATCCGAGATCCTCGAAGAAGCCTCGTCGATCACGATCTTCTTATCGCGGAGGACTTCCTGGATAGAATTGATGAGCACGTCGCGGCGTGATGCCATCTTGTAGGGATTCGGCAGCATCGCCCGAACCTTAGTCTTTCCCTTACCCCAGTCAAATGAACGGGAGACATCGGACGGCCGACTTGTCGGATTTCCTTCCTGCTTTATGGTTTCGGTCTGAGTGTCGATCCCTTTTTGTGCAAAAACAGGAGCCGCCAGGCAAATCATCCCTAGCAGCAGAAAGGCGAACTTTGATGACGATCTTTGTAGATTCACGAGTTCTAATATGACACAAACAGGTGGAATTCTGAATACTTAGATGTTTCGTAAGCAGTGGAAGTTGTAGCCGGACGACAAAAAATGTCTACTTTGTCGCTCGATGCATTTGCCAGAGAAGGGCATTTTTGAGAAATACGTTATAGGCCCCGAAGCCTGCGATCATTACGCCCTGGGTTCCATCAAGAAAGCCCGCTCGCAGCACATAGTCTCGAAAGAAGGAAAAGACCGGGGCGGCCAGGATCTTAACGACCGAGGTTCGTTTACCCTTTTCGTACATAGATCGAGCCGAGAGCGGTGCATATCTCTCCTGGATCATGCGGGCGTGTTCGGAGATATCGTTACAAGTGAAATGCAGTATGTCATTGTGCAACTGACCGGAACACGCACCTTCGTCCAGTTTGAACGATTCGTGGATAACTTCGTCCGACCAACGGCCTTTTCGGCGGTCGAAAAGGCGCATCTGAAAGTCCGGATACCAGCCGCCGTGACGGATCTCACGGCCCAGATAGACCGCAAGACGCGGGATCCGATAGCCGTCAGAAATGGAGTCGTGCCGAAGGAGCTGACGGATCTCCGCCGAAAGCTCTTCGCTCGCTTCTTCGTCCGCGTCGAGGCTGAAGATAAAATCGTTTGCGGCCGCGTCAACGGCGAACTGCTTTTGGCGGCCGAAACCGAGCCATTCTTGCTCGATGACGCGTGCTCCGAGTTCGGAAGCAATTTGTCTTGTCGAATCCGTACTGCCCGAATCCACTACGACGACCTCATCAGCCCAGCGCACAGACCGTATCGCACGCGCGATATTCTGCTCCTCGTTCAGGGTAATTATCACCGCGGAGATCTTCACAGCGAGGATTTTCGCAAAAGTTGCTTCAAAATGCGAAAGAGCCGCACGAGCCCTCGGCGCCCCGGGGGTGGACCTCAACTTTGGCTGCCCGGCGAAGCTCGTGAACCGCCACGGGGGCGGTGCCCTGCTGCTCAGGGATCCCGTCCTG
>JAANMW010003435.1_pt1 | contig 12357 bp, 8 predicted proteins | sample 7279671 | NCBI WGS metagenome assembly JAANMW01 (sample SAMN14094541, study PRJNA606508) | bioreactor metagenome | isolation source: A lab-scale SPAN reactor treating ammonium-rich wastewater day 247 | place: Ireland: Galway | collected 2017-09-19
TGACCCACCATCGCAAGCTGGGCCTGTGGCTGCAGCTGGGCGGGCACGCCGATGGCCAGCGCGAACTGCCGCTGGCGGCGCTGCGCGAGGCGGAGGAGGAATCCGGGCTGGCCGGCCTGCGCGTCAGCGATGCGATCTTCGACCTCGACCGCCACTGGATCCCCGAACACAAGTCGGTGCCCGCGCACTGGCATTACGACGTGCGCTACGTGGTGCATGCCGGCGAGGACGAGGCCTACACCATCAGCGAGGAATCGCTGGACCTGGCCTGGCGCCGCATCGACGAACTGGCGGCCGACCCGGCGACGGATGCATCGGTGCGGCGGATGGCGGGGAAGTGGCTGGCGCGCGGCTGATCAGTACAGCACGCGCGTCCGCAGGGTGCCTTCGATGGCCGAAAGCTCGTCGCGGATGGCCGCCGCCTGCGCCTCGTCGGCACTGACATCGATCACCACGTAGCCCACGTTCGCGTCGGTGCGCAGGAACTGGCCGTCGATGTTGACCGCGTGGCGGCTGAAGATCTCGTTGACCTTCGATAGCACGCCCGGCACGTTGCGGTGGATGTGCAGCAGGCGCAGGCTGCCCTCGTGCTCGGGCAGCGTCACCTCGGGGAAGTTGACCGCCGACAGGGTGCTGCCGTTGTCGCTGTAGCGCACCAGCTTGGCCGCCACCTCCACGCCGATGTTGTCCTGCGCTTCCAGCGTGCTGCCGCCGATGTGCGGGGTCAGGATCACGTTGTCGCGGCCGCGCAGCGGCGATTCGAAGACATCGCCGTTGGCCTTGGGTTCGACCGGGAACACGTCCACCGCGGCACCGCCGAGATGACCGGACTCCAGCGCCGCGGCCAGCGCTTCGATCACCACCACGGTGCCGCGCGCGGCGTTGATGAGGTGCGCGCCGGGCTTCATCCTGGCCAGCTGCTGCGCGCCGATCATCCACTGGGTGGACGGGGTTTCCGGCACGTGCAGGGTGACCACGTCGGCGCGCGAGAGCAGGTCGTCCAGCCCGGCCGCGGCGCGGGCGTTGCCCAGCGACAGCTTGGTTTCGATGTCGTGGAAGATCACCTGCATTCCCAGCCCCTCGGCCAGCACGCCCACCTGGGTGCCGATGTGGCCATAGCCGACGATGCCGAGCGTCTTGCCGCGCACTTCGTGGCTGCCGGTGGCGGCCTTCGACCAGCCGCCGCGGTGGCACTGCGCGCTCTTCTGCGGGATGCCGCGCATCAGCATCACCGTCTGCGCCAGCACCAGTTCGGCCACGCTGCGGGTATTGGAATAGGGTGCGTTGAATACCGGGATGCCGGCCAGTTCGGCCACCTCCAGGTCCACCTGGTTGGTGCCGATGCAGAAGCAGCCGATGGCGATCAGGCGCTTGGCTTCGGCCAGCACTTCGGCGGTCAGCTGGGTGCGCGAGCGCAGCCCGACGATATGCGCCTCGGCGATGCGCGCCTTCAGCTCGTCTTCGGGCAGCGCCTTGGCGTGGTATTCGATCTGGCTGTAGCCGGCGGCGCGCAGCGCGTCCACCGCGGTCTGGCTGACGCCTTCCAGCAGCAGCACGCGGATGTCCTGTTTGGGGAAGGAGGTCTTCTTCAGGGACATGCGGGCGACATCCGGCGGGGTACGGATGCCGACTATAGCCAGAAATCCGGCGTTTTTGTTGCGCTGCGTCATGCTATTTTCCGGGCACAACATGCCGCCGCGGATGTTGCAGATGAAACCGTGCCGGCACTGCCGTCGCGGCCATGTTTTCCACCGGATCCCCGCCGCCATGTCCGACGCCCACCTCGAATCCCTGCGTGCCCTGCTGCCCGAGTTGCGGCTGCTGGTCGAACCCGCCGACCTGGAACACTACGGCCGCGACTGGACCCGGCGCTGGACGCCCGCGCCGATGGCCGTTGCGCTGCCAGCCAGCGTGGAGGACGTGCAGGCCATCGTGCGCTGGGCCAATGCGCAGGGCGTGGGGATCGTGCCCTCGGGCGGCCGCACCGGCCTGTCCGGCGGCGCGGTGGCCGCCAACGGCGAACTGGTGCTCAGCCTGGAACGCATGCACAAGGTGCTGGCGTTCGATGCGGTGGATCGCACGCTGACCGTGCAGGCCGGCATTCCGCTGCAGAAGGTGCAGGAGACGGCGCGCGAACACGGCCTGCAGTACCCGGTGGATTTCGCATCGCGCGGCTCCTGCAGCATCGGCGGCAACATCGCCACCAATGCCGGCGGCATCCGGGTGGTGCGCTACGGCAATACCCGCGAGTGGGTGGCTGGTGTGAAGCTGGTGACCGGCAGCGGCGAGCTGATGACGCTGGGGCGCGGGCTGGTCAAGGATTCCAGCGGCTACGACCTGCGGCACCTGGCGATCGCCTCGGAAGGCACGCTGGGCATCATCGTCGAGGCCACGCTCAAGCTCACCGACCCGCCGCCGCCCAGCAATGTGATGCTGCTGGCGCTGCCGTCGTTCGAGGCGCTGATGCAGGTGTTCGCGGCATTCCGCGCGCGGCTGCAGCTGCAGGCGTTCGAGTTCCTGACCGATGTCGCGCTGAAGCACGTGCTGGCGCACGGTGAACAGGCGCCGTTCGATCAGGTCCACCCGTACTACGTGGTTACGGAGTTCGCCAGCGACGCAGCCAGCGAAGCCGAGGCGCTGGCCGCTTTCGGGCAGTGCCTGGAGCAGGGCCTGGTCAGCGACGGCGTGATCAGCGCCAGCGACGCGCAGGCCGCGCAGCTGTGGCGGCTGCGCGAGGCCATCACCGAGAGCCTGGCCCGCTACGTGCCGTACAAGAACGACGTGTCGGTGCGGATCTCGGCGATGCCGGCGTTCCTTGCCGAAACCCAGGCGCTGCTGGGACGCGAGTATCCGCAGTTCGAGGTGGTGTGGTTCGGCCATATCGGCGACGGCAATCTGCACATCAATATCCTCAAGCCGGAGGCGATGGCGCAGGACGAGTTCGTCGCGGATTGCGAGCGCGTGACCAAACTGCTGGCGCAGTCGCTGCAGGCGCATGGCGGCAGCATTTCCGCCGAACACGGCATCGGGCTGGTGAAGCGGCCCTATCTGTCGAGTACGCGCAGCGCCGCCGAGATCGCGGCCATGCGGGGCATCAAGGCGGTGTTGGACCCGAACGGGATCATGAATCCCGGCAAGCTGTTCGACGCCTGAGCGATGCCGTGCGCGGCGATCGCGTTTAATCTTGCGCTCTGCTCGCATGCAATCGCCCGGAGAGTCTCCATGATGAAGTACTTCCTGTTTGTCGCGCTGTTGCTTGCGGCGGCTCCCGCATTGGCCGGCAGCTTTGCCTCCAGCGCATCGTCGGCGGGCTCGGCGACCTCCGGCAGCACGTCCGGCGACGACAAGGTGGTGCTGCAGGCACGCGCGGATGCCGCCGCCTTCGTCGCCAGCGATGGCGGCATCCGCGGTGCGCGCCTGCAGGCCGCCCTGCGGCTGCTGCGCGAGCGCCGTGCCGATGCGCGCGCTGCCAGCGACATGCAGCTGGCGCAGGCCATCCTGGCCCGGTGAACCCGCGCCGCCTTCGGTGGCGGCTGCTGTGGTCGGCAGCGCTGGCATGCATCGCGCTGCCGGCGGCAGCCTCCCGCTTGCAGATCGAGGCGCGCGGGCTGGATGCGGCGCAGCTGCAGGCAAGCCACGAGTTGGTGGAAGCGGTCGAAGCGCGGCTGCCGCCGGCCTGGCGCGCCGCCCTGCCCAGCGGCCTGCAACTGCGCTGGCGCGATGACCTGCCGGCGCAGGTGCATGGCCGCAACGTGGGCCTGCAGGTCGGCCTGCGTCGCGAACTGCTCGACGGCTGGATGGCGCGCTCGCCACAGGCGGGCGTCGCCGACCCCGCCGCACGCGCGTCGCAGGCCGCGCTGATCCACGAACTGGCGCATGTGCTGGACCGCGGGCCGGCGGGTGGGCTGTCGCGCGATCCGCGCCTGCTGGACCTTGCCGGCTGGCAGCTGCGCCCGCTGCGCTTCGGCCTGCGCAGCAAGCGCAACCCGTTCACCGACCGCAGCCCGGACCGCTACGAGCTGCAGGACCCCGGCGAGTTCGTCGCGGTCAATCTGGAATGGTTCCTGCTGGACCCCGGATACGCCTGCCGGCGGCCGGCACTGGCGCGTTATTTCGCCGCCCGCTTCGATTGGCAGCCACCGTCGGCTGGGTGCGCGCCGGGGCTGGTGTTCCTGCAGGCCGGGCAGGACGCGGCTACCACCGGCTTCGAACAGATCGATCCGGCGCGCGTCTACGCGATCGACTACCTGCTAGCCGAGGGCAACGATGCGCCGATGAGCCGCTGGGGCCACGCCATGCTGCGCTTGGTGGTCTGCGCGCCCGGCCGCGTGCCCGGTCCGGACTGCAGGCTGGACCTGCAATACCACCGCGTGCTCAGCTTCCGCGCCTTCGTCGACGACGTGCAGATTTCCAGCTGGCGCGGACTGACCGGGCGGTACCCGTCGCGCCTGTTCCTGCTGCCGCTGGACCAGGTGATCGACGAGTACACCCAGGTCGAACTGCGCGGCCTGCGTTCGATCCCGCTGGCGCTGCAGCCGGGCGACATCGCCGGCCTGCTGGAACGCGCCGCCCGGCTGCACTGGAGCTACGACGGCCGCTATTACTTCATCAGCAACAACTGCGCGGTGGAAACCTGGCGGCTGCTGCGCGACGGCGTGCCGTGGCTGGCGGCGCTGCCACTGCGCAGCATCACCCCGACCGGCCTGCTGCGGAAACTGGAGCGCAACGAGGTGGCCGATGCCTCGGTACTCGATGACCGCAACGCCGCGCTGCGCAACGGCTATTACTTCGAGTCGGCGCAGGCGCATTACCAGCAGATGTTCGCGCTGGCACAACAGCGGTTGGCGCTGCCGCAGGCGCAGTTGGAGGACTGGCTGGCGTTGCCGGCGAAGCAGCGCGGGCGGTGGCTGGGGCAGGGCGACCTGCAGGCCGCCGCGGCGCTGCTGCTGCTGGAACAGGCGGTGCAGCGGCGTGCCGAGCTGCGCGCGCGCGATCTGATCAAACGCCGCCTGCTGGCGCCGGGCGAGGGCCGTGCCGCGCACGACCAACTGCGCCTGCTGCTGGCGGATGCCGGACTGCTGCTGCGTCCCGGCGCGCTGGGCGACGAGGGCTACGGCTTGCCGCAGGGCGAGCGTGGTGCGCTGGAGGCGCAGGCGATTCGGCTGTCGACGCAGGTCAATGGCGAATGGGCGCGCCTGCGCCAGCTGGCGCAGGCCGCGCTACCGCAGGCGCAGCAGCAAGAGCTGCAGGCCATCGACGCCAATCTGGCCGCGCTGGGCGAGCGCCTGCGCCAGCTCAATCGCGAACAGGGCGGGCTGGAGCTGCGCTGATTCCATGTGGTTGCGGGCACGGCTTGGAAGGTCCGCGAACAGCGCGTATGGCGGGAATGATTCTCCTTCATGGATATCCGGATTGGAAACCGCGGCCGCTTGTCGGAAACTCTGTTCCGGATTCGCGGCGTTTGATGCCGGTCAATATCCCCGGATATCGCCTGGCCGATGATCCCCATATTCCCCAAGGAGGCTTTCCACCATGAACCAACATGATTCCGGCCGCCGTCGTTTCATCGGTTATGCGGCGCTGCTGGCGCTGGTACCGCTGGCCGCAAAGGATGTCCTCGCGCAGGCCAAGGCGCCTGCGGGCGCGCTTCCGAAGCTGCCGCTGGACAACGCCCAGGCCAAGGCGCTGAACTACGTGGAAAGCACGAAGGGGCTGGCCCACAAGACCTTCAAGGCCGGCAGCGATTGCAGCAACTGCATGTTCTTCAAGGGCGCGGCGGGCCAGGCTTACGGCCCGTGCACGCTGTTCCCGCAGAACAGCGTGGCGGCCAAGGGCTGGTGCAGCGCCTGGGCCAAGAAGGTCTGATCGCGGCGCCATTCGCCAGCGACGATTTGCAATCGGCGGCGCTCCCGACGGAGCGCCGCTTTTTTTTTTCGTCGCGGCAACGGCGTGGGAACGTCGGCCATGAAAAACCCCGCCGGCGGCTGCCGGCGGGGCGGGGTAGTGCGGGATGGTGGCGGTTCGACTCAGTAGACGTCGCGCACCGTGTTGTAGACGTTGAACTTGCCGGTCGGGGTGACCAGGCGCTTGTCGTCCAGCACGGCCTTGAGCTTGCGGGTCCTGTCGTCCACCACCACGATCGCCGAGCGCTGGTTCTTGCCGTTCCACACCGAGAACCAGACCTCGTCGCCCTTGGCGTTGTATTCCGGCTGCACCACGCGCTTGGGGCCTTCGCCCAGGTTCGCCCATTCCGCGATCGGCAGCACCTGGTACCCCTTGGCGAGGTCGGTGGTGTCGAACACCGCGATCGACTGGCTGATCTTCGGGTCGGGGTTGAGGGTGGTGTCGACCCACAGGTTCCGCGACTTCGGGTGCGTCTTCACGAACAGCGAGCCGCCGCCCTGGCCCTTCAGCACCTCGCAGACCTTCCAGGCATAGTCCTTGTGGCCGACCGGATCGGTGGCGATCAGGGTGATCTTCTCGTTGCCCAGCGCCGAGGTCGCCCACACCGGCCCGCACTTGGGATGCATGAAGTTGGCGCCGCGGCCCGGGTGCGGGATCTTGTCGACGTCGATCAGCGCGGCCAGCTTCTGGTCGCGCGAGTCCACCACCGCGATCTTGTCGCTCTGGTTGGCCGCGGTCAGGAAGTAGCGCTTGGTCGAATCCCAGCCGCCGTCGTGCAGGAAGCGCGCGGCGTTGATCGTGGTGGTCCTGAGGTTCTCGATGTCCTCGTAGTTCACCAGCATGATCTTGCCGGTTTCCTTGACGTTGACGATGAACTCCGGGTGCTCGTGCGAGGCCACGATGGCGGCCACGCGCGGCTCGGGGTGGTATTCCTGCGTGTCCACGGTCATGCCGCGGGTGGAGACGATCTTGAGCGGCTTGAGCGTTTCGCCGTCCATGATCACGAACTGCGGCGGCCAGTAGGTGCCGGCGATCGCGTACTTGTCCTCGAAGCCCTTGAACTTGGAAGTCTCGACCGAACGTGCTTCCAGGCCGACCTTGATCTCGGCCACCTTGTCGGGCTTGGGCAGCCATAGGTCGATCAGGTCGAGCCGGGCGTCGCGGCCGATCGTGTAGAGGTAGCGGCCGGAGTGCGAGGTGCGCGAGATGTGCACCGCGTAGCCGGTCTTGACGATGTTGATGATCTTCTTGGTGTCGCCGTCGACCAGGGCCACCTCGCCGGAATCGCGCAGGGTCACCGCGAAGATGTTCTCGATGTTGTAGCTGTTCATCTTCTTCGTCGGCCGCTTGTCGGCGGGGACGAATTCGACGTAGCTGTCCTTCATCTCCTTCATGCCCCATTCCGGCGGCGCCGGCGGTTCATGCTGGAGGAAGCGCGCCATCGCGTCGATCTCCTTCGGGCTGAGGTCGCCCGAGGTGCCCCAGTTGGGCATGCCGGCCGGCGAGCCGAAGTTGATCAGCGCCTTCAGGTACTCGGTGCCCTTGGCGCGGGTGATGTCGGGGGTCAGCGGCTTGCCGGTGGCGCCCTTGCGCAGCACGCCGTGGCAACCGGCGCAGCGCTCGAAGAAGATCTGGGTGGAATGCTTGCGCTCCTCGTCGGTCAGCGCCGGGCCCCCCTTGGGATCGTTGGCGATCGCGAGCTCGGCCGGCACCGCCAGCGGCGCGCCCTCGTACTTGGTTTCCGCCGCGGTGGAGGTGGCGTGCGACTGCGCCGTCTGCTGCGCCAGCGCGGGTGCCGCCGCCGCTGCGCCGCCGGTCGCCTTGCGATGCGCCTTGACGTGGTCGTCGTCGATCTGGAACGCCGGCGTGTTGCCCCAGCTGCTGGTGACATAGGTCAGCGCGTTGGCAATGTCCTCGTCCGACAGGTGGGCCATCGGCGGCATCACGTTGTCGTAGTCCACCCCGTTGACGGTGATCTTGCCGCTGATGCCCTGCAGTACCGAATCAATGAGCTTGTCGCGGCCCAGGCCCTTCAGGTAGTCGGAGCCTGCAAGCGGCGGGAAAGCCCCGGCCAGCCCCATGCCGGTGGGTTGGTGGCAGGCCGCGCAGTTGGCGAGGTAGGCGGCCTCGCCGGCCTCCATCTTCGTCTTGGGCGGGCGCTCGTTGGTGATCTGCGCGATGGCGTAGGCAGACATGCCGCCGAACATCGCCAGCCCCAATGCGGTCATTGCGACTTTCTTGTTCATAGGACTCCCCGTAACGGTTGAAGGCGCGATGAAGGGAAACTGCTTTCAATGCACGGTGATTCTCGGCCGGTTGCAGCCGGGGCCATCTGATTCAAATCAAAATAAATCCGCCCTCCCGGCCTAGAATCCCGGGGCCCAGTTGCAGCCCATTCCCATGCGCAATTCCACTGGAAAAACCCTTTGCGCGGCAATCGCGGTCGCGCTGTCGCCGCTGGCGCATGCGCAGTCCGCCGCGGCCATCCCCGCGGAGGACGGGATCCGCAGGCTGGATCGGGTGGTGGTGGTGGCCAGCAAGGCAGCGGAACCCGCGGCGCAGGTAGTCGGCACGGTCAGCGGCCTGGACCGCGAAACCATCGAGCGCCGGCAGGTGCAGACCATCGCCGACCTGGTCCGTTACGAGCCCGGCGTGGACGCATTGGGTGATGTTTCCCGGTTCGGCTGGCAGGGATTCTCCGTGCGTGGACTGGACGGCAACCGGGTAGGCATGGAAATCGACGGGGTGCCGCTGGCCGAGGGCTTCAGCGTGGGCCAGTTCGCCGCTGCCGGGCGCGACCTGGTCGATATCGCCGCGGTGCAGCGGGTGGAAATCCTGCGCGGCCCGGCGTCCACGCTGTACGGCAGCGATGCGCTGGCGGGGGTGGTGGCCTGGCGCACGCTGGATCCGCAGGATCTGCTGGATCGCGTGGAGGGCCAGGCTTACCTCGGGGGGAGGCTGGGCTGGACCGGGCGCGATCGCGGCCGCCAGCTGTCGGTGTCGATGGCCGGCGGCAGCGGTGCACTGCAGGGCATGCTGCTGCTGTCCCATCGCGAGGGCCATGAGGTAGAAAACGCGTCCACGAGCATGCCCGCCAATCCCGTGGACCAGTGGCGGCGGAGCGCGCTGGCCAAGCTGGCATGGGATGGCGGCGCGCTGGGACGCTGGACCTTCGCGCTGGACGCCGCCCGCGGCCGCAGCGAAGTCGATATGCGCTCGTCACGGTTCGGCCCGGGGCGCCTGGCGACCACCACCGAACTGCTGGGTGACGACCGTTTCGAGCGCGATCGCGCCAGCCTCAAGGGCGAGTGGACGCCTAATGCGGCTTGGCTGGACGCATCGGAGCTGCTGGTTTACGGGCAGCGCAACCGCAGCCTGCAGGACACTGCCCAGGCCCGCCTGGCCGACCGCACCACGCCGTTCCCGTCGCTGCGCGAGCGCCGCTTCGACCTGCGGCAGCGCAACACCGGGCTGAAGTGGCTGGGCCAGGCGCGCTCCAAGGCCGGCGCCTGGTCGCACTGGCATGTGTTCGGGCTGGAATACGCGCGCACCCGCTACAGCGGTTACCGCGACGGCCGCGAGATCAACCTGGCCACCGGCGCCAGCAGCAACGTGGTGCTGGGCGAGCGGTTCCCGGTGCGCGATTTCCCCGAAAGTCGCAGCACCGAGCTGGGTGCGTTCTGGCAGGACGAGATCGGCATCGGCGAAACCTTCGCGGTGATCCCGGGGCTGCGCTGGGAGCGCTACCGGCTGGACGCCGAGGCCGATGCGATGTTCCGCGAGGACTACCCCGGCGTGGCCGTGGCCGACATCGCCCGCAGCGCGTGGACGCCGAAGCTAGGCCTGCGCTGGCGCAGCAGCGAGCATTCGACCTGGTTCGCCCAGTACGCGCGCGGTTTCCGCGCGCCACCGTTCGGCGACGTCAACATCGGCCTGTCGCTGGCGCTGCTGAACTACGAAGTCCGCCCGAATCCGCAGCTGCGGCCGGAGCGCAGCCAAGGCCTGGAACTCGGCTGGCGCTGGGAAGGGCCGCGGCTGCAGGCGCAGCTGTCGGCCTATCGCAACCGCTACCGGGACCTCATCGAATCGCGTGCCAACCTGGGCATCGATCCGGTGACGCGCGCGCTGGTGTTCCAGTCGGTCAACCGCACGCGCGCATCCATCCATGGCGTCGAGGCCAGCCTGTCCTACAGCCCGGGCGCGACCAGCGACTGGGCGCTGCGCGCCGCCGTGGCCTGGGCGCACGGGCGCGACCAGGAACGCGACCGGCCGCTCAACAGCGTGGCGCCCGCGAGACTGATGCTGGGAGCGAGCTGGGAGCCGCTGGAAGGCCGCTGGGGCGCGGAATTCGTGGCCACCGGCGTGGCCCGGCAGGGGCGCCTGGATACCAGCGCCGGCCCGCTGTTCCGCGCGCCCGGCCACGCCCTGCTGGATGCCTACGCGTGGTGGCGGTTCCGTCCCGGCATGCGGTTGGGCCTGGGGCTGCAGAACATTGCCGACCGCAGGTATTGGGACTGGACTTCGGTGCGCGGCATCGATCCGCTCGCCACCACGCCGCCGCTCGACTTCTACACGCGCCCGGGCCGCAACGTCAGCGTCACTCTCGGCATCGACTGGTAAGCGGGTCTTCCGCGCAGCGGAGGGAAAGGGCCGGCGCGTCCCGGCCGCACGCGCCAGTGACGACGCGCGGCGTTCAGCCGGCGGCGAGGCGCGCGTCCAGCCGGGTGCGGATCGCCGGCCATTCCGGCGCGGTGATCGAGTACACATGGGTATCGCGCAGGCTGCCGTCCTTGTGGCGGCGGTGCGCGCGCAGAATGCCGTCACGCTGCGCGCCCAGCCGCTCGATCGCCGCCTGCGAACGCAGGTTCTGGTGGCTGGTGTGGAAATACACCGACTGTGCGCGCAGGGTGTCGAAGGCATGCCCCAGCATCAGCCGCTTGCCCGCGGTATTGACGTGGCTGCGCCAGACCGATGCCGCGTGGAAGGTGTAGCCGATCGCCAGCGTGGGCACCGACAGGTCGATGTCGTAGAAGCGGGTGCTGCCCACCACGCGACCGCCGGCGACGATCGCGAACGGCAGCTGCCGGCCGGCGTCGCGCATCGCCAGCGCCTCTTCCACCCAGCCCGGGATGCCGTCGCGGGCGGGCACGTTGACGTAGTTGATCGCGCCGATGTCGCCATCGTCCACCGCGTCCTGCAGCGCCGCGATATGGTCGCGCGCCAGTGGTTCCAGGCGGACGCCGTGGGTGGACAGGGAGAAGGGCGGAAGGCTCATGGCATTGGTTACCGGACTTGCCAGCTCACGCCTTATGCCCCCAGCGCCGCGCGGATCATGCCCCAGTCCTTGCGCTTGGGCATGACGAAGCGGAAGCGTTCGCCCGCGCGGCGCGCCCACAGCTGGCCGATGCGGCGCTTTTCAACCTGCTCCGGGTTGTCGTACAGGTGTGCACCCTTGTATTCAACGACCAGCATGCGGTCATCGGTCATCCGCACCAGGAAGTCCGGGTAGAAGCGCTGGTGGGACGTCGGCAGTGAGAACGCGCCGGGTTTGCGCTCGATGTTGCGCACCCAGTCGCGCACGCCGTCCAGCCGGTTGGCGATGAAGTCGGCGCATTCGAATTCTTCGCCCTGCGATTGCAGGTTGCCGATTTGCGGGAAGAAGTGCCTGGGCAGGGTGACGAAGCCGTTGTACTGCCAGTCCCAGGCGTAGCGACCAGATCTGAACACGCATTGCAGGCGGGCATCGGCGCTCATCCGGCTCTCATCGCCCAGCAGGTTGAGGAAGCGCTGGTGCTGGCCGTGGCGACGGGTTTTGGCGATGCGTTGGGCCAGCACGTCGATTAGCTTCATTCGCTGGTACAGCAGTTCGCTGCAGCTGAAGCCGCGCACTTCCAGCAGGTGGCGCAGTGCGCCGGACAGCCAGGCGGCCAGGTCTTCCGGGTCCAGGTCTGGCGCGGCCAGGCGCTGTTCCAGCGTCCACTGCAGGTCTTCGAGGCTGGCGGTATCGCGCACGCCGAACAAGCCCAGCTGCACGTCGAGCTGCTCCAGCGGGTCCAGCTTGAGTTTTTCCGCATCGCCCAGCCGCAGGCGTGCGCGCTGCAGGGTTTCCAGCTCGCGCGGGAACGCTGCGTTGTCCAGCGCAAAATCGACGTCGGTCAGCGCCAGCGTGCCTTCCAGCGCGGGGGCATTGCCAAGATCGCAGAGCAAGTCGCCTTGCGACCACGCCAGCAGCGGCAACTCGAAGGTCTGGCCCAGTTCGGAAGGTGTCTTCGGTGGCGCAGCGGCAGGGGATTGCAGGTGGGTGAAGGCCTGCTCCAGCGCGGCAACGGCGGCGGGGTCGCGGAATGCCTCCTTCAGCGCCTTTTGTTCCTTGGCACTCCATTCGCCGCGCAGCGTGAGGCTGCCGGTTTCCGGGGACAGCTCCAGCTTGGTTTCGATGCGTTTGCGGGTGGC
>JAANMW010003436.1_pt1 | contig 12352 bp, 13 predicted proteins | sample 7279671 | NCBI WGS metagenome assembly JAANMW01 (sample SAMN14094541, study PRJNA606508) | bioreactor metagenome | isolation source: A lab-scale SPAN reactor treating ammonium-rich wastewater day 247 | place: Ireland: Galway | collected 2017-09-19
CCGCAGCCGTATTCAGGACGCCGACTTTGCTGCAGAAACCGCGAACCTCTCGCGTGCCCAGATCCTGCAGCAGGCTGGTACCGCCATGGTGGCGCAGGCCAACCAGCTGCCGCAGGGCGTTCTGGCCTTGCTGCGCTGATCGGTTCGGAGCAAAGCGGGGCGCAGCGCGCCCCGCCCAGACGCCAGGCGGCGGCAGTTTCACTGTCGCCGCCGTTTGGCTTTCAGTAAGGCGGCTTGCCAGGGCAGCAGAACTGGCGGGTTTACGGGTGTGAATACAGCGGTTCACGCGGCGCGTTTGGCGACATAATTCCCGCTGCATTTGAAAGGGGTTTGGTATGGCAACGATTTCATCGCCCGGTATCGGCAGTGGTCTGGACGTCAAGTCGATCGTCAAGCAGCTCGTTGACATTGAAAGGCAGCCACTGGACAAGCTCAAGCTCCAGGCCGCCACGGTGCAGACCAAGATTTCGGCTTTTGGCCAGATCAAATCCCTGGTGTCCACTCTGGCGGATGCCGCCGGCAAGCTGACCAGCGTGACCGGCTGGAATGCTGTGTCCGCCACGTCGTCCAACAGTGCTGCCGTTTCGGCCAGCGCGGTGGGAGGTACCCTGCCCACCACTTTCAGCGTGGAGGTGCAGAGTTTGGCCAAGGCGCAGGCCACGGCTTCGGCCAGTCTGCTGCCGGTGGGCGGCGCCTTGGGGGCAGGCACCTTGCGGCTGGAGCTAGGACAGTGGAGCGTATCCCCTGCTTCTTTCACGCCGGGTGCCGGTGTGCCGGTGGACATCGACATCACGGCCACAGACACGGTGATGGATGTGGCCAGCAAGATCAACGGGGCCAATGCCGGCGTGACGGCCACGGTGCTCAGTGATGCGTCGGGTCAGCGCTTGCTGCTGCGCAGCAAGAACACCGGTGAAGAAGCCGGGTTTCGCCTGAGCGTGACCGACACCGATGGCGTGAATGACGATGTTAGCGGGCTCTCGCGCCTGGTCGCGGGCAGCACGGTCACCCAGGCGGGGCTGAATGCGCGCGCCACAGTCAATGGTCTGCCCGTGACATCGGCCACCAATACCTTTGCCAATACCGTGTCGGGGGTGACCTTCAAGGCGGAGGCGGAAACTACGGCGGCGGTGGATATCACCGTGGCCAAGGACAATAGCGCGTTGACCAAGAATATTGATGACTTTGTGGCTGCGTACAACGCCATCAACGAGCTGCTCAGCGATGCCACCAAGTATGACGGTACGACGAAGAAGGCCGGGCTGTTTCAGGGGGATTCGACAGCCATTGGCCTGCAAAATGCCTTGCGCAGCGCTGTGCAGTCCATTTCCACGGCTTCTTCGGCCTTCCAGCGGCTCGCTGATGTGGGGATTACGCAGCAACTTGGCGGTAATCTGGCTGTCGATTCGTCCAAGTTGGCCAAGGCGCTAGAAAAACCCGATGAAGTCAAGAACATGTTCCGCAGCACCGAGTCGGGTTCGGCCCAGGGGATTGCGGTCAAGATCAAGGCGTTGACGACCAGCCTGTTGTCCACCGATGGTTTCTTCAAGGCCAAGGATGCCACCCTGCAGCTCAGCCTGGACCGCAACGCCAAGGATCAAGGCCGTGTCGCCGAGCGTGCGCAGGCCGTTGAGGTGCAGTTGAACCGGCGCTATAGCGCGCTCGATACCCAGCTCGCTAGCCTCAATGCGCTCAATGCTTACATTGGTCAGCAGGTGACGGCCTGGAACAAGTCGAAGGAATGAGGGAAGGGCGCTACAGTTTTGTTCTGAAGCGCCGATAAATCACTTATCTCTCTGCAAGGAAGCCCAGCATGTTCAGCGCCCACTCTCCCCGCGCAGCCAATGCGTACCAGCGCATCAATGTTGAAACCAGCATGCACACCATCGACCAGCACCAGCTCGTCAGTCTGTTGTTGCAGGGCACTATCAGTGCCATTGCCACAGCACGCGGCGCACTGGCACGGGGCGATGTTTTGCTCAAGTGCAATTCGGTCGCCAAGGCAATTCGCATTATTGATGAGGGGTTGAACACTGCGCTCGATCGCGATGAGGGCGGTGAACTGGCGGTCAATCTTGGCAATCTGTATGACTACTGCATGCGTCGTTTGATTTTGGCCAATGCGCGCAATGACGATGCCATGTTGCTCGAAGTGCAGCGCCTGATCGAGCCCGTAGCCCAGGGGTGGAGTGAAATCCGCAAGCCGACGGGCAGTACCGACGAGGTGGCCAATTCGGCGCGCGCTGCGCTGCAGGAGGCTTGACCCATGTCCACCCTGATCGATTATTACAAAGCCATCGAAGACAGCAGCTGCAAGATGCTGGAAGCCGCCCAAGCCCGGGATTGGGATGGTGTGGTGCGCTACGAAGGGGCCTGTGCCGTGCTGATCGAAGAGCTGCGCTACAAGGCCCAAGAGCATGAGTTGCTGCCCGAGCAGCGCAAGGAAAAAACGGTGATCATGCAGCGCATCCTGCGCAACGATGCGCAGATTCGCTGCCTGGCCGAGCCGTGGCTGGCGCAGTTTGAACATATGTTTGAAGGCCAGCCGCAGATGATGCACTGAGAGTGGTGCCCAAAAACGAAGCCCCGCATAGCGGGGCTTCGTTTTTGATGCTATTGTTTTGTGAGCTTTTGGCGCTTGATTTAATTGAAATCTAGGGGGTTTTGTATTTGAATTGCTTGTCTATCAAGCGCGGGTAGCTCTTTTTTAGATAGCAGTTTTGCGGTTTACACCTGCATGTTCATGATGTCGGTATAAGCCTGCACCATGCGATTGCGCACATGCATGGTGGCCTGGAAGCCGATTTGCGCTTTCTGGATGGCCACCATGGTTTCTTCCAGGCTGACCGAGGGGTTTTCCAGCTGCACTTCCTTCTGCAGGTTGGCGGAGTTGTTTTGCGCCGCACTGACCGATTGCAGTGCGCCCTTGAGGGCGCCTGAGAAGCCTGCGTCTTTGGTTTCAATGGAAGGTGCTGCGGCACGGCGCGCCAGGCCGACGCCCGCCAGCGGGGCGGGAGAGCTTGAAATGCGAAGATCCATGGCAGTGTCCGGTGGGAATGGGGGATGACGCAATCCTAGTGGGGGATGGGGGCGATCATCCGGGGGAATTGATGGTCAAATGCGCGGCTTATCCAGCGAACATGGTGGGGTGCGCGCCCGAATAATCGACACCACGCCAGGATCGTCGCCGGGCCTGCCATACTGGAAAGCAAGATGTCCGCAGTTGTCGAAGCTCCCTTGACCCCCCCCGCTAGCCCCACGTGGCTGCAGCGGCTGTCCGCCCTGGATCGGGCGCAGCGGATGCGGCTGGGTGTGGGTGTGGTGCTGCTGGTCGCCGCTGCCCTGGCCGCGGTGGTGCTGGGGCGCCAGCCCGACTATCGGGTGCTTTTCTCGAATTTGTCGGACAAGGATGGCGGCGCTATCGTGGCGCAGCTGTCTCAAATGAATGTGCCCTACAAGCACGCTGACGGTGGCGGTGCAATTCTGGTTCCTTCGGACCGGGTGCACGATGTGCGCCTGCGCTTGGCCTCCCAGGGGTTGCCCAAGGGATCGATTTCAGGCTTTGAGCTGATGGAAGCCAATCGCTTTGGCATGACGCAGTTCCAGGAGCGGCTCAATTTTCAGCGGGGTCTGGAAGGCGAGCTGACGCGGTCCATCCAGGCGCTGTCATCGGTACAAAGTGCGCGTGTGCACTTGGCACTGCCCAATCAAAACGGGTTTTTCCGTGAACAGCAGAAGCCCTCGGCCTCCATCCTGGTCAGTCTGTACCCCGGCCGTTTTCTCGACCGCGCACAGTTGGCAGGTATCGTGCACCTGGTGGCTTCCAGTGTTTCTGAACTGGCACCTTCGGCTGTCAGCGTGCTGGATGACACGGGTAAGTTGTTGTCGCAATCGCCCGATGGCGGCGCGAGCAACGGTGTCGATGCGCAGCAGTTGCAATATGTTCAGCAGATCGAGCAGCAGTACACCCGCCGGATCATGGACATTCTGGAGCCGGTGGTGGGCCGCGACAATGTCAAGGCGCAGGTTACGGCGGAGCTGGATTTCAGTCAGACCGAATCTACCTCGGAGCAATACCGGCCCAATCAAACGCCGGATGCTGCTGCTATCCGCAGTCAGCAGGTGCTTGAAAACAAAGAAACCGCCAGTGCACAAGTCGGTGGTGTGGCGGGGGCCGTGGCGAACCAGCCCCCTGCTCCATCGGCGGCGCCCATCAATGGCGCCAACCCGGCACCTGCGGCGGCAGGTCAGCTGGGAAGTGAAAAGGGCGTCGCCAAACGTGAATCCACCACCAACTACGAGGTGGACAAGACCGTGCGTGTGGTGCGGGGCAACAATTGGGCTGTCAAGCGCGTGAGCGCCGCCGTGGTGGTCAACTACCAGTCGGCCGAAGAAAAAGGCAAGGCCGTTACCAAAGCGCTGACCCCAGAGCAGATGGAGCAGATGACGGCGCTGGTGCGCGAGACCATCGGTTTCAATAAAGAGCGGGGCGACTCGGTCAACCTGATGAATGCGCAATTCCGCATGGATGCGCCCGCTGCCGACAATACTCCGCTGTGGAAGCAGCCTGAGACCATTGAGTTGGCACGCAGCTTTGCCTGGCCTGTGGGCATGTCCTTGTTTGCCGCGCTGGTTCTGCTGGGCCTGGTGCGCCCTGCACTCAAAACGCTCGGCAAACCGCGCGCCATTCCGATGGCCGGTGCCCAGCTCGATGCGCTGGAGGCCGAGACCATGCAGCGCCCGGCGCTGCCCGCACCGGCCAGAGATGGCGAGCACCAGCCAGTGACGCCAGAGCAGCAGCGGCTGGAAGACGCACGTGCGTTGGTGCGCCAAAATCCGATGGCAGTGGCCAATATTGTGAAAAACTGGGTCAACGGCGATATCGGCGGGTGACCCGCAGACTGAACGGCAAGAAGCACCATGGACGATCAGGGTCTCAACGACGCCGCGATTTTTTTGATGTCTCTTGGCGAGGAGGAAGCCGCCGAGGTATTCAAGCATCTGTCACCTAAAGAAGTGCAGAAGCTGGGGGAGACCATTGCCCACATGCGCAGCGTGTCCCGCGAAAAGGTGGACGAAGTCGTCAGCAAGTTTTCTAACGCTGCGGCGGCACAAAGCCTGTTGGTGTCGGATACCGGCAACTACGTGCGTGCGGTGCTCAGGCGGGCGCTGGGCGATGACAAAGCAGGTTTGCTGATTGACCGCATTCTGCAGGGTGGCGATGTTTCGGGCATCGAAAGCCTGAAATGGATGGATCCGCTCTCTGTAGCAGAGCTGCTGCGCAATGAGCATCCACAAATCGTGGCAGCAATTCTTGTGCACCTGGACCACGAGCAATCTGCCGGGGTGCTCATGCAGTTTACGGATCGCCAGCGCAGCGAAATTTTGCTGCGCGTTGCCACGTTGGAGGGCATTCAGCCCACGGCGCTCAAGGATCTCAACGAGGTGCTCTTCAAGGTGCTGGCGGGCGGCGACAAGATCCGCAAGGCGTCGCTCGGTGGCGTGAAGGCTGCGGCCGAGATCATCAACATGCTGACCTCGAACGTCGATGCGGTCGTGCTGGAGTCGATCCGCAGCCACGACCCTGACCTGGCCCAGAAGATCATGGACAAGATGTTTGTGTTTGACGACGTGGCCAAGCTCGACGACCGTGCCATCCAGACGGTGCTCAAAGAAATTGCATCGGAGACCCTCATCGTCGCGCTCAAAGGTGCGGTGCCCGAGTTGCGCGAGCGCTTCCTGTCGAACATGTCGACCCGCGCGGCCGAAGCCCTGCGCGAAGATTTGGAGTCGCGCGGACCCATGCGCCTGTCCGAGGTGGAGGCGCAACAGAAGGAAATTCTGAAGACCGTTCGGCGTTTGTCGGATGAAGGCCAGATCGTGATTGGAGGCAGTGGTGACGACGCATTCGTCTAAAAACCGTCTCTATGCCCGCTTTATTCCGAGCGAGGAAGTGGGCGATGTGACCCAGTGGCATTTTGGTGCCGTCGATGGCACCGATGCCGTTGTGGAAGTGCCCGAGGCAGAGGCCCAGGTCGAAGTGGATGTGGAATTGGAAGAGGCTGCACGGCAGGAGTTGCTGGAGCAGGCCTGCGCAGAAGCGTTTGCAAAGGGTCAGGAGCAAGGCTCCGCCCAAGCTGCGCTGCAGTGGCAACAGCGCCTGGATGACTACATCGCAGGGCAAGGCCTGGAGGCGGCCCAGCGGCTCGATGCGCTGGTGCAAACCCTGCAGGCGCGCTCGCAAGACCTGCAGCAGAACATGGCGCAGGAGGTGCTGGAGCTGTCTTGCGAGATTGCGCGCCAGGTGGTTCGGCAGGAACTGCGCTGCAACCCGCTGGTGCTCAAGCCCGTCGTACAGGAAGCGTTGGGCATGTTGGTCGCCGATGGGCGCCCTGCAACCGTGCGGCTGCATCCGCAAGACCATGCCCTGGTGGCCGACGCCTTGGCGCAGCAACTGGCAGCGACATCCGTGCAGTGGGTGGCCGATGCCGCCGTTCCGCCGGGCGGCTGTGTTGCAGAGCAGGCCGGCATGGTGGTCGATGGCACGCTGGAAAAGCGTTGGCAGCGAGCTATCGCCCCCCTGGGCCTGGCGTCAGTCTGGGAGGAAAGCGCGCATGACGACGACCACTGACACGACATCGCCCTGGTCGCGCTACCTGGCCGATGCGCAGCGCAGCGTTTCGCAGCCACATGCCCTGGAGACATACGGGACACTGACGCGGCTCACAGGATTGGTGCTGGAAGCGGTGGGTATCCGCGTTCCTGTGGGATCGCAGTGCCTGGTGCAGCAGGCTGGCCATGATCCGGTGTTGGCTGAAGTGGTCGGTTTTTCGGGGGATCGTGCGTTCCTGATGCCTGCAGGCGATATCCATGGTCTCTCCAACGGGGCCAGCGTGGTGCCCACGGTGCCGTATGCATCGGTACCCCGTCTGGACGATGCAGGTGTCTGGCGTGCGCACAACCGGGTTGGTAGCTTGCGTGTGCCCATAGGCGAGGGTTTGCTGGGGCGCGTGGTCGATGCCCAGGGAATTCCTCTGGACCATGGCGGCCCCTTGCAGGATGTTGTGGCTGAGGCCATGGACCGGCGGCAAATCAATGCCATGGATCGCGACCCGGTGCGCGAACCCATGGATACGGGTGTGCGCGCCATTAATGCCCTGCTGACCGTGGGGCGTGGGCAGCGGCTGGGCCTTTTTGCCGGATCAGGCGTGGGTAAAAGCGTGTTGCTGGGCATGATGGCGCGCTACACGCAGGCCGATGTGATTGTGGTGGGTTTGATTGGTGAACGGGGCCGCGAAGTCAAAGAATTTGTCGAAGACATTCTGGGTGCCCAGGACCGTGGCCGTGCCGTAGTGGTGGCCGCACCGGCCGATGCCCCGCCGCTTTTGCGCATGCAGGGTGCCGCTTATGCCACGGCGGTGGCCGAGCATTTTCGTGACAAGGGCAAGCATGTCTTGCTGCTGATGGATTCCCTCACCCGGTATGCAATGGCCCAGCGTGAAATTGCCTTGGCCATCGGCGAGCCGCCTGCCACCAAAGGCTATCCGCCATCGTGCTTTGCCAAGTTGCCCCAGCTGGTAGAGCGCAGTGGTAATGGCCTGCATGGCGTGGGCTCCATTACCGCTTTTTATACCGTGCTGTCTGAAGGCGACGACCAGCAAGATCCCATTGCCGACGCTGCGCGGGCCATTCTGGATGGGCATATCGTGTTGTCCCGGGCGTTGGCCGAGACGGGGCATTTTCCGGCCATTGATATTGAGCAATCGGCCTCTCGGGTCATGCACAACGTGGTTTCGCGAGAGCATTTTGAGGTGGCACGACAGTTTCGTGCCATCTATTCACGCTACCAGAAGAGCCGTGATCTGGTGCAAGTGGGGGCCTATATGAGTGGCTCTGACCCCTTGCTGGATGAGGCGATCCGCCTGCAGCCCGCCATGGTCGGGTTTTTGCAGCAAGACATGTTTGAAGCCGCGACATTGCAAGAGAGTTGCAACGCCATGGCCGATGTGCTGAGTTGATGGCAAAGGGGGGTGCACGCAATGGCAACTTCCAATGCACTGTCCGTCGCTGTCGAAATGGCAGTGCGCCAGCGGGACGAGGCTCGCCGGGTTCTGCAGGATGCGTGCAGCGCCCGCCAGGCGGCTCAAGACCAGTTGAGCCAGCTCGAAGGCTACGCGCGGGAGACGCAAAACCGTTGGGGTATGCGCCCGGATGCCGTAGTGATGCCGGAAGTGATGCACCACCATTACCACTTTATGGACCGGCTGGACCATGCCGCAGGTTTGCAGACGGGCGTGGTGGGGGATCAAACTGAACGGGTGGATGTGGCGCAGCAGGCGCTGCTGGCCACAGAGCTGCGGCTGGCCAGTTTGCAGAAGCTGGTGGAAAAGCGCCATAGAGAAGCCTTGCAAACCCAGGCACGGCGTGAGCAGAAACAAACCGACGAGCGCGCTGCAATGCAGTTGCGCAAAACGTTCAATGGCTCTTGAGGGGCCGGGAGCAAAGCACCATGGAACAGGCACGTATCACCACTCAACAACCCAGCCAGGGACACCAGGCTGTGCGAGGCAAACAGGCGAATCAGTCGCGCGATCCTTCGGGCCAGGCGCAAGACAGCGCCAATGGGGGGTTCCTTTCTCTGTTGGCGGCTTTGGGTGACAGCGTTTCACTGGACGGCACGATGCTCCAGGACGGCAGCCTGGTGCCGGATGAAAAGGGGGCCGTGGCGACGGACGGGGCTGGCCAGAATGGAGCTATTGCATGGCCCTGGATGTCGGCACAAGCCTTAATGCCGGTGGATGCAAATGCGGCCTCTCGCCTTCCGCTGGCGCCGTCAGCAGGGTCCCCCTTGTCATCGACCGAAGCATTACAGGACGGCGTTCTGGGAGGTGCGAGTGGTTTTCGAGCGACATCGGCGCTGGGAAGCCTCGGCAGTTTGGAGACTCTGCCGCAGAATGGTTTGGTTGCCCAGACGGCGCTGCTGGATTCTGCGGTGAAGAGCCGTGAAGGAGAACTAGAGAGCGACGGCATGGACGCGCTGCAGGCAGCGGTTGCGGGCGGAGTGCGCCGCGCACCTTCGCGTGCAAGCGGTGGTCTGGTCTCGGTGGGTGGTTTGTCCGCCATGACCGGCGCCCAGGGCGCGCAAGCGTTGAAGAGTCTGGGGGGCGCGAAAGATCCGAACGTGATGCAGGCCGTGCAAGCGGCGGCGGGGCAGAGTTCGGCTGCAGAACACCGTGGTGGTGCCGCGCAGTCCCGGGAGGGAGTGCGGTTTATGGACCAAGACCCCGCCACGTCTCTGGCGCCGCCCGCCACCTTTGTGCCGGGTTTCTCGGAAGCGGGAGGGCGTTTCACACAGCACAATGGCGATCAGAATGGCTCTGCCACACCAGGTTTTGGTGCCCCTGGGGCCAACGCAGAATCCCAGGGGGCGCCGTCGGCCGATATCGCAGTCGTCGATACAGGCATGGCAGGAGCTGAAGACGCTGTGGCAGAACAGGTGGCCTTCTGGGTGCACCAGAATATTCAGAATGCGGAAATGACCATACAGCACGATGGCCAACCCGTGGAGGTGAGTGTGTCACTGTCCGGCAATGAGGCCCATGTGGCATTCGGCAGCGATCAGGCGGAGACACGAAGCCTGTTGGATGACAGCGTGGCCCAGTTGCGGGAGATGCTGCGCCAGGAGGGGTTGTCGCTGTCCGGGGTGACCGTGGGAGAGTCTGGCCAACGGCAGGCTTCCGAAGAGTCGGGTCGCAACAATCAGCAGGGCGGGCCCAGGCAGACAGTGGTTGAAGTGTCTGCCGCGCCACAGACGCAGCTGAGCCCCAAAGCGGGGTACCAGACCGATCGTTCGATCGATATCTTCGTTTGATCAGGCATTTGCCTTGCGCGCGAGTGGCAAGCGTTGCGCAACCCACGGGAATGCCATGGTTTTGCTCTTTTATTCTGGCTATTATGGGCCGGTGTGCGCCCAATAATGGGCCATGTGCAAAGGTCGGGCGTTCATGCCGGGCCTGTGCTGACCGTATCCGACGCTAGGAAATTTCAACGTGTCCTCCAATGCCTCCGCAGACGACTCTGCAAAGAAACCTGGCAAAAGCAAGAAGCTGATCGTCATCATTGCCGTGGTCGTGCTGCTGCTGGCCGTTGTGGGTGGTGGAGCCGCATGGTTTTTGTCGAAGCGCAATGCTGCAGATGAGGATGGAGACGCTGTCTCCGCGAAATCACATGAGCCCGTCGTGGCGCCCACTTTCCTGCCAATCGACACCTTGGTGGTCAACCTCGCCGATAACGGTGGTGAACGGTTTGTGCAGCTGGGAATTACCCTGGAACTGGCCGATGGTAAAACCGCAGATCTCGTCAAACAGCATATGCCCAGCGTTCGCAATGGCATCATCATGCTGGCTTCGCAGCGCACTTCCGATGAGCTGCTGGCCCGCGAGGGCAAGGAAAAGTTGGCGGCGGATATTTTGCGCGAGGTGTCGCAGACTTTGGGCATTGATGCGCCTGTGTCAAAGAAGCGTGCGAAGCAAAACGATGATGATGGCGCGGAGGACGTGCAGTCACGCAGCCGCAAGGCCGCTCCCAATCCCGTTCGGCGTGTGCTTTTTTCCGGTTTTATCGTTCAGTAGGCGTCCAAAGGCATTGCCATGAGCGAATCATTTTTATCCCAGGAAGAAGTCGATGCCCTTTTGGAGGGTGTGACGGGGGAGAGCCAGAAGACGGAAGAAGAAGTCTTCGATAAAGGCGAGATACGCAACTACGACATCTCCAGCCAGGAGCGTATCGTTCGTGGCCGCATGCCGACGATGGAAATCGTCAATGAACGGTTTGCGCGCAATTTCCGTATCGGCTTGTTCAATTTTATTCGCCGCAGCCCCGAAATTTCGGTGGGTACCGTTGCCGTGCAGCGCTATAGCGCGTTCTTGCGGGAACTGGCGGTACCAACCAATTTCAATATTGTGGCGATCAGGCCGCTGCGCGGTAGCGGCCTGATCGTGTGCGAGCCGTCACTGGTTTTTGGCATCATCGATACCCTTTTTGGCGGCGTGGGGAAATTCCAGACCCGGATCGAGGGACGCGACTTTTCCCCCACAGAGCAACGCATCATCAATCGACTGGTCGATGTGATCTGCTCCGAATACAAGAAGGCATGGCAAGGTATCTATCCCCTTGAGCTGCACTACCAGCGCTCGGAGATGCAACCCCAGTTTGCCAATATTGCTACACCCAGTGAAATCGTGGTTTCCACAGCTTTTCAGCTTGAAATTGGGGACCTCTCGGGTGCGATTCATATCTGTATGCCCTATGCCACGCTGGAGCCGATCCGCGATGTGCTTTATTCCTCCACTCAAGGGGATTCGATTGAGGTGGATCGTCGCTGGGTACGTGTGCTGACGCGAGAAATCCAGTCGGCAGAGGTCGTTCTTGTGGCAGAGCTGGCCCGTGCCGACGCCACGGTGGAGCAACTGCTCGCCATGAAGCCGGGTGATTTTATTGAACTGGATCGCGAGCCGCGCATACGCGCTTCGATTGGTGGGGTGCCGGTATTTGAGTGCCAGTATGGGACCCACAACTCCAAATATGCAATTCGCATTGAGGAGTGTCTGCGCAATTCAGACATGAACTGGATGGGAGAAAAAGATGTCGGCTGAAGATAATCCGGAAAACAAAGAAGGCGCGGAAGCCGCAGACGATCCCTTTGCGGGTTGGGCTGAGGCGCTGGAGGAGCAGAAAACCGCGGATGCGGCGCCTGGTGATGCGGAGCAAGGCGGGCCTTTGAGTGGTGAGCCCGCTCGCCCGTTTTCTGCTGGTGGCGTTGATGGTACGTCGCATGACATCAGCATGGTGCTGGATATTCCGGTTCAGCTGTCGGTCGAATTGGGGCGGACCAAGGTGCCCATCAAATATATTCTGCAACTGGCCCAGGGGTCGGTGGTGGAGCTTGATGCGCTTGCGGGCGAACCGATGGATGTGCTGGTCAATGGCTACCTGATCGCGCAGGGTGAAGTGGTGGTGGTGAACGATAAATTTGGTATTCGCCTGACCGACGTGGTGACCCCCTCCGAGCGTTTGCGCCGGGTCAGTCGTGGGTAACGCGGACATGTCGCAGACGCTGTGGGTCGTGGTGCTGTTCGTCGCAGCCATGGCAGCTTTGCCCTGGCTGGTGCGACGCATCCAGCAGCGGCAGGCTGGCGCAGGCTTGGCGCCGGGTGCAACGGCCAGGGTTCTGTCTGCGGTGGCCGTAGGGCCGCAGCAGCGCGTGGTGACTGTGGAGGTGGGGCCAGAGCATGCCCGCATCCAGATGGTGCTGGGTGTGACTGCGCAGCACATCACTTGCCTGCATGTTCTA
>JAANMW010003438.1_pt1 | contig 12347 bp, 10 predicted proteins | sample 7279671 | NCBI WGS metagenome assembly JAANMW01 (sample SAMN14094541, study PRJNA606508) | bioreactor metagenome | isolation source: A lab-scale SPAN reactor treating ammonium-rich wastewater day 247 | place: Ireland: Galway | collected 2017-09-19
TATTCGTGCGCGCGCGGGTCGCAAGTGCTGGCGGAGGCGGGAGAAGAAAAAATTCGCGCAGGCAGCGAAAAATCGTGAGAAGGGCGGCGATTCCCGGCCTCGCGTGTGCGCACGAAGGAGGGCGAAAGGGAGCGCGGCGCGAGAAACGGTATCCGACACCGTTTCTCCCCTCCGCGACACCGTTTCTCCGTTTCTCCGCCCGACGTGGCTGGCTGTGATCCCCGAGCCGGCGACGATGGTGTTGCTGCTGGCGGGATTGCTGGCCGCAGCGCCGCGGAGGGTGTGGCCACGGGAGAGCAGCGCGTCGACAGGGCGAACCGCGAGGGTCCGCTTCGCGGGTGGCGGGTCGACCTGGTAGACGCGCTGGATCGGTTGCTCAGGGGATGCCTCGCTCGTATGTTGTGGATATGGCACTTCACCTGACGGGCAAGCTGTGGCGGATGCTGGATGACGCCGCGATGCGGGCGATCGCCGACGCGGCGATGCGGCTGGTGACCAGGAGCGGGGCGCGCATCGAGCATGAGCCGATGCTCGACTGGCTGGAGGCGGCGGGTTGTCGGGTCGACCGCGTGGGGAAGCGGTGCTACTTCACCGACCGCTTGATTCACGACGCGGTCGAGGCGTTCGGTCGCGAAGATAGAGATCCCGATGTTCACGCGACGATGCACTGGCACTGGACGCGCGACTTTCGGCTGACGCAGATGGGTTCACATCCGCATCTGCTGGAGTGGCCGACGTGCCGGCGGCGGCTGGCGACGGCCGATGACGTGCGCGACATGGTGAAGCTGGCTCACGCGGCCGAGGAGTTCCAAGCGGTGGGGCAGGTGCTGACCTGCCCTCAGATCGCGCCGCCCGTCGAGCCGGTGTGGAACGCGGTGACGCGCATGGAGCTGACCGACAAGCCGCTGGGCAGCGGCGAGGTGCTGCATCCCGAGACGGTGCCCTATCTGGCGGAGCTCGGTCGCATTTACAGCGGCAAGCCGGACAACCGTCTGATCGCAAGCTGCGATTTCTGCGTCGCCCCGCTGATCTACGGCGAACGGGCGGTGCAATGCATGGTCGAAAAGAGCCGGTGTGGCGTCATGCATGTGCCCGGCACGATGCCGATCAGCGGCATGTCGGCCCCGGTGACGCTTGCGGGCACGGCCGCGCTGGCGGTGGCGGAACTGCTGGCTGGCTGGGCGATGTACTACGTGCTGGATCCGAAGCTGCCGGCCGGCGGGATCGTGTGCAGCGGATCGCTGGACATGCGCAGCTCGCAGGCGTGCTTTGGCTCTCCGGAGGCGCTGTTGCAGGATGTCGCGGCCGTGGAGGTGTGCCGTCGACAGTTCGGCATGACGGTCTGGCCGGCGGTGAACTACGTGGACTGCAAGACACCGGGCATGCGGGCGGTGTATGAGAAGATGCTGCCGTTGATGGCCGCGCCGATGCTGGGTTACGGGCGGGCGATGGGTGACGGGCTGCTGTCAGCCGGCCAGGACTACAGCCCGGTGCAGCACCTGCTGGAGCTGGACTTTCTGCGCGGGCTGGGACGGTACTGCGACGGGTTCGAAGTGAATCGCCAGACGCTGGCCGTGGATCTGATGGAGCGGGTGATGAGCGGCGAGCAGGAGGATTTTCTGACAGCCGACCACACGCTGTCGCACTACCGGACCCAGCAGTGGTACCCGACATGGCTGGACCGCGGCGCGTGGTCCGGCGACGCGGCCGAGCAGCGGACGGAGACGAAGATGCTCGGCGCGATTGATGCGTACTGCCGCGAGGCGATCGCGCGGTACGAGCGGCCGGCGATGGACGAAGACAAGCTGAACGCAGCGCGTCAGCTGCTGCAGAAGGCGCAGACAGAGCTGGCGGGGGTTTGAGCGGGATGTGGGTAACGATCGGGGAAGCAGATGCTCTGCGGGAAATCAACCGGAATGTTTTGCCCGCTCAGGCGACGTTGGCGACTGCGGGTGGGGCGGCGGTGTAGCCCAGTTCGTCCAGCAGCGCGCCGGCATGTTGCATGAACAGGGCCAGGTCGTCGTCGGAGAAGGCGTCGCGCCAGCGGCCGGCACCGCCTCCGAGTCCGCCGCGGAACTCGCCGGGGCCATGCGACTCGTGATTGTCGAACGCGCGGTAGACGGTCCGGACGGTGGAGCGATGGACGGCTTGTCGGATGGCGTGATCGTCGACGACGAGGCCGAAGTGGCGCAGGACACGCCTTAGCTGCGATTCGGTGTCGGCGAGCATGTCTTCGTAGCGGATGATGAGGACGGCCGGGTGGTCCCGACGGCTCCACCAGCCGCCGACGTTGTCGTGCCATGAGCCGTAACCCACCTTGCCACGCAGCATCAGCCGCAGGAACTGGCTGAAGGACAGGTCGTGGTAGCGGGACTTGCCGGTGTTGCGTTTGTAGTCGTAGTAGGAAAGGGCGGCGTCGCGGCCGTCGCGGATGATGTGAACGACCCGTCCCCGGGTGAGATAGGGAATACAGGGTTCGTGGCACTTGAAGAACCGGGGCGTCTGGCCGGCCGGTTGGGCGAGCAGACGCGGCAGATCGGCGCGGTCGGCCACGGGTATGAGCTGGTCGAGGCTCGGGCCGTCGAGCGCGGACACGTGGGTGCAGACGGCGTGGCCGACCAGGAAACGCATCCACGTGTTGCCCGATCGCGGCCAGGAGGTGATGAAGCAGTCGGTCGGCTGCACGGCGGCCGGCGCGCGTCCCAGCAACTGATCGGCCAGGAACTCGCGGGCATGGCGCAGCTTGCATCGGATCATGGACGAGGATTGTAGCGAAGTACGACGCCACGCGCCTGTATGTCAATATGGGTGAGCTGGGAAGTTTTGGATGGTCAGTCGAAGCCCCTGGGCCGTCCGGATGCGTCCCCACGATCGGTTAGGGTGTTTGTTCTTCATTTTTTGGCCGTTCCGCCCCTTGGCGCACCGGTTGCGGGGGCTTAAATTGGCTTTCTGTTGCTGCGTGCGGCGGCGTCATATCGCCGGCGCGCGTCTGGCGAGGGTGGATGGTCCGGGTGCGGGTGGTTCAGCTTCAGGGGGCTGACCTGAACAATATGTGAAGCGCCGTCCGAAGACGGGTCGTGTATCGCCTGTGGCGAACACGGCTGATGTGTGGAACGAACAGGCGGCCCGCGTGCGAAGGACGCACGCCAGTGCCGCAAGAAACGCCTATTTGGGGTTACGTAAGGAAGTCAACGATGAGCAGGATCAAGGGGTTGGTGGTTGGCGCGGTGATGGTCATGGTCGGGTTTCTGGCCGCGTCGGCGCAGGCCGGCACGGTCTACATCGTGAATGCCGGCGCCTCGTCGCTGACGGTTCACAACGCCGGCGATGGGCTGCTGCTGGGGGCGGCCGTGGTCGTGGCTGATGGCTACAGCTTTGACCTGTCCGGCGTGGGTGACAGCGCCACCTTCACCTTCGCGAAGGTCTGGACCCCCGAGACGTGGGTGAACCTTGGCGAGGACACGCAGCCCAAGGCGATCTCGGCGACACTGGCGTTCACCGCGCCGGCCAGTGCCGGAACCGTCACGGGCGAGAGCGTGGGCGTGAGCCAGGACATCTTCGGCATCGAAGGCTTCTATCAGGCGGGCAAGATCACCTGGGGCGGACCGACATACGTCGACGCGCCGACTGGCCAATACAAGATCACGCTCAATGACGTGACTTTTGGCGAAGGCGCGTTCTGGACCGGCCTCAATCCGCACGACAAGGCCTGGATCTGCGCCACCGTCGAGCAGATGAGCATTACCACGGGCGACCCGGGTAATGGCGATCCACAGATCATCGTGCCTCTGCCGACGGCCATCTGGTCGGGGCTGGTGCTGATGGGCGTGGTGGTCGGCCGACGGATGATCCGTAAAAGCCGGACCGCCTGACCCGCGCGGCTTCAACGAACTGCCATGAGTCACGCCCCGTCGATCTCGGCGGGGCGTTTTGTTGCGCGGGGGCGGTTCGGCCGTCGGGCCATGCAACGCCGCCTCCGCCCGCTATGGTTCATGCGCATCCCGCCCGCAGGCGGAGGACTGGAGCATGGCCATGACCCTGGCGCCGACGACATCAAGCCAAACCTGGCGCGACCGATTCCCCAGAACCGTCGAGCGCTTCGTCGCCTGGTGGAATCACCAGGTGCTCGACCGCCCGCCGCTGACCCTGGCGGTCAAGTCGAACCGGCCTTACACCGGCCCGGTGTCACGTCACGAGCAGGTGCGGGATAAGTGGCTGGACGCCGCCTTTCGCGTCGAGGAGATGATCGCCCGCGTCGAGTGCACGGAGTATGCGGCCGACACGTTCCCGATCGTCATGCCCAACAGCGGGCCGGAACTGGTGGCGACGCTGTTCGGCTGCGTGCTGGAATATTCGAAAGACTCGTCGGGTACGTCGTGGTCGGTGCCGATCGTGCACGAGCCGCAGCGTGACTGGCCCCGGATCGTCGCCCGCGAGCCGGACTTCGCGGGCAGTCCGTGGTGGCGGCTGATCGAGGACGCGACGCGCCTGGCCATTGAACGTTGCGACGGACGCTACGTGGTCGGCTTCACCGACATCCATGATGCATTCGACACCCTGGCGGCGCTGCGTGATCCGCAGGAGCTGTGCCTGGACTTCATGGACTGCCCCGAGCTGGTGGAGCAGGCGGCCGACCATGTGCTGGACGCGGTGATCCAGACGCATGCGCGCAGCTACGAAATGCTCGAGGCGGGCGGCTTCGGGTCCACGTCATGGATTCCGTCGTATTGGCCGGGTCGCTCGAACATCAGTTGCTGCGACTTCTGGGCCATGCTCTCGGGCGAGCAGTCGCGGCGGATCGTTCTGCCGCGCATCGTGCGTCAGATCGAGGCGGTGGAGAAGAGCATCTTCCATCTGGACGGACCGGCGGCGCTGCGGCACCTGGACCTGCTGCTGGAGTTGCCGCAACTGGCGGCGGTGCAGTGGGTCTACGGGGCCGGCGCGGGACCGGCGACGAAGTGGCTGCAGGTGTATCGACGGATCCAGGCGGCCGGCAAGAGCGCGGATGTCATGTGCGACACGCCTGAGCAGGCGATGGCGATTCTCGAGGCCCTGGGGCCCAGGGGCCTGTGGCTGCGCATCGGCCGGCCCTTCGACACCCTCGCCGACGCCCAGGCGTTCGAGGCGGAGGTGGCGCGGGTGAGCGGGCATATGGCTTCACGGACGTGAATTTCGGCCGGCGGCTCGGGCGACGGGGCGACCGATCCGATGCTATGGTTATGGGTTCGACGCCGGCCTCCACGGCCGGGCCGACGCACGCTTCGCTCCCTGTCGCGGAGACCGACGATGACCAGCGAGCCGCAGACCCCGGACCCCAAGAGCACGCAGACGACCCAGCCCGGGCCGGACGCGCCCAAGACCGCCCTCGGCCGATTCCGGCATTCGGCGCTGACGCGCTACCTGTGGAAGGAATGGGTCAAGCCGGTCGGCGCGGCCGTGCTGGTGGTGATGACCTTCAAGAGCGCCGTCGCCGACTGGTACGACGTGCCCACCGGCTCCATGGAGCCGTCGATCATTCCCGGCGATCGCATCGGCGTGAACAAGCTGGCGTATGACCTGAAGGTGCCGTTCACGCTCTGGCGTCTGGCCGAGTGGGGCGGGCCGGCCCGGGGCGACGTGGTGATCCTGCTGTCACCCAAAGAAGACCGCACGCGGCTGGTCAAGCGCGTCATCGGCATGCCAGGCGACACCGTGGCCTTGCACGACAACCGCCTGTACGTCAACGGCGAGGCGGTCAACTACGAAGTGAACGCAAGCTTCCAGCCTCTCGAAGGCTTCCAGGTGCTGACCGAAGAACTGCCCGGACACGAGCATCCGGTGATGACCCATCTGACCACCCGCAGCAAGCTTTCGACGTTCGGCCCGACGACAGTGCCGGACGATCACTACATGGTCATGGGCGACAACCGCGACCTGAGCGCCGACTCGCGCGTCTTCGGCTTCGTCCCCCGGCACCTTGTGCTCGGCCGGGCGGGCCGGGTGATCCTCTCCCTGGACCGCAAAAACTGGTGGGCCCCCCGCTGGGAGCGCTTCTTCGAAAAGCTGCCGTAGGGATCAAGACCAGCGTCCGACGCCAAGAGTCCACAGTCGCATGCCTGAAAGCTCACGGCCGTGCCGCGGCGACAAGGTGGGCGACGGTCTTCTCCAGAAGTGCCCGGCCGCCGAACGTCATGCCCAGGGCACGCAGCTTGCTCGTATCGATCTGATTCTTCGGGCCTTTGTTGGGCGTGGCAATTGCGCTCTTGCTGCCGCTGATGGCTTTGGCGATCTGGGCGACCTGCTGGTCGGCGATGTACATGTCATAGCAGTTGAACGCCTGGCCAGTGACGGCTTTCGCATCCGCATCGAGCAGGATGGCCACAGCCTTCGCGACGTCGGCGGCGTGCACCTCCTTGCCGCCGGCGGCTGAGTCGATGTCCTTACCCCCCACGACGTCGCGCACGAGGTCGAACCATTTGCTGTGTTCGATCGGCCGGCGCACGCCGTAGATGCCCGTCGGCCGCAGAGCGCAGATCGGCCAGCCGCTGCGTAGCCCGAAGCTGTGGACGAACTTCTCGATGGCGGCTTTGTGGGCCCCGTAGTGCGAGTGCGGCCAGAGCGGATGGGCCTCATCCAGCTCGCGGTCATCGAGAATCACGTCATGCACGGCACAGGTGGAGATGAAGACGAAGCGCCTGCATCCGGCGTCATGAGCGGCTTGCATGAGGCGGATTGAGCCGACGATGTTGGCCTGCGCGAACGCGGCCAAGTCGCCTTCGCTGCCGGAGAAGCCGGCCCCGGCCCGTTCGAGCGCGGCATGGACGACAGCATCAGCACCCTTCACAAGCGTGGCCGTCGCGGCCGGATCATCGAGCGAGCCTGTGATCCATTCGATGTTCTTCTGTACGGCGTCAACGAATCCGCCGCGATCGCTCTCGGGGCGATACCAGCAACGCAGGCTATGCCCGGCCTCAAGCAGGTGATTGGCGATATAGCGGCCGAGAAACCCGGTTGCACCGGTGATGGCGATGAGCATCGCGAGTCTCCTTGGGTATGGGGCGCGTGGTCAGCAGAGTCTAGGCCTTGTCTCCGGCCAGCGCCATCGGTTAGGCGATGGCGTGCCGTCCGTATCGAGCCGGTGTTCATCGACGCCGACCATCACCGTGTTGAACGCCGCCGCTTCATGCGTCTGCCCGGCGGTCAACTCGAAGTGCAACGGGTAGCCTACGCCTTCGCACAGCATGTGGATTGTGCAGGTCAAACCGTCGCGGCTTTGGCCAAGCGCATGGTCCGACGGTTCCTGCGGGTCCCCTTTTTCCCGCCGCCGCCAGCGCACCTGTGCGCCCGCACCGTCGTGCCGTCGATACACCACAACGCGTCGTCGATCTCGACTTCGCCTTGCGGAAGCCGCAGCACTGACACCAAGGTGCCGTCGGTGTTCCGTGTGTCGAACAGCTCTCCCGCCGTGGCCCACGGCCCGAACTCAACCGGCAGATTGCGCCAAGGGTCGCAGTGTTGAGCACCCACAAGATCGCTTCCACGATCTACGTCAATCGCGTGGCGGCTGGCCGGTGGGTGTGCCGGGAGAAAACAGGTGCGAGATCCGAAACCACGGCTCATCCGTGAGCCGTGGTCGGTTCATCACGACGAAGCCTTGCCGGGGGCGTGTCGTTCACCATCGGTTCGGCGACCACTTTTCCGATAGGGCCTTAACAGAAGAGTTGATACCGCGTGTGCGTGCGTGGACGTTCGGCGTTGAGGGGTTCCTCAGCGCCTCAATGGCGGCGGTGGAGCAAAGCAAGACCGCCCACGGCAAGCATCGCGATGCTGGCGGGCTCGGGGATGATGCCCACGCCGAAGGGTGACAGGCTGCTGACCGTGACGGTGGCGGTGTCGGCGAAGGCGTCAATGAGCGTGGGAAGTCCTTCCCACTGGTCGTCAATATAGTGGTAGATGCGGAGATCCCTCTCATTGAATCCACCGAGAAGTGTGGGGTCGTAGTGGAGGATGAGCTCGACATCGCCGTCGAACTCGCCGTCGAACTCCAGCTCGAACACCTGGAAGTCGCCAGGAATCACAAAGGTCGGAGCACCGATGTCGCCGTTGTTGATGTGCTCGTCAAGTTCATCCTCGTCGAGGTCGTCGTACTCGGCATAGAACGCCCCGGGGGTAATGACCTTTTCAAAGTGGTAGTCGACGCCGCCAACACAGGAGGCCCCGCCATTGGCGCTGCCTGAAACATCGCCGGTCTTGGACACCTCGGTGCCGGTCAGGATGCCCAGCAGGAGGTCGATGGACACGCTCTGGCCGGGGGCCAAGATGGGGAGGTTGTATTTCTGCGCGCCGCTGACCCAACCGTCAGGCCCCTCGGTGGCGGAGAAGTAGTCGTCGCCATTGAGGGTGTCTGCTTCGATTTCCAGGTGGACGCCGACGCTGGGCTTACCGACACCGTGATCGTCGGCGGTCATGGTGCCGTACAACCCGTTGGCGTAGCCTTCGGGGACAACATTGCTGCCGAAGCCGATGTAGTCGCGGAAGGTCGAGCCGGAGCCGGCGTACGTCGGATCCACCGCCACCTGGGTGGTATCGTGGCGGAACTCGCCATTGGGGTCTCCGTAGTTGCGGTCGTCGTAAACGCTGGTCACGCTGTTCAGCCCGTGCAGGAACTGGTACAGGCTCAGGTTGGTGATCGTCTGGTCGGAGGCGTTGGTGATGGTGTAGGTCTGCTTGAGCACGTAGCGGTTGCTGTCGATGGCAGCACCGGAAGCCGCGGATTCAGGCGAGGTGCCCATCTTCATGCCGATCACGGTGTCCACCATCTCGAAGGCGAGGCCGATGGTGAGCGTGCCGTTGGACACGGTGGACGCGGCGATGGCATCGAGGCCGCCAAATTTCTGGCCGGTGGCGCTGATCGGGGTGACGGGGAGGAAGGTGGAATTGGTGGCCCAGTCGGGGAAGATGAACTGAGGCTCGATCCATGTGGGGGTGACCACCGTGGCGCCGACCTGGTACGACAGCGCGGCGGCCCATTCGCCCGACAGGTACTCACGTCCCTCAAACCCGGGCGTAAGATCGCCCAGATAATCACTGTAGCCATAGTCGGTCAGCATCATCTCCCAGTGCGGGTTCTGCAGAATGATGGAGTTGCTGTAGATCGGCTCGGCATGCAACTCACCGACGAAGACGGTCACCGCGAGCACAGCCAACAGTACGCGACCACCCACGAAGTGTGTATTTGACATCGCAAGTCTCCCTTCCGTTTGGATGTGTCAGCTGCAGACGCAGCATCGGTTAGATAGTTTCGGGTTTGCCTTACGCACAATCTTTAGACTATACGGTTTTTTTATCGTCGATCAATCCCTTCACTGATCGGACCACAGGTATTGCTAAAAAATACTTTGTTATAATTTATACATACCCAAGCATCGCGTTACCCAAGAAACCGCCGGCTTGTGACAGTCATAAGCCAACGTCCGCAGTTTTCTGAAGCGTGTAGCCAAAACAGGTCCAAAAAATCGCCTTCAGGCTGCTCTGTATAAAACCTCATGCGGCACGCCTGAAGTTCTGTACAGAGCATGTCGGATATCGTTTGGGTCTCTTTGAATTGAGGCCTTGCTTCGTCGCGTGTAAACGCCGCTGCTGGGCGATGCATTGGACGCCGTCGTCGTGAGGGCCACCGAACCTGTTCCGGTTGGGAAGGGCACCTTGCTCACCGCGAATCGGTCAGCGCCGATGTTATAGCCGTTGTCGTTACCCCCGCGATCTTCACCGTCTTCACCGCCTGGCCATGCCCCGCCGCCATCGTCACGTCGCGCGGCGCGACGCCCAGCACTTTCGCCAGCAGGACGCAGACCGCCTTGTTGGCTTTTCCGCCTTCGGGCGGGGCGGTGACCTGAATCTTCAGGCGATCACCGAGTGGGCCCGCGATGCGATCGCGACTCGCGCCGGGCACGACCTTCACGTGCAGCAGCACGCCGCCGTCGGTCGGCTCGATGAATGATCGATCAGTCATCCGGATCGGCCTTCCTCGCCGCATGGCAAATCCCCCGGGCCCTACTCACCAATCACCTTCTTTCGCCGCAGAATGTGATGGTAGTGCTGGGCGAAGCGGTGGGCCTCGTCACGGATGGCCTGGCAGATCTTCAGCCCTGTGTTGTTGCGCGGCAGGCGGATCGGCTGGGCCTTCGCCTGGTGGTGGATCAGTTCCTCCTTCTTGGCCAGCGCGCAGACCAGCGGCGGTTTCACGTCCAACGTCGCGAACGCCTCCATCGCCGCGTGCAATTGGCCGAGTCCGCCGTCGATCAGGATCAGGTCGGGATACAGCTCATGGCCCGCGCCGGCCTCGCGGTATCGCCGGCTCACCACCTCGCGGATCGAGGCATAGTCGTCGTTGTCCGCCGTCTCGATCCTGTACCGCCGATACTGATTCTTCAGCGGCCGACCGTCGACGAAACACACTTTCGAACCGACCGTCTCCCCGCCCTGCAGGTGGGCGATATCGATGCATTCGATGCAGCGGATCTCCGTTTCCACGCCCAGGGCCTTGCGCAGCGCTTCCAGGCTCTTGGCCGGGTTGGTGACAAAGGACTCGGTCTCCGGTTGCCAGTTCTGCGAGCGCTTGCCGCGCTCGTCGAGTTTTTCGATCGCGCGGATCTGGTCGCGCAGGGCGGCGGCTTCCTCGAAATGCTGCGAGGCCGAAGCCTGCTCCATTTCCTCGCGCATCGCGCGCAGCATGACCGACCGCTTCGACTCCAGGAAGCGAATGAGCCGCTCGATGTCGCCTCGGTACGCCTCCTGGCTGATGCGGTCGCCGCACGGCGCGGTGCACTGGCCGATGGCGTGCAACAGACATGGCCGAAAGAACCGCCGCTTGTCGTCGTGGGCCCGGATGTCGAGTGTGCAGTCGCGGAACTTGAAGACGCGCTGCAGCAGTTGCAGCGACTCGCGCAGGGCGTAGGGACTGGTGAACGGCCCGAGCACCTTCGCCCCGCGGTATTTCTCGTCGCCGGGGCTGCGTGTGACATACACGCCGGGGAAGTCGTCGCGTGTGGTGATGACCAGGTAGGGAAACGTCTTGTCGTCGGTGAGGCGGGCATTGTATTTCGGGTGCAGATCCTTGATCAGCCGGTTCTCGGTGAGCAGGGCCTCCCACTCGCCCTCGCACTCGATGACGTCGAAACCGTCGATTTCATCGAGCATCGGCAGCTTCTGCGGCCCCATGCCGCCGGATCGCGCGGCCGAGGGCACGAAGTAGCTGCTCACGCGGTCCGGCAGCCGAGCCGCCTTGCCGACGTAGATCACCCGGCCGCGGTCATCCTTCATGAGGTAGACCCCGGGTGTCTTGGGCAGGCCTCGCGCCTGGGTGAGCAGTTGATCGAGTTTTGTGCGGCGATCGGGCTGGCGATCAGGCATGACGGGCAATTATAGAACCACCGAAGCACCCACTGCCTGACGCGGTGGGTCGGCCGCCCGGCGATGTCGGGGATGCGGACTTGGCGTGCCTCAGAAAGGCCGGCGCGCGCCGAAAAAAAACCGACGGGCAGTGAGCCCGTCGGTTTCCAATGGGTACACGGGTTCCCGTGCTTCGTTCGGATCGATGCGGCCTTGTGTTGCCTCGCGATCTGAACAGGTTGGCGTCCTGCCGTGTGCGTCCAGCCATCCGTCAGGCACCCGTCCGTCAGGCGGCAGCGCCTTCGAGGACGGTCTTGGTGATGCTTTCCGGCACCGGGCGGTAGGCCAGCGGCTCCATGCTGTAGGTGGCGCGGCCCTGGGTGAGCCCGCGGAGGGTGGTCGCATAGCCGAACATTTCAGCCAGCGGGGCCTCGGCGGTCACCAGGCGGGCGTTGCCACGCTGTTCTGTTTCTACGATCAGGGCGCGGCGGCGGTTCAGGTCGCCGGACACCGAGCCCAGGAATTCCTCAGGGGTGGTGGCGACAACCTTCATCACCGGCTCGAGCAGAATCAGGCCGGCCTTGCGCACCGCTTCGCGGAAGGCGAGGATGCCCGCCTGCTCGAAGGCGATCTGCGAGCTGTCGACTTCGTGGTAGGAGCCGTCGATCAACGTGATCTTGACGTTGATCAGCGGGTAGCCCGCCAGCACGCCGCTGCGTGCGGCCTCACGGGCGCCGGCGGCGACGGAGGGGATGTATTCCTTGGGGATCGCCCCGCCGACGATCTTGTTCTCAAAGGCCACGCCGTCCTGCCAGTCCCACTCGTTGGCCTCGGCCTGCTCGGCGGTGCAGGGCTCGACGGTGATGGTGGCGTCGCCGAACTGGCCGCGGCCGCCGGTCTGCTTTTTGTGCGTGCCGCGGGCCTGGGCCGAGCCGCGCACCGTTTCGCGGTAACTGACGCGCGGCGTGCCGATGTTC